>JAABUK010003163.1_pt1 | contig 28204 bp, 19 predicted proteins | sample 5559141 | NCBI WGS metagenome assembly JAABUK01 (sample SAMN10711869, study PRJNA513367) | rock metagenome | isolation source: Antarctica rocks | place: Antarctica: Victoria Land, Pudding Butte nord | collected 2016-01-03
TGCGTGCGTTGCGTGACCGTAAAATTCATCACGCCGTAGATGCCGATGCTTGCCAAAAGAAGTGCGAGAGTAGCGAAGATGCCGAGCAGCAGCATCTGGAAACGGCGCGGCGCGACAGACTTCGCCACGCGCTCGTCCATCGTCTTCACTTCCCAGATTAGTTGATCCTTATCGATTGATCTGATCGCGCCGCGCACGGCAACAGCCAGCGCCGCCGGATTGGAAATGGCGGAGCGCACGACTAAATCCATCTGGCGATCCGGCGCTTGGAAGAACGGAACGTAATATTCCGGCTGTTCCTTTTCGTCCAAACCTTCGTGCCTGACGTTGCCGACGACGCCGACGATCTCGCGCGGCGGCAACGGCTGGTTCGTTTCATATTCAACGATGATGCGCTTGCCGCGCGCTTCTTCATTCGGGAAAAAGCGGTGCGCGAAGGCTTCGTTGATGATGATGACGGGCGGAGCATCCTTGGCGTCGCGTTCGGTGAAGGCGCGCCCGCGTCGCACGGGAATGCTCATCACGCGAAAATAATCCGGCGTGATGCTGTAACTTCTCGCCGCCGTTTTCGCTTCGGGAGCGGCGGGCGGGCGGCCTTCGATGTCGAACGTGCTGAAGGTGTCGCGCAGGCCGAGGGGGAGCAGATTCGTCGCGCCGACTGCTTCGACGCCGGGCAGCGAGCGCGCGCGATTAATCAATTCCTGAAAGTACGCGGCCTGCTGTTCGGGTTGCGGATATTTTGTTCTTGAAAGCGGAAGCGTGACGCTCAACACGCGCGCCGCAGTGTATCCCGGATCGGTATCGAGCAGCCGCAGAAAACTTTTAATCAATAGTCCCGCGCCGATTAAGAGTATGAGCGACAGCGCGATCTCGGAGACGACGAGCAGACTGCGCACGCGATTGCGCCGCGCGCCTTCCATCGAGCCGCGCCCGCCTTCCTTGAGCGATTCATTAAGGTCGAGTTTCGAGGAAGCAAGCGCAGGGAAGATGCCGAAGATGATGCCTGTGAGAACCGAAACGAAAAGCGTAAAAGCGAGCACGCGATGATCGAGATTGATTTCGGTGACGCGCGGAAGGCTCGCCGGACTCGCCGCCACCAACAAATCGATTCCCCACAGCGCGAGCAGCAACCCGAGCACGCCGCCCATGAAGGAAAGCAGCAAACTTTCCGTCAATAATTGACGCACGATGCGCGCGCGGCTCGCGCCGAGCGCCGTGCGAATCGCCATCTCTCTGTGTCTGGCAGATGCCCGCGCCAAGAGCAGATTGGCGACGTTCGCGCACGTAATCAACAGCACGAACAACACCGCGCCCAAGAGCACAAAGAGCGCCGGACGAACGTCTCCCGTAACGTCTTCGTGCAAGGAGATGAGGCGCGCGTGCCAGCCCGTGTTGGTCGCCGGATATTGTTCCGCCAAACGGCGCGCGATGGCGTCAATCTCGGCTTGCGCCTGTTGAAGAGTTGCGCCCGGTTTAAGACTGGCGACGATTGTGTTGGATCGGCTATCACGACTCTCCAAAGAAGCGGCGCTGGCACGCGCCGTTGCAGCCGTAAAGGAATCAAAGAAATCCGATCTCTCGGCTTGCACCGGAAACTTGAAATCGGGCGGCATGACGCCGATCACTGTCGCGCTTCGCGCGCCGAATTTAATCTCGCGCCCGATGATCGACTTATCAGCACCGAAGCGGCGTTGCCACAATCCGTAGCCCAAGACGACGACGGGCGGCGCGCCCGCCTTGTCCTCTTCCGGTGTAAAGACGCGCCCGATGAACGGCTCTACGCCGAGCATCGGAAAGAGTTCGGCGGAAACGTCCGCGCCGAGAACGCGCTCAGGCTCATCTCCCCCGCTCGTCAGCGAGGTTCCGCTTTGGCTGTAAGCCGCGACGTACTGCAACGTCTGCGCTTGTTCTTTGTAATCCTTGAAGTCTGGATAAGAAAGCGGCGGTTTGTCCGTCAAATTCGCTTCGGCGTTGCTCGTGTTCTGTGAATACATGGAGACAAGCTGCGCCGCGTTTTTATACGGCAGAGGCCGCAGCAGCACAGAGTTCACCACGCTAAAGATTGCCGTGTTCGCTCCCACACCGAGCGCCAGCGCCAGCACCGCTATCGCCGTCAGTCCGGGATTCCTCGCCAGCATACGCACCGCGAAACGCATGTCTTGCCACACTGTTCCCATCGCTTCACCTTTACGCCTTTCCTTACAATGAAATTATTCGTGCCGGAGCGCGATCATCGGATCGACCTTCGTCGCGCGACGCGCCGGAATAAGACATGCAATGAGTGCCACGCACGCGAGCAGCAACGGCACTCCGACGAACGTCAGCGGATCGATGGCGCTTACTCCATAAAGCAAACCGGACATGACCCGCGTCAACGCGAAGGCCGCGATTAAGCCGACCACTGTGCCGATGAGAGCGAGCAGCATTCCCTGTCCGACGACTAATCGCAAAACGTCTCGCGGCTGCGCGCCGAGCGCCATACGGACGCCGATTTCCCGCGTGCGCTGCGAAACCGCATAAGACATCACGCCGTAAACTCCTATGCCTGCGAGCAAGAGCGCGAGCACGCCGAAACTGCCGAGCACGAGCGCCGCCATGCGCGCGGGAAAGAGCGGGATGTTCATGTGCTCGTTCAGAGTCTTGACATCGTAGAGCGGCAAGTTCGGGTCTAGGCTGCCGATTTCGCGTCGAATGGCGTTGATGATTGTTTGCGGATCAGTTGCAGTCGTTCGCGCCACCAGCGTCGTCGTCGAATCGTAGTTGCGCAAGAGCGGGCGATACACGAGCGGCTGCGGCATTTCGCCGAGAGTGTTGTATTTGCCGTCGGCAGCGACACCGATGATTTCCCAGAACGGCTCCGTCGGCCCGTCGAAATTAAATCGCTTGCCGATGGCTTCCTGCCCTTGAAAGAAACGGCGCGCGAAAGTTTCGTTGACGATTGCCACGCGCGATTCCTTTTCCTTATCGCGCGCGGTAAAGTCGCGCCCGCGCAAAGCAATGCCCATCGTTTGAAAGTAGTTCAAGCCAATGCTGTTGGGTATCACCGGCGGCAACTCGCTGCTATTCACGAAGGGCTGCCCTTCGATGTAAACATTCGTCGAATTGTAGCTGAGACTGAGCGGAAGATTAGTGACGAGCGTCGCCGATTGCACGCCGGGCAACGCCGCGACGCGGTCGACGACTTGCTGCTGAAATGCGCGCCCCTTCTCTTCGTCGTAGCCTTGCAACCCGACATCGAACGACGCGGCGACAGCATTTTCAGGATTGAAACCCGGACTCATCGAACGCGCATGTTGCAGGCTGCGCACAATCAACCCGGCGCAGATGAGTAGTAATAACGACAACGCTATCTGTGCGGTGACGAGCGTGTTACGCAGACGCGAGCGACGAAAGCCGCTTGCCGCAGTGTCGTCCTTGAGCGACGAAACCAGATTCGGATTCGAGGATTGCAAAGCGGGCAACAAACCGAACACGATGCCCGTTATCAACGACAGCAGAAATGTAAACGCCAGCACGCGCCAGTCAAGGCTTAAATCAAACGCGAGCGCGATGTCCATCGGCAGTTTAATCGCGGCCACCAGATCGTTAATCCACACGGCAAGCAACAGGCCGAGCGCGCCGCCCGCCACCGAGAGCAACACGCTTTCCGTCAACAACTGCCGCACGAGACGCGCGCGGCTTGCGCCGAGCGCCAAACGTATCGCAATCTCCTTGCGTCGCTCTGTGGCACGCGCGAGCAACAAGTTCGCCAGATTGACGCAGGCGATCAAGAGCAGCAATCCGACGACAGCCATCAACACTCCTGCGAAGCCGACGACGGCGCTGCGAATCTCCGGCGTGAATAATCCAGACGGCAAAAGCTTGATGCCTCTGCCCCCATTTGCATCGGGATAGTCGCGGGCTAGTTGAGCGGTAATGGACTGGAAGGAGGATTCAGCCTGCGCGCGACTGACGCCCTGTTTGAGCCGCCCCATCACAAACAAATTTGCATCGCCGCGTTGCGTGAGCCAGTCGCTGCCCGGCTCGATCTGTCCGGCCATCATCGCCGGTGCCCAAAGTTCCGGCGCGTAAGCAACATCCGTCCCGCTGAAATCTTTGGGCGCGATGCCGATGATGGTGAATGTATGGCCATTCAGCAGCACAGTTTTTCCGATGATCGACGGATCACCGCCAAAGCGTCTTTGCCAACTGCCGTAACTCATGACCACGACCGGATGCGAATTCGGCGTGCGGTCTTCTTCAGGCGTAAAAGTGCGACCGAGCGCAGGCTTGACTCCGAGCACGTCAAAGTAATTGCCCGACACAACGTATCCCCACAAACGCTCGTTCGCGCCGCTATGACTAAGGCTCACGGGAGCGAAGCGATAGGCAAGCAAACCCGTGAAGACTTCATTACGGTCACGATAGTCCGTGTAGTTCGGATAAGAAATCAGCGTAACGTCAGAGTGGCCGGACAGCGTGCCGTACACTCCGACAAGCTGTTCCGGCTGCGCGGCGGGCAAAGGCCGCAAGAGCACCGTATTCACCAAACTGAAGATCGAAGCGTTCGCGCCGATGCCGAGCGCGAGCGACAGCAACGCGACGACAGTGAAGCCCGGACTCTTCAACAGCCGCCTGAAACTAAAGCGCACATCCTGTATCAAAGCACTCATCTTCAACCTCCTACTTATGCCTAAGCGCGGCTTTGCGCGAAAGTCTGTCGGGCTAAAAGTATCCAGCGGCTTAGGCCAATTGCCCCGCTATAGCTTGCAGCCATTTTGATTTTTGTGAAAAGCCACGCCGGGACTTCTCAAGAGCATCCGAACGCCGCATTTCAAGTTTTGCCACAGCGATGTCATCACGTCATCTCTGCGCTTTGCCGCGTGATTTTCCGTATCGAAGAGTGTTCGCCGAATCGAAATTCACGAGCGGCTTTGCGCGCCATATCGCATAATCAATCAGCGTGTGAGACGCACGCCGCCGGAAACATTCGAGATTGAGATTGCTGCGCCGCCCGTGCCGATCCGCGCCCGCAAGCTCGACGATTCCGCTTTGCTTTCAACGAAGGCGTTCGGCACATCGAGCGACACGCGGCCGCTGACGTGGTTAGTCGTCACATCGGCGTTGAGTTCGTCTGTGAAGCGAAGATCGATGCCGCCGCTCACGCTGTTAATGTGTATGCCGCGTTGATCGAGGCGCGTGATTGTCGCCGTTATACTGCCGCTCACGCTCGACGCCTCGAAACTCCCGACGGCCTGCCCGACTCTGACGCCGCCGCTAATGCTGCCGAGCTTAACCGCGCCTCCGACTTCACCAACCGTCATCGAACCGCTGATGCTGCCGGCACGAAAATCACCCGTGACATTGCCGACGCGCGTGCCGCCGCTGATGCTGCTCACGCGCACAACGCCCGCCACATCGCCGATGCTAACCGCGCCGCTAATGCTGCTCACACTCAATTCAATGCGGCGCGGAAGCCTGAGCATTACACGTTGTCGGATGTCAACGCGTTGCCCTTCCCGGCTGTCCTCGCCGCGCACGACGAGACTCGCAGGCGTTTGCTCAATCGTAATCCTGCGATACTCGAGGTCTGCGCGGCGACGCGCGGAGCGAACAATGTGGACTTCCGCCGTGTCCGTGTTCGACGTTTCGATTTCCACAGGGCCGTTGATGCTTGCGACTTCGACACGCGCGCCCGGTGAAAGCTGAAAGCTGCGCCGAATCTCTTCCCTTTCAGAAAACTCTTCGTCCGATTGATAATGCTTTTGCTGCGCTACGTCGTTCGCCGCGAGCAAGCCGCGTTCGTTATCGGCAGCGACACGCGCGGCAACCGGCGTCATCGCAACCACGCAAAGAAGCGTTAGTGCTGACCTTAAAATCATTTCGTTTACCTCCCGATATTCTCGCGCCAAACGCGAGTTCGTTTACAAGCTTCGATTCTCTTCTTAACGCAAGCCGTGATTACCCGTGTCTGAGCGCGATCATCGGATCAACCTTCGTCGCCTTGCGCGCCGGAACAAGGCAGGCGATAAGCGCAATCATGGAGAGCAATAAAGCGACACCGATGAACGTCGCAGGATCGGTTGCGCTGACGCCGAACAATAAACTGCTCATCGCGCGCGTCACGGCGAAGGCTCCGATTAACCCTACGGCAACGCCGATTAGTGCCAGCGTCATGCCCTGTCCGACGACTAAACGAAGCACGTCACCGGCTTGCGCGCCCAAGGCCATGCGGACGCCGATTTCGTGCGTGCGTTGCGCGACCGTGTAGCTCATCACGCCGTAAATTCCGACGGCGGCGAGAATGAGCGCGACGCACGCGAAGATGCCGAGCAGCGTTGTCGAGAGCCGCTCGGTGGCGATTGACTCGCTCAACACTTGCTCCATCGTATTGACGTTATAAACGGGCTGATTCTTATCAATGGCGGCGACCTCGCGGCGGACGAGCGCCGTTATGCCCGACGGCTCGCTTGTTGTCCGAACCACCAGATTCATGCGATCCACCACGAGCGGCAAAAACTTGTCCGGCACTTGATTGAAGGCGAGATAGAGTTGCGGCTGAATGCGCTCCGGCGCGTCCACGCCGAAGTGCTTGACGTGCGCGACAACGCCGACGATTTCAGCGGCCGGTATGTCGTTCTGCTTGTCGCCCGCGATGCGCTGTCCGAGCGGGTCTTCATCGGGAAACTGCTGGCGCGCGAAAGCTTCATCGATCACCGCGACGAGCTGGCTGTTCTGCGTGTCGCGCTCGTTGAAGAATCTTCCCTTCACGAGGCGAATGCCCATCGCGCGCAAATAATCCGGGCTGGTGATGTACTGCATCGTTTGCGGCTGCTTGCTTCGTTCAACCTCCGGCCTTCCCTCAATGGCAAACGAGGTATCACTCGTGCCGAACAAAGGCAGTCCGGTTGAGAACGCAATCGCTTCGACGCCCGGCAGCGCTTTGAGCCTTGCGTCCAACTCGCTGAAGAAATTAGCGACCTTGCGTCCCTCGCCTTCCTTCGCCGGAAGCGCGAGCTGCATCGCCAGCAGCTTTTGCGGATCAAAGCCCGGATCGGTGGCGCGCAGATGCGTGAAACTTTTAATCAAAAGCCCCGCGCCGACGAGCAACATTAAAGAAAGAGCGACTTCCGAGACGACGAGCAAATTACGCAACTGCTTGCTGCCCGAACCCGTCGTGGCACTCCGCCCGCCTTCCTTCAGCGACTCGTTCAAATCGAGCTTAGAGGCTTGCGACGCCGGAGCGAGACCGAAGACCACGCCCGTCAAGAGCGAAACGAAAAGCGTGAACAGCAGCACGCTCGTATCGAGATTGATTACCGCCGTCGCCGGAATACTATCGATGCTCGCGCTGCGTATCGCATCTATTCCCCAGAGCGCGAGCAGCAATCCGAAGACGCCGCCGACAAGCGAGAGCAGCACGCTCTCCGTCAAAAGTTGCCGGATGATGCGCAGGCGTCCCGCGCCGAGCGCCGTGCGAATAGCGATTTCGCGCGTGCGCCCCGCCGCCCGCGCGAGCAACAGATTGGCGACGTTCGCGCACGCGATTAAGAGCACGAAACCGACTGTGCCCAACAGCACGAGCAGCGACGGCCTGATATCGCCGACGAAAAATTCCTGCAACGACGTGACGGTTGCGCTATCGCCCTTGCCGTATTGTTTCGCAAGGCGTTTGGCAAGCCCGACAAGCTCGCTTCGCGCCTGCTCGACTGTCACGCCCGGCTTGAGCTGCGCAACCGCGTAGATGCCCGGATGACTGCCGCGCTCCGTCATCGTGTCTGCCTTCAAACCAATCGGCGCGAACACATCCGTCGCCGTGCCGAAGCGATACGAGGGCGGCAATACTCCGACGACCGTATAACTTTCGTTGTTAAGCGTCAGTTGTTTCCCGACGAGATTCGGATCGGAGCCGAAACGACGCTGCCATAAACCGTCGCTCACAACGCACACGCGCGCCGCGCCGGGACGGTCTTCTTCCGGCAAAAATGTGCGCCCCATTGCCGGTTTGACGCCGAGCAAGGAAAAGAAATTCGCCGACACGTTTCTACCCGGCAAACGCTCCGGCTCATTCGTGCCGGTCAAGTTGTAGCTCTGGAATTGCAGCGCGGCGACGCCCGTAAAAACTTTATTCTGCTCGCGCCAATCGAGAAAGTTCGGGTACGAAATGGACATCTGCGGAACCTGTGGCGCGTCCTCCGACAACCTCACTAATCGTTCTGGTTCCTCAAACGGCAGCGGGCGCAACAGCACTCCGTTGACCACACTAAAAATCGCCGTGTTCGCGCCGATGCCCAAAGCCAGCGCCGCGACTGCGACGAAAGTGAAGCCCTTGTTCCTGAGCAGCATTCGCGTACCGTATCTCAGGTCTTGCCACAATGTTTCCATCACGCCACCTCCATACCTTATTCAAAGTACGCTTTGCTAATCGTGTCGCAGGGCAACCATCGGATCGACTTTCATCGCACGCCGCGCCGGAATGTAGCAGGCGAGTAACGCGACCGCCGTAAGCAGCAGCGAGATGATGGTGAAGGTCAGCGGATCAGTCGCGCTGACGCCGTAGAGTAGGCTTGCCAGCACGCGCGCCAGTGCGAAAGCCCCAGCCAACCCAATCGCAACGCCGATCAGCGCGAGGATCATTCCCTGTCCAACCACCAGTTTGAGCACATCACGGCTTTGCGCGCCGAGCGCCATCCGAATGCCGATCTCATGCGTGCGTTGCGTCACCGAATAACTCATCACGCTGTAGATGCCGACCGCCGCCAGCAGCAAAGCTATTGCGGAGAAGACAGTCATCAGCAGCGTGCGAAAGCGCGGCTGGGCGACTGATTCAAAGAGAAGCTGGTTCATCGTGCTGATCTTCACTACCGGCAGTTCACGATCCAGCGCCCGGACTTCGTCACGCACCGCCGGGACTAAACTGCGCGGATCGGCGACCGCACCTTGCACGACGAGATACATTCCACGATATGGACTCTGTAGGTAAGGCTCGTAGAAGGCTGGCTGGACTTCCGCATCGAGGCCTTCATACTTCACGTCGCCGACGACGCCGACGATCTGCATGTACGGATCGTCAGGCCGATCCGCGCCCCCGTGCTTGAGTCGCTTGCCGACCGGGTCTTCGTTCGGAAAGAACTGCCGCGCCATCGTCTCGTTGATGATGGCGACCGGCGGCGCATCGCGCTTGTCGGCTTCAGTGAAATGACGACCGCGTATGAGCGGCACGCCGAGCGCGCGGAAATAGTCGGGACTGATGAAAGTTAAGTTGCCGACCGGCTGTTCCTCACTAGCGTTGAGTGGCTGCCCTTCGATAGTGAAGTTATCCGAAACCAAAAGATTGTCCGGCGGCAGGCCGGAGCTAACGGCGGCGGATTGAACGCCCGGCACTGTTTTGACTCGTTCGAGAAGTCGCTCGTAAAAGGCAGCGATCTGCGTACCTTCCGCATAACCGGCACGTGGCAGCGGAATCTGCATCGTCAGAACTCGTTCCGCATTGACGCCCGGATCGACACGTTGCAGATACCAGAAACTTTTAATCAGCAGACCGGCGCCGATCAATAACATCAGCGCAAGCGCGATCTCGGAGACAACGAGCGCGCCACGCAAACGCCGTTTGCCGAAGCCTTCCGTAGAACTTCGCCCGCCCTCTTTGAGTCCTTCGTTGAGATTCGATCTGGAACTCTGAAGCGCCGGAGCGAGACCGAAAAGGATGCCGCTCAAGACTGAAATCAGCAGCGTCCACGCGAGCACACGCGCGTCAATGCCGATCTCTTGCAGGCGCGGAATGTTGTCAGGACTCAACGTCAATAGCAGGTCAACGCCCCACACTGCGAGCAGCAACCCGAGCGCGCCGCCACACATTGCGAGCATCACACTCTCGGTCAGTAATTGGCGAATGATGCGCCCGCGACTCGCGCCGAGCGCCGCACGAATCGAAATCTCTTTTTCGCGCGACGCCGCCCGCGCAAGAAGAAGATTGGCAACATTGACCGCCGCGATCAACAGCACGAACGCCACCGCGCCGAGCAGCACCAGCAGCGCCGGACGCACATCGCCAACGATGAATTCCGTGAGCGGCAGCACCGTCCAACTCGTATTCGAGTTCGATTCGTTTCCTTTAATGCGACGCGCAATCACACCTGTTTCCGCGCGCGCCTGCTCAAGCGTCGCGCCGGGCTTCAGGCGCGCCAACCCGCTCAGAAAGTAGGGGCCACGACGGCTCTGCGGCTCCACTTGGAAGGCCGTCCACAATTCAACTTCCTGTCGCGGGAAGCTAAATCGGTCAGGCATCACCCCAACGATTGTGTAGCTTGCGCCATTCAAGCTGATCGTTTGATTAACGGCCTGCGGATTGGAGGAGAGATACTTGCGCCAGAAGTTATAGCTCACCACTACGACCGGATTAGCGCCGGGACGATCTTCATCAGGCAGGAAAGTACGTCCCATCGCCGCCGGCACGTTCAGCACACCAAAGAAGTCTGCGGTCACTGTCGCGCCGGAAATCTGTTCGGGAGTTTGACCGCCAACGTAGTTATAGCGATTCGTGCCGAAAGCCGCGACCTTCTCAAAAGTTTGGTTCTGCGTGCGCCAGTCAAGAAAGTCAGCAACCGACAGCGGCACACGATCACCGCCCGCCGCCTTCTCACCTTTCAGCCACACCATCGCCAAACGATCCGGCTCCGCGTAGGGCAAAGGGCGCAACAGCACTGCATTGACCACGCTGAAGATCGCCGTGTTAGCACCGATGCCCAGCGCCAGCGCCATAATTGCTACAAACGTAAAGCCCGGACGCTTCGCCAACATCCGCACGCCATAGCGTATGTCCTGCCAGAGTATATTCATCACTTAATCCCCATGTGAAACGCGGAATCATCAACACGGAACTGAAGGCCGCTGTATCTCTTTTCATTCACCGTTCAGCGTCCTGCTTTCATCGTTTCAAATCATTCGTATCTGAGGGCGATCATCGGATCGACCTTCGTCGCGCGCCGCGCCGGAACGTAACAGGCAAGCAGCGCGACAAAGGTGAGCAGCAACGCCACGCACGCAAAGATCAAAGGATCAGTGGCGCTCACGCCGTAGAGCAAACTCTCCATCACGCGCGTTACTGCAAAAGCTCCGAGCAGCCCCGCCGCGACGCCGATAAGCGCCAGCCGCAAGCCTTGTCCGACAATTAGTTTGAACACGTCACGCGCCTGCGCGCCCAAAGCCATGCGAATGCCGATCTCATGCGTGCGCTGGCTTACCTGATAACTCAATGTTCCATACAGCCCCACAGCCGTCAGCGCGAGCGCGAGCGCGGCGAAGACTCCCATCAGCGTGGTGATAAATCTTTGCGTGGCGATTGAGGCGCTCACGACTTGCGTCATCGGGCGGATATTCGCTACCGGCAACTGCGGATCGACTTCTCTGACCGCGTTTCGCAACGCTGTATTTATATCGAGCGGCTCTTTTGTTCGCACAATCCATGAAGTGAGAAACCAATTGTTTGTGGCCGCCATCATCGCGTCGGGCAGTTGCGGCGTCGGCATATAAACGGTTGGCGCGACGGGCTGATTAAGTCCCATCTCCCTGATGTCCTTCACCACGCCGACGATCTGTCGCTTTTGAGTATTGAGCGCGACTTGCTCTCCCACAGGATCGCGGTCAGGCCAGAAACGGCGCGCAAGCGTCTCGTTGATAATCAATACCGGGAGCGAGCCTTGCACATCCGTCTCTGCAAAGGCGCGCCCGCGCAGCAGTGGAATGTTCAACGTGCGAAAATAGTCTGGGCTAATGGCGCGACTCTCCAGCGAGAGACCATTCGCATCAGGCCGCCCTTCAATCGTCAGGTTCTCGTTGAGGCCGCGTTCCATCGGCAGGCTCGGAACTGTGGCGACGGCGGCGACACCCGGCAAAGTTGAAATTCTCTCCATCACCTGCCGCTCGAGATTCCATGCTTGTGCCGTCGTTCGGTACTTCGCAGAATTGAGCGAGACCTGCATCGTCGTCAGGTTCTGCGGCTCGAAGCCGAGTCCCACCGCGCGCAGCTTGACGAAGCTCTCGATCAAGAGCGCCGCGCCGATTAACAGCATAAGCGACAGCGCGACCTCGCTTACCAAGAGCAACCCGCGCGCGCGCCCGCTCCGCGCGTTCACGCCGGATTTGCCCGACGAGGCTTTGAGCGAATTGTTGACATCTAGTCGCGTCGCCTGTAACGCGGGCGCGATGCCGAAAAGCAGGCTGGTGACGAGCGAAGCCGAGATAGCAAAGAGCATCGCCTGCGCGTCGAGTTCGATCTCAACGGCGCGCGGCAAGTCCGCCGGACTCAAGGCCAGCAGCAACGGCACGCTCCATAAAGCAAAGAGCAATCCGACGCCGCCGCCGACGAGCGCGAGCAAAGCATTCTCCGTCATTAACTGACGAAGCAAGCGCAGGCGTCCCGCGCCGAGCGCGATTCGCACAGCCATCTCGCCTTTGCGATTGGCAGCACGCGCCAGCAGCAGATTCGCCACGTTCGCGCACGCGATAAGGAGCACGAAACCGACTGCCCCGAAAAGCAGCAACAGAAATTTGCTCACGTCGCCGACAACGGCTTGCCGGTACGACACGAGCAGGATTCCTTTTTCGCCCTGATGGATGTGTCCCGGATATTGTTCCCGAAACTGCGGCAGCAACGCGTCCATCTCGGCTTGCGCTTGCTCAAATGAGACGCCGGACGTGAGCCGCGCAATCATCGTCGTGTTATGCCCTTGATCGCGCGGATTGTCCTTCAACTGCAAAGGCATGAAGACATCCGTCGGCACATCGAACTGAAATCCCTGCGGCAAGATTCCGACGACGGCGCAGCTTCGCCCGTTAAGCTCTACGCCCTTTCCGATTGCTGACTTATTGCCGCCGAACGCATTGCGCCACAATCCATCCGTAATCATCGCCGCGCACGCCGCTTGCGGACGGTCTTCTTCGGGCAGAAAGCCGCGCCCGAGCGCCGGAGTTATGCCCAGCACGCGAAGGAAGTTTTCCGAGACGCGCAATCCACGCACGCGCTGCGGCTCGCTTCCGCCCGCGAGATTGAAGCCCGCCCCGGCGGAAGCATAAGCGGCAGCCTCTTCAAACGAGCGGCTATGCTCTTTCCAGAAAACGTACTCGGTCGCCGTCACAGACGAGCCTTCACCCTTCGGCCAACGCCAGTCGGCCTGCACGATTCGCTCCGCCTGCGGATAAGGCAACGGGCGCAGCAACACCGCGTTCACAACTGAAAAGATCGCCGTATTCGCTCCTATGCCGAGCGCCAGCACCGCGATGATCGTGAAGCCCTTGTTCCTGAGCAGCATCCGCGCGCCGTATTTCAGGTCTTGCCACAGTGTTTCCATCACGCCACCTCGAAGCCGCTTTCTCTCAATTCCTGTTTATCGTGTTCCGCCTGTTGTCCGTGTTCTTCTTCGACAACGCGCCCGTCGAAGAGATGTATGGCGCGGTCTGCGTAGGCCGCGTAGCGCGGGTCGTGCGTCACCATGCAGATGGTTGCGCCGTTGCGATGTAGGTCGCGCAGGAGTTCCATCACCGCTTCGCCGTTTGTCGAATCGAGGTTGCCCGTCGGCTCGTCGGCGAGCAGCACGGAGGGTTGGCCGGCGACGGCGCGCGCGACGGCGACGCGTTGTTGTTGACCGCCGGAAAGCTGGCTCGGCAAATGTTTGGCGCGATGTGCCATGCCGACTTTTTCGAGCGCTTCGGTGACGCGCTGTTTTCTGTCCGCGCCCGACATGCCGCGATAAGTCAACGGGAGTTCGACGTTTTCATAAACGGTGAGGTCGCCTATCAAGTTAAAGCTCTGAAAGATGAAGCCGACTTCACGATTGCGTATGCGCGCTCGTTCCGAAAGAGAAAGATCGGAGACGGGCTTGCCGTTCAGCCAGTGCTGGCCTTCGGTGGGCGAATCGAGCAGGCCGAGAATCGAGAGCAGCGTCGATTTGCCGCAACCCGAAGGGCCTGTGATCGAGATATACTCGCCGTTCTTGATGTCGAGGAAAGTCCCGGCGAGCGCGTGCGTTTCGACTTCGTCTGTGTAGAAAACTTTCTTCACGTCTTCCAGACGGATAAGCGGTTGGGCGGATGCGTTCATTGTTTTTCTCCCAAAGAGTATTCGGTAATCAATACTTCGGTTTCGACACGGTGCTTTCCTGATGTTGCTATCGGTAAGCCAAAATCGCTTCCATTGCCGGGTCGCGGTTTTCGCGGAACGACTCGAATGTCGGTGGCGCGTAAAGCGTCGGAGCAATCCACTTTCTCGCGTCTTGCGGCGACGACAGTTGCCAGTAAAGATTCGAGATAATGGCGCGGCTCTTGCTGTAAGGCAGTGTCACGACATTGGTTTCGCCGACAAAATTCGGCGAGTCTCCGGTCGGCTCTCCGGCGAAAATGGAATTTGTATTGTGCTCAAGTAAGACCACCGCGTTGACCGCCGCGCTAAATGTTTGCCGCCCGACGACAACGAAAAGTTTCCCGCTTTGGTTGATTTTATCGCGGCGAATAATGCCGTTAATCAGAGGTTGCGCGTTCGCCGTATCGCCGCCGTTGCACCAACGCAAATCAATCACGAGCTTGTCCACTTCGCGTTCATCAATTGCTTTGAAAACCTGTGCGAAAAAATCTGCGGCGCGTTGTTTCGGGTCGTTTCGTAAATTATTAACTGCGACATACATCGTTTTTGTTTCCGGCACAAACTCGAACCAAAGATTTGTCGTGCGATTTTTCAGATAAAGCGGCAGAGGCTTCTTCGACGTTTGTTCCAACAAAGTCCATGAAGGCGGCGGAACATCGCCGTAACCTTGCAAAGTCCTATCGGCATTGAGCGTCGTCGTCCGCATTTTTCCGTCCGAACTGCGAATCGAGAGAACAACTTTATCGCGGTCTGGATTGAGTCCGAGAGCATTCGGAAGAGTTGTGCCGCGCAGCAGTTCGGGCGCAATTCGCAAAGCGCGGTAACGATTGGTTTGGCTGATAAGCGGGTTGAGCGCGTTTAGTATTTCGTCAGGCGTGTGTCCGCCCCAACTCAAGATTTGCGCTCCGACTAAATCTGCGTGTTTCGCGTCCGCTGCAACGATAAATAGTCCTTCATCAAAAAAATACATTTGAATCGGTAACGGCTGAAACGCATCTTTATCCGGTTTCCCATTGAGCAATATCGAATGGCTGCGACCGAGAAGGGCGACGATTTTCCGCAACTCGATTTCGACTTGCAAATCTGAAAGCTGCGGGATTCGGTTGAGCAACGAATTAACCGCCCGGTCGAATTCTTGTTCCGAAGTCGTGACAAAAGGTTGTTTCGCCACTCGTTTGATTTCGCGCGCGAGCAAAGAAACATCGTAACGCCAGCCTTCATCGCGCGACATTTTCGTCGTGTCTTCCGCGCCGACCAGCTTCTTAAAACCGGATTCATCGCGGAGCGATTGCAAGTCTGCGTCGTTGCGCGCCGCTTCCAAATTCGGGAATCCTGCGGCCAGCGATTTTTCGAGCCACGCTAAAGCGTTTTGCTTATCGCCGAGCAAAGCGTAAGAAGCGGCAACGTTATAAGCCGCATTGTAGTAACGCCCGGCGCGCAACTCGAAGGCTTTTTCGTAAGCCGTGATTGCGCCTTTGTAATCTTTTGCGTTGTAGCGAGCATTCGCCAGTTGTAACCTAAACTCACCGTTAATCGGATTTGCCGCGACGATTTTTTCCCAAAGCGGAATCGCTTCGTCCCACAATTTATTTGCAGTTTTTTCGTTTGCTTGGCGCAACATTTCGGCGAATGAAATCGGATGCGATGGCTGTTGAGCGATGCCTGTTTGTATGGTGGCTAATAAGCAGACCGTTGCTAAAACGGACATCGCTATCAAAGATTTTAGGTTGAATGGGTATGACATTTTTCCAGCTAATCCCTTCTCATTTCAATTGAATCCGATTGGCAGCGTCCCACTGCGAAGTGTCCGAGAGAATTATTTGATCGCCTTCGCGCAGGCCTTCCAAAATCTCTATCGTATTGACGGAGCTGCGACCTAATTTGACGTTGACGCGGGCAGCCGTTTTGCCGTCCGCTTCGAGCTTGAACATCCCGACGGTGCTCTGTGCCTGACCGAAGGCAGGGCGGCCTACATAAAGCACGTTCTTCAGGTTTTCCAATTCGATTGTGCCGTCCACGCTCAAGTCCGGGCGCGCGCCCTGCGGCAGGCCGCCTTGAAGCGCGACATCGACGGTGACTGTTCCCTGCTGCACCGCCGGATCGATGCGCGAGACGCTGCCTTGAATAATTCCGTTGCGCGTATCGATGGCGACGGGCTGCCCGATTTGAATGTCCTTCGCTTGCGTTTCGGCGATCTTGAGTTCGGCCTTGAGATGCTGCGGTTCTGCGACGCGCGCGAGGTTCGTGCCGGGCGTGACTTCCTGTCCGACCTCGACTTGCATTTGCTGAAGCACGCCGCTCGTTCCGGCGATGACGCGCAGGCTGGCGACTTGCTTGAGCTTTAATTGCGAGAGCGCTTGAATCTGCGCGATCTTCGCTTGCTGCGCGGCAACCTGTGCTTCAATCGCTTTGCTGTTGACCTCTAAACGCTTTTGCTCGATCTGCAAACGATTGGCTAAATCCGCGACGCGCACACGCGATAGTTTCAAAGAGAGCGCGGCGACGAGTCCTTCTCTGGCAAGTTCCTCATCTGTATCGAGTTGAATCTTCGCCTGTTGGTAATCGGCTTTGACGGTGGCCGCGCCCGCTTGCTGGCCCATGCGCTCGCTTTCGAGTTTGACGCGCAGATTACCCAAATCGGCGGCGGCGGCCTTCATTTGAAACTCCGCATCCAGCGCGGACTGCTGCAACTCGGCGTTGCTCAATTCGATAAGCACAGTGCCTGCGCTGACGGATGTTCCGGGACGCACGAGTATGCGCTCGACGCGGCCTTGCGTGGCGGCGGCGATGATGCGTATGTCTTCGGGAACGAGCGTGCCGAGACCGCGCACTTGCCGCAGCATAGAGCCGCGCTTCACCGTGTCGATCCAGACAGTCGAACGTTCGACGCCGGGCGCGGCGGGCTTGAGGCGCGTTACGCCGTAGGTAATTAAAGCGACGGCGCTGACGGCGGCGACCGCATACAAAATGCGCCGCACGTTGCGATTGCGCTTGCCTGACTTGCGTTGAATATCCATAACTTGAAAGACGTAAGAGCGAACCGCGTGCCAGCTTTTTCACAAAGCGCGACGGGCGGCGGAAGCATCTGATTTGCAAAGTTTAAGTCCTACGCAAAGCACACTTCACGCGCGGCTGTTTTCCGAACGCGGGATTCCTGTTTCCCGATATTGAACATCGAAACAAATTGATTAAAGAGCTAATCATCGCGCTTATCATCGACAATCCAGCCGTCCGAGAGTTGTATGACGCGGCTGCCGTATGCGGCGTTCTGTTCGGAATGCGTCACCTGTACAATCGTCGTTCCCTGCTCGTTCAGCTTCTTGAACAGTTCCATAATTTCCTTGCTCTGCGCCGAATGAAGATTGCCTGTCGGCTCGTCCGCGAGGATAAGCTTCGGATGAGCGATGACGGCGCGCGCGACGGCGACGAGTTGTTGTTGCCCGCCGGATAATTGATTCGGGTAAAGCTCTTTTTTGCCGACGATCTGAAAACGGTCAAGCATGTCCGCGACCATGCTTTCGCGCTCGCGCGTGCTGATGTCGCGGTATGAAAGCGGTATGTCCAGATTCTCGTAAACCGTTAAATGATCGAGCAAGTGATAGCTTTGAAAAACGAAGCCGATGAACTGTTTGTGCAACGCGGCGCGTTCCTTCGGCTTCATCTTGTGAACGGCCTTGTCTTCAAAGAAATACTCGCCCGTCCAAGTGTTATCGAGCATTCCGAGTATGCTCAGAAGCGTTGACTTGCCGGAGCCGGAAGCCCCCATAACCGAGACGAATTCTCCGTCGCGCACCTCTGCATCGACCTGCCGCAGCACAAAGTTTTTGCTTGCGCCCTGTTCGTAAAATTTTTCGATGTTGCGTAGTTTAATCATCTATAAAGACTCCATGAAAAGAGATACCGAAGCCGGGTGCCGGTGGTTGATTCAAAGTTATTAACCGACATCTACTATCCGGCATCCGGCATCTGTTTGTTACTCGCACCGTAGTGCAATCAGCGGATTGACTTTTATCGTGCGTTGCGCCCGCATGACTTGTCGGACGCGGGCGTACATAAGATTGTTTCTTAGCGGAGCAAGTATCATGGTTAGCAATCGAGCCTATAATAGTTTTCGCAACCTCACCTTGACTCGTATTGTTTCGCTTCGGCGCCTAACACCTAAAAGGTATTCTTTCCCCTGTGCAAACATGCGCCGCACTTGTTCTAAACTAAATGACAAAGCAGGCTGTCCTTCAACAGTCTTAATAAGGTCGTTCTCTTTCAGCCCTGCTTCGGACGCCGGTGAGTTTTTGTAAATGGCGCTAACTCTAAAACCTTTGGATTCCTGTTCGAGACGCAGTTCAGCGCCGAGCATGTCGAAAACAAACCCGTCTTGAAAGTGGCGATTAGGCTCAAGAATCATTTGCTGATGGCTGTAATCGAAGATGACGTTAAAGCGATGCAATAATTCTCCGCCTATTTTCTGCCCGCCCGATGCTCCGTTGGTATTCTCAAACACATAGCTCCCTAGTTGCAGCCGTTCGAGGCGGCTAAGAATAACCTTGAACTCCTGCCCTAAACCTACACCGCCGACGACTTCCACTTTAGGCGCTGATGATTGAGAAATAAGCTCGTCGTTTACCGCGTCGGACGAACCGGAATCAACAAGGTATTCTCTCGCAACTGGTTCGCGCCCCGCCAATTTAATTTTCGCAGTAACATAAGCGTGCTTCTTTTTAATCTTAAGCGGAACGGCTTCACCGTTGCCGGAATAGTTGTAAGTCTTAGGCTCGAACAATCTAACGATATTTGCGTCGTAATCAATTTCAACAACATAGCGGTCGAAGAAATCGTATCCGATGATTCCATCAATCTTTTGTCCTAATGATGTTTCCAAAGATGACAAATCAATAAGAGCGACGCTCGGGACAGAGGGTTCGATTCCTGTCAAACCGAAAGAGACGTTCTTTGTGTATGTGACATCGACACTGCCCGCGCCCGCGCCCGCGATTTTCCCCTGTTCTTCTGTTTTTAAGTTCAACGTCTTGGCTAAGGCTCTATCAATGACCCACACGCCCGCGCCCGTATCCAAAACGAACCGGAGCGGAGCGGAGCCGTTTACACGCACTTGCAGATAAGCGAGATTGTCAGATGACTCAAAGGGTATGATGGCAATGCTCTGATTAGATGTAGTTTGAGAAGACGCGCGCGCGCTTTGCGCTTCTACTTTAGAAGAACTGTTGATTACAGTCTTTTGGTTTTGAAGAGACAAAGCACAGGAAGCACAAAGAAGCAACGCAAATATCTGTGCCAATTTCATTAGTTTTAATCTCCTCCATAGTCCTAATATCAATGACAGTTACTCATACCTGAGCGCGGTCATCGGATCGACCTTCATCGCTCTGCGTGCCGGAATGTAGCAGGCCAGCAGCGCCACCAGCGCCAATGCAATCGAGACGATGGCAAAGGTCGTGGGGTCAACCGCGCTCACGCCGTAGAGCAAACTCTGCATCACGCGCGTTACGGCAACCGCGCCGATCACTCCGACGCCGATACCCGCGAGCGCGAGCATCATGCCCTGCCTCACAACGAGTTTCATTACGTCACGCGCCTGCGCTCCCAAAGCGAGCCGGATGCCGATTTCATGCGTGCTCTGCGCGACCGTGTAGCTCATCACGCCGTATATACCGACGGCAGCGAGGACGAGCGCGAGCGCGGCGAAGAGGCCGAGGAGCAACGCGCCGAAGCGTGTCCGCGCCAGCGATTCTCCGAGCCATGCTTTCATCGTGCGTACATCGGAGACGGGCTGATCTTTGTCAATCGTTTGAATCTCATGCTGCGCGGCATTGGCTAAGTTCGCCGGATTGCCCGCCGTTCGCACGACGATGGTCATTGAAGAATACGGAAGCTGCGGGTGCGCCCAATAAACCATCGGGCGCGTTTCTGCGTCGAGCGTTTGGTGTTTGATGTCGCCGACGACGCCGATGATTTCGGCAGGCTCTGGCGTGTCCGTCATCTCAACTGTGATTCGTTTGCCGAGCGGGTCTTCGCCGGGAAAATATTTACGCGCGAGCGCATCGCTGATAACCGCGACCTGCCGCTTTTCAGTCGCTTCCTGCGCGGTGAATGCGCGACCACGCAAGATCGGAATATTCATCACACGGAAAAAGTTTTCATCCGTCACGCGTACATCCGTGACAGCCTTCTCGCCCGCCGTAGGCAGCGGCTTGCCTTCTATCGTGAAATCCGTCGCCGCGCCGAGACTGGCGAACGGCAGAAAGCTGATCGTTCCAACCGCGCGCACGCCGGGCAGCGATCCGATACGCGCGGCGGCTTCTCTGAAGAACGCGATCTTTTTATTTTCTTCACGATACTTCGATGGAGATAGCCGCACTTGCATCGTCAGAACATTTTCAGGATCGAAGCCGGGATCAATCGCTTGCAGCCGCACAAAGCTCTTAATCATTAGCCCCGCGCCGACGAGCAGCACGAGCGCCAGCGCGATTTCCGCGACGACGAACAAATTGCGTGCGCGACGACTGCGCGTCGTTCCCATATTGCTCTTGCCGCCTTCTTTTAGAGCGTCGTTTAGATTAAACCGTGATGCTTCAAACGCAGGCACTAAACCGAAGACGATGCCGGTTGCGAGCGCCACGACAAAGGTGAAGCCGAGCACCGGAAGACTGATGCCCACGTGGTCTGCTCCGATCAAGTTCGGCGGGCTAAATGCCATCAACGCATCCACGCCCCACAGCGCGAGCAAGAGTCCAAGCCCGCCACCGAAGAAAGCGAGCAGCAAACTTTCCGTCAACAACTGCCGCACGACGCGCCAGCGTCCCGCGCCGAGCGCCGCGCGAATCGCCATTTCTCTTTGCCTTGCGGCGGCGCGCGCCAGCAACAGGTTCGCCACATTCGCGCACGCGATCAGGAGCACAAATCCGACTGCGCCAAGCAGCACAAGCAGCGCCATCTTAATTTCACCGGCGAGCTGTTCACGCACCGGCACAAGATTAACGCCCCAATTTTTATTAAACTCCGGGTGTTGCGCTTCAAGCCGACTTGCGATGCCGTTCATGTCCGTCTGCGCCTGCTGAAGGGAGACGCCGGGTTTCAGGCGCGCGACCGCCATCGTGAAACGCCCCTTTCGCTCCCGCAATTCCGCCGTCAGCTTAAAGGGCATCCACATTTCGGCGGGCTTGCCCGTCAACGATCCTTCTTTAATGAACCACTTGAAACCGGCGGGCAGCACGCCGATCACAGTCGTCCGCGCGCCGTTCAGCGTCAGAGTCTTCCCGATAATGTCCGGCGCACCACCGAAACGACGTTGCCAGAGTCCATGGCTTAAGATCACCATATCATCGCGTCCCTTTTCGGCATCGTCAGGCGCGAAGGTGCGACCCAAAGCGGGTTCGACGCCAAGCAAAGCAAAGAGATTCGTGGTCGCCGCTTGCGCCGGAATCTCTTCGGGTTCGCCCATGCTTGTGAGATTGAGCCGGGCATCGTAAAAAACGGACATCTCATCGAACACGCTTTGCTGATCCTGCCAGTCGAGAAAGTTGGCCGATGAGATGACATTCTGCGGATGGTTGCCTGCGCGATTGTTCTCCCATACCACTACCGTCCGTTCAGCATTCGCAAACGGCAACGAGCGCAGCAACACGGCGTTCACTACCGAGAAGATCGCTGTATTCGCGCCGATACCTAAAGCGAGAGTAAGGATTGCCACCGCCGCGAAGCCTTTGTTCTTGAAAAGCATCCGCGCGCCGTAACGCAAGTCATGCCATAAATTTCCCATCGCTTTACCCCACACTTTTCCTTTATCCGGCAATCGAAGACGAGAAGATACACGAGCGCCGTAAGGAAGCGCCGTGCCACTCGCCGGTATGCTATTGAAGATGGAGAATGCGTGGCTTATGCGGGCAAAGGAAACGATGCGCGAAAGCTCAATGCCGCGCTTTCGGGATTATACAATCCCATAATCGAAAATTTAAGATGAAAGCGAAGATAGATTGATAGGCAGGATGTGCGTAAGAGGATCGAACGGCAAAACAATGTCCGGTTGCTATGCTGCTGTTACTGTCTTCGTCATTTATTCGTTTGCCACTAATAATCGATATTCGGGATGGCGGCGTAGATAAGCGGCGACGAAGCGGCACTCCGGCACAATCTTCATGTCCTTTGCGCGAATGATCTCGAATGCTTTCTTGACGAGCGCGCTGCCGATTCCCTTTCCCTCGAACTCTGCGGGAACTTCCGTGTGCGTCAGCGCCAGCACGCCCGCGCCCGCCGCCGTGTAATCGATGAACGCCGATTTACCTTCGCCGAGCGTCATTTCAAACCGATGCGCTTGCTTGTTGTCAATGACTGTATTTGCGTTTTCCATTTTTGATTCTAGTTTCTTTCTTATCGTGTTCTGCCGCGTTACGCGTCCTTGATGACGATGTGTGATGTCAGCATTTTATGAACCGGGCATAAGCGCGAAATCTCCAATAAACGTTTGCGCTGTTCTTCGTTCAAGTCGCCTTCCAATGTTACCTTGCGCTCAATGCGTTGGACGAAGCCATCGGTTTCCGTATCGCAGTCATGGCAATCTTTGGCGTGAATCCGCTGCTGGCTCAATTTCACGGAGACGCGCTCGAGCTTCCATTCCTTGCGGCGCGCGTACATCATCACGGTCATCGAAGTGCAGCCGCCGAGCGCCGCCAAGATCAGCGAATACGGATCAGGCCCCGCACCCTCGCCGCCGACGCTCGCCGGTTCATCAATCACGAAGGTTCGCCCGTCGCCGTAAGTCACTTCGTTCTGCAAATTTTTTAGAGACGTAACCGTTACTTCATTCATGTCCAATTACCTCTTAACGTTGCCTGCGATTGCAAAGCGTGCCGAACGCCGTCTTGAAGTTCCTTCAAACAGTGATGCGCTAACGGCACTGCCATCGCGCCTTCGACAACGGGCGATGTGACGAGTATCGGCTCAGTTAATTTTCTTTATCTGCGCACTGTTCCTATCAAGCGTTTGTCTGCAACGCACTGCCGTTTTCAGATAGTGGCGGACGATCCCCAACCCGGAGAGTTGTAGCTCGGGCGCGTGGCATCGCGCGCCGCCCTTGAATCTTCCGCCGACGCGCGCCGAATGTTCGTGCGCGCTAATGTTATGAAGCAGCGCAGTCGCCTACTTGGTTTGCCGATTGTGCAAAATTTTCGTGAACGACCCGGAGCGCAATTCGTCCAGCGTGAGGCTTGTCAACTCCTGCGCTTCCTGTTCGGTCAGAGCGCCGCAGTTAATCGCGCGCAGAAAATAGTTGAGCAATCCTTGACCTGTGGCTGCGTCGTCGAAGACATCGCCGACCAATGTGGCCTGCGCCGCTTTCTCAACGAAGTTTCGCAAACGTTCTGAAGCCGCCGCCAAGCCTTCGAGAAAGAAAGTGTAAACGGCTGCGTAGCGCGTCGGCAGTTGCGCCGGATGCAAATCCCAGCCTTGATAAAAAGCGTTGGTGAGCGAATGGCGGACGTGTTCGTAATGCAGTTTCCAAGCGCGATGAACGACCGCGTGATTTTCTGTTTGTTGTTCGGCAGTCAGCTCGCCACGATGCGGCGCGACGGGCAAAACATTGGTTGCGCCGTCCGACAGCCAGACGCCTGTGCCGCCGAAGGAGATCTGCATCATGTGGCGCGCGAAATCGCAGGCGGGATGAAGCATATCCTGATAGGCGGCGGTGATGCTGCAACTCGCAGTGTAATCATAAGTTCCGAAATGCGCCGCCACGCAGCGCCCGCGCGCGGCTTCAAGCAACTGCGGAAGATTCATTTCTCCGCGTTCGTTGATGAGCGATTGCGTGGTCTCGACCATCATCTCCATTTTCAGCGTGCCCGCCGGTAGATTCAGGCGCGGCTCCAACAGATCGTAGATGTCTGCGAGGGCTGTGACTTGCGCGGGCGCGACGATTTTCGGCAGCGTGACGACGAAATTTTCCGGCACGCGTCCCCCTGTTGATTCGACGAGCGTCGTCAGAAACAGATCGAGCGTGCGAAGGCTTCGCGCGTGCAACTCTTCCGAAAATGTTTTGATGCGAATGCCGAGAAACGGCGGAAGCGTGCCTGCCGCGAAACCTTTGGCAACTTCTTGTGCGGCGGAGACCGCGTGACCGTCCTCTTCCCCATCAGGGCGCGTGCCGTAGCCGTCTTCAAAGTCGATGCGAAAATCTTCGACGGGTTCGCGCGTCAGCTTTTCCAACACGCGCTCGTAAATCGTGTTAGCCAGCGCGTTCGGTAGTTCGAGCGCGTGCGCGAAGGCGGCAGCATCTGGCGCGTAGGTTTCAAAAGCGCGCAAGGCCAACGCTCCGAGGCGCGGCGCGGTGTCCGACTTGAAAAGATGTGCGCCGCCGTAAACGGTATGCACAGGCTGGCGACGCCCTGATTCGCCCGGATAACGTGCGGCAAAGGCGGCGTGCGACGATTGCAAACGTCGCGTGATTTCCTGCATTGATTCCCGAGAAAGTGTTGTGTTCATAGCAAATTATTAATGATGGCTCCGCTTTTTTTGTTTTCCAATTCGCATTTCGGTAAGAGATTAGCGGGTCAAACGCGCTTCAATCAAACCGTGCGGTTCATCCGTCGGCATAAAAATACGACTATCATTCTCCAAACCGAAACGCGAAACATCTACGGGAAGGCAATGTATGTTGGGTAACGAGAAATATATTTCCGCGACATCTGGAAACTTTTCCAACACCGCTTCGCCCATCGCATAAAGCGTGTGTTGCACGGAGAGGCTATCGTGGTTGGCGAAGGTTTCGAGAATCGTTTGCCGCACCTCGCGCCATGCGTCGCCAGTCGCCGCGTCTGTGCGTGCATAGCGCCAGTTGGCTTTGATGGAAGTGGCAAAGATTCTGTCCGTCGTTTCCGGCAAAGCGGTGTAGCGATCCTTGATGAAACCGACGAATCCCGAGTGGGCTGTTTTCAAGACAATTAAATCTTCGATGCCGGATTCGATTGTCGCAGCGTCGCGCGCCGCGCTAATCATAGCGGTGCGTTTTTCGTCGCCGCTCTTGGTAAAAGAATGCGGGTGCGCGCCGCCGTTGATGGCGATGCGTGTCCAGCCGTGTTCGGCAATCTCTATGATAACGCGCGTCACGGGTGAATTATGCGTCAGGAAATAATCGGCCAGACGCCGCGCGAAGCTTTCGATCTCCTCGATCTCCTGCGTCTGATGTGCAAGCGCATAGACGGTGTTCTTCATCGTGTCTGTGGGCAGCACAGCGCTGTTATCGCCGACTGTGTAAACTTCCGTGAACTCACCCTCGAACGCAATCTTGACGGTGACTTCCTGTAATTCGTGCAGCTTGCCGCGACGCGCCACCTTCATCAAACGCACGCGCGATTTACCGTAATTATTTTGCACTAGGCGGACGGACATTAATTTAACTCCCGCGATAAGTTGAATAACCGAACGGACTCAGCAGCAGCGGAACATGGTAATGCGCGCTTGCATCCCGCACGTTGAACGCGACGATTACTTGCGGATAAAACCCTTCGATGCGTTGCTGCGCAAAATAAGTTCCGGTATCGAAGGTGAGCCGGTAATTGCCCGGCGTCAGGCTCGCGTCCGGCGCAAGCAGATCGCGCAAGCGTCCGTCATCATCCGTTGTACCTTTGCCGATGTGTTCCCAAACAGCCGCCGGAGTCTCTTGCTCCAACACTACGGGGACGCCGCGCGCGGGACTGCCCGACGAAATATCCAGAACGTGTGTAGTGATGGCGCTCATGCGTTTGCCGTCTGCGAAATGAGAAACCGCCTGCCTTATTCAAAAAGTTTCCGCAACCTGATTTCCGTTATCTTTCTTTGTTCGTCCGCCGCGATGCGTAGTTCCAGATCGGCGGCGTTGTGAATACGCTCGCCGCACAGTGTGAGCATTTCTTCCGCGCTCTTGCCGGTGGCGCAAACGATGAAGATATATCCGAACTTCTCTTCATACAAACGATTGGCTTCCGCTAATGCGTCGCGCACCGAATCGGTTGCGGTGTGCGTGCCGGACTGCTCTGTGTGCGACCACTCGGCAGACTGCGCCGGTTGTTGCGGGGCGGCACGGCGCGCGCCGATCTTGGGATGCGCGGCGAACGCTTCCAGCCAGTCCTGCGGTTCGAGACTCTGCCAGATTTCCTCTGCTTGCTTGAGCAGCGCAACCTCATCACTGAAGGGACGCGCCAACGCCATCATGCGCGCCCATCTGCGCGAACCGCAGCAATCCAGAAAACGCTTTTCCGCCGCTTCACGCGAAGCATAATTCAACCCCTCGAATTTTTCGTTCGCGCTCACTCCGGGATTCTACCGTAGAGACGCAAACGGCTCACGCCGCCATCCGGGTAGATGTTGAAACGCGCGTGCGTCACTGCTCCGCAGTCCGCGAGTTCGTCGGCGAAGACGTGCAGCGTGTGCGCCTGAAGGCGTGTGTTCGGCAGAAGTTCCTGCCACACAAGCGAGTCAATGTCCGTGTCGTCTGCGGCACGGCTCACTTCAATCGAACAGCTTTCGGGGTAGTTGCCTTTGAAGCGCCACGTATCCACTTCAATGCGCTTGATTGTTCCGGCAGCGCCGAGTTTGACGATGCACCAATCATGCCCCGCGCCCCTACGCCGCTTGGTCTCCCAGCCGTCGCTCATGTCTTGCGCGCGTCCGGGCATAATCAGATTGTGCCGGTGGCCGAAGAACATATCGCTCGCCGCCAGCACCATTCCACCGTGTTCCACCGCCGCCAAATCAAGCTCGCTCTGACGACGATGCAACGCAGCCCAATCCGGCACGACGACGCCATGCACACGCAGACGCGCCACGCCGCCGTCAGGATAAATTTTCAAACGCAGATGCGTGACACGTTGCGCATGAGTTACCGTAAAACGATTCTGCGCGTCGCCTTCTAATGACGGGTGCGGCAAAATCTCAATCCACTCAATCGCCGCGCTCATTAGTTGTTCGATGTTCGGTTGGTCGTCAACCGCGCAGGCTTCAATCGAGCAATGCGAAGGATAATTCCCACGAAAAAAACTCGTGTCCACGACAACGCCGTGAACGACGCCCGGCACGCCGAGCCGTATCAGACACCAATCGTAATCCTCATCCAAGCGAGGCGAGCGGCGGCGGCGCGTTTCCCAGCCGTCCATCCACTTGCCCAAGTCCGTGTACTTGCCTTCGATGAAAACGGGCGCGCTCGATTTAAGCAAGTTCTCCTTCGGCGCGAAGAAATCATCGTTGGCATACAAAACCGTGCCGCCCAGATTTTCGGCAGCTAAATCAATTAGTTCGGTGAAATCCATCATAAAGTTCAAACTCAAAGGATTAGGCGCACTAAGTCGGCGGCTTTAGACTTTCTGCGGGTTCAATGGGATATTAGACGTGCCCTACCATAATTACACACCTAACCTAATCATATAAATCCAACACATAAGAAGACCAATTTAGAAAAGGTTCAATTCCGTCAGGGCTTACAATTGGAATTGTCCGAACATACTCTGTATTCATTAGGTCACTTATTTCTGCTGGGCGTTCAACTGGAGAATGCGAGTGTTTGATGCCAGGCGATAAATGATACTGGTAACATAGCCACGGAAGTCTCTTGAACTCAACTCCGCTTAAATCGCTTTCACCAGTTTCAATGCTAGCCATGGAAAGATTTACTTCGGAACCCCATAATTGAGCGGTTGTAAAGATTACAGGTATGAAATCTGCGTGATTATGCCCTCGCAACATCTGAATATTCTTTGAGATCATTTCAATATAACCATTAAGCCCCCTAGTAACTTGAGAAGCCGCGTCCTCTATGGCTCGCCCAGATTCCCCGGCGGGGTCTCCTTTAAGATTTGAGCGCACCTCTAGACCGATATGATAATGGTGCTCGATTAAGGAGCGCTGTTTGGCATAAGCCGATACTGAACCATTTTCATTCAGCTGGATGTGCTCCATGAATATGGGTTCTGAATTACCCCATTGATTCCTATTTGTTAGAAGTTACGCAGTTGGGATGAGCAAATAAAGCGGATTGGCGATATAAGCGCGCACCGCTTCTCTAATAATGGCTGTCTTCGCTTCAAACCAACTGATGCCTGTGTGATAACA
>JAABUK010003164.1_pt1 | contig 28198 bp, 38 predicted proteins | sample 5559141 | NCBI WGS metagenome assembly JAABUK01 (sample SAMN10711869, study PRJNA513367) | rock metagenome | isolation source: Antarctica rocks | place: Antarctica: Victoria Land, Pudding Butte nord | collected 2016-01-03
TCTTCTCTTCTCTTCTCTTCTCTTCTCTTCTCTTCTCTTCTCTTCTCTTCTCTTCTCTTCTCTTCTCTTCTCTTCTCTTCTCTTCTCTTCTCTTTTCTTCTCTTTTCTTTTCTTTTCTTTACTTTGCTTTCCTTCAGAACAGCGGCTCACCTGTGCGACCATCTCACCCTCTTGCAGGTTGTGAGCCACCAGCACCACAATAGCCTGACTGCTGAACACAAAGTACAGCATGGCTGGCCGCTCCATCACATGCTGCCACAGGTCCTTACTCAAGAAGTGTATGTTGACCAGGTGCTGCATGGCAGCCTCACCCACCATGTCAATGCCCAGTTGCTTCCTCACCCTGCTGCTAGCACCATCAGCTGCGATGAGGTAGTCTGCTTGCACCTGGTATGGACTGCCCTGCAGGCAAAGGCCTGTCAGCACAGATTGTTGCAGGCCAGGCAGGAAGGCACACGTCAGAGTGCATGGTTGTAGGTAAGTGCATGGTATGTAGGTAAGTGCATGGTATGTAGGTAGGTGCATGGTGGGTAGTGTATGGCAGGTAGGTGAGTGCATGGTAGTAGGTAAGTGCATGGTAAAGTATGCTATTGACCTGCATCAATAGCACTCCTTCCAGTGTTTGGGATCCAATCAGGCAATCAGCCTAGGTTTGCCTAGATTTGGTATGGTGTACACCGCAGATGGAGGTCTTCCAGCAGCAGTCAGCACATGGTTTGGCAGGCCATACAGAACGGTGCATGTACAGTGCAATTTACAGTGCCAGTCACAGTGCAAGCTACAGTGCAAGCTACTGTGCATGTTACGAAACTGGTTACAGTGCAGGTCACAATGCATGTGGACATTTAAAGATGCAGGACAAACTTGATGGACAATCAAAACACAGGCAACTATAAGGACATGTAGCATTTATCCTGTCAGCGCACGCCCGGCTAAAGAAAATTGAGTGTCTCGTGTCAATGCATGTTGACGCACGGATTCTGGACCTAGCAAACACCTAGCAAGCAATGCTGGAAATGCTTCATGAGTAGTGAGTGAATGGACACCTGTGAGGGTTGCACAGTGCAGGTGACACCATCAGGAGACTGGTGGAAGTGCTGCAACTGGTGCCCAAATCTGATGCTGTCCTGTCCACCCCTTCTGTGAGCCCTGTGCAGCATCAGCGGCAGCAGTTTGTGCTGGGACAGGTGAACCACAGGCTCGGGACTCAAGTCATGCATGCGGGGACCAGTCTGTCCCTGGAGAAGAAGGTATAGGAATTGAGAAGGCTAGCATTGCATACGGTCTCCCTGTCAAGCTGCAAATGGTACGGCTGGGAATGGGAAAGCTTTAGCGGACTGTGTAGGTTCAGACAGTTGGTTGCTACTGACAAGGCTCTGGACCAACATAGAGCAAAAGGCTGCACCATCAGCACTTACACTTGCAACTACTATGCTAATGCAGTGTGCCGGGCAGTGTGATGTCAGAAGCTCAATCTGTTAGACGTCATCTCAAGTTTTGTGTCATGCACATGATGTCACATGCAGCGTGATGCCAAAGGCTTGACCTACTACATGCCATGCAACTCTCATCTGAAAGTGTGTCACACAGTGTAATGTTACAGGCTCAATGCAGACTACATTGTCTTGACTCTCACCTGGAAGTGATCGACTTCACCAAAGATGCGGCCGGTGAGGCTCTCACAGTATACAAACTTGCGCCACTCTGTCAGGGGAGGGCTGTGGGTCGCCACCTCAGCTGCTAGACCATCCAAGGGTCTGAAAATCTCCATGCTCCTGTTGTTGATAAAGTGAGCCTGCATTTGGATGCATTTTTGGACAATCTCAGGCTTCTCAGTATTGAACGCCTTTTCTTTCTGCATTTTGCTAACGCACCAGGTGCTTGTGCACTGAGTCGTTGCTTTCCACTGATGCTTGAAAGTGCTGCAGTCTCATGCTGATAGAGCAGAAGTGAGAGTCACATCCTGTGCACATAAGGCTGATGTGCTAGCAGAAGCAAAGTGCTTAGACTTATCATGACTTCAGTCGGTCAGCAAGCAAACAGCATCATGATGACACAGCGCAGTCTTCTTATTGAAGAGGAGCAAGCACAGAGGGTCTGCAGATCAAGACATGGGTCAGCCTGATGTCGCACTGGTACTTCAACTAACAAACAAAGGGGTACAACGCCGCTTAGTCATATCAAATTTTGAGTACTGTCAGGGCTGCTACTGGGTCAAACATGTACCAAGATTTGGCCAGCACCACTCAAATTGCATGAAGTGTGCATGCCTGGGGATGGTTGGGCAGTCCTGGAGACCTGTCCACCACAAGGGAGGGGATGCCCAGCTTCCCCAGGAGAACGGACAATGTAAGGCCTGTGGGCCCAGCTCCAGCAATGAGAACAGGGACATGCTGTGTGCTACCTACACACAACGACTCAGATATGGTATGCACCTTTATCGGGTGGCATCTCGCTGTGCGCAATGCGACACTTGTCGCTGGGCAGAGTCAATCTCTGATGAGATAGATAGTAACAATGAGATAAAGAGGACAGTTCAATACGGTACATACTACCGGATGCAATCACTTGAGACAATGTGTGCCTCAATACAGGTGTCATTGCATGCGCATGTATGCATACCAACAGACAGGCGTCATCTGCAGTGGAAGCACCCAACCTGAGGATGCCGAACGCTGTTGACCACATGGCCATTTGTGGACACTAGCATGCTGGGGCAGTCTATATGTGAGGCAGCTGGCAGACGACCAGAAGTCAGCTGATGTCAAGGCGCGTAAGCAACTCTTCCAGCTCTGAGTCTTGTGTAGCACTCCTAAAGACCAGAAGTCTGTTGCTTTTTAGGATCGTTCACAGTGAGTCAGATCTGAGCAGCAGACGTTGTCAAAAGCACCTTTCAGCATCCAGCAGGTCAAGGGCCTTTTGGATGATAGCTCTGCGGTGTTTTGCGTATGCAGAGTTTGCTGGGAGCAAGTCTAGTACTTGTAAAGTTTGTTTCAGTGCTGCACGCTTCACGTCTGTGTCCTGGTTGGTAGTGTCAGCGTTGGTGGTCCTTGGGAGAACCTTCAAGGGCTTGTTGGCTTTCAAATTGCGCTTCCCTGCAGCGCTTCTGCGAGACCGTAGTTCTGAAGCGATATGCTGCGCATCCTTGTCTGTCAGCATGTGCAGATCAACAGAATCTGCATGTACCGCAAATCACAGCGTGTTTGTGCCGTCAGAAGCGCAGCGACGGAAAAGCTGTATCGGTCTAAGAAGTGTGATCGGCTTTGTGACTGATGCGACGTTTGGAAAGCTGTGACACAGGGCCGAGGTGTCAGCAAACAAGCTGAGTATCTATGACGAGAATCGCTACCGCAGAAGTCTGTGAGCACTTTGCCGAAACAAAGTCCACGTTCTATAGGCTAGCATGTGAACTGAGGAATTACTAATGGAACCACTGGCATTGCCCAAGCTGCTAATTGTCTGTGTTTTTGCAGATGGTCCAGCATGCCGTGGGTGTAGCTCCAGCAGGCGTCGTCCTTCTCAGGCAGCTCAAGAATTGCACACCAAGACATTTACAATAGCTGTAGCTGTGCCCGTCAACCACATAAGCAGGCACTTGGCTGCTCCGTATCCATGGCCAGTCCTCCTTAGATACAAAGGTCCCAAGTGTCTCTAATACCATTTTGTGTAACATATAGGACACTGCATTCTTATACAGTCTGCTTGTAAGTGCATGTCATTGGTCGCAGCAGGCATATGAAAAAGTGGCTTGTCTCGACGAGCAGACATATTATGTCGGCACATGTGCTGTACAGCAGCATGCATATTGCTGTGCTGTAGTTTGCTACTGCTGATTGGAGCAGACAATGCAGCAAGCTTTGCTAGACCACCTCTGCTGACGCACATGCCATGCACATCCAGCTTCTGCCATTTTGTACAGGGTACCATTGGGTGAATTGCTGTTGTGGCCTCCTGATTTGATCCAAGCAGTGCATTGGTAAGTGCCCATGCCGCTGCAGCGTCAGGTGCTGCATGCAACATGATGCTGCACCTGTCCAGCCAAAAGATCGAATGGCTATCTTGCAGGTCAGTCAAGCTTATGATTGGTCTGCAGTCAGAGACATGTATGTTAGCCAGCAGCGAGGCTGCCGCGGCTTGGCAAGCAGCTTGGCTTTGGTTGCTGATCGCATCTGTCTGCAATGGAGCAGTGAATGGCCTTCACAGGATTGTAGACAAGCAATCATGTACATGCCAAAGCATGTGGAACTGTAGGCAGGCTTGCAAACATCTCGGTGCATGTAGATTTGGCCCAAATGCACCCTTAGCTAGCAGGAAGAGGTCTCTAGGAGATGGATCAATATGGTTGGAGTCTACAATACACAGAGTGAGGCGATGCACTGCAGAGCATCTGAACATTACAGCGTTACACTCTTTAAGTAACCCTGCAGCCATAGTCACAGAGCATATGGAGCGCACAACTGTCTAGACATATTACCAAGGATTGACCTTTGACCTCCAGCTCTGACGGGTGCCAATACGCTATATACATCATACACATCTACAACAACAGGGGTATATACAAGCGCTTCGTGCTAGCTCTGTGCTAGCACCTGATGCAAGGTGAAGCCAGTACACATGTAACATTCAAAACTTTCTGTGAATACACTTACACTATCTACAATACTCACAGCTTAAAAAATCCCCACTACAGACCATGATTCTTATGTACAGTGAGCACTTCTCCGTCAGAGTACACACAAGAGCTTTCCCATACTGACTGTAGTCACCTAAAGCATACACCTTTATATGGGCAGAACATGTTGTGCATGAGCACACTGCAGACTTGTGACACTATGATATCAGATCAACTCCCACTCATCCCCAGCTGCAGCTGCTCCATCAGCTTCCTCCATGGTCTCACCAATGAAGGAGCTGGCACTGACCAGCGACGCCTCACTACTCATGATGCTTCCATCTTCACTTGCTGACTCAGCATCCATGTCAGCATCTCTGGCCATACCAGCCCATCTCTGATCAAACCAGCGCTGTACATCATCACGGTTTGTTGCTGAGGTGTCATCATCCACTGCCAAGCACATAGCAGCACCAATGGGTCCTTCTTGGATTGTCATTCCTGAGTCATTGCCCACATCTATGGTCACATCCTCCAAAGAGATGGTGCTTGATGTCAGGATCTCATCCATGCTGCACACTTCTTCATCATGTTCACATGCTGTGGAACCTTGGACTGCTGAGATGTGACCAGTTGAGTGCAGCACAGGACTGTAGAAAGCTCGTGACTCAGCTGAGTGAGGTATGGCTGAGGTGCTCTTTGCAAGATGCACTGAAGGGCCCAGCCTCTGATTCCCGCCAAATTCTTCAGTGGTAACAGCTGTCTCTGCGTCTGAAGCTGCCCTTGAGATGAACTCAAACTCAGAGTGAGCGTCTGAGCCAACTCGGGTGATGAGCTGAGATGAACAGTCAATGCCGATGTCTGCCAGTAAGGACTCTGCGGCAGCTTCCAGGCTAGCTTCAAACGCTGGGTCCACCACAGCTGGGGCAGTAGGGGCCACAGCTGAGGCCGCGCTGAGGCAGGACACCTGGGGTGGGGTGGTGGGAGAGCTGTCCACAGATTCAATCATGTTGGATGCAGTCCTGATTGGCGCCAAAATCTGCGCCAGCTGGCATGTCATGAAGCCTGAGTCTGCCAGCCTGCAAAGCATAAGCTTTTAGGCTTTGATCATTGACCAATCAGTGCAATTCACCATGCTGTCTTCTGTGCTTGAAATCACAGCAGTTGCTGCGGTGCAGGCTAAGATCAGATGGGATCAGATGGGATCAGATGGGATCAGAGCAGGCTTCAAGCCTGCTCTTGAAGCCTTGCTGTCGTCATATTACAACTAGTGTGCAATGCTTGTGTTAATGACTATTGAGGTTTTGACAGATCTGGGTATGAGGCCCAGGACTGCAGCCTGAAACAGGGTCAAACCGCCTGATACACTACGGTTACTGCTGGAAACTCTGATCTGATTTGACAACCCTCATAAGCAATCTCCTGGCAACTAAGCAGAACGACTGCTCAGTGGGTGATGTCATCAGATCAGGACTTTTAGCACAAAGCGTGTCAAAAGGTCTGACACCTAGCCCAGCAACACAGGCAAGGCCATGAAGTGCATGGCTTCAGAAAAAGCTTTGACAACAAACAAGTTTGTTGCCACAGTGCACCCCACTGCTAACAGAGCAACATGTCACAGCAGTACAGCTTCAACACATCAGATTGCTCACAGCTTGTGAAATCTAAATCGTCACCTTGTGGTGAAGGTTGGTAAGGAATCCTGATGTAATGCTGAGCTGCTGTCAGTCAGTGACATCACATCCCTCAGCAAGTCAGTCATTGGAGTTGGGGCAAGAAGATCCTGTGGGGTCATGTTCATACCGGCTGCTGCACGATCTAGCATATCTCCGTTTTGCCTATGAACATCATCCAACTGGTCATCAGACATGGAAGCAATTGTCAGCCTTGTGATTGTTGCTTCCAGTGTTTCCATGAGTCGGTCAGATTTCCCACTCCATCATGCAAAGGCATTCCCTTGCAGAGAACGTGTGTATATCATCTACATGCACATCTGTCCTGGCTCATATGTAGGTCCACATGCACTGTGAGAATGTAGTCTCATGCCACCTTGCATGTATGCATCAGTATGCTTGTCAATGTGGCACAGCACATAGTTGCTCACCTAGCTTTTGATGCTGAGGGACCCTGTTTGAGGTGGAGCCACTTTCCACCTCCCTCCCTGTCTCCTTGCACATGGCTGTCACTCTTCACCTGCTCTGCTGTGACCTGTGCCGAAGGTGCTGACCAGGCAGGTGCTGTCTGGCTTCCTGTGGTTGCTGTCTTGGCCTTTGTGGAGGTGTATGATCCCACCACAGGGTGCATCTCAGGGGGAAGGACAAACCCTTCCGGTAAGGGGGGTAGCATGGGGTCATGGTCAAGGGGGGGTAGCTTGGTGGAGACTCTAGCCGCCACACGGCAGCTCTGTGGCAGAAGTAGTCCTGCCAGCTCATCTAGGGTTGCCAGGTACCGCTTCTGCCCTACGCTGTGCATGCGCATCAGACTGCCGTTTGAATCTGCAGCATGCCTGCTTTGCATGCTTTGCTCTGAGGGGGCCTCGACAGTGGTCTGAGATGCTTGCTCTGTGGCTGCTGGACGCTCATGCTGTGCTGTGCTGTCAGCATCCAGGTCAGCAGCAAAGCGCTCTTCCAAAGAAGATCGTGGGAAGCTAGGTGTGCTGTGCTGAGTCATGCTGCTGGTACCATCCCACGGACAGACACTTGGGCCTCCCACACTAACCAAGTCACCAGCAGACATGTCCATCACCTCAACCATGGGAGTTGAGTCATCACCGCAGTCATCATTGAAGGTGACCGGGAAGCCGGTGGTTGCACTGAAGAAGTTGCTACCCAGCTTGGTAGGTGCATCCATGTGTGCTGGGGTCTGCAGAGGGCAAAGATGCATTTCAGCAAGGCATTGTTTGGCAAGCTGTTACTGTTCAGGCTTTGACACTAGACGAGTCAAAGTGGTAATAGTGGTGACCTAATGGTAACATGCTGAACTGCATTGCTTGGCATAGTCTAGTGCAATGCGGGGAGGACCATCCCAGGCCACAAAGAAGTGATGCATCTCCTGCTTGATGTCACGGTAAGTTGGCCCAGCTGATCAGCTTTGTTGCATACTGACATACTATGCCTCCATCAAACATATGGGAGACCGTCGATACAATGAGTGCCAGCATCAGGCACAGCCGCAGTGCATGATCACACCGAAAGCACACCCTCTGTGGGGTATCTGATGCGTTTTGATGCACAAGCACACTGTGGTTAACACCATTGTCGATCCAGAGTCTGCCAGCATCAACACAGTGCAAAAATGCACATGTAAGTACATGATAAAACAGAAAGCAATGCCTGCCTATACCACAGGAGCTGCCAGGCATGAGTTAAGGGGCTTACTAGTGGCAAAGACTGGAATGCCTCAACAGGGGTATATGTCACATTGGCCTTGCCAGTTGGGGCCAAGGTGATGCCCATCACTGGAAGGGCAACGTCTTGCAGGCCCCAGGGGTTGCTGGGGGGGGCTCCAAACTTGGGGTGAGCCAGAGTGGGGATGCTGATTGACAGCTCCTCAGATTCCTGCAGGCCCCAGGGGTTCGAGGAGGGTGATGGGAATCTGGCCTTTTGCACCTTGGGGTCAGCATGCAGCTCCTCAGACTCCTGCAGAAGGGGCAAAACATTGAAGTACTGCGGAGACTACATACTAAACATGTACATTGCAGACTGCTTGAACACATTTGCCTACAACTGTATGTGCTACTGGCATACATGCAGAGATGGCTATGCTCAGGTTATCTATGGTCCGTCAACGCTGCATACTGTAATTTATCAGCAGACAACACATACGATGGACTGGCAGCATTGCATATGCAACTTGATATACATAGCAAGTTGTACCTTGCCAACAGTGGCAGCAGCACACGGTATGCCATCAGCATCACATAACAAAACATATATGTGTATGTGTTGTGCATAAGTGCTCACTGACCTCAAATGCACGCTTGCCATCAGCCTGCCTAGGGTTGACCTGAGGCCTGGCAGCAGGCTGGCACAAGCTGTTCCAAATATCCTCATCATCAGCCTCTTCCTCAAAGGGGCTGTACCTTCCACCGGCAAAGGCTGGGGCCATTGACTCAACGTTCAGTGTTGACTTTGACACCTGCACAACAATATACACTTTCTGAATGACCTGATGAGCAAGGTGAAGCACAGCTTCATCACGAGTCCTCCTTAGACATGATGCATGTACAACACTGGTACGCATGCTTGATTTGTGTCAACTTGTCAAGATGGCATGAGCAGATTCCAATACAGGCTGCTGCAGTTGGGTTTCAACACCAGCGGCTTAACACAGTCAAGTCTGTCTGTGCGTACCTAGGCAGCCATACTGAACAGCGTTCAACACTTGTGTGACAAACGAGCCCAATGCATTGTTGCTGTCATATGTCTCATGAGTATTGACAGCCTGCCAAGCACCCATACCTCACTGATCACTCCCCAGTCAGGCAGAGGCCCAAGAGCCCTAGGGCTGTAAGCATACTCCTCATCCTCAGAGAGTGAGCGCTGGATCAGCTTGCTCAGTTGAGGGAATGCGTCATATGATAGCTTGGCTGCTGGTCTTGCAACTGGCAATCTGACAATATGATCATCAACCAGCAGCCTAGGCTGTGTTGCAGTAGTCACTGCCTGGAGCGCATATAGGTGACTCACGTTGGAAGCGCTTTCCCACTCGCCAAACTCCTCCCACCATGACTGATCAGGGACTGGTGCCTTCTTTCCCGCCAATTTGTCGCTCTCCTCGCGCAGGGGCATGAAGAAGCTGAAAGCATCTTCTGCAAGGGATGACGAATCAGATGAGGCAGATGACAGACCAGAGTCTGAAAGGGCAGGGCCTGTCTGCGACATGCCCTGAGCATAGAGGGCAGCTGCCCTTGCAAACCTGTTGGCTGCAGCATGATGATCACCGGGTGTCTGTGCTACCTGCAGACAACACACACTGATACATTCGACATGAACCAAAGACTCCAGCATATTGTGTTACTAACAAACAAACAAACATACACGCATTGTTGGGAGGTGAACAGAGACACCGATGATACCACAGAATGCCTCCCTGCAGCATCACATAGGGACAAGTTCCATCCATGTGTACATCTGGTCCACCATGATGCTTTTGCTGACATGCTTGTGCTGCCCTGGCATTGTGCAAGTGCAAGTGTTGGCTGTGAGCTCACCGTCAAAGCATAATCTACAGCTGCATCCCCAAAATCGGCAGTTGAGGCCCTGTTGCTCATCAATGCGTCCAACCACTCCTGAGAATCAGATGGCAGTGACTGTGTGCGTAGCAGGTCCCAGATGCCATCACTGCTGCTTGTGGAAGGGCGAGGGGTGCTCAGGCGGGGTGTCTGAGAGGACCGAGACTTGCCACTTGTGCTGCCAGCTTGTACTGCTGCATCCTCCATAAGTTCTGCATACAGTGAGCAATATAAGATGAACTGCAGGTTCTACTAGCTTCGCACTGGTCGAGAGCATAACAAACAGATGGCTGATAGATAGAACAAACAGACTGTCATCATTGATGTAGGCCGTGGAGGCCAACGCACACTGTGTTGTACCTCTTTTCCAGGTACAATGTATTTGCTGGCCCAATTTTGGGCTGCAACAACAATACAAGGCAAGAGTGCACATCAAGGCACAGCTTGTGTTGGGCATTGTGCAGAGCAGCAGCTTTACAGTGACAATCTTTGCCAAACACGTGTGATTTGAGGTATGCTTTGACTCAGCAGCAAAGCCATGGGTGAACATCAAGTTGATGAATGGCACAGGTTTATCTGCAAGGCTATGTACCTTTGCTGGGTTGTCCTGCAATGATTTGTCTCAGCTGTGCAGTCTCAGCCAACAGCTGACGCCTTTCCTCAGTCCATATGGCCTGCAAAGCAGCAAATGTCATGCACTGCCAGATACTGTACAATGGTAACTGTGCTCATATAATAAGCATGAACAGCAGCTATCTCATAGTCTGTTCAGCATGGGTAAAGATGCAAGCGCAGATAAGCACCTCAGCCTGTGCCTTCTGCTGTGACCAAGAGTGCTGGTGCCTGTCAAAGCAGTCCTGCCAGGACTCGTACAGCTGCTGCAAGCGGTTCTGGAAACTTTGACGGGCAAGCCTGTGCTCATCTTCCATCTCGACACTGCGCTGCTGTAGTCGCTCGACCTGTAGTTAACATACCAAGTAACAAGGTAGCAAAACGGTTGTGAGCTCTATTTGTGAATCGGTCGTTTATGCCTGTGCAACGGTCGCTTCGTGTCGTCATTATCCTGAAGAAACAACCCTCTCACCTGCTCCTGAAGTCTAGTGACGCGCCTGTTGGCAGCGTTGTAGAGACAGGACGATAAGGCCTTAGGTTTGACGCAAGTTTGTACCCCTCGCTCGACCCTACAGCCAACTGAGCACTTCAACAGTCTGCAAAGACCTATCAAACACAGAATTGACGGAAGTCTTCAGCCGGAAAGCCATTCCGACATCGGCCAGCGGCCTACCTTCGGTTCAGGCCTGCCAACGGAAACGGGTCTTCAGACCTCGTAGAGGGATCACGCCTGCTTGGCGACATTCCGGCGGGCGCAGAGGTTCAACAGAGATGCGCTTGTCAACAATCTTTTTTCAATACCGCCCCGTCGACTTGAACGTCAAAGTCGAATGCTTGCTCTGCACACCCAGATCCAGATCTCGTATCGCTATGAGCGAGGTATCCCGAAGCAAAATTTCAGACGTAATCTCAGCGACACAAAATAAGAAGTTCGATTCCACGACACGGTTACTGCTGCGCTCACAACGAGGCAGTCTCAACGGGCTCTGCCATGTCAGCTTTCTCCGTGACTTGTTTCGTGTCTTCGCCACTTCAGGTGACTAATCGCACAGGGGGCGACCTAACTGGACGTGCTTTGGATGCTGCGCTTCAGGCCACAGTAGATGTGCAGTCCACAGTCCGGAAGGTCAAGACGCTCAAATTTATTGTCGCTGCCACCCGTCAAACGGCTGAACATGCAGCTCAGCTGCGGTTTTAAAGTCCAACATGATTGCAACTATTGAGGTCGAAGTCTTACCTGACGACGAGTATGCTTTGTGGGAACAGGCTGTGGCCTCCGCCGAGCAACAAAGAGTTGATCGCTCACTTAGTAGAGCCTTACAGCCTGAAGCTCTTGCGCAGCAATATCCTGGAGCACCGGATCAGCCAAACGAAGCAGTCGATCAGGCAGTTGCCTCTGTTGTAGAAAACAGCCTGCCTGATCTCGAAGACTTTGGAGCCAAAGTCAACAGGCGTGCGAAATATCGCCCTGGAGGACTGAGAGTGACAGATATCACAAGTGCTGAATGGTGTCAACAACAAGTTGCCTTCACACTCAGTGCACGCCTACCAAAGGTAATTTCTTTACTTGCTGTGGTCTTACCTGTAAAGTTTTACCTCACTTTAAGACATCAACAGCGCTGCTGGCTGTTTCAGGAAGTGACAGAGACGGAAGCCATGGCAGCCGGAACAGCAGTGCATGCAGCCTTGGAAGCAGAGCTATCTACGGTACATGATTGCAATAAAAGATAGTTTAATGCCTATCTGCAGTCACTGATGTGCATTGTTTTGACAGGCAGTAGAAGTGACAGTCAATACTGTGGAGGATGGATGGGCAGTACGCCTTGTGGATATGATGGCAGGCTTGCATCAACTGCGAGTGGAAGGGGTCACCCGAGAGATGTACATTTGGGGCAATGTACAGGTGAAATCTTTCCAACATTCTTGCAGTAGGTGCTGCACTTCCTGCATGGTTGTCAGAGCAGACATGCAGCATGTTGCTCAGTTACGCTTCTATGTTTTGCAGAAAGCACCCCCTCATAGTATGGTCAAGTATGGTGACTAATCTGGGCGAGCAGTCTGTACGACAGAGAGCGAGATTACAATGCTTTAGCCAGCCAGCAAGATTGATCACTAGTAGTACGCTGACAGGGAGGTTGGAGATGCAGGGACAGTGGGTGCGTGGCATCATTGATCAGCTGGAGCTGGACAATACTGGACGAGTCAGAGTGGTTGAGCACAAAACGCGTTGCAAACCTTCATTGCCCATGTTTGCTCAACAACAGACAGCCAAGTTGCAGGTAGCGAGGTTTTTGTCATGGCTGCCTACTGAGCAGCTAGTGTGCATAACAACGCATTGTTGCCGAAGCTCCACTGCACTGATGTGTGTTTTGCTTCCTTGCCAGGCTGCGCACGTACTCGCTCTGCCAGGCATGCACAGCCAAATGTGTGTGCAGATGTATGGCATGTGCTGTCTAGCAAGGATATGCTGCAGTCTGACAGCATTGAAGTCATGACTCACACTGTCTCCATTGTGCAGGTCATGACCTATAAGCTGTTGTTAGCATTGCTGCCAAAGACCTGCAGTCTAGCCCAATTGACAAAGTTCTTCCAGCTGTTACACCTTGATCTGATGCGGCCCTTGTCAGATACAGTGCAGCAGCATGCAAAAGCCATGGGAGTACTCCCAGATGGTGCTCAGCCAGCAACATTGACATTCATAGCAGAGCAGCTACAGCAGCAGATATTGAACATGCCACAGATTGGCACACACGTCAAAGTCACTTACATTTGGCAGGCAGATAGCGAAGTGCTGGGAGAGACAGAGTATGAGTATGATCATGCATGGGTAGTTCTCAGATTAAAACAACATATTGACTTCTGGGAAGGCGTCTGGACCCCTCAGGTAGTGCCAGCACAGGAAAGTTGGAAGTGTAGACATTGCCTCTTCTGTCAAACGTGCCCTGTTGGGCTTGATGTGCTCAAACGTTGATGACTTGTTGTCCCACACTCACTTGCTTGTGATCCAGTCACACCTGTTTTATTCCAAACTATTCATTGACTAATCAGACTTGGAGGTTATTCCCTGATTCATTTGACGATTGGGCTCCTGTATTGCTTAGCTAACTATAGTTGTTTGCTATGCATAGCATTCACAGGCTGGCCATGGCCGCGTTCATTGGTCGGCATCTAAAATTAATCAGCTTTCTACTCTACCAGCTGCTCCACTGCATGCACACGCTCAGATACAGCCAGCATCACACCACATGTTACTGCAATGCGAATGATGTCAGCATCAGGTTCTGTAGCACCTGACCAGAGGTGGAATACACTGCTGTTGATTTGTCTGCTGGGGTAGCAAAAGTCACAAGGGCCTGCATGCCTGCTTTGAGCTGCTTCTGCAGCGTCTCTTTGAATTGGTAGTTTTTGCCTGCATTGGCACACAGCAGACTGTCACTGAAGTTCATTCTGCGTGACATCTGCACATGGTTCACAACATTTGATACTCTTCTACATACTACCGTTACACTACCGGTATGCAGCAAAAGTGCAACAGAGGTTGCATGTGCAAACTGGTGTCAACTCCATGCACTCTGCGCTTCTGCCAGGCTGACTTGATCTCATGATGGAGAAAAATTACCTGACTCAGTAGTGTCCCTGTCAAGCGGACTACCATTGCCTTCCAAATTAGCAGCTGCATCACAGAAGATTCCCAAGGCTACCTCCCACAGCCCCTCATACAAGTCTCTTTGCCCCAAGCTCACTAGTGCAGCAGCAGCATGACTGCGTATCTGCGTGCCATTGTGTGTTCTCCATTAGTTATCAAACACACATGCCAATCCTTAGTTATTGCAGCACATATCAGGCTGTTGTATACCAATTTGCGCATAGTGCACTACATGACTGCAACGCCACAGACGACAATGTCACCCAAGCATAGCACAAGAGGGAAAATTCTTGAGTTGTGCCCAGCTGGGCATGCATGTCTAAAGTCCTATTTGGCACTTGTCACCTTGTAATTGGGGCTGTCTCTGACCAATGTAAGCAACACAGACAGCAGGGACTGCAGCTGCCTACGCTTGGCTGCTAGGGCTGCAGCTGCATCATTTTTGAGCAGGTTGCCTGTTGCATAGCATGCATTCCACTGAACCTGCAGTACATTAGGAGTTCCTGTTGAAACACACCGGCCAACGTGTTCACGAAAATATGGCATCGAAGTGAGACCGGTTCGACTGTCAAGATCACCTGAGATATCTCACAATTTAAACAGTGGGCCCATAAGCAGACAATTGAAAGAGCAAACAGCGGTCTGCAACATCAAAGTGCAATAGCTGGGCTGCAACACATGTTCATGTAAAATCTGATTTTGTGGCATACTGCGCCTGAAACCAATGGCACCAGACGCTATAAGCGTAGGACACATGTCACATGTAAGCAGCACACCTTCTCAGTGCTGCTAGCCAGGCTAGTGTGCAAGCAGCTGATGCCTTGATCAAGCCAGGCCTCACCCCACCACTGGCTGCAGCTATTGATGGCATGGCTGGCAGTGAAGACAGCTGACGGTAGCTGCTGAATGGCCAGCAGGTTGCCTATCGTACGAACTCCATTGACTTGAACCTTGTCGCTGTCTTGACAAGCAGTCATGGCAGCTGCAAACACAAGAGCATCATATTGGAGATGTTGAAAGCACATACCATCACCATCAGAAGAGACTGTGCGCTGTATGCTTATTATAAACAAGTCAAAATGCCGTGTGAATTTGTCAAACACCACCAGGACATACAGAAAGCAGGCAAGCAAGGCTTGATACAGCAACAAAGGAAGCGTTGGTTTTGGCAATCGTCAAGCAACTTTCCGAGCCATTCATTGCTTTTCATTAGACTCACTGCAAATAGCATCAATTCATGAGCCCTTGATGCCAAAACCCAGATGGGCAAAATGTGTGTAAGCCCCGCAGTTCATGCCAATGCTCAGTATGTCCTAAGATATCTCCCTAAACTACACATGCCTAATACAGTCTTGTGGCATTCTGAGTCTGACAGGTACTATGGAACTCTCAGACTAATACCAAGAAACCTGAACTTACCTTTTGCAAGCTCTAACATGGGTGCTGTCATCTGGGGGTCAAGCTGCTGCTGTTGTTGCTGCAGAGCATCTGCTACATTGGCTGCTGCTGAAGCAGCCGACACACGCACAGACAGAGTGGAGTCCCCTATCGCTGTACACAACACCGCAATGCTTCTGCAAACATCTGCGCAGCAACAAAGGCAATCAAGGTTAGACGCTGAGCATGCTGACATTCAGCCTAGACCACAGACACTCTGCCACACTTCACATTCACGCCTATTGCTGCCATGACTGCATTACACAAGCATTGCCTAAGCACACAATGCACACAGTACACCAGCAAGTGCTAGAATGACATAGTTTGCTGTCTGATGAGCACACCTGATTGGCAGTCTTGCACAGGCACGCTGCTTGCAACATGGCCCAGGCACTTGGCACCAGCAGCTCTGACAGCAGCTGCCTCATCATGCTGACAAGCATGCCAAACCCACTGCCATAGCCTGCCTTGCTGAGCCAGAGTGAGAGACTGGAGGATGGCGCAGGGCAGATCTGCGAGGCTGGCCTGTGCTGCAGAACGCACTGAGGGGGAACTGTGTGCAACCGCCTGTAACAGAAGGCTGTTCAGTGATGGTGGTGGGGGTGGTGGTGGTGGTGGTGGTGGTGGAGGTGATGGTGGTGGTTGTGAAAGCGAGACAGAAATACACATCATTTTGTGCGGATTAGGAGTGCTGTAGAGACATGCCTTTGCCAATCATTCTGTGAGCTGAGACAGCTGTCTGTTGACAATTTACCAAGTGTTGCTATGATAAAGTGATCAGATCAGCAAGATTGGAGAAGGTGCTAATGCAGGTGCTCTTGGCCTCATGTTGTCAGCCAGCCATGTCAGCTCAGACAATGAAGCCCCAACCTCCACGACTAGACAGCATTGAGGGATCTTTTGTGTTGGAGGAAACAATCTTACCTGTGGGAAGTGCTCATCACACGCCTCTGCCCACATGACTGAGCACTGCTGCTCATCCACTCTGCACTCTGCTGCCCCTGAGGCTGAGGGGACAGACTGAGAACTCAGACCAGATTCAGCTTGACAGCTGACTTGCTTTTGCTTGGGCGTTGGCCTTTCAGAAAAGCGCCTTGTGTCTTCATTGCCGCAAGCAGAGCTAACAACATCGATTGATGCGGAAGTGCTCTTGCGGGCATTGGATTGCCTATGACAACCACTGAGGTACTCACTGAGCAGCCTGACTGCTTGTTGCGCACACTTCGCTTCTGCACTTGGTGCTGTCTCAGGTGGCGAGCTTGTATTTCCTGATAAATCATGGCAAGATGTGAATGGTGAGCAGAAGTCAGTGCACACACAGACAGGACATTTCCAAGCACCATGCTGATTCAGCATGAACATTTTGCAACAGGAGGCAGAGGAATCTTGGAGAATGGGTGCAACTGGCAGAGCACAGCTCAGATGCACCTCAGATATGGTCCTACTCAAAAGCAGTTGTCCTTGACAGAAAGGCTTGATGACATCATCAGACTGCTCAGCAGAAGTCAGGACCTTGTACTACAGCCAGTCTCAGAACAGAAGCTTGGCAAGGCACGTCGTACCAATGTGACAGGTTAACGCAAATTCGTCACAAAAACAGGAGACAGCACAGCTCTCACGTGGTTCCATAGGTTCGCTGCCTGACTTCTCAACGCTTTGCAACTTTTTGGCCTGCAGATTGTGCGCCACAGCATGACTGATTGACGCCCAGTGCAGAGTCAAAACTGCGGTGTAGTTCTTGGCCAGACCACATAATGCGCTCAAGGCTTCTGTCCTGAGCACCACTGAGCCTGCACCCTCTGCAGGACACACTGACTGCTTTATGGTTTGCGCAATTTGCAGGACCACACCAAAGACCAAAAAGCATTGGGAGCATCACCAACACTTAGCACAGAGGATCAAAGGAAGATGTTATATGTTGTCTGCAGACATCAAGGTTGCCTGCAATGTCGCCTGCAAGAGATGACATTGCAACCCTTGGACGGACTATCTTAATCTAGTTTTTACTGTCCATTTGCTGTGGCTGCTTTCCTTGGTTCTCTGAAGACATTAATTCTGTACTGGTTCACTGGCAACATTTTCATACAGATATCAAGTGGTGTTGAGTGTTGAATTACCAGTCAAACTATAGTCCAGTAGGGTTGTGAGCAGGGTGTCTTGGCCCGCTGATGATGTGCCGGTAGACTGTGCACCCAGCCAACTTGAGACAGATGGGTGTGCCGCCTTTGTTCCAAAAGCTGCTGCCAGACAGGCACAAGCTGCTGACTGCACTGCCTGGACATCTGCAGGGGCTGCAGTCAGCTTCTGAGGTGCACTTTGGAGACGCCGGCTGAGCGCCTGCAAACACTGACAGTGTAAGCTGGCATCATGCATGCGACAAGATCAGAGAAGTAACAGCTCAGGAAATGCTCATTGCATGCGTCAGAGATTACATACTTGCATGGGCTTGTGTCAAGCTTATTTTGGGCAGGTACAAGCTTGTGAACATGCTAACTGATGCCACGTGCACACAGGGACAGAGTGTGTTGAATGTCTGCAACTTAGAGCTAGTGGGTGGTGTCATTCTGTGCTAAGAAGTAAGCACTGCAGCTGTGCTTACTGCTTGGCCTTCAAGTTGTCATGGCATCAGGCAGAACATGCACAGGCACAATGCATGCAGATTTACCTCAATGCACCTAATGAGCAAGTCTGAAGGCAGCCTCGTGTATGCTGCAGACAGCATGAGGGTGCCCAGTGCCTTCAGCATGTTCATCAGAGCAGGCACCTGACTCTCCTTAGATATAGCATGCAGCAGGCCATCATGTAGAGCAATGATAAGGTGCCCAAGCGTGGAGGACAGAGTGGTGAAGCCCCTGCATACCAACATCACTACTATCCACAAACGCAAACACATGTAACTGCCAGCGGCTATGATGGAGAACAGCCTTTCACAACAGCGTATTGGCTTCAGAACTCACAGAAACTGGATAGATAGTACTTGCAGCTATTCCACCGGCTATACAACACCACTGCTTACTTTTACTTAACAAGAATGATGTATGACGGATCTCTGGAAACATGACAAATGTCATGCTTTTATGCGGGACAGGGAAGAAGCATGCCTGACAGGGGGCCGTGCTGCCGACTTTGCTTCAGCAATGATGATGTAAGCCTTTTGGGCTGGTCCCTCAAGCATGCTGCTCAGAACCGCAGCTGCCAAGGCCCTTACCTGTGGCAAAAGCACAAGGTATGTGTTGGGTGATGCTATGAGGTGCGTTGCAGGCAGGCAGTCAATCAGACAGTAGATGCTTCATGACAGTACATGCTCACATAGAAACCAGCAGCACAGCATGAGTCGCGGCTGCACCAGTCCTTGTCAATCAGTCTGTTGAAACAGATTCTAAGCCCAGTCATGTCGTGACTGGAGCCTTTCTCTGTTGACGACTGTTGCTGAGATGTGTCAAGACAGGCAGCAGAGACAGTAGCTCAACACACCTTGGGCAGAGGATCTCTCACAATGGCGTCCATGAGAGTGGCTGCATGGTATTTGGTCTGCAAGGGATTATAAACCGGCAGCAGCACAATCCAGAAAGGGTGCAAAGCTCGGCAGTCAGCCTTGGCCAGCTGCTGAAGACAGGTAAGGGCTGCCAGGCGCACAGCAGACGCCCTGGTCTGGCTGCTTGCTCTGCTGCCTCTGCTGCTGTCGCTGTCACTGCCAGTGTCGCTTTCAGAGCCTGATTGCGAGCCTGTGGAAACGTCGTCATTCCAGCCTACAAAGGTACACAGTCAGAGTTATGCACAATTGTCGCATGCAGCCTTCTGAGATTCAGCTGGGAAGTTCACTCAGCTGGCTGAGTACATTGTGTCAAAGACTTAAGCATCAAAATGCTTGTCGTGAAACCACAACGTGCTTTCATGGCTTCAATCCCGATGGCACTCATGCATACAGTGATTTCAAGACTGTGCAGTTGCGCAATGTGATGATCCTTGCAACTGCCCATGAACCAATCTAAAGAAGCAATACTGCACAATTGCTTGTGTACATGAGGCACATATCTGCATAAAAAATCATTATGTACAGATACAATCCACAGACAGTGCATTTTACCAGTGCTGCTGCTAGACCGTCTGCGTGCATGAGGTGGCCTGTATGCCCCCTTGCCGGCTGGCCCAATATCCTGTACACTTCTTGACCCAAACGCTGTTGCCAGTGCTGTTGATGCCAACTCAGTCTGCGCTCCACTTGTGCTTGCATCTAGCTCATTGCCATAAGTAAAGAAGTGCCTGAGCAGATCTACAAGCTCTGCTGTGCTCATGCCATGCTGAGCGCGCAGGGCAGCAAGGATGCTGTTCAAGGCTCTGAAGCCAGCAATATAAAGCTTTGGGGCCATGGACCTATCGTCAAGGTTGCTGGCAGATTCATGGCAGGCTCTCAGAGTTTGAAGAATGGCTTGACCAGACTGCTGAAGCAGCTTGGAATCTGTCATGCTCTTCTTGCTACAATGAGTAGCCAGGGCCTGCACAATTAGCCAAAGAAGCGTGTCCAGCAACACTCGTAGAGTAGCGACACAGACAGTGATACAGGCAGACAGGGCTTGACCATGATGCAAATGTGGTAGTCGCACAGACTGCTACTCTCTGTGTTGAAGAGAGCTTGGCTGAGCTGCAATAACATTATGCAAGTTGTGTGCATTGCAGCAAGACAGTCAAGGCACAGAAGCTCCAGAAGTAGCTATGCAAGAGTTCCTGTGCCTACTTACCTGCACACGGTCTTGCAACAAACACAAATATTGGAAATCATCGTTTCTTTCCGAATGTGCAGCTACAAGTTGCCTGACTGCCTGTTCCACTTCAGACTGACTGCTTCTGCCAGGCATGTCGCAATTCCCTACGTTCACCGTGACGCACAGCCACTAAGAAGCACTCTTTAGTCTGTAGCAGCAAGCTGCACCGGGGCGCGTACGTTACGAATATCGACTGACTGCGTTAGCTGCGTGATCTCGCAGTGCTGATCGAGACAACAGAGGCTGAGATTTCTTCCATGGTGGCGCAGAGGAGATGCACTATTATTTCAGCGTCTGTCCTGGCATGAGCGTGACAGATATGCTTGCGGAGGCCATCAAACGCCGCAGCTTTCCTGGTGAGACCTGATGCATGATGCCGCTAGCTGAACTTTAGGCCGAGCACCGTCTGGACAACACTGCCGGCGGAGGGTCACCGTGACTGCTTCCCCGATCAGTTGGCTCAGCCGTGTCAGATTTGCAGCTCTGATCCCTGTGCGCATTAATGCCAGAGCTGAGTGATAGTACGTCTGAAGCTTGTCTACGAGTGCCTCAATGTCCGCGACGTTCTCAAAATCTTGTTATTCCAGAATCAATAAGGCCAGTGGCTCGAGAGGAGTCACAGGACCCTACCGAGGTTCGAGCAGGAAAACTCTGCAGTGAGGCGCAATTTGGTGGGTTGAAAGGATTCAAGATTGTCAGTGCAGCATCATCCAAACTGCTAGCTCCGCGTGTGCCACAGATTCGATGCTCAACACACGATGTGTATATGTGTGTGGCACCCTATTGTTCAGATGTGCTTCAAACGCTGTACAGCAACCACGCCGTACTGCTGTGCAGCTGGGAAACATGCAAGTCTTCAGTGCACAGCTGGCGGCAAGACAGCCAGATTGTGAAAATGCACAGCCCTTCTTTCCTGTAGTCACCATCTTTGACGTGGTGCAGCAAGCACCAAGGTTCTTGGAGTTATTGACTCCAGAGGGTGTCAAAGCCCTGACAGCAACCTGCACACAGCTCCGCCAAGACTTCCGTAGCAGTGTCACTACCATCCAAATGACAGACTATCAGGACACAGACATGCTGTATGCAGACACGTGGCCAAACCTGGTCATGGTCGTTATCAGCACCACTGATGGGCACCAGTTTGGTGACCATATCAACTCAGACACCACAGTCACCCTTCATGAGCGCCAGTTTGGCGACCATGCCGAGTCAAGTTTGTTTGACAGGGGATGGTCGACCATTATGCGCTTACGTTTTGAACAGGCTTCAGATGATCCCACAAATTGGAGGTCAGCTTGCAGGCAAAGTGTAGCACTGATAGTCAAAGCTAGCCATCAGAGCTCTCCAGACATGGACACCAAGGCTCATGGCAGTGCGCTGTCCCGCTTTGCCACTAACTGGGAAGCCAAGGCACAACACGTGTGGATGTGTCAGGATTCAAAATCAGTATGTCTGGACTCTTTCAAGCATCTGGACCTGGGCAAATGGCCATGTCTGAAGAGCATCACTTGCCTTGGCCAATATGACATCGCACTTCCTGTCTGTTGGCTCTGGGGTGATTCCTCATCCAATCTGCGACGTATTACAATGACTCTGTGCAGCCTTGGTGCAAACACACTCCAGTCACTGATCACTACATGCCCACACCTCTGTAGTCTCAGCTTGACAGATTGCAACATAGAGGCAGCAGCATTGACATGCTTGAATCAGGCTCGCTTTACAAAACTAAACAGGTTGGACCTCAGCTCGAATCCGCTGGGCTGGTCAGGTGCTCAGTCATTGAGCAGATGCGACTTGCCAGCACTGCAGTGGCTGAACCTTGATGACACAAATCTGAATGCATTGGCTGCGATGTATTTAGCTCAAGGGTGTTGGCCAAAATTGAGGTGCTTGCACCTCGTAGGGAATCAGTTGCATGTAGAGGTTGCTGCGTACCTGGTCAAGGGTAAGTGGCCTCTGTTGAAAGAGCTGAATCTCTCTTGGACATGTGCTCCTAAAGCTGCTTTTGAAGTACTAGGTGTTGCCGATGCCCGCAAGCAGTTTGAGAGCACGATACAGCTTAGCAACAAACCACGTTTTGAGGCAATTCCTTTGCTGAGGTCAAGCTTTCTTGTGTGGCCTGAACTAAAGGCATTGACTGTCTGCGATGTCATTTGTGTGTGAGACATGCGAGTGCCTTGTATAGCAATGCTTTGGACAGTAGAGCCTTGGAACTGCAGTCCTTCAGAAATTGACTCCTATAAACTAAGAACAGGTGGGGAGAGATGCTCTTTTTGTAGCCAGCAGATGACCTGCATTGTTCTGCAGACATACTATGAAGTCATGTGCATCAACAGAGAAGACTACCTTCACAAGCAATGCTCCAGTCCCCAGAATTCTGCCACAAAGCTTCCAATTCGAAGTTATCAACGACTTCTACTGGTGCTACGTAGAATATACTATACTGCCAAGTTCCACCGACACCGGGAATCACCCTCTTCTTTCCTTGGGTGCATGTAGAAGTTGGTTTCTGAGGCCCAAAACAGCATTGAGTATGTTTCAGTTCATCTCACGCTTGAAAAGTTTGTCGTGTTGATTGTGTGCTGACAGCTTTGACGAGTCCTGAGAAGATGTTGGATGTAATGAATGAATATGAATGAAGGGATTAATGAATGATTGTATCATCCTCAGAAGTTCTGAGTCAGAACACATCTTGACTTTGCTTGTAGCGGTCCAGCAGGGGGCAGACAAGCGCGTCACATATAAGCTCGCTGCAAGTAATATTGAACGTGTGCCGACGCAGACATTGCGGCGCATGCGATCCCTCGTCTTGCGACACGGCATGCACCAGCAGTGAGCAGCTGCAGATCAGACGTTTGCTGAAGCACTACGCTGTCTGATTGTGCCGGCCAAAGACTTTGGTCCAGGAAAGGTTCAAAATAAATAAGCTGCCGTTTTGGGCTGGCTGGATCATAAACACAAACCAGCATATACAGTACCATATATCGTTTGCAAAACAGCATGCAAGCTGATTTCGAGGAACCGTCTGTTAGTGGTTTGCCATTTGAGCAGGATCGGCCAATGTTGTTTCAGGTACGTGCAAATAGCTACCAGCCCGTGAGAAACACCACTTGTGGCTGGCTTCCACCTGTTGTTGTGACAAGCTTTGCCTGACTGGCAGGTTGGCAATTTAACCCCTCAGCAATATCATCAGTGGGTGTACAGCCCTCGATTGGGTGCACCGCGCTTTTTTCGCAGCAATTTGTTGGAAAGCATCAGCAAGACCTCATGGTAGAGGACCTGCAATTCTGCTGGAACTTTACAACATGAGTAGCATTTCTGATGATAGGAAAACGATTGCATGCAGGTGGTACGTTCCTGTCATATGGGGTGCTGTATCTGTGGCCTGCCTTTATCATATCCACTTGCACGACATAGAAACTAGATTTACCACAGGCCTACTGCTGTCATGCGGTGTGGTTCTTTGGCAGTTTACAGAGTATTGCATACACAGATTCCTGTTCCACATTCAACCAACCAGCTACTGGGGCATCACATTACATTTCACTTTTCATGGTTGTCACCATAAGTGGCCATTGGACAGCCTAAGACTGGTGTTCCCACCAGTCCCTGCAGCCCCCATCATAGCAGCAGTTTTCTTTGCTATGCACAAAATTTTGCCAAAGGTGAGCTGCCCACTACTTTGCACTCTTCTGTTGCCATGGCTACTCTGTGTTTGGTGTCGCATGTCAACAGTGAAAGCTGCGCATTTATGATCTCTCCATGGATTTGTGATTGACAACAAAGCCTAGTGTGATGTGTTGCAGGAGCCAGCAATGAGTCTCAGCACCGGCATGCTGCTAGGATACATAGCATATGACTGCACGCACTACCATCTACATCATAGCTCTTCCCAAAATGGTGTGCTCAGGGGCCTGAAGAAGGCTCACATGAGTCATCACTACAGGAACCATGATGCTGGCTATGGCATTAGTAGCAGACTCTTTGACACCTTATTGATGACTCCAGCATTGTGAGTTTGTCTGGCTGATGTTTTCTTTGTGCGCAGCGTGCCTGCTACAGATTTTATGCACATCAAGCTGCTGCAAATGCACCTGGAAGGTGGTCAGTCCTGTCATTGTGCAGAAGCAGCATTGCTTAGTAATGCCATCCACACATGTGTACGCAGCACTTGACAGTTGTAAGTCTAGCCATTAACAATCTTCAATCTTGGCTCTATGTGCGTTGTGCTTGCAGTTGTGGCCGGCTGCTATAGCTAGCTAGGACTATCAGCATTGACCGTTTTGCTACCAATCTTTGTTGGCAGGAATTGTGTGGCCCAGATTATACATATAGCCTCCAAACTGCATTGTAATGCATCACGCAGCCCAACACAACATTGCTTGACTACATACTCCACTGCACAGTTCCATGATCCCAGCGTTGTACCGGGCTCTGCATATATGAGTGCGTTCTTGGAAACCTGTATATGAATCCGATCTGTCCAGAATACCTTGTTGCAGCATTAAAGCAGATCTGTTTCAGGCTACGTCTGCTGGAAGCACGTAAGCATCAGGCATATATAGTCACCAGCTGTGTCACTTTTGCACAAAAGCAGGACAAGCCTCTGTATCCAAAAGCGTGACCTACACAACATCATCAAGGAGAGGAGATACCTAAAGAACAATCGCAGATACTATAGTATGCGTTGCAAGCTAGAGGCAATAGGAGGAACAACGAGGCGGGCTAAAACAACCTCAGTACCTCTGAATCCCTGGGCAGCCCGGTATAATACTGGGCTTCTCATTAAAGGCATAGTCTTTTCTTTTCTTCGAAAGTGTGACGCCAGACACAAAAGGATGTGACATGATATAATGTGGCAGTATCTACATTGGCTGGTGCGCTGAAAGCTGTAGACAGAGGAAAATAATAGCAGTGCAAGACTTGGTGAGGTTATTACTGCTTTCACACAAAGCTGATTTAAGCAGAAGGGCCGTCACACAGATGACAAAATAATCCGTGTTTCCAAGCACAAACCATGTTCTTATCTGTTCAAAGCCACACTAATATTGTACATCAAGTGTCATTGGCGACAGTGCTTGCCGGGGTTCACACTGCCAGACGGCCAATCACACATGTTTGCAGTAAACAACCTTGCAGCACAATTTGCAAAGCCAGGTCATTGCTGACACATGCAACAAATGCAGGCCCATGCTATGCTTGGACAGCTACAGCTGCCGCTTTGCCAACAGCTGGCATTGTATCAACTGGCACAGTGTTAGCTGCAAGGTATTCTGTGTGTGTCATCATGTGCGCTGTGCTTTGATACTTTGTTACTGTCAAACCTTCCCTCAACCTATGGCTGACATGTCCATTGTATCCAGCCTTGCGTACCAAAGAATCAATGGTGCCCTGTTTGGTCCAACCCTCTGCAGCTGCAATCTCTGGAAGGTATGTGGCATTGCGCTGCTCACGTGTGTGAGGGTCTGAGAATTCTATAATCAACCCATGAGTGCCAATCTCCCAGTCCTGCCAGCCAGCTGCTTTCTCAAAGGTGTGCAGAAATGATACAGTACAGCTCAGTTGTGACAATTCACTTTCTGCAATTGGAGGAAACCTCTTGTCTCTGAGAGCACTGGAACACAGTGAACTTCGTTAGGTCAAGTCGCAGGTTTACAACCATGGCCGACATACAGTGTTTTGATGTTCGGAACTTACAACATGACTTTGGCAGGCACATACTGAACCAACTGTACCTAGTCAGTGCATAATCGCGCAAAGCTGTGTGCAGGTGCCTTGGCTGCAAAGTCCCGATGCAGCCACGTAAGCGGTAGTCACCAAAACGGGACACTTTGCTCCAAGTCACAAACAGCGGGCTGCAAATGCGCGACCAAGTGTCGATTGCCGACTACAGCAGACGGCGGTCAACAAGGAACTGAATGCAAAGCAACAATTCTTACCAGTGGGCCTGTGCAAACAGCACAGCTGGTGCTGTGCTTGCACGGCCGTAGCTGTGGATGAGTACGTCAAAACAATACACAACGTGATCCTGAGAAGCTTTCTGATAGGTCATGTTGACGGTGGAGCGTGTGAGGGAACAAATGTTGACGTTTATTCCGCTGCCATAGTTGACAATGGAAGGGACGCAGCACAGGCCAGAGCACAGGCAAACATGCCGTAGGCTGTGGAGCCAGCTGATTTCTAGCTAGAATATCGTTGCATTGCGAAATGCACTGACAGAGGGCAATGCGATGTTTCCCGTTTGGTGCATCGATGCGCAAAGTCTGTTCAATTGGACACTGAAGAGCTGCCTCAGGAGCTGGCTCAAGCTTGAGTCTCTGAGGAAACCTCAGAGTCACCCAAAGCTTTGCACTGCAAAGTTTGCACTCATCCATCAGCTTGTGCAGGCAACGAAATGCCACTTCGGATGGGTGGTTCGCAGCCCCTATGACCTGGCAGGGCTCATTCACAGCAGCAGAGAGGTTAGTGGCGAGGCAAGAAATCATTTGACCTTCAAGGCAACTGCAAGTTTGCCACCTCACACGTGTGATGTGCACGTCAGCTATTCAGGCAAATACATATATCGCAGAGCTGCGGTTCATGCAAGGGCATGTGCATGCATGCAGTCACGTTCGCCCTTTCGACAATCCAAAAAGCTGGTGAATTGCTTTCAGGTGGCCGTTCTTCTTCTTCTATTACTCGATGCAATTTACTGTTCAAGAGGCAGGGCACGGCAAAAGTCAAGCAAGTCAGCACGGACTGCAACCGTGCTGTGACCTCGCGTTGTCTTTGATCATATGGTGTGATCTCGAAAGCTGTGCTGGCTCTTCTCAACGCTGAAACAAGCGAGTCTTACATTTTCTCAGACGGCACTGACAAAGTCATCAAAACCTTTCAAGTATGGACGCACGGCACAAGTGGCTTGTTGGCAAGGCAAGTTGGATTTCTGCAGTCATTTGCCATGAGTATGACACCTGTAGCCAGCCTGGCAGTTTGCTGGTCTTGTGCCTGTAAGTGCATCAAGCAATCTACGAACAGGTCTTGTGACTGATGGTCCGTCTTTCCACGTGCAGTTGGCGGAAGCGTACGACATCAACAGCGCGGAGGTCGAGAAGGCTTTGCTGTGAGTGCTGCTTGTGGTGCAAACGTCTAAATCCCGTGACGTCCGGGCTTGCTCACTACCTTATTTTCTGCAGGAAGCGGAAGCAAGAAGTTAACACCTTCTTTGAAGCCGACGGCCCTCCTGCTCTCACGTGGCTTTTCCAGGCAAGCGCTGATCACTTAAGACTTCTGCTGGCGTTTCCTAGGCCTCTCTTGATGGTTTTGCCTCCACAGGTCCCTCAAGGAGCCACGAGCAGTGAGCCACAACTGTATCTGTCAAAAATCCAGGTGTGAATGACGTGTATTGGTAGCTTTTGCGACTTTCTGGCTTGTGAAGCCTGAAATAGCTCATGTGTAAGCTAAGCCTGTGTGTGACTTTCAGAGAGAGCCCCTTCTCAACAAGCTGGTCTACTTTTTGAGATCTAACCCCAAAGGTGTCAGCGACAAGACTTGTGAGCAAGACATCGTTGCTGGAGAGTTGAGCGAAGAGACTCTAGACAACTATGGCACTCTGCTGTCAGAGCTTTACCTGCCAGTCTTCAGAGAGCAGGGAAACTGGGGCAAGAGTGACAATGAGCACACTCACCAGTTTCTGCAGGTCAGCCTGCTAGCATCATTCAATCATAGTATGTACGGTGTACCACTGCGATGAGGTATTTACTCTGACAGTATGCACATGAGAGTATGCAAGCCTGAATGCTGTGCAGGGTGCCACACGCTTCAGTAACTCGCTTACTGAAGCAGCCAACAGCCTTCATGGAGGTATTGAGCTGCAAAAGCCAGAGCAGCAGTATGTTGATAGCATTGAGCTCAAA
>JAABUK010003165.1_pt1 | contig 28198 bp, 49 predicted proteins | sample 5559141 | NCBI WGS metagenome assembly JAABUK01 (sample SAMN10711869, study PRJNA513367) | rock metagenome | isolation source: Antarctica rocks | place: Antarctica: Victoria Land, Pudding Butte nord | collected 2016-01-03
GGGGCTTGTCTGAGAGTACAGCCAGGGGGATGTCATCCCCCATGCAGTATGTGGGCTCTGCACCCTGCTGTGCCATGCCCTCAATGATCATGCCACTGTCCTCCTGACCAAGACCTGAAGCAGGCAATTTCGTGAGTAGCGTGTCAGCCAATCTTCAGCCATTCTCATGTTTGTGTTGCCAGGTTGAGCAGCAATGGCACAATTGGCAGCTGCAGCTGTCTTATGAGTCTTGATTGCGACAGGAAGCGACAGGAAGTAGCAGAATAGTTGACATTTCCTTAGCACAGCATTTCACTTGAGTCTCAGCCACAACAGGTGCAGTCACAGAACTCAAAGTCTGGAGAGCATCTGTCCAATCCTGTGAGCCAACATGCAGATGGAATACATGTTGATGCAAACATAGCAGTGATTGCAGCACATAGACTTGCTCTTGCAACAGGTACGACAATCAGATGGACACTGAACTGACCTAGGGGTCAGCAGGTGGGCAACACCATGTCAAGACAGCAGACGGCAGACGGAATACACCACAGCAAATGCATTGCAGGTTTCCAAGTTGCTCTTCTCAGTCCCAAAACGTCTATTTTAATTCAGAAACGTCATTCTTGCACTAGAAATTTAAACTCAGAAACGTCTGGGGACAGTGAAAACGCATTTCTACATTGTGGAGATGTTTCAGTACCGTTGGCAGCCTGGAGGCGCAGGACTTGAGACAGCTCCATCTGGGTCTCCTGAAGGTACTGGTTGGTGGGCACCAGGTCCTCCAGCCTGTGGTTGCTGTTCACCCACTCCTTGTAGGGCGCGGCTGTTGCAACCTCCTTTGCAATCTCAGAATGGACCTTGAAAGTGCCCTGTACATGTTGCACATATGTTGCATACATGTGTTTTGATGCACACACCCTTCACATTGTGGTTGCTGCTCAACCGATCTGTCGAAGGCACGGCGTGGGCTTGAAGGTGCCATACAGATCTTGCACATATCCTGCATATATATATGTACACTGATATAAACCATATTTTAAGCGCTCATACTGCGTGTGCAGCTGTTGATGTGCTACACTGTGAACCCAAAATGCAGGGCTTATGCAAGCCCATGATTACTCTATTTGTACGTTTGCAGGGAGTTGGTGCACGGCATACTGGTGGATCGTACTGAGAAGGTTGAAGCAATGGCACAGCTCATGCTTTGCAAGCATCGATCAGATGACCTCATGCAATTTATGCCTGGCTAGCATGCAAAAAGCAGACATGATTAAGTCTGATGCACAGCCCAGATGGCAGAGAGACAATGGCAAAGACAGGCTGCCAGTAACAAGTTGCCTGCTGTTTGTGAACAGAGACCTTTTCCAAGAGAAACCATCTCCAAACTGATACACAGACACTGGTCCCAGACAGAGACACAGACGTCTCCCCATGGAACTAGGGCATTGGACTGAGCTCCAAGGCCTCCATTCTCAGAGCCCCATTGTCAACACGCCTTGTCAAAACTGCCATGAGGAAACGACCAGCACCAGCAAACGCAGGGAGTGAAAGAGGACCTACATCAGCCAGGTCAGCACAGACCATCTGGCCAGGCCCCAAGCGCCCCTTGCGCACAGTATGCTTGGCATTGGACAGCACATCACCCAGCACTCCAACCTCTGACGCCACATACACCATGCCATCATCAGTCTCCCAGAAGCGGGCAGGCCGCAGGCCGTTTCTGTCCAGTCTAGCCCCAATCTTGTTGCCATCGCTGAAGACCAGCAGGGCTGGCCCGTCCCAGCCCTCCTGGAGGCCCTCATAGTACTCGTAGAAGTCAATCACCTGCAGCAGTGTTTTCAGGTCACAAGAGGCCGGACAGCAGTGCAATGGTGAATACATGGTGGATGCGCATGACAGAACGTTCGACAGCAGTGCTAGACAGCAGTGCTAGGCAGCAGTGATAAATAGCAGTGCTAGACAGCAATGCTAGACAGCAGTAGTAGACTGCGCTGCTGAGCTCGGTTGCCCGGTCCAAGGCACAATGCCGCTTCATCTGCCAAGAGAAAGTTGCACCACCAAGCAGCAACGAGCTCATTCTGCTCATGTTGCTGAGCATGCATGCCAGGCGTGATTCAACCAGATCAGACAGCAGCATGGCTGGCAGTAGATGTATGGCGTAAGTGTGTAGGAGGCATCAACACTTGCCACACCTGAAAGCCACTGATAGTCAGAGATTGTCACACTGTCTACATGAGCATATGCATACGGACTTGCTGACTCCAGAATTGGGATGAAATTACCTCAGGGTAGTTCCTCAGCAGAGTGGGATGATTCTGGTAGGCCTCAGGCACCAGCATCATCAGAGTCTGGTTGGCGTCCACACCAGTGCGCACACAGTACTCAGCCAAGTGGTCCAGGTTGGCAGAGTCTGACTCTGCCTGATTGCAGATGGGCAAGAACTCATCCTCTCGCCCCTCCCAGACAGGGTGGGTCAGGGAGTGCTCACGTGATGACACCCAGTTCAGGTTACCCTGCAGGGTGTTGATTTCACCTGCATGCCAGCAAAGGTATCATTAGGATGAGAGATCAGTAAATGACAGGAACTATCCAAAGGAGTTGTGGTAATGTCAGCAGCTACTGCCACAGATGATGTGATGCTGCATCTAGCTCTTGTGTATTCAGCTGCAAAGGACATTAGTAATTGTCCTGACAAAATTCAATGCTGGGATGCTAGAGACCAGAAAAAGCCATAGTGAGACAAAAGTGGGTTGATCTAGCTGATATATCAAGCTGCTGTGAGGTATTCAAAGGTTGCGATGGAAAGCATCGGCGCAACAGACCTCGACTCATGACGGCAACAGCGCAGCAGCAGGAGATATCACCACAAGGTGTATCATCATCAACCATCATCAAGCTGCAGTCACAAGGCAATGCACAGCAGTGGATATGGAGAAAAAGCTGGGATTACCATTGTGACCCATGAACCTCATGGGCTGAGCCAAGGGCCACTTGGGAGTTGTGTTGGTGGAGAACCTCCTGTGGTACATGGCAAAGGCTGTCGTGTATGCCTCGTTCTGCAAATCCTTGTAGAACTTGCCTAAAGCTGCTGACTGAAGCATACCCTGGAGCACAAATTGAAGTGGTCAGTGCGCAGTGTCAGGCCCTTTCCACACCTGAATGGAGGCAGCTCCCATCGACGGATTAGTGCATCCATTCAAAACGACAAACGGAAGTCATGAACAGAGGCTCAATCCACACCTGCACCTCTGTCAAGGCAGATGTCGCCGATGAGTTGCCTTACTCACAGTGCCAGAGTGCGAGTAGCTTCAATTCAGAGTTATGTTGAAATGAACCTCGGGTGAGGGTTGAACAACAGAGGCTCAAAACGGAGGCAGATTTGAATTTCGCTAATCCGAGCCTATCTACAGAGCTACCGTTTTCCTAGTGTGGTTACAGGAGGTGCATGCCAGCATACATGATGTCAACAGAAGGGAAGTGCAGAACTGAGCTGTCACCACGGGATTTCCAGCTAAGCAAGTGCCACGGCGCTGTATGTACACGCATGTTTTGGTTCAAAGTGACTTCACCAGTGTTTGCGCTTGATCACAGTAAGCAGTTTCCTACTAAAGAGCATGCAGTGATGATGCTGAGGATAATATCATGTTGCTTGTGGTGATCCAGTGTCAGCTTGCACTAGCAATTACTTACGATGGTGCGAGTTTACACCAGATCAGATCTACAAGCAACAATATATTACCCTTACCATCATCATCATTGCATGCTCTCTAGTTGAGCTGCAGCAAACATATAGGTACAGATAACAGCAACAGAGTCACCACAGCTCTCAGACGGCAGTGAAACACTGCAGTACCTTTTGTGACTATTCAGACCCACCTTGTAGCAGATTGTCTTTGATGACATGGTGCAGATGTAGAAGTCTGAGAGGGGGCTCATGCCATCCTGTTTCAGCTTGGCAAACTTGGCCTTCTCAATGACCTTGCGGAGAATGAACATCTCACGCTCAAGCTCCTCCCCTGTTGCACCTGCTGTGTGCTCCAGGAACACCTGCATGAATGAACAGACATGCAAGTGGGCAAACAAACAAACCTGTAGCACCTGCAGGGTGTGCTCCACAAATACCTGCATCATGCTGCATGAACAGCCGTCCAAGTGGGCAAACCAACAGGCATGACATGAGGAGAGATGAACGAGTAACCACTTGCACCACAATACAGATGACAGGGGCCAGATTCCTAGCTTTATACAGCTATCGCTGACTATTTGATAAGGCTGACCTGCTTGATGCGTGGCTGAGTCACGCGTGCAAAGCGTCCAACAACTTCAGAGTCGACCGGGACATCACGCCATCCTACGATCTTGCACCGGCCCTCTGCTTTGACAGTGTCCTCAATGATCTGCTTGGCATCCGCCTCATGCTTGTCGTCATTAGGCATGAAGATCATGCCAACCCTGTAACCAACCACTGCTGGTGGGAGTGTCTGGCATGGTAGGCAAGAATTATAGTGGTGCGGACAAGCAGGAAGACTGCCATTCATGTATGCGCAATGGCAAGGAACACACCTTTTGAAAGGCTGTCAATGTCCAAATCTGTGCATGCACAGTTCTGTTTAGGCAGGCTGCTTTGCAGCAATTGCAATTCGGCCTCATGTCATGTGTTAGCTTCAGTCCTGCCTAGCACATTGATATGAGTGCATGCACAGATACATTGGTGTGTGCAATGGAAACATGGCTGGCGGCACAAGCATGTGATCAATTTGAACCTTACAAGGTTTATTTGATGCATGTACACATACATTTTGTGCAGTGAAACAACTGCTGGCAGCAACATTGATTGATCAATCTGATGTTCATTAGAAGTTTACCCTGAGTCCTGCTCATTGAGATCAGGGAACTCTTGCTTGAACATGTCCCAAGGGATCTGAGTCATGATTCCTGCTCCATCTCCTGAGATTTGATCAGCTGAGCATGCTCCTCTGTGCTCCATGCAAGTCAATGCAGTCACAGCCTATATGTGCAGACAGGCAAGGATAAGCTTTACGTGGTGTGCCTGGTCACAGATTAGTGCCCCGCAGATTTCTTTTTGTGTATCGACTGAGGTTCCCAGAAGGTGCAATGGCGCAAGTGCTGGTGTTGCATACCTGGCTCAAGATCTTGTGCATTTTCTCATGCCTAAGATTGGCTATGAACCCAACCTGCAAATGACAGCTTGTCAGAAGAAGTGGTCCAGATAGGTTAAGCTTTATCTTGCAAGCTGAGTCAGTCAGCATGAGCACTACCCACCCCACAAGCGTCCCGTTCCTTCAAAAAGGTGTCTAGGTTGTAAGCTTCGCATATCTGCTGCGCTGGCTGCTCTTGTCCAGACCGCATATTGGGCTGAACCGGTGCCACCTGCTGGGGAGCCTGAGAGGGACTCGCCTGGAAAGTCTGGGATGGAAGCATGGCGGCGGTGCCATTGACACGAACTTGACGAGCTGACGCCTGAGATGGTGCAGCAGCCTAAAGCAACAATACAACCCGGATCGCAAGAGTTACGCCATGTACTTATCACAAGCTTTAAGAACGAGCGCAAGGAATCTTAAGCGCTGAAAACAGTCCTTCGATGACTGGAAAATGTCACAGACCTTGCGTCGATCAGCCTGACGACCCCGCCGACTGGAGACTTGATTAAAAAGGCCACGACAGTTGGTGTCACTTCCGCGGGCGGAGGTCGTACGCAACTCCATTCCCGCGTGTGAATTCAATACCAGACGGCAAAGATTGCCTCGCAGATGGCTGGTGAGCCTGCAGTGCTCAACAATATGTGCTCGAGCGCCTGCAACTGGCTCACGTTGCCTTTGTTTCATTGCAGTTGCATCACGTGGACCCTTTTACAAGCGCAGGTTCGATTGATAGACAACATCATCACAAACTTCTGTAGCTCGCAAACCTAGACAGTTCACAGCGCCGCGGTAAACAAGTGTCCGAGATGCAGTGGCATGTCTGGTGCTGCGCATGCTTAGCTCATGAGTTTCTGTTGCTGTATCGTTCGGAAACAGTCTCAAGGATCAAGATCACTTTGACCTGACAACGTGATGGTGGTGGTAGATCAGGTGTGGGACGATGACACGTTTGAGGAACCTTTGGAAGCCCGCAAACAACGCAAATCCCTCACAAGTCATGCTGCAGTTGTCAAACCAGCTGCTCCTGCACAGGCAAGTTCAGCAAAACCTGTAAGCAGCAAGCTTTCGTCCACAGTAACAACTCACATCGGTGTAGCACCTTCAGGACCCCACTCACGCAGCAAGAGGATCAAACATACAGAGGTTCAAGGAACTGCAACATTGTGTCGAGAGGGCAGAGGCAGATCTTGAGTCCTGTGTGCAAGTCTTGTTGGTCTTTACGACACGAGCAGAACAGGGCAATCAGCTAGCAGCCAACATGCAGGTTGTTGCATATTCAGGGGCAAGAAACTTTGCATTGTTGGCATTACAACACACAAACTATTGTCAGCTGCTTGTCTGAACAACTATAGGCACAAGGTTGTATATTGCAGGCAGAAATGGCAAAGCTTCAGCAGGAACAGCTCCAGCTGCAAGCACAGCGCCCAATACCAATGGAGCGCTTGCAGCTTGTGGAGACTTCCTTGACAGATTGCTCTGCAGCCTTAGCAAACCAGCTTGAGCTCCTGGCTAATATCCAGCAGGTGTTTTGAGAGCTGAAGTATGCATAAAATTGCTCTTCACGTGTGTCTAAGTTGGTTGATAGCACTATCTATGTGCTGAAAATATATAGATCCTCAGAGTGTCAGCTGGCGTATGCTCTTTGGTTTCTGCATGCGAGCTTTTGTGGCAGTAAGGCCTAGTACAATCTTGTCCACCATCAGCACATCCTTGACAGCAGTCCTTCACGCTGTCACTGCATGTGCTGCTCATGCAAGCCATGCTGAGGGTCAAGAGTGTCAACATTGGCAAAGTGATCTCAAACACACGCTCAAGGTCTGACACGCTGAAACAAGCATAAGTTACTCTCTCGGTTGAATGTTTGAGTATAAATGATCCAACCTGATGATGAATCATGCTGATGGTACAGAGCATCAGGCATGCTGAGCTGGCAGTAAGACAGGCAGAAAATGGGGTGCTGGATGCTGCTCCTGCTCAGCTAGAGCTGCAAGGTCTCACGGGCCGCCTGGCTGCACAACAGCAGCAGCTGGCATCCACCAGACATGGACAGGAAATGCAAGGTACTGACATTCCTTCGCGACAGACCTAGCTTATCCTGCAGGGCCTCCATTAGATGCAAAGATGGTGCATTCTTGGATGTGTGTTGGAAGGCAGATTTCCTATCAGGAAGGCAGCTCTTGCTCAACTTTCAACAAGATAGCCTATATGTATTCCAAGACTGAATTCCAATGGCAGTCTTGTTGCAATCATGCCATGCTGGTGATGAGCCACCTTATTTTGCCTGAAGTCTTCTGACGATAGCATGCATCAACCTCTCCTCTCATGTGCAGACCCCTTGATTCAGTTGTTGCTGCGCAGGAGCACTTGCACACAGCAAGCAGCTGACTCGACAGCAGCGTCTGCAAGCTGGCGCGGTTGCTGCTGCTGAGGCATCAGGACAAGCTGCCATAGCTGCTGCCACAGCAGGAAGCAAAGCTGCTGCTGCACGCATGAAGCAAAAGACTGTACAGCTTTCGCCTACTAAAGGCAATCCCTAAATACTTAGCCAAGCCCTACTGAGACCACCCAGTACCCACTGCACAGAATCTGTCCTGTCTTCGGTTTATCCTCACTTGTGGCTGCAAATGTGGTGACGCTTGTCGCAGAACTTCATGATTCAAGCAAACCCATCTCTTTGTCTAACTGCTAGACATGTCCCATATGATTTGATATGGTGCTGATAAGCCTATTGTACAAGGCATACCCCGATGGTTGCCAGCACAGGTTACAAGTCCTGCCGAGGCTAAAGCCCGATCCCGTGAGGGGGCATCGGCTCTTGTAAGGCATGTCACACATCAGCATGATGGCACTGCTGCTGAAACAACGCTGTGTGCAATGCAGAGGGGGTTAGCTTGGTACAGGCACAGCAGCGTGAAAGGCAGCAAAGAGCTGCAGTGGACCTGAAGCACCACATTGATGAGGCACAGGCTGGCCTGGCAGACAAGGCAGAGGTGCACCAGACCCGAGCCAAGCAGCAGGCTGACATGCATGCTAGAGAGTTCAATGCCTTGTTGGAGTCTGGACAGAACCCATATGCTGTAAGTCACACCTTCTCCCTCACTCACATCTTTCTTGACATTAGTTTCACATGATTGCACAGCTGTAAGCAGCCACTAGGCACAAAGTTGTCTTGCAGTCAGTGGCCATGTTACATCAGACAGGCGCCACTCTGGGCGCATGCCAATGCAAACACGGCAGCATGCTTACAGTCAGCATACAACATTTTCTGCGTGCTGACATACGTGCGGACCTCAGCCTCCCCTGCGCATAGGCGCACACAATGTACAAGGGCGATTGTAAGAATACACCAGTCTGGTGACACATGCATCAGCAGCCAGCATCTTGGCCCTTGAGCCTGTGCAGAAATGACGAAGCAGTTCACATTGTGTCATCACAGGTGTTCAGGCAGCAGGCAGAGTCGGTCAAGATTGCACAGCAGCAGCAGCGACATGCTGCCAAGGTAAAGGCCAAAGAGGCGGTGATCGACACTCAGCTGCAGGCAGAAGAGCAGGCTCATCAGAGGGCTGTTGCTGCTAGAAAGGTACAGCATAGCGCTGTATGCTTTGATTGGACAGCGTAAACAAAAGGGTGTCACAGCTGCACATTATGTTAAGGCAGGTGACACGTGCTCAAGGTATCTGTGTTGAAGATGCCTGCATGGTTGACTTACCAGGCATTTGTTTGGTTTGAAGCTTTGGCTCTAGGGAAAGAATGATCTTTGTAATGTCAAAATAGTGGAATGCACTATGCAAAAGCATAGGCTGGTGAACATGTGTCTAACGCAATTTTTTGCTTGACGTGATGCACTGCCTATGTCAACTGACCTTGGGCAAGCAGTCTCATAAGCCGAGTCACTTTGATATCAGCAAGCTAAACCTTGCTTCCCATGCGTCAAGTACTGCAGCATTTTGACATGCACAATTTGTCTGCTCCAGGCAGTGCAGCAGGTGGAAGCTCAGTTCGCCAAGGAAATGGGTGCAGAAGCCAGAGAGAAACGCATTGATAGGTGAGATCCTGTGCCTTGTAAGTTCCCGGACAGTGCCCTCAAGTCTCAGCAGCACTGAGTGATCTTGACGATCTGACTGCTGGTCTAGGTTCATGAGGTCTCACACAGTTGGTCATCAGAGCATCTTGGATCCAACTGGTAGCCTGCCTGTCTATCCTTCTCAAGCCACCCTGGTCAAAGACTGGAGCTTTGGCATGGGAACAGGGACTGTCAGCGCTGAGCTGATTGCCAAGTATCAGCAGCTCAACCCTGATGTAGAGCCAAATCAGATCTTGCTGCCGCGCAGACTGAGGTACGAATGCTGCCTGTGTTTGTGTACAGTGCTGCTTGTGTTTGAGTGCAACGCCACACGAGGCAAGCTGGTGGGATGGTGTTGTGCAGCATGCAGATAGCATTGCGCCTTGAGAGGCAACTCCAGCCTACAATAAAAGCATCACAAGTGAGTGTTGTGATTCTACAGTTTGGAGGAACCAGGACGGATGTCTTACAACGTAGAATCAGGCTTCATGCACGCAGCCCTATATGCACTGTATTCAAGTGAGCCCCAGTGTGTGCATGCATCAACCCTCACATACCCTCAATTGATCACAGAGCAGGCAGCAACAGCAGCTGCTCCGCCGACAAGGCCTATCCACAGCTAACTGTGCAATTTTGTAATGTAAGCTGCCAATTGAGTTTGACTATTGCTATACAGACAGTTGGACCCTGTGGCTCCTACTGCTGTGCTGCCTCACATATCTCAAGGCACAGCAAGCACACCAGCAGGGGCACCACTTGCATCCCAACAACACTTGGCATCATCCCTGGGACCAGCTGGAGCATCCCCAGGACTGAACGCACCAGATCTAGACGCATTGGGGCGGGAAGCAGGCAGACCGTATCAGCCTAAGCTTTCCAAGCATGAGAAGCAGCTGATGCAGCAGGCGCATGAGCGACACAAGGCCAACATCACCACTAAGCAGGTTTTGCTCTCATCCCCTGCTTTGCCACAAGGTCAGTCTGCATGATCAATCAGTCAAGAATCAATCAGTGTAGTTAGTGTCCTGGGCGCAACCAGGATCGAACAGACAACAACTTGAGTACAGTGAGTTTGTACAGTCAAGAATTGGCATGGCACTGATCAACAGCACGACCCATCAGCACATGTGTACCACACACGTTGATGTAAGGCTGATAGCCAGCAGGTGTCAGCTTGCATTTGTGCATGCATCAGTCCAGCCTAATGACACCAGGAGTCAAGCTAACAGTAGACTTCCATCAGAAACTGGGACATCAGCTCACTTGCATGGCTTGCATGGCTTGCAAGGCTCCAACTTCATGACAGCAGATCACAGGGTCTAGCAAGAAAAGAACGTACAAAGCTATGCAAGACATTTGCAGTCTCCAGTCCCTGCCAATCTGCTGCACTTGTAACCCTGCATGATCAGCCACGCAAAGGTGAGTGAGCAATCACATTAACAATGACCAACCACAGTAAGCTTCTGAATTGGGAAATACCTGATACCTACCTGAATGCTGCGAGAGCAAAGGCTGGCACAGGTGAAAGTCAGTCAATCAATCAACCACAGTGAGCGACTAGATTCTTGGTGAGTGTTGTTGCAGGTCGTGATGGGGCGTGAGTTTGAGGGGGAGGCCTTCAAGCCCACCCCTGCTGTGGTGCTGTTTAAGGACTTTGAGGTGGGGCAGACATACAAGCAGGTCATCACCCTCACCAACACCTCCCTGGCCAGGAATGCTTTCAAGGTCAGCCCTTGTTCACATCACCCAAGTCACCAGAAAAAAGGAAAAGAAAAGACTACGCCTTTCGGCGTCAACTTAATGAGAAGCCAAGTATTATACTGGGCTGCCCACCAAGACCTCAGTCATCATGTCCTTCATAAGACTGGCTGATCTAGCCTGCAAGCCTCTTGTGTTAGCAGAGGAGCCTCTTGCGCCACTTGTGATCATCAACGCCTGTGATTCAGTGCAACTCAAGTTGTCACAAAGTTGTTACAGCATCTTGTTTGGGTCTGTCACACTGTACAGCTTCATGGCGCTCATCGGGTGAGCTATCAGTCAAGGGCCATGGCCATTGGATGCATTGTTTCGGTTGATAGCAGATATTGCCTTCTTCAGGCAATACAGCTGCATGGTTGACATGAAGACATTGTCTGACATTGTCTGTCAAGATTTTCTGCTGTCAGCGCAGATTCTGGTATGCATTGATCTGAAGGCTTTGTCGTTAATGCCAGTGCTTTCTGTGCAGGTTCTTGAGCTCCCTGCTGATATCTGTGATACAGTTGAGCTTCAGTACAGACCGCCAGGACATATATCAGCTGGCTTGACTTGCCAAATAACAATCATGTTCACTCCCAAGGTATGGCCTGCGTGAATCTTTGAAGGCAAAGCATGCCATTGTGCCATCTGCAGCTAGTCCATCTCTCATTGCACTGCATGCTTTAATGCCTGACACCTGCCTGCACCCTTGGCCTGCAGCCTCAGGACTAAAAAAGAAAGAAAAGAAAAGGAAAGAAAAGAAAAGGAAAGACCACACCATTTGGCGCCAAGTCAATGAGAAGCCAAGTAATATATCAGGCTGCCCAAGACCTCAGAACTGAGCAAGCACTTTCAAGCCACACACACCAGTTGTCTTGTGACCCTTGCATGCTGTCTTGCAAGGCAGCTCTCTGTCTGCTCTTTCACTGCAGTGCATATTAGAAACGCATGCACCAGTGCAAGACAGGGACCTGCACCTTCTTGGCCCAGCTTCCCTCAAGGCTGACAACTTTCTTTCCCCAATGCAGGTCAATGAGGACATACAGAGCAGCATACCACTGCTGAGTGAGACAGGGCCCATTGGCATCCCTGTGTCATGCCTCATCAAGAGGGCTGTGCTCACTGTCATGCCTCAGGTCAGCTGCCTCCTGTGTTAAAGCTGCACCCACACACATTGCCTAGGTCAATGCGATGTCCCAGGCTCAGAGTCACACCAACAGCACCTTTCTGGCCGAGCTTACATCCACCTGCAATGTGAATGCCACATCATCATGGGCTGCTGTAGGTTCTGAACAAAAAGAAAAAAGACAAGCTTACGCTTTTCAGCGATCATAACGGAAGCCTCCTAAGGCGGCAGCCCAGAGCATAGGTCCTGAACAATCCAATGAATTTGTCAGCAACTGTGTAGCACCCCGGCTAGCTCTAGGCAGATGGGGCATTAGATGGTGCTGTCAGTCTAGTTGTGTTACTGAATAAGCCAGCTGTGCAAATGTGTAGGAGCTGTCAGTTGGGCCCTCAGGCGGGGTAGTGCTGGGGGAGCAAGGCCAGGCTGCCTTCACAATCCTGAATGAGGGAGCCCTGCAAGTGCAGCTTGAGATCAGCTCTGGTGGCCAGGTTAGCATCTACAGCTACAATGCTGCCCATTGGTGTCCGTGCAGAGCTGTAGCCTGCAATTGGTATTGCTGCAGATATTTATTCTGCAATAGCGTGTCTGCAGACCTGTAGTCTTCAAGGCTGCTCCTGCAGAGGTACAGCCTGTCACGGTGTTTCTGCAGAGCTGTTGCCTGCGAGGGTCTTCCTGCAACGGCGTTTCTGCAGAGCTATAGCCTACAATGTTGCACGACAGTCCTTGCCAGGATGGTGTTTTGGCTGAATTGCAGCATGAAAGCATGTCCAGTACATCGGAAGGGAAGAAAAGAAAAGAAAATACTATGCCTTTTGGCGTCAATTTAATGAGAAGCCAAGTATTATACCAGGCTGCACAGGATCGGAAGGGATGCTAACTCCTTCATTGCATGCTGTGACAGTCACACATCATGCAACAGTAGGCTTGCAGGCTCTCTGAAAAGACCTCTAATGTCCACTTGCAAAGCCGCCTCAGAGTCTCTGGTACATGGCCTGCTGTCAGTCACTCATGGAAGAGCTATGCTTACCCTCTGACATTCCCCCAAGTCTTAATCGGCAGAAGACAGAGTCTGATTTTCTCCTGCAGAACTTGCCTGCGGGCTCTAGCAAGAAGAAGGCTGATAACAGCGCATCAGAGCAAGATGGGCAGCTCCAGCTCGGCAGCCTGGTGGTGGTTTCCAAGCAAGGGGTGGTCCAGGGGTACAGCAAGACGCAGGTCAAGGTGGTTTTCACCCCAGCAGTCCAAGGGCCTGTCAGAGAGCAAATCAGCATTGCCTTCAGGTGTGTTTGCTGCAGCAAAATGCAGACCGGCATGGCACAACACTGTATCGAGGCAGTAGCTATCCAGCAGTTGTCAATTGGCTGTATAGCCATGCAGATTATGACAGCAGCTTTGCTTCACCTTTCAAGGCTCATGGCACACTGCTAGCTGAATGCAGACGTGCGTTCAAAACCTTCGTTGACTCATCACTATGCCCAATGTACTCTCCATTGGCAGTGGAGAGTGCTGCCTGGGTTCCGGACTCAATGCTTCTGTGCTGAGTTCAGGGCCCTGACAAACAAGAAGGTGGCATTGGCCCCAGCCATTGTCACCTTGACTGGCATCGGAAGAGCAGTGCCTGTCTACACAGACTCTGAGCTCATTGACTTCAAGGTAGGCAGTGTAATAGCTTTCATGACTAAATTGGCATCATGCACAACAGTGTGGACAGAACAGAAGCCTGTTGAGCATTGATCCTTCACAAAGCACATGTTAGTGATACACACCCAAATGCTTCTGTGCCTACACGGCATGCAAAGCTTCCGCCCTGGGCTGTTGCATCATACTGTTGCAGCTGACTCCCATATGGTAACTGCCCTGTCCCACGCGCTTGTATTACTCAACATCTGCACTGCACAACAAGCATGGTCCTGTTGTCAGGCTGTAACTTTTGTCTGGTATCAAGCCTTTGAGGCTGGAGTCTGCACAGAGGGTGCCTGTGTTTCATCTAAGCATGCAAGCGAAAACAAGCAAGACTGTGCAAACAACAGTGTGTTTGTGTATCTGCAGTGCTGCTTCATGGGGCAGGTGTACAGACATGCCATGCGCATCCACAACAGGGGTTCATCCGCCATGAAGGCTACCCTCAGCCTGCCCCCCTCTGTGCACCCCTTCCTGCAAGCCCAACCCACAACCGGCTTCTGCCAGGTTTGTTCATCACAAAACACATGTCACACACAACAGCAGCTCCAGACTATGACTTCTGGTCAAAAGGTTGTTTTATAAAGTTGTTACTATTCTTTACTCTTTTTTGTTTATAGTTTCCTTCTGCATCAACAGGCAGTTGAGTATGTGTTACTTGCACTCTGCCATAGCATATGAAACGTCACCTAGCGCTCACAAAGCCGATATTTGTGAGCATGCAGGTTGAAGTCATGATGTCAGTACATGAGGCGCATGCTGTCACCACTCCTGTTTGTCTTTGTGCACTCTCTCTGCTCAGAGTTGTGCTAGTAGAGCAACAGGAATAGGAAGCCTCCTGTTGCTCTCCCAGCCCCATGCAAAATACCGGGCAGGGGAGACCCTTGTGATATTCCACACTGTATGCACCTGAATGCTTTGCAGTCATGTCAGGGCACGGCTTTGATCTACTTCCTGGGCTGTTTGTGCAGACTGGGGACAGCTTTGAGTTTGCGCTGAGAATATGTGGGCATGCCAGTATCTGGGAGGCCTGCAGCAAGTTTTTGGTGGACAAGGAGGCTGGCATACTGCAGTTCCCTGTCAAGGTGCGCATGTTGCTGCCAATATTTGCATGACGCTTCCTAAATTGACGCCAAAAGGTGTAGTCTTTTTTTTCTTTCCATGACGCCTCCATGCTTTCCGATGCAGTCACTCTTGAACTTGCCAGGCTTTTCAGACGATTCCATCAGTCCTGACCTGTTGCCCAACACCACACTGTAGGTACCACAGTATCTACTGCCCTTGCGTGATGGCTTTGCTTGTACATGTGATTTTGACAGGAGCAGACCTTGGCCTTGAGAAATCTGCATTCCAATGAGAAGCGTGTTGTGTGTGGGGAACAACAGGCACAGCTTCGGCATGAGCACTGCCCGTGCCATCAACACCACCCACACTGTCCTTGCTGTGTCTGCAAGCACTCGGACATGCAGCGACTCTGTGAAACCGTGACACTGTGGATTCCTTCTGCAGGTGACAGTGGCAGGACAAGTGTTGCCTGTTCTGGCAAGCATCAGGGTGCAGTTGACCAGCACGCGCATCAGCTTCCAGCCTAGCCACCTGGACTTTGGGGAGTGCAACCTTGGGGAGAAGACAGGTGTCACAGTGCAGGTCACCAACCATAGCACACTGCCTCAGAAGTATGGTGAGTGCGTGACTGCCTTTCTCTGGCAGTATGCCGTTTGGCATCAATGCACCTTGTCTCTGCAGGACTGCATAGGTGTTATATTTGCCAACAAAAGCCAGTGTTGAGGCTGCCATGGCGTGATCAGACTGCAAAGTCTGGATGCCTGCAACAGTGCCTGAGCTCTGCTTAGAGCGCAATTCGGAGACCTGAGTAGCTTGCTCTGTTGGACGCCATTTGATATAGCACCTTCATAGAAGAGATTGTCCACAATTCGAAGTTTGCTTGGTCCCCGTCTGTCTGTGCCTCTGTAGATTGTGCATTGCATCTTTCGGTCCGAAGGCAGAGTCTTTGCACAGACACGTGCCCACCAAAGTTTCCCTTCCATCTGGGTGCCAACATCATGAGTTTTGCAGGCTTTGGACGACTGCCAAAAGGGGTGAGCATCTCTCCAGGAGACGGCTATGGCATGCTGTTGCCTTTGGAAACAATCTCCCTCACCTTCTCATTCATGCCCTCCCTTACTGGTCCCTACAACTTCCAGCTGGAGTGCCAAACCCCCCTTAACACCAAATTCAGCTTGCCCTGTACTGCCATGGCACGCCTGCCTGCTATCACACTCTCCCACAACCATATACAGGTATGCAAAACAGTCTGCCTGGCCGGACTGTACAGCAGCAAGCAGGAGTCTTGAGAAGTTTGAGCAGAGTATATCTGTTGTTACTTACAGCCAGGCACAATCCTATGTACACAGAATTCACCTGTCAACATTTTGCACAGCCATCTGACTCTCATGTCATGCAATTCACTGATCCACACCTTATGCAAACTCTATGCTGAGGCCACACATGTTGCCTTAGTGACTTGTCAAGTGTACTTTCAGCACCACATGAGCAATGCCATGTGCAGCATCCAACAAGCTCCTCCCTTTCTCTGCATATTGCTGCATTCCACAAAGCATTTGGTCCCTGCTTGCAGCTGCCAGCGACAGCAATTCACGACATTGCCACAGCGTCAGTCATTCTCCGAAACACCACCTCTGACCCCCAGACTTTTGAGTTCAGCATCCCCCAGGGGTCAGACATGACCCTGAGCCCACATGTGGACACCATCAAAGGAGGGGGTAGCCTTCGGGTCATGCTGCGCTACTGCCCTCAACCTAGCACAGCCCCAGCTGTCCCTGCTGAGTCTGAACTGCAGCCTGCTGAGCCATCTGGTGCTACACCTGAAGGCACTGCTGGCAGCAATGGTGCTGTTGCAGCAAGCGCTGCTGACACTGATGAGGTGCGCATGAGGCGTTGTGTGTCTGTTGCTCACATGTCCCCTTGCTGTGTATATGTAATGTGCGTCTGGAATGTGCGTTCTAGCTGCAGCAATTGCAGATCACCAACAACAGCTCAGAGCCCATGACAGTCAGCAAAAACATACCAGATCAAAACATCATGAGCGTGATACCATTGGGTGTGATCTTGCACATTCAGGTCCAGGCTCATCACAGATATGGCAGCCAAATGGGGTCTGTTTTGCCAGCAAACTCTGTGCTGCATTGTACAGGCCGAGGCTCAACAGGAAGCCTGGTCCCAATGTTGTCACTGGCACATCCCTTGCTACCTGAAACCCCACCTCGCCCCACCCCAGCCACCCTCCCCAGTCACTCCAGCTCAAGGCGTTTCCCGCCAGCCTCAGAGCCCTTCCCGCCAAAACACCAGCACTAGCCGCCAGTCTCAGCCGCAGCAGCCGCAGCAGCTTCTTCCTGCTGACACAGCAGGGAACCAGGTGGCAGTGCCTCAGGTCATCCACCTGGATGTTTCCACATGCGCTGTGTTGCCTGATTTGGCTCTAGAGGGAGAGGGCTCCAGCTGGCAGCCAGACAGAGGCTTGTGGGAGGTTGACTTTGGTAAGCTCCAAATCCTCGTCTCAACCTTTCCGTTTTCTATAGTGAACAATAACGAAAAGAAGAGATTACACCTTTGGCATCAATTTGATGAGAAGCTAAGTGTTGTACCGGGCTGCCCAGGGTCCAGTGAACAATAAGTATCAGCCATGCATGGACACCTCCCTCATGACCCTGTTGCAGCTGTACTCGCTGGGTGTCATGTGTTGCATCGCAAGTTTGCTGTGCTGATCCTGCTTGAAGGACTACACATGTGGTGTGCACAGGGAGCAGTGCTGTGGGACAGAGGGTGGTGAAGCAATTGAGGGTGACAAGCAGCAGCTCAAGCTCCCTGCCTCTCTCTGCAGACCTGCTCAGCCCACAGGGCACCTTCAGTGTAGTAAACGCTGTCAGGCCCTTGGTCCCTCTGGGCCAATCCACTCTCCTGTTGGACTTCACTCCTCAGGTAAGCTTATGGCCCTCTGCCTTTGTTGCACCAGACCAACCAAAGCAGATATTTGCAAGGGCAATCCACTTTCCTGTTGGACTTCACTCCTCAGGTAGGCCTATGGCCCTCTGCCTTTGTTGCACCAGATAAGCTAAGCAGATGTTTGCAGGGTCAAGGTGCTTGTGCTGATGCAAGCTGTGTGAGGCGTACTGCAGTCCATCTTGTTGCTGGAGGCTGCTCCTCTAGCACAACTGTTCCTGTCTCTGCATGTGCCCTGTTAGCAACCTCAGCAGTGTCAGCAGAAACTCATCAAACCATTCGACTGTTTTGGAATCTGTTCTCTGAGTCCTGATCAAGTGCAGTACATGCTTACACAGCACTGCAGCTGGCATCTCAGGCAGCATTTGCCTACAGTCCTGTGCACATGAGCTAGCTGTTGGGATGTGCAGCACAGATTGTGTCCTGTCAGTGCAGGAGTGCCAAGCATTTGAGGAGGTGTTGACTGTGCGGTGTCCCAAGTCCAGACTGCGCATCAAGCTCAAGGGCAAGGGCATCTCTCCTGCTATCAAGGTGACAGCTTGATCCTAGTTGTCACAGCTACAAACACTGCGCTCATGGTGAACACAGGCATCAAGCAGTGACATGTCAATCTTGGGTGTCACAGCTTCAGCTAATGTGCTCGTGGTCACCACAAGCATCAAGCAGCCACACAAGCTTGAGGGCCAGCAGCAGAGACCACAGCATAGACTGAGTGCACAAGTTGAAATTCTCAAGCTTTGCCGTCTTTTGTGATGTAAATCAGGGCTGTCCTTGCAGTGTACTGTTGATCAAGCTTGTGACCCACCATGCATGCTTGAATCAGTTTGAGAGCTATGTTGTGAATCTGTACGGTTGCAGGTGACCCCTGAGGATGTGACAGCCAAGGGCATGGACATGGGAGATGTACTCAAGGGGGAAGCTGCAGAGAAGGTGATCACCATCACTAACACAGGTCAGTCTTCACACACAACTCTTTCCTCGACTGTTATATGCTTTGTCTGCTCTCTTGGCAAGCTGCAGACAGTCTCGAGCCCCCCACAATGCAGCACTTTGTTACGGTGTATGACTGTTGTTTGTCTTGCCTCAATTGCAGTGCTGAGCTTGGCTTTGACTCTCACACAGCATCTGCTTATAACCTCGGCAGATCCTCACAGACCGTGCAAAGGCCAAGGAAAAGGCCAGTGGTTTCTGTGACCTGCTGACTGGACTGCATGCTTTTCCATGCAATATGTATCCAGCTGCATGACAAATGCTGCCATGCACAGCATTTCAGAGGGTTTAGGGCCACCACTGATGGATCCTCTCATGCATTGTGTTGATCACCAGTCACAAGCACATGGCATTCCACCGTATGCCTCAGTCTTTGGCCTGATCCTGTGCAGGCACCTTCACCAGCAGTTACAAGGTAGTGGTGGTTCCAGTAAACAATTCTGCCCATCCAGCGCCCTTCACCAAGCAGGCTCCCTTCACATGTTCACCCCAGGAAGGCATATTAGCCCCTGGTGCCTCACAAAAGGTACCCATGCCTTCCAAACAGTACACCATCATGCCTGTATCCGTACGGTAATGGACATCAAGCCTATGCAGTTACTTGGCTGACGGTTCGCCTGCGACCCTCTCTCAAGCAGCTGGTGTCGTGCCTGAGGATGCCTGAGTTCCATTTCCACACTGCACTGCATTTGCTGTTGTTGACTTGTTTGATGATGCTCGAGTATATCCCTTTTGGCCATTGTTTTGAGACATGTGAGATGATTGAATGCAGATTGCTGTCAGCTTCCTGCGCTGCATTTGGTCTTGTTGATTCTTTTGTTGACGCTTGAGTACATCCCTTTTGGCCATTGCTTTGAGGCATCTGAGATGTGTGGATGCAGATTGCTGTCAGCTTCCTGCCAGAGGTAGCCTTCCCTTACTACGCAGCCAAGGTCGGGTTGATGGTGCCAGGAATGCAGGAGGTCTGTTGGACGATGCAGGTGTGTGCTGTTGACCAGCTTTGTGTCAGCAGTCCATGCATGTGTGTCTTGATTCATGACACTCTGTAACAGTGCTGCTGTCCTGCATCAGCCAGCGCTGACACTCCATGACTAAGAGGGCGTGCCTGGTCCTGGTACAAACGTTAGATACAGTTGGCTTTTGCTTGTCACTCCGTGCTTCTTGTGCAACTGCATGTCTCGCCAGCAGGACACAGTGATACGATGCATCTCCAAAAATGCATTGCTGAAGTCACTTTTGCAGACCCTGCATGCTACTGGATTCTTGACAAGCTGGTTGTGCCCATGTGTGCAGGGCAGAGGTTGGGATGAAGGAGGCGTCATAGTTGGCCCTGAATACCCCACCCCCCTTGCTGACCCCTTCAGACCCCTAGCATCAGTTCCAGCCATTGCCACCAACAGTGCACCATCTGTCACAGCTGCAGCACCGCCCTCCACAGCTGCAGATGCCAATCCAGACCTTCAGCTGAGTGTGGCGATGCCCAGGTCTGTCAGTCCTGGTGAGAGTGTGTCTGTAACCCTGGAAGTAGTGAGCCTGAAAAGCAAGGCAGGAGGAAGTCCTGTGGAGTTCACCTTGGACCCCATCCCAGCTTCTGTCTTAGCTTCAGGTGAGCAATGAAAGACACAGACCAGGTTTGAGTCTGAGCATGTTGCACGCCAGCTTATGATTTTATTTGCACATGTGACACGCCGTTCAGGTGCAAACTGACGGGGCTGCACATGAAAGGCACAAACGACTGATCAAAGCTTATCATGCTGCACAGAATGGTTGCATGTTCATGTGGCCTGTGCATCTTGTCATTCCTCATGAAGCTTGCTATAACCAAAGTTCAACACTGTCACCTTGAAGGGCCACGTATTGCAGGCTTCAAGGTGGATAGTCTTAAGCTTGCTGTCCCTGCTGGAGAGCGAAAGCCTTTGACCATCACTTTCTCTGCGCCGCAACAGCCAAAGCCAGGCAGCCCAGCAGCCCTTGGGCTCACTGAGGAAGTCATTGGCACCTTGATGGGAGTTTTGAAGGGCGGAGTCCCTCCTCCCAAGGTTGCAGCAGGCAGACGGATACTGTTGAGTCTCACATGTCAGCTGTGTAAAAAGTGATGTTCGCTTTCAAGGCACAAACTCTGAGTGTTCGTTATGCCATGTCAAGCTGTCACCCATTGTCATACCACAGCAACAGTTGGGATGGGATATATTGCTCATGACTGCAGCTTTGCATGGACTGTGGCTGACTTAGTGAACTACAGCGAGCAGCCCTTTTTTGAGTATGGCACGAGGGTGCAGCTTTGGGTTTGAGCATGTTTTTCCTCAGTGGTTTGAGCATGGTGTTTCCTCTTTGTGGTCCAGAGCATGTTTGCAAGGCACGAAAAGATACAAATCCTGCAGCACAAGTCAACAATCTCCCGGAATTTGAAAGCGATTGCTCCAATGCAATGCCTGGACAATGAAAGTATAACGAATGCTTATGGGAACAAGGAGCCAACAGGAAGCCAACAACGACGGGTGGGTATTCCAAGTGTCAGCAGTTACAAACGGCCTGTTTCTTTGCTGACAGCAGGACAACTGATGAGCTGTCAGAGATGATATCCGACATGTTGGACATTGAAATTTGACAGTCAACCTGGCAGTGCCTGTTGCTTACCACATGGACTCAGCATCAAATGTCATGCACGAACTGACTGCGCATCTTGCTGAGGATGGCAACGCAATTTGAACCGATTTGGAGTCTGAGCAAAATCATGATAGCTACAATACCATACAGTGCCTCCAATATGACTGCACACAAACAGCATCCACCTCAGAATGTGTACAGTTACTAACAGTATGCTACAAAACAACATGTACAATTAATAAAGCCTTATGAGTAATCTACCTTCCATTGCAATCGAGGAGTAGAAAGGATGTTCTGCGAAATCAAATCCTGTACATGCCATGCTGGCCTAGTTTGCAAATTTTATGCATATTTGAAATGCTGAGGATCCTTACATGCTTCATCTGCACACTGTGACAGGTACATACAATGAAATATTGAGACCTTCAATCGAGTTCTATATCCAGCCAGTGCATACTTTCAGCTATGGCACAGCATCTGCCTTCAAGTTGGAGCACAAAAAACACAGCCACAGTATAAGTCAAAATTGCGTACATCAACAGTCCCATCAGCAAGATGTGTAGCTGTAACAGCAATGATTGCAGCATCCATTGGAGCAGATATGAATTCAATGGTACTACCATAATGATCTGATTTCATTGATGGGTGGAAAGAGCATCAGTGGACAGCAGCATTTACACACTGGACAGGAGAGATCCTTGTGACACGCTGTTCATACCTGTCCCAAAGCTTTCGTGTAAGTGGCAGAACTGTTAGAAACAAAAGAAAAAAACACCAGCCAACAAGATCCGCCTTGTATGAGTACGAAAATTGGAAATGGTAAAATTTGAATAGATTTGCTGCATCAAACCATGAGGGACCAACAAAATCACACAAAAAGGAAAATATCAAATACGTTGCATTAAGTAAAACCTCAGGTCTGCTTACTTTCTGGCAGAAAGCTCCTACATCGACAGAAAAGCTGTATGCCGGGGTCAGAATTTGTACCAGTGATACTGTCCACGCTGCGGAAAGCACAGGATTCTGCAAGCAGCGACACGCATGCTGTGAGTTACAACCCAAGCCCATAAGCTAAACTGGCAACAGGATCTGAAGCTGCAACAGCCAATTCTGAACAGGCGTCTGCAAGCAGGACAATCTGTGCAGCTTAAGATCTGGAGATCACATCATACAGCTTAGGACAAACGCTTCAAGACAAGCTTGAAACATGCAGTTCAAGTACCTGGTGTGCAAAGCATGCATTTCATGTACCTGGTGTGCAAAGAGAATGCAAAGCACGCTGCTTGCAGTGCTTAACCATAACATGCTACCTGCAAGATCTAGCTCAATAGGGTAAGCAAGTGATGCTGGACCCTGACATTTCACAAGCTTCCAATTTCAAAGTTGCAGAGCTTGTTGCCGGAGAGCACAAAATTTGCGAGCTGGTACAGGCTACACTTTACAGCAGCAGAGTACGCACGGGACCTGCAGGTAACGCTCAGCGGCAAGCTGAAACACTTGCCTGCTCATTTCCGCTTGTGCTCCCTCTGAACCAGGGCTCATGATATAAAACAGCCAAGCAGCCGCAGTGGAATGCGATAGAGATGGCCACACTCTCCAACAGCAGCACAAAATTCTTGCAGTTGCTGATGTGCTGTGGTGGTCGTGCTGGAATCAGCTCTGCTGCAGCTGGCCTGAAACTGGCCACTACGCCCAAGCTGATAGCCACAAAGTCTAAGGTACTCCTCTGCAGGGCAAGCAGCCAGGTCAGCATGCCAGCACCACACTGTCTGTAGGCTTACTCTCAGCTTGCATGCACTGTTGGTGTTCAAGTACTGCCTCTTGAATACATGTCTGCCATGTGTGATGGGTGCCAACCTATCTGATGAATGCTGATGCTGATGCTTTGCCAGCAAACATGTACACACTGACTACTTCAGAATCATCTGCAGCTAACACTTGCGGACGCCAGTCAACGGACCACTCAATTGCCGTCTATAGTCACTGCAGCTTTGAACAGGTTGTGATGACTCATACACATGGAAGTCATCTCAAGTGCTTCTTGTATGTATGTAAAGCTGCTTGTGCGCAGCATGGTGCATTTCTGCCTTCAATCAATGACGATCAGCCAGCAGAGTGCAGCAACTGCAGCCAACAGGTGCAGCAACAACATCCAAACCCATCTGAGACATGCATTTGAAAGACCCAGTATGCTGACCTATACGTCCAACATTTGTCACGACCTGGTCAAAGCCACAGACATCATGCCAATGGGTTGGCCTGCTGGCTAGCGTCCCAAGGATCATACAGCACAAGCTGCATAGGGGCAGGTACAAGGGAGTGGCCTGCTGACTAACATCCACATGCAGCAGGAGGGCAACAGAGGCAGAGGCGCACAGTGGGGGCCGGTGCAGGGGGGACCCACCTGAACTACAGTGGGGGTTTGGTGCAGGGGGGACCCACATGAACTGCAGTGGGGACTGGTGCAGGGGGGACCCACCTGAACTGCAATGGGGGCTGGTGCAGGGGGGACCCACCTGAACTGCAGTGGGGGCTGGTGCAAGGGGGACCCACCTGAACTGCAGCGGGGGTTTGGTGCAGGGGGGACCCACCTGAACCACAGTGGGGGCTGGTGCAGGGGGGACCCACCTGAACTACAGTGGGGGCTGGTGCAGGGAGGACCCACCTGAACTACAGAGAACCTGGAGCCATCAATGAAGAAGAGAGTGTTGACTGCCATTGCTAGCAGCAGCTCATACACCACCATGTACTGCAGCACCGCATACAAACAGTCATCAGAAGTAACTTGTCATTCATGCAACATAATGTATTCTGCCGTGTGTATAGTGCTTGTAAGATTTGTTTGAGCAAGAACGTGCAGTGTGAGCACTTTCAATTGGGGCTCCTGGTTTGTCACTTACATGTGCCAATGCCATCTTGGCTGTCACCTGGCAGCATCACAGTAGGTGTCTATGCTGAATGTGATTCACGTTCAGCATGATCTGCCACTTGATTTGTCAGCATGGATGTCTTTGCCATAGCCATGCATGGTGATGACAAAGACATCCATGCTGATCATCATGTCAGCATAGATTATGACATGATGATGCTGACTGTTAGTCATGCTGATCAAGAACACATTGGTTGCATGCAATAAGGTTGCGCATGGGATGCTCATGCAGCTGCATTGGTGAGTAAAGATGCTGTGTACCATGGCCCACCTTGATTACAGCCAGCTTGATGACATGAGAGGACCTGGCCTCTCGTAACACTGTGACTACCCCTGCAGCAATAACATCAGCATTGTGACAACAATTACAGCGAGAAGAGCACTGATGTTGCAGGGATCCTAGAAGGTATGTCAGGTTACAGTGCCTGTTTGGTAGCAAGTACAAGCAAAGGAGAATGCGTTTGAAGATGCAACAAATCATTGATGAATTGACGACTACATGGTCAAATCTCCTAGGACTGGTATCACCTAGCACAAGTGGGACTGTTGCTGGATATACAATTTAGGAGAAATAGAACAAAGTTACAGCATTGCATAGTTGATATCAACAGTTGCATGAGAGCCTGCAAGCCTTTCCCGTTGATGCAGCTCTCCTAAATGCAGATGCATCAAGGTCCAAGATGCGCAAGCGCAACGCGTGTCCAGTGTTCTCGATGTGTTGTCAAGTACATCCTCTTCATCTTCATCCAGATGCTCACCTTGCTTTGATACAATGCCTGCATGTCCGACATGCAGGAGTGCTTACTGTGGCACGATGCATGCAATGCATGAGTATGAGGCTTGCCTGCCACGGAGGAGTGCCTATCTGAGACAGAGGCAGCTGCTGATGCATGGCCGGAGCCGACAGCCATACCCATATCTGCTGATGCCAAAGCTACCAGGTCATTGATGCCATCTCCACAGTACATGCATGTCTTGCCCAGGCCCTGAAACACATGTCAACAAGGCTATGGGGTCTGGGATTGGACAGGGCTGTTCAGTCAAGGCAGCATTGAAGCATGTCTTGCCCAGGCCCTGAAACACATGTCAACAAGGATATGGGGCTTGAGAGCCAGCCGTGACCAGGCCGGTTGCATTTCTAGCTCAAGCCCCTCAGATTGTGCTGAGTTTGAACTACATGTTCAATACTGACATGTACCCGCAGCCTGTCTGCAGAAAATCTGCATGTCTTGCGCAGCTGCTGAAGGTATGCCCAGCAAAATGTGGATCGAGCATTTCTCTGCTACCTGATTCTGATTGTGTCAACACCTTGCACGCTTGTTTTCTCAGCCTCTGCAATGATGCTGACGTGAAGCATACGTGGTAAAACCAGCTGTGCCCTCACATGATGTGCATATGCTTTCTATGGCTGCGTGCGTGTGATGGACAGTAAGCCTGTGCTTACCGGTATGTGACGCTCCTGCCCTGCCAGGTTCTGGAACAGCCCTCTGCTGCCCAGCAGATCCATGACCTGCCCCTTCTGCTGGCTCCACATGCGTGAGAAGACTGCCACATTGGTCATCACTGTCTCCACTACTGATGCATCGGCTTGCTGTAGCATGTGCTCAAAAGCAGGCCCTGTCACACAGCATTGTGCTGTCCCCTGCAAGCATATCAGACAGGTTCTCATACCAATGTTGCCCAATGCATGAATTTTTATTAGTGACACTGAGAAAAACGCTGTACTGCCCATCTGGAACTCATATGTTAAACAATTTTCAAAAGTTTGCTGCTGCTACTGGCTTACCTACCATATGAGCCTCATACGCTTGGTGCGTCAAAGAGTTTGCTTGGTGTCTAGAACAGAGCATGTTTCAGAAGCTTGCATGTCTCAGGAACCAGTGATCTGGCAAATGCTTCACACTTAAACAGCACAGGAAACCCATCTACGACAGCCATGCACCACAAGACTAGCTGCAATATGCATGCAACATAAAATGCGCAGACTATTGTGTGTCATAGCATAGCAATGGCACACCTCACACACAGCTGAGCCTCTTGTTTGTGTGGTGACTGCAATGAAACGCATGCATACAGTAACGCGCCTGAGCAATGTTGGTCAGGGCATGGTGAGCATCCCAGTCTTCAAAGTCGTCCCCACTGTCTACCATGAATGCCAGCCCAGCACACACCCTTTGCCGCCTCTCTATCTCTTGCCCTTCAAAAGAGAGCATTTGTTGCCCTTCACATGACAGCCTCTGTTGCCCTTCAATGGAAGAGCTTTGTGGCAACTCATAGGAGGGCCCCTTTTGCCCTTCAGGTGACGCCTGTTCAGAAAATGAGATCAGCGAAGGGGAGGCTGCCCTTTGAGGAGAGCCAGACAATGAGGTAGAGCCAGGCTGGTAGGGTTTGGCGGGGGGTCTGAATGTCCCAAGGGGGGGCGGGATACGGCTGGGCATCCTGGGCAAGACCTGTTTCTCTGACTTGGCTGGAATGATAACCAGCTGACCCCCCTGGGGCAGCATGCCCACCCCCCTAGCAACTGCTATGGCAGTGTGATGGTAATCTCCTGTTACCATCATGGTTCTGATACCGCCTCTGCAGTACATTGCACGCTCACAGACTATAGCAAGGGACCAATGCAGCAATTGGGCCTACCCTTGTCCAGTGACCTATTCTACAATCACTTCAGAACTGTTGCAAAGCCTCTGCAATTCAAAGACTTGCCATCCTGTGTTCTGACGATTGAGTGAGCACAGAGTGCAGATTGTGCGGCGAGCGTGGTTTGGCAGCATTTAAGGGATGTCAAGGTGCCAGTTGCGGAGCTGTGGCAAGCACACCAACCATGCCATGAAGACATGCAGGGTCATCCATGTTGGATCCAGCATGCCGTGGAGACTTGCAAGTACACAAGGTAAGGCTGGATGTGCACGAGCAGGCAGCAGGAGAGAGTCTTTCAACGCAAGCATGCACTATCTGCAATGCTTCAGTTACTTCAGCTAAGCAGCTGCCATCATGTGGCAGCAGCAAGGGACAGGCTTACTTGTCCTGCAGACTTGTGATGGTATCTTTGGAAGAGGAGTGTAGGTGATTGGACAGGACCAACAGACCCAGCATGTCCATGCGGCCTGCCATCGACTCAGCGTCTTGTTGAGTCATATGTGCCAGCTCCTCTGATGTCACATGTCGCAGCTCTCCGACTGCCAATGCCAATAGCCTGAAGCTCTGAGCAGCATACTCTACCAGAACCTGCAGTGTGTGCAACACTTGCTGGTCCCTCTGAGAGGTTGCACTTTGGCGGGGCTTCTGAATATTTCTGGCTCCGGTCTTGTGGCCGGAAAGACTTGCGAGCATGCTGAGACAGCTTTTATGGTTCTGGAATGCAACAATAGTGCATGGCCCAAAACATGGTTTGTGCTCTCACCAGCTGTCCCAAACATGTGCGCTGAAATTGTCTCCCCACATATTCCCTTCCCCTCCCTCCTTCCAGTCCCTCCTTTCCTGACAAGTTCATATGCTTCTGTGTTGTGACTTGAGTTGCAACGCTCATGGCCCAGACTTATGACTGCAGCCTATTGCCCCTCTATCATTCACACACATATTCCTGACCATGCCATGCAGACACACCTGGTGGTAATCAGCAGGTAGCACACCCCCCCTTATCAGCTGCTCAACCTTGGCGGGCGCCCCCCTGACAAACAGCAGGGCTGTGTTGGGGTCCTCGTTGTCAACAGCCACCACACCAGACCTCATCAGCCGCGACTCAAACTCAAACCGCCTCAACACTTGAAGCTTGGTGAGTGACGCAGGTCTGCCCCACTTCAGCCTCAGAGGCAGCGACACCAAGTTACGCTCCTGCACTTACAGTAATTACCATTGATTACGTTGCAGTGTGAAGCTGGGAGAATTTATGCGACATCCAG
>JAABUK010003166.1_pt1 | contig 28189 bp, 40 predicted proteins | sample 5559141 | NCBI WGS metagenome assembly JAABUK01 (sample SAMN10711869, study PRJNA513367) | rock metagenome | isolation source: Antarctica rocks | place: Antarctica: Victoria Land, Pudding Butte nord | collected 2016-01-03
TGCCTTTGACATTCTGCAGCAGCATGCTGATGCGACACCCACATGCTGCATCTTGACAACAGCTGCAGCATGTCTTGGCTGGCCTTTGTTGCTTGTCGTTTTGCCTTCACCCCTCTGCTCCTGACTGCATGCCGCTACTATGAAGGATGACATATCTCCAGAAGATAAGCAAATGCTGCAATGGGTTGTCTCAGCAGTGCGCGACAACAACTTCAGGTTTCGTAGCGAAGCAGGTGTTTGTTTGGCTGCCTAGGATGTCCAAAGCGTGTCTTTTACCGTTCGTACATGCATGCATAAGTCTTCCAGCCTGGCTGACCATGCAGATGATCCCCATCTTGAGACAGAGGTGACAGCTGGGACGTTCACAATCAAGCTGAGGTGTGAGACTGTGCTCATGTCTGTATGCTGAATGGAGCTCATCCTTTCAAGCCCTACAGCCTTGTCATCTACCCTCTTTGTTTGACCAGATCAGGTTGCCAGCAGAAGATGCACTGGAGCTTGTGACAGGCTCACAACTATCAGAGCAGAATGCAGGTGATACTGCCGAGCTTATGCCTGTTGCATGTGTTAGTAGATGCTGCTTGCTCATGCGCTGTAACATGCATGAACAGACAAGCAGGCTGCAATGCTCCTGCAGTTGCTGGTCCTGTGCACAGTTGACAGCAGAGCATGTCTGCATTGCAGAGCTAGCATTTGGTCTGCTGAACCAGCACAAACAAGATGAAGCAGACGTTTCGACAGCACGGGCACAAGAGCGTGATGCCAAACAGCAGGCAAGGCCCCATGCCCTGCTTATGTGCAGAAAGGATGACTGCTGGCGAGTACTGCATGTGTCACGCTCAGAGCATATGACAACAATAGACATGTAGTCTCTGCAGTTTGAGGTTGTATTTGGCATTGTTGTTTTGTACATTGATGTACGAGCACGGGGCCAGAACCTGATGGAAATTTGTTCAGGTTTCTGCCAGCAAGACAAAACTTGCATATGGTACATATATGGTACAAATGTGCCAATTAGATTCAGCCGCAAGATCTGATTTGCACATGGCATGTCATTCCCAACCACAGCTCATTGTGGATGGGCTCATGTGGTGGGTGCTGACCGCAGGTGGAGGAGTTGAAGCTGCAGCTGCAACAGCTTGAGTCCAAGCTGAGTACTGTGCAATCAGCCCTGAGGCAAGTCAGTATCAGGTCTCCCACCAAGAGTCAGCAGTTCACAGCCTCTCTCTCTTCCCTTGATGCCTTCTCACCATCACAAACACTGCCACCATCGCAAAACACGCATCCGACAAAGAAGCAGCGTGCTGAGTCATCACAAGCCCCGCCCAACCAGGACAGCGCTGTCTCGCAAGATCTTGGAGCTGCTGAGGCCGGCAGCAGCATGCCCAATTCTCCTGCCACACAGCTGCACACTGGCAATGACCAAAATGCTACTACATCATCAGGTGACAAGTTTATTCACTGTGCTAGCATCCATTCTGCTCGTGCTGGTCCATTACTAGTCATCTCCCACTTCTCTTGTTTTCATGTGACATCTGGAATTGTAATACTACCATAGTAAACTGGCTGTAGTCATGACAGATTTTACACATTGGGACAACCCGACTGCCTAATGTCTAGCTCTAGTTCAAGTTTCCTCTGAGAATTGAAAGTGAACAATATGGGGCCTATGTTCTTGGCAATCTTCATATGCTGGTATAAATTTCTCCAGGGTTTTGCTGACGGTGCGTCAAACTGTAGCATTGGATTTGCCATCTTATTAGCTGTACCATATCTGCATCTTGATGCCATGGCCCTATGTGCTGGCAGCAGAAGCAAGTTTACAGACCTGTTACGCTTTGGCCTGCATGTTTCAGGTCCAAGCCAGGCTACTGCTCAGGAAGGCGATGCTACATATGAACCTGAGCAAGAAAAGATACAAGTGGGGCAAGCCAAGGTAGTCTCAAGAGCTGGTCGTGGGCGAGGTCGAGGCAGAGGTCGTCAAGCAACTAAAATTGGAGATTGAGTCTGGCCCGGTCAAAGAGACGCTGGTGTTGGTGGCAATGCTGTTGTTGCAAGTCTGTATGCATGCCAGCTAAATCCAGTCCAATAGTGAACAGTATTGCGGCAACAGATCAATCAGCTTGATCCAGCAGACATTGTGATGGACCATGTTGCTGTCCCATGTGATGCTGACCCTTCAGGTCAAAAACACGCACATTGGGTCAATGAGCTGACAAGAAGCTGTGATGCATGTTTTATAGTACAGTCAAAGACGCAGACAGAGCAAAACGTATAACCAGCCAGACAGCTCTTTCACTCTTTAGGTCGTCAGTGACAAAAACACGGCACAGAACATACAAACTAAACAGGACAAACTGCTACAGCATAACATAGTCCTCTGAAGCCACATCTGATTCTGTCGAGTGGCCAGCTAGATAACGTTTCAGCACAGCAGGGTTGATGCCACCAGCAGGCCGGTCTTCCAGAGCCATCAAGATGTCAGCACAGGTGATCTCGTTCATGGCTGCAGTGGGAGCTGAAGTGTTTAAATGCACCTTTGGGGCAGCTGCAGCCTCCTTGCCTGGCGGCCAGGTGATTATAGTTATACGTTTGTCAGGGTCAGAACCACTAGCCTGACTATGCGACAGTAAACCATGAAACTCTGCCAGGCCATGTGCTTGTAGTCTGTGAAAGCTGTCATCCAGGTCTAGAACCAACTCCCCAGCAGGGTCCCCCTGCAGAAACACAGACTTCTGGCAGCCACATCTGATCATGTAACATGGCAGTGGACAGCATGCAAGAACCAGCCACACACAACTAGGCTATGTCCTGTTGATTGGTGTTGAATGGATAGGAAACACTCTGCACAATGGGTGCCACAAGGAAGTCATGCCAATGGAAAAATTGCCTGCTTATTCTTAAAACCCAGCATTTGCTTGCATGCCAGCAGATAGGCCTGTGAGTACATTCAGCAAAGATTCACCTGCCGCTTGAACTGTAAGTAATGCAGTTCCAGCTCCTCAATTGCAGGTGGACTGGCTCTTTTGAGTGCCTGTCTGCATTTGCGTCCTGTGCCTGCCCACTTTTTGAGAGCAATAAATGCTGCTTCCTCAGGAGCCACCTCAGCTGGAGCAGATGAGCTGAGCTCATCACGCTGCGCCTCTGGTTGCTCAGCACGCGCATGCTTGATCCTGTCCTCCCACTTCTGCAGCAACATGTCGCTCTGTCTGCTCAGCAAACAGCATGGGCTGCAACAAGCAAGCTACACTTTTTTCGGGATAAGCACCTGTATAAAGCGTGACTGCTTATCATAGTCTATGTTTCGAAACATGTCCAGGATGGTAGCATTTTCTGGCTGCAGCACTTCCTGTAATGGGCTAACATGGCTGCTTTCACCAAAGGGTGCTGGCTTGAAAAGCCCTTCCATGTCTGAAGCTGTGAGAGGACCAGCCATGTCTCGGAGCAGTTTGTCGTTCAAAAATCTCCGTCGGCGCTCCCTGCCAACCTTATACAAAAAGTCAAGCTCGCTTTGCTCAGCTTCTGACGTTGGACGACTTCTCACAAGCTTGAAAGATCGCTCCCAACGATCAGCCTTGGCGGTGCGGTTCTTCTTGCTTTTTCTTGGTGGCGCATTAACCTCACTCTCAGTCAGCAGTTGGTTCAGGGAAGTGCCATCAGGCATGATATATGGGCGGTGCCCTGCCATAGCTATAGTAACAGGTCACAATCTGTCTGGGGCGAATAGTGGGACCTCAATATCACTACACCCAATGCACCCTCAGACTAGCAATCACGGCGAGATGGGTAGCTGCGACACATAAATTCCGGAAGTAGTGCTTCCCAGCGGGAAGTTTACACACAGGATTGGTGTCGCTCGTGGCCTGGAGCATGACTAACAGCTACATTTGTAGCTAGCTAAAGTTGCATCCCAAAAGGATAGCTATACACAGTGGCATGCTGATGCATCTTGACCTTCGTAATTTATCAGGCTATAAGCATTGCAAGAAAGCATGATCTAATGCACTAACAAAAGTGGGTATGTCATACTAATAAGCCTTGCTGGTGCTCTCTGGCTTGACAGGAGTACACAACATGACATTGTTGTATCAGTCAACTTAGCAGCTGATCAGACAGCTCTAGTATGCTGCGTGCTTGGTGTATGAATAAAGACATCACCAAAATGGAGTGTAGGCATGATACAACATCCTGCATTGCCTTTTGTGCGTGTCAATGCTGACATAGCAGAAGTTGTTCTTGCCCTTATGTGGAAAGAGCTGACCTGCAATCAGTCACTAACAAGCATTGGCATCTGTGCCAGCCTGCAGTGCTTCTGATTCTCAATGTTGCATGAGTAAATGCTCTAACTGCAACAGCATGGCTTGTCATGCTTTCATCATATGCCTGCCCAGGCAAGCATGTGCGCTACAGCTCATGTCTGTTTCAAGGACAGATGTACAGTGTTCATGAGCGCATATGGCATGTCTGCAAGGCTGACCATACCAGTTGAGACGGATGTCACCCTGTACACAGCTGATGACACTTCAATTTGATGGGTGGCTGCATTCCTGTGCACACTGCACAGGCAGGCTGTGAGTGAGTCTACCTGTGGGACATGATGGCACAGGCTGGCTTTCAACATCAGACAGACGGTGGCTGCCAACACTAAACATGCTGTGTGTCGGCATGCTGACTGTCAATGCATGCAGACATCTCACCTGACCAGGTCCTTGTACATCAGCTTGGCTACTCTTAGGTAGGCATCAATGCTGTCCTGCAAATGTGGTAGGTGCACTCAGACCAACTGCAGATAACTACATTGGCAGCAATGCTGCACAGGCTCAGGAAAGTACATGCTTGGCTTCTGGCCTTGCTATGCTTGTTGGGACGACAGCCAAGACACTGCTTATCAAAACGTGCCATTACAGTTTATTTGTGTGACCATGCATGACAGGCTCTACTCAGCATGTCAAACAGTAAAAAGGTTAGCAATCAATGGCACATAATCTACATTGACACTGAACTTCCTTTACCAAATTATGTGAAGATTGAAATTGTCAGGTTGAAGGCAGAGCGCTGTTGTCAGTGCAACACAGAAACGCAGATGCCTGAACTCCAAGACTGAAGTCTGTCATTGCCTGACTGCAGTACACCAATGGAGCCATTGAGTACAAACTCACCTCAAACTGGTTCATAGCACCACCCAAGCAGAGGTGCTCAAAGACGCAAAAGAGCAACTCTGCACGTTCTCTTGAGTTGTAAAGCTCTGCGTTGTCAGACTCAGTATTCAGAAGCATGTCTCTGAGCTTGTCGGAGACCTGCAATGTCACGGGCACAGCTCCCTCCAGATCACACCAGCCTTGAACAGCAAAGCAAGGGTGACACATGCCTCTGCAGTCAATATACTATACTGCATTCAGCATACTGCAAGATTCTTTGGCAGGCCATTGAACAACGACTGACACTCAGACACTACAGACCTGAAAGCCATCAATGCAATCCTCCATGCATTTAATGATGACGCCGTCTTTGCGAAGGATCCCACAATCTGTGAGTCGGTCAAACAGGCTCATGTTGGTGACACTTGCTGGCACCGCCTCAAATGAAACGCTCGTCTGCCCTCTCAGTGACTGCTCACTTTTGATGTTTGCTGCTGCCTGCACCACTTGCCAGAAGCCACAGAAAAGGCTTGGGCGAGCTGTTTGCTGACAAGTCTGCACCAGGGCTAACTGATCTTGCACATGAAGATATGAGTGACAGCATCAAGGTCAACTGTACTGGTGCTTGGCATGATGTTGCAAATGTGGGAGCAGAGTTACAAAATCATATACAACCAGAGCACATGGCATCCAGCACTTTTAGAGCTGAGTGCGCTGAAGCTTGTGCGTTGCGTGAACTTGAGCTGGTCAAGCATATGCACAGAACTGGCAGTACGCAAGTCAATTTGTGGTGTGTCACCAGAGATGATGTACCTGCATATATTGCTGCACTTCTGGGCTGCTAAACATATCCCCAAGAATCTCCATGGCTTGTAGCTTGTGATAAGACTTGCGGTAGGAAAAAATCTGAAGAGAGATGCTATTAATCATGCCCCTGCGCATTGCATCATCGCTCGCAAATGACAACTTACAAGTAGAAGCGGACATACGGTGAGCATGGCATAATGATGCAGCAGAAATGTTTGAAAGAGTTACGTTGTTGACTTGGGACTGTTAGGAAGCACACTATATGTAAGCATGTGCAGGTCGCTTGACCATCAGGGTTTGTTTTTGGGCACACCATTTTGACAAGCAGGACATGACATCTTGAGCTTGTAAAACCGCCGGTTTTTCCTGCGGCAAACCAGCAAATACTATTGGCCTGTTGATATAGTTGCAGCCAAGTTACATTACAGCTGCGCAACAGGATGTGGTAGGAGTGTCTCATACACAGCCGCTTGAGCAAAGCCTGTTTCAAAAAGCGCACCAGGTCTAAAGCAGAAAACTCTCCATAGGCAGTTGCAGCAATTTCGCCTGGCATGTCTGCTGGCTGCTGCAAGAAAGCCGTTGCAGTCCCGTATTGCAGGTCAGCAGGTAAATTCCTTAAGGATTATGCTGTTATGTGCAGCAAGAGTGAAGTATTATAACTGCTCGTCTGGCAGGCTTCCCAAAATGAGGCGCGACTCACTGCGGACTTAGCTCACGTCGCAGTAGCTGCCAAGCAGAGTACTAACAATTTTCACGATGTATGTTCATAGCTCCTTGATCAGGCTTGTCTCAGACAGTGCCTGTGAAGCAAACAGCTCGGACTTATAGCTGCGCGGGCACCAAAGAGAGATCGAAGTACTTATCGTGTTGGTAATGATGCGACGACTCGTTGATTGCAAAGTGGCTTGCAGGAGAGTACAGCATCCCAAACAGTAAGTCACAATATCCCAGATTGAGGATGAGCTCAAATTTTAATTGCAACAATTCTGCACTGTGAGTTGCAGGTGACTCATCTGCCACGCTGTGCGATGGACGGGCACTATCACTTTCAAATAGAAGCTCCATCCTGGTGCATGAAATCGAATCCAAGCAGCAGGAAAGTCATGGTGGCAATCATTTTGCCGACCTGTTGACCCCCCAAAGCAAAACAGAGAGGCAGCGCGTGGCAAGGCCAGTGGCGCAAGTGTTGGGATATGCTGTAAGCCCTCACTGTCATGTCTGCAAACTTTGCTGGTTCAATCTCACTTGACAATCGTGTTTACGACAAACACACTGGGCAGGTCTTGCTGTCAAAAGCAGCTGTTGTGCTTGGCAGGTTGAGGAAGAAGTACAATGTGGCATCATCAGTAGCAAGCAGTATCACACCTTCATCAAGAGAGGTTTTCCTGTGGATGACAAATCCATATCTTTCAGTAAGACGTATGAGTGCACCTCTGCTGACCCCACAATCAAGCAGCTGTTCTTGTATCTGCTGGATGCTGCTATCAGAGCAGCCTGCCCGTCCGCAACCATGCAGACACCCCTGAGGAGGGCAAGCTGGTTCTTCCAAGTGGGAGCATAGGCAGCTCCATGCCAGCTTTACAGAGGCGCAGCCAATCATCAGTTGCTGAGCGAGCCTCACTCAAGCGATCTTTCAAACACAGGGATGACGAAGGAGGTGAGTCAGAGTCTGCACATGCAGCATTGCATTCTTTCACTCCTTGGTAGTGAGAACAGAGGTTCTTCCGCATCATTCACATTGCAATGTTTAAGAGTTGGCTCTTCACAGACATTTATGCTTTCACAAGGCATAGCATGTGGCAGGATCGGATGCTGATTGTGGCCTTGCCTTGCATGAAGGTGATGACATTGGGAACTCCTCAGACGCTGTTGGTACCAGTCGTAAAGCTTTCAGGTACCCGCTGCGAAACAGAGTAGTGCAGGATGACGCCACAGGAAATGAACCCTTGTCAGATGGACCACGTGCTCAGCTGGCCTGCTGCATCCCTGACGTCGACCATGCCTGGTTCACCATCAAAGAGCCCATCCATCATGGCAGGCATTGCGTAATGCGATTCAACACCTTTTGCAGGTTCTGTGCTAGAGTCTTGTCCAAGCCAGATGCTCAACACCGATTTTGGTCAATAAGTTTTTGTGTCTCACAATTGTATTTTCAGCATTGTGTTGTAAGCATTCGTATCTTCCTCTTTTCTGTGTTGGCCAATTTGCATTGCAGCTGTTTGTGCAAGACAGTTCATTACATGGTATTCACAGGTGCGCAAAGGCAGCGTCGGCTTGACCCCAGCAGTACACAAGGTGTGGGAGGTAGCTGATGCTTGTGAAGCTGACGCCCGGGATCCCTGCTGGCTGGAAATCAGGAAGGAGATAGCAGCGTATGACCGCTTACGAGGCAACAAGGTCATCCCCGCTTTGATGGTCCCTGCAAACAGCTTGTCAAATGCCTGTGCCGTCAATCAGAGCAATGACTTTGCTGTATGCTCATTACGTGCCTTGCAAAACTCTGACTGTCTAACAGCATTCATGTCCTGCATGTGCTTCATGTACGCTGCACTGCATGTGCATCACATACGTGACAGCAATGTGCCAGACAAAGCCTGTCAGACTGTCAGGCGCCGTCTGCAATATGGTTCTGTCATGAGGATCATGAGGGGTCCCCTCAGTCATTGTAATTACTGCGCCATCCAATGCCGTCTACTTTGCACTGCCCAGGCTATGCCTGCCTGCCTGGGCTGCGGCGCTCTGCATGGCCGCACCATGGTCTTCCTGGCTTTTGAAGACTGTGGCCCAAGCTTGCTAGAGGAGCCCCTCACAAGCCAGCTGGTCACTGGCATCAGAGCTGCCATCAAGGCGGTGCACTCGGCTGGTATACTGCACAATGATTTGCACTTGCGCAACTTGGTTAGTCAAGATGAAGGCACTGGACCCCAAGTCAAGCTGATAGACTTTGCCTCGTCTGTCGTCCATGAGCGCTGCCATGACAAGATGGAGCGTGAAACAAAACAGTTCCTGGACACCTTACCATCTCAGGTCAGTTTTACAATCCATTCAAAGGCTGCAGTGCTTGACTGTTCAAGCCCAGCCTCATCAGTATAGCTTTGATCTGCAATGGGAAAGGTTGCATCATGCATACAAGGTGTGTGCTACAGCCATTGCCAGCCTCGCATTGTGTTTGCTCTCTTTGTGCTGGAGCCATTGCTAGCTTGCACCTGTGCTGCAGTTGTCGTTGAGCTGGATATCATGAACATAAAAGTTTCACTTTCTTGCAGGCATCAAGCAGCCAAGGCAGTGCCGTGTTAGTGGCAAGATGTGGATAGTAATCATTCAAGACAGTGAATGCTTGAGGTTTTGCTGGGGTAGTTCATGAGGGGGAACAAGGGTGCGCCTGCTGTAAAAGGTCACTTCCTCAGCGGGAGAGTATGTCAGTTTACAGAACAGCTGTCAGGTATTGACACTCGACAGTTTGTCACAAAGTCTACATTCTAGCTACTGGGCCACCTGTAGCTGCTTGCTCAGCATTGTGCCTGTGATTGCTGCATTTCACCGTGTTAAGTGATATTGGCAGTGTCAGATGCAATTTTGCTGCTTACAGTATATGTCTTGCTTGCTTCTCCCTGCTGCAGACCTGCTTGTTTCTGCATAATTGCATGCCTTGCCTGCGCCTGCCCTTCAAGACATCATGTGTGTGAGTTTGCACTTGCCCTTATTTGCAGCAAATGATTGGCAGCAAGTTTGCGGCAAACCCCTGGATCACTGCTGTGCCAGGCACCACAGCATTGGCACATCCATACAGCACACGTCAGCAGCCAAGGGCTCTGCTTGTCCAAGGGCTCTGTTGGCACAAGATCCTTGTATGTGCATGCCTTGGATGAAGAAGTCATGTTTGCACCTGAGGAACATTGTTCTTCTGCCTTGGCACATGTACTCATCTCTTATGTATGGTTCTGTAGGTCTGGACACTAGACCTCTACTGATACAGAGCAGCCTGCTTGGAGCTGGCAACCTGCGTCTCCAACACCAGCCTGCAGCAGTCATCACCCTGTCTCAACACCCATGTGAAGAGGCCAGCTTTCGGCAGATTCAGCAGCTCAAGACTCCTGAGAAAGAGCTTACGCTGAGCACTGCTTTGCTTTGTATATCGCTATAAGCACATGAGTTTAGCTCGTGCATGCTGATACCTTGAAATGAATACAACAGTCAGTGTTTCAACAATACAAAAGCCTTTTGATATGCAGTGCACCTCTACAATGTGATCGATAGAAGTTTATTGCTGTTCCTCATGTCAGACCCAGACTGCTATTGTGTTATACTGGACATCGCAGACAAACTGTGTAATCAAACATACATGGCCCAACCAGGTTGTTCACAGGAATCAGCACTCCTAGCAACAAGCACTGCTGGCAATGCATATGAGAATCTTGAACTTGCACCAGTGTTGGCATGCATTGAATCTAGATTCAATCTGTGCAGCCTGCATGCATGGTGGCTGAACCAGAAAGACTTTGTCTGCTCTTTGTGAAGTGGCAGGCCCTGCTCGTCTGGATCCTATTGCAGGGCCTATGCGCCGCAACTAGCCAGCTCAGCATCAGGCAGTAGTGCTCAAGGCAGGCTGACACAGGCAAACCCTTTTACAAGCCTATATGTACAGCAGCGTTTGCCTGACAATCAGACCCATTATATTTATGCTATGCGTCACAAAGCAGGGCCACACACATTGATACACACATTAATGTTTGTTTAAGAAGTCTACTTGGTACACGGCCCTGCCAGCTTGCTTCCTGATTCACACATGACAGTGTACGTGTACATGACATGACAGGGTACGTGTACATGACATGTGTACATTACATCTGATTTGACAACACTTGCACTCCACGCATCGGGACGCATCTTACTGCAATAAGCACGACACGGCAACCGGCATGCATTTGAGTTTTGCCAGCCAACTTGCCAAAACTACACTTGACCTTCAAGGTTGTTTTATGCAAGCTGGTATGCGTTTTGCTTGGTGCATGGCATGGTGTGTCGCATGCATATTGTGTCGCATAGCGCTCTTAACTAAGCTTCACGTTACCTCAACTCAGCTGCTCAAGTCAGACAAAACTACAGGCAGAAGATGCATGAAGACATTGCTCGGAACATTGCTCGGAACATGCACCACGTTTCCTGAGTTGCCAGCTTCTGACCCAACTTCTAGCCAGTAGTTTACAGGCAGGTTCTTCCCGGCAGATGTCACAACGGTATCCTCGACCATCATGCGGCATCCAGCGTCGACTTTGGTCTCACGTTGTTCAATTTATTGCTTTAACATGCCCTTGCTCGTGCAGACGGCGCCGAGGTTGGTGGGCACGCTGATAGCCGACCGGCGATCAAGCTGATCGTCGCTACGAACAATATCTGCAGACAGTACATGCATTGCGCATATCTCGCATCATTGTGAACAAAAGTTGTATTGTCTGTCACCTGACTTGCTATTCTTGCGAAAGTCTGGCCCTGGTCGTACGACCCCCGCGTCATCCCGTCTCGCTATTTTTGAAGGAGTAGAGTGCCTGCGCGCGCTGAGAAACTTCTGAGCACCTGTGATGACAGCATCAATGTGTATCAGCCCCAGTTCTACAATTCACAGCTTCGGTCAGTACAGTTGCAATGCAATCGGCTGTTTCCCCCTAGCACGGTCGGGCGGCTGCTTTGATCCTCTGCAAGTCGCGACTGCAGCTGGTGGGCACGGGTCGGATCTTGCGGCCGTGTGCTTGGTTCTTGCGCTGGGCAAATCCCCCTTGCTGCTGACATTCTTCGCATTCATCTTGTTGTATGCCGATTCATCTGACACAGGTGGGCTTTCGTAGACCTCTGCTACATAAGAAGTTGCAAATTCTTGCTGTGCAAATCCCCTGGTTGGATCTCCTTCATGAGCAGTGGCTCCTGTCTGTGCAGGTGTCTTATGGCACCTACTTCTTGTGGTGTCTGCTGGCTGCATTTTACGGGCTGCAATTGTCCTTAGCACCTGGCTACACGAGGCTGCACACCTTGTTACTGCTTTCATGCTGGGTGACAGGACATGTCTGACAGCGGCCAATTTTTCAGGTGATCATTACTGGAAACCCTCAGAGACTGATCAGTCATAACTAAGTGACTGTTGCAGACTTTACCTGTTGTAGGCCAAGTGCGCCTCCCTTGCATGTCACCACAGGACTCCTGCAGCTTTGGGCATTTCATTTTAGCATTTGCACTGATGCAGCACAGCCCTCAAGTGTTTGTATTGGTCTGCTGAACGCGGCACAGATCTGGAGCGTGTTGTTCTAGAACCTGTCATGGTATTTACACATTTGTGCAGTGTAGGCAATACATCAGGGCATGCCTGGCTGGCGTGCCTGAATCCTGTCCAGACATTGCCCCGTTCCCTTCAGCCACACGTTGTAATTCAACTTGGAAGCCAGACAAAACAGCTGCAGCTCAGATGTAAATGCCCACTTGTCTGTCCCTTAGACCTACAAGCGAGCAATTCCAATCAGGCTGACAGCATGCAAGACTCTACCATTCATGCAGCTGGGTGGCTCTTCAGCTTTGCCTGTGCACTCAGCTTGCAGCAACTGCATCACCTCAGCTTGGCAATCATGGCAATTCAACTTCATGAACAAAGCTGGCAAAGCACGCTGTTGTCCCAGATTGTCAATGGCTTCTGGGTGACTGCTGTAGCAGCTGTAGCAACTGATTTGTTCGGCTGCCATTCTGTCCATTTAGCTGAATGTGTTGACCAGAGTACCTTCAAGTGTGGCAACTTTGGGATTATGTTGGCAGATGCTTGCGATCAATCAGTAGACATTGTGAAGGTAAGCCCTTTTTGCATGTACTGATACATGTGGGACAGTGCGCACATGTGCACAACTTCTTTCTCCAGCATGTCTGCATGTTGCACGCCTTGTGGTTTGCATTGGTAGTATTATGCCAGCATCTATTGCACTAGCACAATAACATGCATTTGGCAGGAACATTTCGCACTTTACATATGGATCCATTAGTAAGTGACACCACTGACATCTAACAAGACACTGTTGCTTTGCCCTGCATGATGTTGCGTCTGTTACGGTGTATTGTGCTGGCAGGTGTTGTACAGCATGTCCACAGTGTGCATGGCAAGAGGAGCGCAGTCTGCAGGCGTGGTGGTTCAGGGCAGGACACTGTCTGCCTCCCAGACCGGCCACTCATCCTGGTATGCATGTGCCTTGTACAAAAACACATATGTCAGCATGTCATTGTATCACCGTTCCAAGCCTGGTCAGACGTGCACATTGCCAGTCTCTGAATTTCGAAACTCCTATGCATGGAGGGTATAATCAGACAGCACGCTGCCCACATGCTGTGAAGAGTGTGTGAGAAGGTACATGTGGTATAGTGCAATGTAGACCTCTGTGGCTTTGTCTTGCGTTGTGCCTGTCATGCTGATGTTCAGTCTCATCAGCATTGCAGTCAGGCTTGCTAAGTGAGAGCATGCATGCGCAGGCAGGAATCAGCTATAAGAGTGCGGGTAGCATCATCACGGCGAGGGAATGTGGCAGCCAACATCTCGGCTGCATTGCGAAGAAAGCTGAGGTGGCAGTGCATGAAGCGACTATGGCCAGCTTGTCAGTTTGCACAGCCAGTGCCAGTTGTGTGTGCTGGTGAGCTTCTTTCACTTCATACCCATATCATAGAGCAAAAGCATGTTTGCCTCTTTGCCTATTGCTTGCCATAGCCTGATGGCAACATGAATGCCAAGGTGCCAAGGCCAATTATGGCAGGGCAGACAATATCCTCCAAATGTCTTAACATGCTGCAACCTACCATATGTGAATGCAGTTGCAACAAGCAGTCATCATACAGTAAACATTGTCACTAGCCCTTGGTCCTGTCCACAATGCAATCTGTCTCTGGCCCATGCTATGATGTGCTACCTGAATATCTGCCTTCAGATTAATGCAGGGCAACCAGTGACGTGTATCTTGCCCTGCAGGTCACTGCAGGTTTGCAACATCCAGCATCCCCACGCCGGCTGAAAGCCATCCTCACCAGTGGACCCCATCTGTAACATCCACAGTATGGCTCCCCTGCAACATGCAGCATTTGTTGGCTCCTCTCGTTTCTGCCTCCAGACCTGGTGACAGCAGGAACCTAAGAGCATGCAAGGATTTCAGTCAAGAGGTAGGAGCCGGGCCCGCACCAGAAGCAGAAGAGAGGCAGAGATGGCTGTTACAGCCTGTCAGCAGACCACATGGGGTGTTTGTGACTCACAACGGGGACTTTGAGTGCTATGAGCTCTTTGGGCGGAAGAAGACATGTGCAGAAGTGATGGCCTGGCTGTCAGCGGTGCTGCATGTGCCACCTCCTGCAGACTGTGACAGTTTAGCCATTGCAGGTAGCACTCTGCATGCGCGGATGGATATGTGCACGCATGGATATGTGATTGCATGTGTTGGTGGGTGTGTGAGTGTCTGCATGTATGCAGTCAATTTTATCCTGTGCTTGGATGTCTACCATGTGCCCCTGCCAAATGGCTCTGACACATGCAGCGTATCGCAGCTTACTGCGTGTATCAAGCATCTGATCAGCACACAAACTCCATGTGGTCACAGCCGCTACCTGTCCTTTTGTGTCTTCTGCGAAACAGGCCTTCATCTCACAGATGTTATGATGTCGACAGCCATTGGCGACATGTTGCAATGCTGAGTTGAGTAATGCTGACTTGAGCGCAGCTGTGCAGGTGTGATAGACCTGATGCGCACCCAAGGCTTGTGGGTACCGTCTTTGCGTCTGGCCTTTCAACAGTGCACTGGCGGTGCTGTGCAACCCAAGGAGGCTCTCCGGGCTGAGGGGGACATGGAAAGAGGCCTGCCAGCCTGTGCACCACCCACTCCATCCCAACTCCAGGTATGCTTGCAACATCTTGTGGGTAGCTACTGATGCAAAGGGCGGCACATGTGTACACCCCACCCTTTTTGCCAGCTGCTTCTTGCAGCAAGTATGCGCTCTGCAGTTGGTGTCAGGATTGTATGTCGGACTTGTATCACTTAGCAAACCACTTGACATGAGGCACTAATATACTGGTGACAAAAGTCAGAACGTCAGGCCGCAAATGAGGCACAGCCAGCTGCCTGCTCAGTTGTTGGCAAGGCACACTTCTCAGTAGTGCAAATATTTCATCAATGTCAGTCATGTGGTCCGCTAGCAAGCTATGCCTGACCAGACTCTGCCTCATATGCTAATAGACACCACAATGGGCTCACAGGCACTGGCCAACATTGCTGAAAAGAGCCTGACATCCTTCTTGAGGATACCTAGAGCTGAGGGCGTGGGAGACAAGGACCAACACAGCAGCAGCAGCAACAGCTTGCAAGGGCAAATGTGTGCTGCATTGGGGGGCTCCAACGGCATCCAGTCAGCAGCAGAGCACCTAACAGCTGCCTTCTGTGAGTATGCTCAGCAGGCAAGTGCCTGTCATTGCGCTCAATGATGCCTTATGCCTTCATGGGATAACGAGAAGATGCGTAGCCCTGCACGCCAGCAGCTGCCCTTGTGTTTGCTGGTCTCATGCACTGTAGAGCAATCTGTGCAATTGCCTTGTGCATAACAATCCTTAGCAATGTCAACATATAACATATCATCCTTCGTGGAAGTATGCGTGATCCACCTCTGGTGTTCAGGCGGGTCAGGATGAGGCCTGGCTCAAGTGGCTTGCTGCCCATGACAAATGGTCCAGCCTCTGCAACAATGCCATGCTTAATTTTGTGCAAAATGATTTGTTTTGGGCAGTACGGCAGTTTCTAGACAATGCTCATGGCAGCTTTGGGTTGGCAGTCATGTCAGAGGTGGATACTGGCAGCCTTGTTCTGGCAGCATACAAGCAGCCCATGACACTCACCTTTGCGCCTCGCACTGGGTGAGTACTGTGCATATCTACTGCGTTCTGGTTGCAAAGGTGACAAAAGGTGCTGCCTATTTGTGAAGACTGTAGCCATCACTCATGCATTGTTGCTTGTTGCTGCTGCTGCTGATTTACCCAGGTACTTTACTCTGCATGTGTTGCTGTAAGCAGCACATAAATTTGGCATCAAGACCTGAGCTAGAAAGCCAGGTACATTTCATTACAGCTGTCAAGGCCTGACAGGGCCTTCTGTACAGGGTTGTGCTATACAGCTCTGAGGCTCAAGCCACCCTGCAGCCCTTAACGACTTTTGTAGCGTCAGCAACAGTGCCCCCCCCAGCCACTCCCAAGGCGCAGGTGTTTGGCCTAGGCAAGACTGACAGCACTGACATCAGACCGCCAACCTATAGGATTGACATGGATGATAGCTCGGGCGAAGTGTACTTGCTGAAGTACAAACCCAGAGAAGCTCTCATAGAGCAGCCCTGTGGCGCAGGCATTGAACCCAGCATGGCTATTCTGGGTTCTACTGGCAGCCAGGACGACTCAATTGCTGATGCTAATGCAACCACTGTTTGGCCCTTGTTTGTGGAGCAAACAGACATGAAGGCTGATCTTGGCGACAGCGCTCGCTTCAGGTCTTCCAAAGCTGACACAAACAGTGCTGGGTGCTATGGCTGTCAAACCCAATTCCGAGGCAGCACCCTTGACAGTCATTTGTCATTGCACATTGCCATGTACAATGTGGCAGAGAGGCAGCTGATTGACAGGCAGGACTTTGTGGAGAGTCGCAAGCTGGTCAGCATGCAAAACAACTCATACGTGCCCATGCAAAGCAACCTCCCACCTCAGATTGCCAAACGCTGTAAGCACCAGGTCAGGCTGAGCACCTGAGCATGCTGAAGGAGGGTGTGCAACGTGTGCTTGACAGCAGCTCAAGGCAGCCCAGCAGGCTGTCCGCACAAGCCCAGCATGTGAAGAATCATATAGTCAGATGTGTGCCAATTTGTATTTGTTGCGGCGCTGCAGGCAGAGCAGGACTTGGCTGAGATTCCTGCAGTCCTGGGCGCTCTAGCTGCCAGTTGGCAGGATCCTAAGTCTTTCAACTGCCAGTCTGCTTGGTGAGCCCTGTTGTTTGCCTGTTGGACGGAAGCACTTCTGTCATGTGCATGCAGTGCGCTGCGTGTCTATCTGTTCTGCTTGTGAATGGGTCCCTTGATGGTGTGGCGCTGCCTGACCTCTGCGCCAGGCTGACATGATCAATAAACTGGAGGCATGCATTTCTGCTTTACTGTATACCCTGCTAACATGAGGATGTTCTTTGCAGCGAGCTGGCAAAGATGCTGCAGACAGCCATCTCAGCATCCAAGCACATACCAACCTGGAGTGCAAGTAGGTCCTCCAGCTCAACATTGCACAGCCATAGTCTTGACTTCACCGGTTTGTCCTAGTTCTGCTGTCACCACTCATTCTCCTAACTTGTGCTGCCAAAGACACGAGCAGCTGCAAACCCACATGTTAAGGTTGAGGTTGCTTTGATTTACAGGGTATGCACAGGCTCATGGTCAAGCTATGGACTTGGTGATAGTTGGTGTGGAGGCAAGCCTGTGGACGGCTGAACAATTTGGTCAAGACCTAAAGGTGTCTAAGGCAGACTTGGCCCTTCCTTGCACTGCAGCACTCCTTACTGCCCTCAGATCTGTTTGTCTGCATGCACAAAAGCGCTTTTGGCTTACTGTACTTCATCTGGCCCAGTTCAGCACATTTGTGCACCATGCCTGTATGTTCAACTCTTTGACAAATTTACCTGACTGCTTTCCATCACCCCAGCATTGTGGCATCCCATCCAAATTTGGGTTTAAAGGTGAGCATGAAAGCTTCTTCTTTGTTTACTCATGTTGTTTTAGTTTTCATCAATCTGATTCTGTTGACTTGGTGCAGGCGGTCCTGCCTGCCCTACAGATCACGGTAATCAGCTCCAATAAGCTCGTAGCCATGCTGGAGCACTCAGCCGGTGATGTGACCTCTGCAGACTTGTCAAGCGGAAGGTTAGTCACAACAGCCGTCCTCCTTTTGCTGCCAAAAAGCAACAAAACAGGAGATGTTTGTAGTATGGTCATCAGTGACCTTTGCACTTATATACAGGGTTTCATGACTACGTGTCACACATGTTCAAGCATGGCAGATGTGCAGTCACTGCACTTCTTTTTCCATGTTCCAAAGCTTCTTTGCAGTTATCATGGTGGTTGCATGGACATGCCGTCAACACTCTGCAAGACAGACTCCAAAACTCATGCTTTAGCATGGAGTGGGCGTGAATTGCCCTTGCAGTGAGGCAGTTCATTCATGACATCTGTGCATTCTGTGCATCAGATGACTTGGTGCCTTATCAGCTTGGACTGTTCTGCATTGTGGCAAATCATGTAGGTTGGGTATCAGGTTGGACAAGCAGCGCACAAGTGTGGTGTGCATCTCCCACTCAGGGCAGACCTTCCCCACCATTCAGGCTGCTAGGGTGCTGTCCTCACACCTGCCAGGCCGAGTCTTTGTCATGACCGGCAGCATTGACACGAAAATGAGCCTGGCAGTCGCGCAGCAAACCTGGAAGGTGCGCTCTTGCCTGCACCTCTTACTCTCTGCCTCCCTTTCTTGCCCTGCCCCGCGCTCTGAAGAACCTATATGCTGTGCCTGTAACAGTTATGCCTGAACCCTGAAGAACCCATATGTTGTGCCTGCTGTGCCTGTTTAATTTTTCCCTGATGTGGATGCAAACTTTACATGTGTGAACTCAACTATGTGGTTGAAGTGGTGTGACTGGTTGCAGGGCGCTCCATTTACTCGGCGCATCTTTGTCACCAATGCCGGTTGGCGCCAGACAGAGCCCGCCAGTCTGACAGCTGTGGCCACCCATCACTGCCTTTCTGAGCTGCTCATGTACATTGTCACCAGTTTGCTGGGTGCACAGCAGCCTGCTGACAGCATCACAGGTAATACTCCATATGCTTAAGAATTAGAAAGAAAAGAAAAGAAAAGTTTACGCTTTTCAGCGATCATAATGGCCTTATAAGGCGGCAGCCCTGAGCTCATAAAACTTTTAGGTCAATTAGTGCTGCCAACTGCACGAATGTGCACATACAAACGCGCTTTGACAGCTGTTACACACTTGAAAGTGGGATCCCATGCAGCATTGTTCTTGACTGGAAGAAGCAACAGGAAAGAGTGAAAACAATCACAGCTTGATACTCAAAGTTGCCATGTGCATCTTGACTACCAAGGTGTGTGGGTCATTTCTGCAGAGGTGCTGCTCAGCAGAGAAGAAGTGGATAGCTTTAGGATAGTGCAGGGTGGGTGTTTGGGCAAGGCCTTGCCTGACCTGGTTGGCTGGAATCAGAACATGGAACCAGTAAAGAGTGACGTTCACACTGAACTGGTGAAGCAGGCAAGATCTGTTGCATTCATGATGTACGTACAGGCAGCAGGCTGTGGAGTGTATTGCTCATGCAAATCACGCCACACCTGCCAGTGCTCTGATGCATTGCTGCCAGACACATTGCTTACTCTACAAGTTGTGAAGTCTTTGGCGCAGAGTGTTGGTACCTTGCTGCATCATGACAGTCTCATGAAAATCTGTGACCTGCACGTGACCTTGCTTCTTGATGGTCACGCACAGCTGCAGCATCACTGTGATTGAAAGCCCCTGAGTGCATACCTGCCATGAGGACCACATGTTTGATGGTGATGCAGGGGCGCTGGTGGGCACTGCATGTCTCAGAGGCCCCCTGGGCTTGGCTGCTTGCTGCCGTGTACATTGCAGCCACTGTCATCTCCACCCACCCTCCTTTCATCTCCATTGCTAATGTGAGCTCATTGTTCCCGGTCAATGCTGCTTGAGCCTCTCACCTAGTGTGCTGCTCTTTTGGCTGCCATGGCACACATGGTGCTGAAGATTGCAGCAACCTGACTTTCTGCTTGCAGAGCTGTTGCATGCGTCCTTGCTGGAGCAATGCAACATGCACAAGGCATCACAAGTCTGCTGACATATAGTTTGAGGATGCTGTGCTGTCCACTGAATGGTACCAGCGGCGTTCATGACTGCAGGCCACTGGTGTGCATGGTCTGAGGTGGCTGGGCCATGTGCTTGACAGCCTGGTCTACATGTTCAGTCCAGTCCTGTGCTGTTTCCTGATCCGCATCCTACAGGTAAGGCCTTTGGTCAGCTAAACAAGCACCTTCATCGACCTAGGCTGCATGCTTGTGACAAAGTATGATCATGCGCTGCATCCTGCAGCGTGTTGGTGCATTGCAAAGTGGTGCACTGCAAAGTTGTGCGAGTTAATATGCAGAATCAGAATGCATATGGCTTGTAGGGGCGTCCTCTGCTAGCACGCCTCGGGCGGCGCACTGTGCTCATTCTGGACATTCCATATGTCCACCAGCTGCTGGAGGCGTATGTGAGCAAGCTGCTTGCCCTCAGCTATGCCGTGGCCTCAGTGGACGTACACAGCGCTGACCCAACAGATCATTTTGTGCATTGCTTCACTCATAGGCAAGCCATCTGCTGTGTGATAGCTGGTTGTTGGCTGATATGGCCCACACTAGCTTTTATGTTGCCAAGAAAACGATGCAACCAAAGCTTTGGAAATCCTGTCCATGAAGTCATAAATGCATCAAGCATACACATGAAACTGCATCTGCAGAGATGCTCAATGCATTTGCGTGCAAGATGGTTTATGTCATGAATTAACAGTTGTCCAGCAACGTGAAAGTGCTTGTTACGATTGCAGGGTTGTACGGGGCCTGTTGCTAGCAGTAGGCCGCCCTGACGGCCGTCTTTGTAGCCAGACCAAGAATGAGTCCTGGGTTGTGCTGGGATTGCAGCAGGTCTCCCTCTTTCTGGTGGTGCAAAATTTATTAGCTGCCAAACTGTTTGTATTGCAATTGCAAGTGACAGCTTTGGAAATTTCTTGACTGACATGTCTTTTTAAAGCTACTGCACTGCGATTACATGCTTGTGTGGCCACTTGTATGCACATGTCTGCTATATTTATATGATGTTTGGCTTTGGCTAGTATGGCAGCCACTGACATGCTGGTGTTTCATCCAGGCAAAGGCTATCAGGAGCCTGGGCTGCACAGCGGAGGCAGTCACTGTGGGTCACAACCCATACTCCAAGGCCAGTGCCATGGACCGCAGCATAGTGCTACCTACCACTCGCCACCGCATGTGTAGCAAGGTGCAGCTTGGGCGCTGCTCCCTCTTCCTTTATGTCGATTGTACTCTGCATCTGGCACCTGCCTGCTTCTTGCACCAGTTGGCAGACCAGCTTGTTGATGTTAATGCTCGGCAAACCGCAATGATGACGCATCTCACATGCCATTCAAATTATATACTTAAGTGCTAACTTGATATGTAGAGAGTATGTATGGCCATCCAAAGCAACAACTGAGACCCTGCATAAACATATGTTTGAGGGTGATCACAGTGACATGAGTGCTTGGTTGTGGGCCTTCAGGACTGCAGCATTGTGGGTCTGCAAGACCATATGGAGCCATCTCAGCGCCAGACAGCTCTGAATATTGCTGGACAGAGCAACAAGGATGGCTTGGCCGGGGATGCCATGATGGAAAGGCTAGCAGAATCCAGATTTGGAGCTTTAGAGCGTCTGGTGGCCATGCAAGTCATGTTCTACCACATGGCAGCATGCATTGCTGGCTTCTGGTGTGTCCTGCATAACTTGTTTGCAGTCGCCCGCAAGCCAAGCCTATTGTTCATATGGAGTTAGCCAGTGCCAAATTGTCCTTGATCAACTCATGAGTTACTGCTTGACTAAGGCTGTAGAGATCTTGTTCTGCTTGGCAAAAGAAACATGCTGTACAGCGCTATGCTTTTTTGGTGTGAGCAAAACGTCTGCTTCGTCTTGGGTGCAGGCCTCTGTGCTTCAGCGTGGACAGGAGCCAAAGCTGTTTACGCATTGCAACCACAGCCAGTCCTGTGTCAGCAGCTGACTTAAAAAGCACATGAGGTGCTTGCGCAATGTTGGCGCATGCGCCAATGGCTGCTTGTGCCAGTGGCTTCTTTTTGGAGGGGGGGGAAGGGGGGGGGGGGGCGGGGAGAGCTACTCCAACACATACATGCAACGAAAGAAACCACAAGCGTCGATTGGAAGGCCATTCGCAGCCGAAGCTGCAAGTTACCGTCAAAACTTGGAAAGAGGCAAACGCTAGCGCTCAAGCCTGCAGATAGTCAGCATGTCAAGCAAAAGAAGCCAAGCACATGTCAGCTGTTCACCACTCATTTTGATCATAGCTTGTTCATTGTCACTGAGCAAAGGGGGAAATTGTTCAGATCCACCCAACAGAGGCATGATAAGTTTCGTCTTCTGAGACCAGAAATGCATCAATGTTGCAAAAGCGAAACTAGGCATGCACGCCACAACTGACAAGACATAAAACTGTCACTGCTGCAAAATTCCATCAACAATTCAAATGAAAACGCCACGTAAGGTGTCATACACTTGGACTGCCAAACAAGCAATGTAGCCAAAATTATTGCCAGTCATTCAAGCCTATCAAAAAGATGTCACAAAGGCGTAACGGTGCAGATGATAACAAGCACAATGCAGCTCTTCCAAAGAAACCTGCTTGTAGCCCTTTCAGCAGGTGTGGTAGAGACCTCATAGTAAGGCTTCAGCTTCATGTGGATGTGTGCTGTGCCTATTCCCAACACCAATGGCATCATCAGGTGTTGCAGGTACAATGGCCATGCTGTTCAATGGAGAAGCCACAACAGAGTCAGAGGATTCAGAAGCAATGCACAGCTGAAGCACTGCTTGTCTGCTGTGCAAAGCGTTCTGCTACCTCACTTGCTTGCTGCAAAAATCAAGGCACATCACAGCTTCAGCACATGCAGTGTGCCTTAGAAAGCCCAGCGTACAGAGATCACGCAAGGACGTATACACACAGGCCACACATTAGTGCTTCCAGCATTGCAATGCACAGCTGAGAGCAATGCTTGTCTGAGCTTCAAAGCATTCTGCCACATGATTTGCTTGCTACAAGGCAGATTGGATGAGCAGCCATTTGTGAGTGCCAATCTGGCAGTTGTCTTCATAACAGCCTCCATGCGAAGGCCAAAGTTGCAGCAACATGTGCTGGCATGCTGTACCCACTGGCCTGCACATCTTTGGGATGCAGTGTGATTTCCAAGGCTTTCTCAGTGACTGTGGCGCTGTTGCTCCTAGGCTTGAGCTCACAGACATTGATGCACACAAACTCAGCCTCAGCCTCAGCAAAAGAGATCTCATACACCTCTACACAAGCTCGCACAGAGTCTGCAAAGCATCATGCAGATTGCGACCAAGGATTTGTGGTGCAGAAACTTATGTCAGCTGCACCGTACACTAGTACTCAAACAACACTGCGCAAAGTGCAGTATAGCAGGGGCAACTACACTTCATGCATGACACCCTGTCTGTGACCAGGCAGCGGCCGTGCGTTCAAATGCTTGACAGACACTGCTTTGGTGAGCCAGATCAGGTGATCATCTTCATGAAGCCTGAGTTGACACTCAAGTTGCAGGGCCTTCTGCAGCCAGCAACCACAGCAGCAGCTAAACACAGCGGCCTAGAAAACGCGATCCTAAGCGATCAGTCCATGGCAAGCAAGAACGTCCGTTTAATGCCAGCTTGTGCTAACAAAGATACCAGACATGAAACACCGGCCTCGACAAAATGAAAAGGCAATATGTCCACAATATAAGGGACCCCTGTCAGGGAGTGATACTCCAGAACTGATGTGTAGTGAAAGCACATCATGGAAGAAAACAGTGTAATCAAAACAAGAAACATGTCCACTTGCTCATGAAAGAATATTGATCATCCACATGAGAGGGCAAGATCCAAAACTGTAACCACCGTTTAGAAAAACGGCACAAGGCGTCCCACAAGTCATAAAGGCGCCATGACACAAACAAGCAAATGGTGCCCAACAACAACAGATGCATCTGCTTAATGCATCAAACTGAAGGAAAGTGACCCTGAGACCTGCTCAAGCTAAGGCTGATGGCAGTCAGGACAGCTTAGCATCTGACACAGGGGGACTGAGCTCTGCTATGCACACGTCTGAGCGGCACCAGGTAGCGATGTCACCTGAAGCATTGCCCCCATATTTTGACACCACTGTGTACTCAGGCCCGAACTGAAAGTGCTTCAGCAAGCTGTCCATCAGCCCAAGGACATTGATGCAATTCCCCATCCAGTGCTCAAGACTGAGATGATGTTGATCCAACTGCCACCAGGAGGAGTGCCATGATAGTGTACGGTCCTCACAAAAATTCTGCAACAGGTGCCCGACAGCAGGTTCCGTGTGCGCTGCTATCCTATGCTGTTGGTGATGTCCCCGAGGCAGGTTTTCAGCTTTGCCTCTCAGACGCCCGTTCGCTGAAACCCGCTTGCAAAAGCAGACTGTGACTGTCCGGAACTCCTACCAAAAGCTGCCGTGACAACATCTGAAGCCGTTGCTGCTGTCGACGTGTGAAGATACCACTACCTGGCAGGTCTACAGTTCTGTTGGCGCCAATACTGCGTTAGCTGAATATCTCTACCTCCCAAAAAGGGGGGGGGGGGAAACTGCGTTAGCTGTGGCCTCTATGACTTGTGGTGAACTACACATACTCTTGAGGTTGCTATCGTTGCACTTGTGTGATGAATACTTTTTTTTTGGGTTACATTGTGTAATAAACACTGGAACCCATCCCTCCAAAAAAAAAAAACACACACACACACACACACACACTGCGGAAGCTGCTGAGCTGCTGAGCTGCTGTGCTTCAACGGTTTATAAGGACCTCGTGAATACGTTTGTACTGAAACAAGACTGTCTGAATGTTTGCATTGCTTCCAGTCAGGCTTTTCTTTTCTTTTTTTTGGGTTACAAAGGAATTGTCCACCCTCCGTCAGATGATGTAGGTACCGAACGAACCTGGTTTGAGCCCGAACAACGGCCCAGTCAGTTTTTTTGTTTTGTTTTTGTTTTGGTTACAGGGGAATTGTCCACCCTCCGTCCGATGATGAAGGTGCCCGAAGAAAGGCCTAGAAAACGCGTTCCTGTCCATGGCAAGCCATCCCCGCAAGGGGCAAGCAAAACGATTTGGCGCCAAGACGACCAGCCATGATGGCAAGGCTGGTCATGTCATGACACATGTGTGTCACCGTGCAAGGCAAGAACAACGGCAAGTGCGACCATGTAAGCGCCGATGCAGTAAGCATGCACCCCTGCATCTAGCACAGCGCCTTGACCGGCTAAATTGCCGAGCCAAGCAATGTCAAGTAAGCACGTCGTCCTAGAGCTTGGTGGCCTGTGAAAACGTTTGAGAAGATAAACAAACAAGCCAAGGTGGATGCACTTCGTAAAAGTGGGCGTATCACTCTGCCTAGCCCAATTCGACCTCCAAGAAGCATTCACCGAAGCATGCAGCACATCACCGGGATCAGGATCAATGCGGGTCTGTCCCTACCGTCTCTTACGGCCTGTGTAGCTGGCTCCCTTGGGGTGCGCAAGGCCCCACAGCTACTGAGGGGGGTTTGACTGGTCCCCCCTCGGTGAGTGCGTTCCACATGCTCCAGCATCAGACCCCTCAGCAGAAGAGCTAAGGCCAGACAACAGGTCAAAACCCCCTTAAACTAGGCACCCCCAGCAAAGCAAGATGCACTCTTGAAAAGTCCAATCCGACTTGGCAAGCCACCATATCCTATTCACTGTGAGGAAGAGGAAAAAGCCGCCGAAGTCAAAACGAAAAACACTGATGAAAACAAAGTATGTATAAGCTCGTGGGGAAACCCCGTTCTGAAAAGAGTAAATGCTAGCATAACAGCACAGGGAATGTAGCTGACAGATGCAACTGCAACTCCAACCGGTCCTCAACGTCTCCTGACGGCGATGTGACAGATGCGAAAGTAATGTTATGGCACCACAGGCTCTGAAAAGCAGCCAGAGTCATGCTGGGATCCTTCCCCCAACCAGTTTGAGCAGACTCCAGAAATCTGCTTGATGTCGTCATTGCATTTTGTCCAGTCATTGCGAATCATGGCCTTGACAGTCTTCAACGCTAGTTGCCTCGCCAAGTGGCCGTGGTGTGAGGTAGATGATGATGATGATACTGAAGCTTGTTGTGACGAAGGAGATGACGCCATGATTGCGTCTGGCTCTGAGGCATCTGAAGGTTGTGTTGACCGGCTGGCCTGGGCAATCTGAGACGCAACCCATGCTGTGCAGCACTGCGAGCCTGAGTCTGTGCCAAGTCTGAAGGAGCGCATCTGATGGCAGCTGCTCAGATGGTGTGTCCGCTGCCAACAAGCTGGCAAGTGACCACAGGCATATACCCTGTCATAGTTTGCCAGAGACGGCATAGCCACTCAGTGACTGTGGCTGCAACCGGGCATGTGATGAACAAGTGGCTGATAGTTTGAGGCTGACTGGGGTCGATACAGCAAGAGAAAGGGCAGTTGGCCTGTGCTGGCACGGCCCTGCCAATGTATGCTCTGTAAGCTCCACATATCAGCTGCCATGCAGCAGGCGCCACCATAGGAGCCTGTGCTGCCTGTCCAGGTAGGAAGCGCTGGCCAACTCCCAAATGTGTCGCCACTGTGCCTGCTGAGGGTGGCTGCCTTATGCCTCTAGCACATCAATGATGTCGTCTGAAGCTGACCTGTCCAAAGGCAGCTGAGGTGCCGGCTCCTGCTGCATATGTTGTTGATGCTGTTCCTGACGTTGTTGCTGCCGGTCTGACCAGTGCAGTCTAGGGGTCTGCGAGGGGGACATCCATGCTGGCAAAGAGGCAGACATTTCTGAGCTGAGGCGAGCTGTGCCTCTGGAGCTGGGTTGCATGGCAGCCACCCACCTGAGCTCCATGGCCTGCAAGGTCTCATCCACTGATAGCCCCGATGTTGGCATCGGCAAAAGGCGGGGGCGGCAGGTCAAACCGCTCGGGGCCTATGGGTGCTTGGTGGCAAAGCACCTGATGAGCCGTAAGCGTAGGCCCGCTTGTCTGACCACCAACTGATGAGCTGGCTGGCTGCCCCAACCCCACACCCCAAGTGACAGATGATGCGGGCCCCACAGCTGACCTTGCAAGTACAAGGGACTGCCTAGCTGAGCTGGCTGGTTTATTGGGCCCCTCTAAGGCCTGGAGGGATCCCAAAAGATGACCTGGACAGGGCTGGGATTAGAGACAGGCTCTGATGGGGTTTGTTGAAGTTGCAGATGGGGTGTGACGATGTGGAGCTGGCTTGTCTGAGCATCCTGAATGAGTTGTCTGCCGGAGGCCGAGAGGACCTGAAACCAAGTGCATGCTGGGGCTGAGCTGACAATGGTGCGCCATGCTGGAGGAAGGGCCAGCAAAACTGAACTCAACTGGCTTCCCAGCAGCTGGGGTTGCTGAAGCTGCAATGAAAGCCGCAGGTGAGCCGCCTTAGTGATGCCCGCTGAAAGCTTAAGCGGCTTTTGCTGAGGAGTCAGGAATGCAACAGCTGGGTAGACAGTGTTGGCTGTAGCTGAGCTGGCAGCAGGCTGACAAATCTGCCTGTTGAGGAAGAGTGGCTCGTTCAAGACATCCGATGGCAGCATGGCAGTGAATGGTTGAAGGCGGTGAGGATAAAGAGCCCTGAAGGCCGCCACGTCGGCTGACAGCCGAGCTGGCAATTGCAACTGGTCTGTGCTGAGCGTGCTAAACAAGATGCTGGCCCCATAGCCAGGTCAGGCTTGCTGCCTTTCCGGCAAACCTTGGGCTTGCAGGATGCCTTCAGGTGCTTACATCCGCAAGCGAGGCAGGTCAGGCATACAGCTACCAACAGTGCATCCTCAGCCAGGATTGACAGATGGCTCGTCAGCGACAGCTTGCTTCCAAATGACAGTGCAGCTTCAGTCACAGACCTCATCTTGACAAACCGTTATGGAGTGGCAGGTACAGTGTGACCTGCCAATGCACCTCCCCGCGGCCCAGGGCGATGGTCAATGCCTCCTGCCATTATTTCCCATCCTGCCTTCAAAACCCTCAAGACAGCTCAGATCCAGACTTTCCTTCAAGCTAATCCAGTAGCCTCAACTCTTAGCCGCGCAGCCAGACGGGACAAGCTCAAGGTAGACATTTTCTTTTTCTTTTCTTTTTTTTTTGTGAGGGAGAGATATTCATTACACGAAGCAACGATAACAACCTCAAAGAAATGTGATGTCCACTGCATACCATGAAGCTGAAGCTAACAACACATCTTGATAGAGAAGGATGATCACCATCCAAAAAGCATCGTCTGTATCAGAGCTGTCACAGAGAAGGCCACGTAAGCAGCAACAACACC
>JAABUK010003167.1_pt1 | contig 28188 bp, 22 predicted proteins | sample 5559141 | NCBI WGS metagenome assembly JAABUK01 (sample SAMN10711869, study PRJNA513367) | rock metagenome | isolation source: Antarctica rocks | place: Antarctica: Victoria Land, Pudding Butte nord | collected 2016-01-03
TCGGCGACAGTCATGCACCGATCATGGTTCATTCACCGGGCCGGTGCGAAGCCGGAGGTTCGATGTCGCTCGGGGGGCAGTTCGCCAAACGGGTCGCGTCGCTGAAAGACGCCGGTGTCTCGGTATGCCGAGAGCTCGCCGTAGCGATCAGGTGCAGCTGCGTCGTGGGTGCGGCAACACTTGGCCCGGGCAGCATCCCGGTCGCGCGTCAACCCTGATCCTGCTGGTCTGTGGATTGTGGGACGGCGTGAACGGGCCTTGTGGACAAGGGTGTTCGCGATCGGCGGGGCTCGGTGGGGTGTCAGTGGTCGGTTCTAGTGTTGTCGTCATGGAGCAGCAGCCGGAGCGCGAGAGCGACAGCGAGGTCGCCGAACCTGGTCGGGCCTGGACCTGGCCGGGTGCAACGCCCTCCGGTGTGGCGGTGACTGAGCTTCTGGGTGACCTGGCGTCCTGGAAGTCTCAGCAGGGCCGCGAGACCACGGCGGCGCCGGCGGACCACCGGCGGCCCACCGTTGACGTTGCCTCCGCCGTTGACGTTGCCTCCGCCGTTGACGGCGGCGTTGCTTCCGAGGTTGACGTTGCCTCCGAGGTCAACGCTGCCGGTGATGTCGAGGGGGCCAGCCCCGGTGTGGGCGCCGGGTCCGTGACGGTGGGCAGCCACGGTGTGGGCGCCGGGTCCGTGACGGTGGGCAGCCCGGCCGGGAGCGGGCGGTCGGCGGGGTCGTTGTTGGACTGGCTCGAGGTGTCGGCGGCCGCCGCTGAGAGGGCTGTGGGTGAGCCGGCCTGGCGGCACACGGGTGAGGGGTTGACTGCGGCGATGGGGGCGCTCGGGCGGTTGAGGAACTCCCTGGAGCGGATCGAGGTTGCAGTGGCTGCCGAGGTCGAAGTCCAGGGCGCGCCGAACGAGCGGGGGCTCTCGCCGGTGGACTGGCTCGTCGACGCGGCCGGGGTGGCCGCGCCGAAACCAGATGTCCAGCACGTCACCCGGGTCCTGAACGTGGCGAGGGCCATGGCGGCCGCCGAACCGGCCGCGGAGGTGTTCGGCCAGGCGTTCCGGTCCGGGGCGATGCCGCTGGCGAAGGCGGACCTGCTCGCCCGGTTCGTCAACGACGTCCGCGCCCTCGCCGACCCGGCCGACCTTGCCGCCGATGTCGAGGCGCTGGTCGAGGCGGCCTCGGACAACCACCGAGGCCGCGGGCTGAGCGTCAAGGAGCTGCGGCACTCGATCCAGTACGCGACCCAGCTGATCAAACCGGCCCGCGACCTCGAACGCGAGGAGCAGCGTCGCCGGCTGGGGCGGGCCCTGCACAAGAGCGAGGGACCGTGCGGGATGACGACCTACCGCGTCATCCTCGACGCCGAGGGCGCGGCGATCATCGACGCGGCCGTCTCCGCCCTGTCCGCCCCGGTCACGGGCCCGAACAACGAGCCCGACCCCCGGTCCGCCGCGGCCCGTCGGGCCGACGCCCTCGTGGAGGTGGTCCGCCGCGGGGTGTCATCGCCCGGGCAGCAGCCCAAGACCGAGAAGGCCCAGATCATCGTGACCATCCCGCTGGCCCACCTCGAGGAGGAGTGCCGCGGCGCCGGTCTGACGATGTCCGGTCAGCTGCTCTCCCCGGCTGTGCTGCGGCGGATGGCCTGCGACGCCCTGCTGATCCCGATGGTCCTCGGCGGCCGGGGAGAGGTCCTCGACATCGGCGACGCGGACCGCTTCTTCTCCCCCGCGCAGCGCAAGGCCGTCTGGCACCGCGACCACCAGTGCACCTACCCCGGCTGCACCATCCCGGCCCAGTGGAGCGACGTCCACCACGTCACCTGGTGGAGCCGCGGCGGACTGAGCGACCTGTCCAACGCAGCACTGCTCTGCGGACGCCACCACACCCTGGTCCACCAGCGCGACCTGACCGCCACCGTCACCGACACCGGCGTCACCTGGCACCTCTAGCCGGCCAGCCCCACACCCCACCGACCCGGTGGGGTGCCAAGAGACGTCCAGATCGCCCCGTCGGGCGCGCTGGTCCGGGCATCGGGGTGTCCGAGCACACGGAAGCAGGCTCCGGGCGTCGGGGTGTCCGAGCAGCACGGATGCAGGGTCCCGGCGTCGGGGTGTCCGAGCAGCTCGGAAGCAGGGTCCGGGCGTCGGGGTGTCCGAGCAGCACGGATGCAGGGTCCCGGCGTCGGGGTGTCCGAGCAGCACGGACGCAGGGTCCGGCGACTCTCGCCCGGAAGACGTCACTGAGTGCGAAGACCCAGCCGGGCCGGTTCTCAAAGGGTTACTTCCTGGCCCTTTCCGATGACGGTGATGCCGCTGTCCGTCACGCAGAACCCGCGAGCCCGGTCGTGGTCGTGGTCGATCCCGATCTTCGCGTGCTCGGGAACCACGACGTTCTTGTCGACGATCGCCCGCCGAATGGTCGAGTACCGGCCCACATCCACCCCGTCAAGGATGACGCTGTCGGCGATCGTCGCGTAGCTGTGCACGTGGACGCGGGGTGCCAGCACGCACCCGTTCACCTGCGCGCCGCTGACGACCACGCCCGGGGAGACCGCCGAGTTCAGCGCCTCGCCGACGCGGTCGCCGTGCCCATGGACGAACTTGGCGGGCGGCAGGAATCCGGTCGAGGTGTAGATCGGCCACTCGTAGTTGTAGAGGTTGAAGATCGGGTGGATCGAGATGAGGTCCATGTTGGCCTCAAAATAGGAGTCGATGGTGCCAACGTCGCGCCAGTAGCCCCGGTCGCGCTCTGAGGCGCCGGGGATGGGGTTGTCCTTGAAGTCGTAGACGTAGCCATCCCCTTCGGCGACGAAGGCGGGGACGATGTCGCCGCCCATGTCGTGCTTGCTGCCCTCGCGGGCGTGGTCCCGGGTGACGGCGTCGACGAGGACGTCCGCGTCGAAGACGTAGTTGCCCATGGAGGCGAGGACCTCGTCCGGGCTGTCGGGCAGACCCTGGGCATGAGCCGGCTTCTCGAGGAACGCCCCGATCTTGTGGTTGTCGACAGGGTCGACCTCGATGACACCGAACTGGTCCGCGAGGGAGATCGGCTGCCGGATCGCCGCGACGGTGACGCCGGCACCGGTCTCGACGTGCTGCTCGACCATGTGCGAGAAGTCCATCCGGTACACGTGGTCGGCGCCGACGACCACGACGATGTCGGGTTTCTCGTCGTCCATGAGGTTGAGGCTCTGGTAGATCGCGTCTGCGCTGCCGAGATACCAGTCCTTTCCCATCCGCTGCTGGGCCGGCACCGGCGCCACGTAGTTGCCGAGCAGGGTGGACATCCGCCACGTCGACGTCACGTGCTTGTCGAGGCTGTGTGACTTGTACTGCGTCAGGACGACGACCTTGAGGTAGCCGGAGTTGACGACGTTCGACAGCGCAAAGTCGATGAGCCGGTAGATCCCGCCGAACGGCACCGCCGGTTTGGCCCGGTCCGCCGTGAGGGGCATCAGCCGCTTGCCCTCACCGCCCGCAAGGACGATCGCCAGGACCTTCGGATTCTGCGACCTGCGTGCCATGTCCACACCCTAGGGTCCTCTGGCCGTGACGGCGAGGCATCGCCCAGGAACGGTGCAGGACTAGTGTCAACGACGTGCGAGTCGACGTCCTCAGCAAGGAGTACCCACCGGCGGTCTACGGCGGAGCGGGAGTCCACGTCGCCGAGCTGGTCCGCGCTCTGCGCGCCAGAGGGGACATCGACGTGCAGGTGCGGTGCTTCGGCGAGGCGCGTGACGAGACCGGCACCACGGCATACGCAGATCTGGCCGAGCTCATCGGCGCCAACGCCGCCTTCACCACCCTCGGGGTCGACCTCGCCATGGCCCAAGACTGCACCGGGGCCGACCTCGTCCACTCGCACACCTGGTACGCCAACTTCGCCGGCCACCTCGCGTCACTGCTCGCCGGTATGCCGCACGTCGTCACCGCTCACAGCCTGGAGCCGATGCGTCCGTGGAAGGCCGAGCAGCTCGGCGGCGGGTACCGCGTCTCGTCGTTCGCCGAACGGGAGGCCTTCGAGGCCGCCGCGGCGGTCGTCGCGGTGAGTGCCGGGATGCGCACCGACATCCTCCGGAGCTACCCCTCGCTCGACCCGGGCCTGGTGCACGTCGTCCACAACGGCATTGACGCCGACCTGTGGCAGCGTCACGAGGACGAGAGCGTCGTCCGTCGACACGGCGTCGACCCGACCGGGCCGTCGGTGCTCTTCGTCGGCCGGATCACCCGCCAGAAGGGGCTGCCCTACCTTTTGCGTGCCGCTGCCTTCCTTCCCGCCGACGTCCAGCTCGTCCTTTGCGCTGGGGCTCCGGACACGCCGGAGATCCTTGCCGAGGTCAAGCACCTCATAGACGAGCTGACGGCAACGCGCCGCGGGGTCGTCTGGATCCCGGAGATGCTCCCGCGCCACGAGGTCGTCGCCCTGCTCTCTGCCGCGACCGTTTTCGCCTGCCCTTCGGTCTATGAGCCGCTCGGCATCGTCAACCTCGAGGCGATGGCCTGCGAGCTCGCTGTCGTCGCCACGGCGACGGGCGGGATCCCCGAGGTCGTCGTCGAGGGAGAGACCGGGTGGCTGGTGCCGATCGAGCAGGTCGGCGACGGGAGCGGCAGTCCGGTCGACCCCGACGCCTTCGTCGCCACCCTCGCCGAGCGGCTCAACGAGGCGGTCAGCGACCCTGTCCGCGCCACCCGGATGGGACGGGCCGGTCGCGCCCGCGCCATCGAGCACTTCTCGTGGGACACGATCGGCGACCGCACCATGGAGGTCTACCGTCAGGTCCTCGGCTGACGCTGGCCGTGACCACTGTCGAAGTCTTGCCCGTCCCGAGCGTTACCGGTGTCGGTCCTGTGCCGACGTCCGAGGGCTCGCCGCCTCGTGGGTCAGGCGGGCCGCCAGCCGGCGACCTGCATGACGGCCACGTTGGTCGCACCGGCCAGCGCCGAGTCGGCGGCCGACTGCAGGGCCCTCAGACCGGACTCCCTCCGGGCTGACGAGTGGAGGTCCAGGGCGGGCCCCGCGGAGGCGAGCCGCAGCCCTTCGTCGGCGATGACGCCGACCCGGGCCGCCATGCCGAGAAGACGGACTGCCCGGGGCGCCAGCAGATGGGGCAGCCCCAGTCGGTCCTCGGCGAGCCGGCGCTCGGCATCGTGGCGTGGTTTCGACGACCACGGCCGGCCCTCGACCTCCTCCAGGGTGGCAGCACTCTCGTGGGTCGCCCGGGCGAGGTCCCGCTCGAGGTCGGCGAGGCTGACCGACTCGAGGACGTGCCGGGCGACCGGCTCGCTGTCGTATGCCGTCCACAGGGCTGCCGTCCCCTGGTCACCCTCCGGCCCGAAGGTTGACAGGGTGGGGACGAGCAGACCGCCCATGCCGGCGACGTAGACGCACTCGCTCGCGGCGGCAGCCGCACCCAAGACCTCGACCGCAGCCCGCGGCATACCAGTGAGGTCTCCGGGCCGGGGAAGGGCGACGAGGACGGCGCTTTCCCCGAGCTCGCGCCAGAGGTGGAGCCTGCGCACGTCCCCGGTGTAGTGGTCGAGGTCCGGATGGGCACGCGCGACCGCCTCGTCGAGGTCGAGATGGCCGTGAAAGGCGGCGGTCGCCCACACGGCGAGCCGCACCGAGACGGGCAGGACAGGCACCTGGACAGTCTAGGTCGGGCCCCGACCGGCGTCGTGAGGTGGACGCGGGGAGGGTCCGACGGTGAACTAGGGTTGCCGGTATGAGCGACGTCCTCGCCTTTGCCGGTGTGAGCGTGGTTCGCGGTGGCAACCGGCTCCTGCACGACATCACCTGGGAGGTGGAGGAGGGCGAGCGCTGGGTCGTCCTCGGCCCGAACGGCGCCGGCAAGACCACCCTCCTGCAGCTCGCTGCAGCCCGCATCCACCCGACGACCGGGGTCGCGGGAGTGCTCGGCGAGGTCCTCGGCGCCGTTGACGTCTTCGAGCTGCGCCCGCGGATCGGCCTGGCGAGCGCCGCCATCGCCGACCGCATCCCCGGCCACGAGATCGTCGGCAACGTCGTCGTCACCGCCTCCTATGCCATCGTCGGTCGCTGGCGCGAGGAGTACGACACCCAGGACCACGTCCGGGCCATGGGCCTGCTCGAGGCGCTCGGTGCCGTCCACCTCGCTGACCGGCACTTCGGCACCCTCAGCGAGGGAGAGCGCAAGCGGGTGCAGATCGCCCGGGCACTGATGACCGACCCGGAGGTCATGCTCCTCGATGAGCCCGCCGCCGGCCTGGACCTCGGGGGACGGGAGGACCTCGTCGCCCGGCTCGGGATCCTGGCCGCGGATACCGAGGCACCAGCGCTGGTCCTGGTGACCCACCACGTCGAGGAGATCCCCCCGTCGTTCACCGACGTCCTGCTGCTGCGCGAGGGCAGGATCGTCGCCGCGGGACCGCTCGAGGCCACCCTGACGGCCAAGAACCTCTCCGCGACCTTCGGGCTGCCGCTCATCGTCGAACGGCACGGCGATCGCTGGTCGGCGCGGGCGGCCTCCGTCGACTCCCTTGTCCTCACCGGCCCACCTGGAACTCGTGGAGAATGACAATCGTCATACAGGTAACGAAGGCCCGTCGGGGGCGTCGGAAGTAGGTGTCACGGTGTCTGACAACCACGGATGGCTGGCGTGGCTTGCGGTCGCTCTCGCTCTCGGGGCCGTCGAGGCCGCCACGGTCGACTTCGTGTTCCTCATGCTTGCCGGCGGCGCGCTCGGCGGGGCGGGGGCAGCGGCTTTCGGGGCTGGCTTTCCCCTGCAGGTGGTCGTCGCCGTCGCGGTCGCGGGCATCCTGCTCGGGCTCGTACGGCCCTGGGCCAAGAGCCGCTTCACGGTCCGCAAGGACGGCGTCAAGATGGGCACCGCGGGGTATGTCGGCCGCTCGGGATTCGTCCTCGAGACGATCACCGGGAGCTCCGGCCGGGTCAAGCTCGGCGGCGAGACCTGGTCGGCCACCAGCGCCGACGGCGAGGAGCCGCAGCCCGGTGACGAGGTTCGGGTGGTGGCCATCCAAGGCGCGACGGCCGTCGTCACCCGGGTGGTGCCGCCCGGCTGAAGCCTGAGATCTGGCGTGCGTCCCGTCCCTGGTGTCTGGCGATGGCGCGGAGTTCGGACAGCAGACCTACCGGGCCGGACGACCCGATAGCCACCGAGGGGCCAGCCCAGGGGGCCGGCAGGAATGGAGATTCGATGGACAGCGGGGGACTGACGCTCATCGTCGTGGTTCTGCTCGTCGTCTTCGCCGTCATCGTGGCGGTCCGGACCATCCGGATCGTCCCGCAGCAGACAGCGCAGATCGTCGAGCGACTCGGCAGCTACAGCCGCACCCTGGACGACGGGATGCATGTGCTCGTGCCGTTCGTCGACAAGGTGAGGGCCAACATCGACCTGCGCGAACAGGTCGTCACCTTCCCGCCCCAGCCGGTGATCACGTCCGACAACCTCGTTGTCAGCATCGACACCGTCATCTACTACACCGTCACCGACGCGAAGTCCGCTGTCTACGAGATCGCCAACTTCATCCAGGGCATCGAGCAGCTCACGGTCACCACGCTCCGCAACGTCATCGGGTCCCTCGACCTCGAGCAGACGTTGACCTCGCGCGACCAGATCAACGCCCAGCTGCGGGGCGTGCTCGACCAGGAGACCGGTCGGTGGGGCATCCGGGTCAACCGCGTCGAGCTCAAGGCCATCGACCCACCTCACTCCGTGCAGGACTCGATGGAGAAGCAGATGCGGGCCGAGCGTGACCGCCGTGCGGCGATCCTCAACGCCGAGGGGGTCAAGCAGTCAGCCATCCTCACCGCCGAGGGCGAGAAGCAGTCGCAGATCCTGCGCGCCGAGGGGTCGGCGCAGGCGCGCATCCTCGAGGCCCAGGGCCAGTCGCGCGCGATCCAGCAGGTCTTCGCCGCCATCCACCGGGGCAAGCCGACCCAGCGTCTGCTCGCCTACCAGTACCTCCAGGTCCTGCCCCAGCTCGCCCGGGGCGACGCGAACAAGATGTGGATCATCCCCTCCGAGGTCACCGACGCCCTGCGGGGGATCAGTGGTGCGCTCGGCGGCGACAAGCCCTTGCAGAACGGCGACGACGAGGCGGACTGGGTCGACCCCGGTCCGGAGGATGACGCCTTCGCGGACACCGTGCTCGAGGACCCGGCCAAGGCGCTCGCCGAGGCTCGGGGCCAGGCAGGCCAGGCCAGCGCGGAGGCGACTGAGCACGCGACCCCGCCGCTGCGACGGCAGCCTCCCGTGACGCCGGCACCCGACCAGGTGCCGTCGCAGAGCCGTCCCGTGCCGACGGACGCGATGCGCGGTCTCGATGCGTCGACCCGGCAGGACGTCAGCGAGACCTATCCCGGACTTTCGGGCCAACAGCCGGGCCAAGTGAACCCGGTCCAGCAGAACCCGGTCCAGCAGCACCCGGTCCAGCAGCACCCGGTCCAGCAGAACCCGGTCCAGCAGCAGCCCAGCCAAGAGAACCCGGTCCAGCAGCACCCCGGCCAGCAGCCGTAGGCAGCGCCGCTCCCCACCCGGACCAGCCACTGGACACCCGGTCACCCTCTGTAGGGTGACCCGGTGTCCGCGCTCGAGGTCGTCGCCGTCCTGCTGGCCGGGATGGCCGCGGGGGCGATCAACACCATCGTCGGGTCCGGGACCCTGATCACCTTCCCCACCCTGTTGTTCCTCGGCTACCCGCCACTGACCGCCAACGTCAGCAACAACATCGGCCTGGTCGCCGGAGGGGTCAGCGGCAGCTACGGCTATCGCCACGAGCTGAGCGGCGAGTCGGGCACGCTGCGCCGGCTGATGCCGCTGTCGTTCGTCGGATCGGTGATCGGGGCAGCGCTTCTCCTCGTGCTGCCCGCCGAGGCGATCCGGGCGATCGTGCCGGCCCTGATCCTCATCGCCCTGGTCCTCGTCGTCGTCGGACCGAGCCTCCAGGCAGCGGCCGCCCGCCGCCACCACGGCGGCGTCGCTCCCGGCTGGCACGCCTGGGTGACCGGCGCGGGGGTGCTCGTCGCCGGCATGTACGGCGGGTACTTCGGCGCGGCCCAAGGGGTCCTGCTCATGGGTCTCTTCTCCGCCCTGAGCACGGAGCCGCTACAGCGCCTCAACGGCTACAAGAACGTCCTCAGCCTCATCGTCAACGTCGTTGCGGCCGGGATGTTCGTCCTCTTCGCCCGCGAGCACATCAACTGGCTCATCGCCCTGCTCATCGGCGTCGGCGCCTTCGTCGGCGGCATCGTCGGCGCCCGGATCGGTCGGCGCATCCCGCCCGCCGTGCTGCGCGGGCTGATCATCCTCATCGGGGTCGTCGCCATCGTCAAGCTCGTCTGGTTTCCCTGATGCTGGTCCACATCACCTCCCGCGACGTCGAGTCGGGCGGGCTGCCTGGCTCCGTCGACTGGCTTGCGGACTATGTCTTGCTCACCGACGTCGCGCTGCGTCGGCGCACCGAGCCCGAGCGTGGCCTCTACATCGCGGAGTCGGAGAAGGTCATCCGCCGGGCGCTCGCCGCAGGCCACCAGCCCCGCTCCTACCTCATGGCGCGGCGGTGGCTCACCGACCTCGGTGACCTCGTGGAGCAGGCCGGGTCCGCCGGCATACCGGTGTTCGTCGGGGAGGACGAGGTGATCGAGCAGCTCACCGGCTTCCACCTCCACCGCGGAGCTCTCGCGTCGATGCACCGGCCGGCACTGCCGGCCGTGGGCGACCTTCTGCGCTGCGCGCGTCGGGTCGCCGTCCTCGAGGACATCGTCGACCACACGAACGTCGGTGCCATCTTCCGCGGAGCCGCTGCCCTCGGGGTGGACGCCGTGCTCGTGACGCCGCGGTGTGCGGACCCGTTCTACCGCCGGTCCGTGCGGGTCTCCATGGGCACCGTCTTCCAGGTGCCGTGGACCCGGATCGACCCATGGCCCGCCGGGATCGACGTGCTCCACGAGGCCGGCTTCACGGTTGCCGCGCTCGCGCTGGCCGGCGACATCATCGACCTCGATGTGCTTGCCAACGACCCTCCGGCTCGCCTCGCCATCGTCCTCGGAGCCGAGGGCGACGGGCTGTCGCGACGGACCATCGCGGCGTCGGACCTCAGCGTCGGCATCCCCATGGCCGGCGGGGTGGACTCCCTCAACGTGGCGGCGGCGAGCGCCGTGGCCTTCTACGCGCTCCGGCGCGCTGACCCGCCACGCCCCCTCGCCCCGCGGTCCTGAGGCGGAGCACCTCCACGAGGACCGGCCACACGAGAGCGCCGAGCTCGGCGTCGGCCCGGAGGGTGCCACCACGGGCGATGTCCGCGCCACCGGCCACCGGCGGCTCCCCGGGCAGGATCGTGCGGTGGCCGGCCTCCGGGTGGGTGATGACCCCCGTCGGGAGGCCGTGCTCGGCCCGGCGGGCGGCGATGGTCCGGGCGAAGTCGGCACTGGGCCACACCTGGTCGTCCTCACCTCCGACGACGACAACCTCACCGCGGATCTGCTCGACGGGGATGGCAGCCGCAGCTGTCACGTGGGGGTTCCTTTGCAGACTCTGTTCGTACAGCCCGCGGAAGGCGGGGGGCGTCGCGGCGGGCTGCCAGGTGTCGTCGAAGGGCACAAAGGGGAGCGGCACGCCGTCGACCGTCCAGTGCGACGTCACCCTAGCCGGGACGCCGTCTGCGGCCGGAGCGACTCCCGCCCACACGACTGGCGACGGTGCGAAGGCGACGACGGCAGCGACCCGGGGGTCACGCGCGGCCAGGAGGAGCGCCGCCTCGGCGCCGAAGGACAGTCCGATGACCGCGAGCCGCTCGCAGTGTCGGGCCAGGCGGTCGAGAGCGGTCGTGAAGGTCTCCAGGGGAATGTCGAGCGGCTGCGGCTGCTGGCCCGGTCCGCCGAACCACTGGATCGACATCGCCGTCGCGCCGTACTGGCCCAACAGTCGCACCCGCTCCGTGTCGACGCGTCCGCTGGAGCCAGCAAGAACGAGCACCCCTGTGCCACAGCTCCGTTCAGGTGCCACCAGCAGCCCGTCGGGGCAGCTCAGCCGCTGCTCGCTGGTCACCCGCAAATGCCGCTGCCTCCTCCGGTCGACACCCCAAGGGTATGCCGGGTTCCTGCCGACATCCGACCGGCCGCCCTCCCGTCCCGGCCCAGCGTCTCGCGGCTCGGTGGCCCACGACGGTCCGCACAGGCCTGCGGTGTCGGGTCAGCTCCGAGGTCGGGCGCGGCGTCAGGGGCGCAGCGACACTCCGGACTCGGCGTCGAAGACGTGCGCCTCCTGGGCTTCGGGAGCCACGTGGACCACCTCACCCACCTGCAGGTGCGAGCGCTTGTCGAGTCGGACAGTGACCCGGTTGCGGTCGGGGGTCGCAGAGTCGTCGTCCACGAGCGAGCTCGGGGTCCCGTAGATGAACGACTCGGCCCCGAGGGCTTCCACCAGCTCCACCCGGATCGGCACGGAGTCGGCGGCCTCCGAGTCGACCAGGTGCCAGGACTCGGGCCGCAGGCCGATGATCACCTTCTCGCCGGCGCGGGCTGCGATCTCCCGACTGAGCGGCACCTTGGCGCCGTGCACGCTGGCCACGCCCTCGCGCACGGGCGACTCGACCATGGTGATGGCCGGTGACCCGATGAACGAGGCGACGAACGTGTTGACGGGACGCTCGTAGAGCTCCTCCGGCGTGGCAACCTGCTGCAGGGTCCCGTCGCGCAGCACCGCAACCCGGTGGCCCATCGTCATGGCCTCCACCTGGTCGTGGGTCACGTAGACCGTGGTGATCCCCAGCCGACGCTGCAGCCCGGCGATCTGCGAGCGGGTGGAGACCCGCAGCTTGGCGTCGAGGTTGGACAGCGGCTCGTCCATGCAGAAGACCTTCGGGTTGCGGACGATGGCCCGCCCCATGGCGATCCGCTGGCGTTGACCGCCCGACATGGTCCCCGGCTTGCGGTGGAGGAGGTCGTCGAGCTCGAGGATCCGGGCTGCCTCCTTCACGCGCTTGTCGACCTCGTCCTTGGGGACTTTGGCGTTGTGCAGCGCGAACGCCATGTTCTCGGCAGTCGTCATGTTGGGATAGAGCGCATAGCTCTGGAAGACCATGGCCACATCGCGGTCGCGGGGCCGCACCCCCGCCTGGTCGTGCCCGTCGATGAGGATCCGTCCGCCGTTGACCGGCTCGAGCCCGGCCAGCATCCGCAGCGTCGTCGACTTGCCGCATCCCGACGGCCCGACGAGCACGAGGAACTCCCCGTCGGCGATGTCCAGGGTCACCCGGTCGACGGCCGGTGCGTCGCTGGCCGCATACCTGCGGGTCGCCTCGTCAAAGAACACGGTGGCCATGGGCTTCTCCTGTCGCAGGGGTGCGCCGGGTGGTGGGCCGCACGCTGCGGCCCACCACCCGGCATACAGTCAGGCGGTGCTCGTCAGAGCTTGGGCTTGATCTGGGTGTCGATGACCTTCTGAGTCTCCTCGTCGAGGGCCTTGAACACCGTCTTGACGTCGGCTCCCTGGACGATCTGGTCCAGGGCCTTGCCGATCCGAGCACCACCGCCGGGTGTGGCGACCCGGGCGTAGTCCTGCGAGCGGGTGTGGGGGAGCTGCTCCACGGCGGTCTTGGCGTTCTTGTTGCTGCCGAGGAACGCCACCTCGTTGGGATCCTGCAGGGCCGACTTGCGGACCGGCATGTAACCCGTGGCCTGGGTGAAGGTGACGGTGTTCTGGGCGTTGGTGAGGAACTCGATGAACTTCAGCGCGTTCTTCTTCCGCTCGTCCGAGACCCCGGCCGGGATGCCCACACCAGCGCCACCGGTGGGACAACCCGGAACGCCTTCCGGGCTCGGCAGGAAGGCTGTGGCGACGGTGAACTTCGCCGCCTTACTGACGCCGCCGAGGGAACCGGTCGACTCCAGCATGCAGGCGGCGAGGCCGGCACCGAAGTCCGTTGCGGGGCTCTTGTTGAAGCGGGCGATCTTGTCCGTGGCGAGCTTCTTGAGCAGCTCGCCGGCCTCGATGGTCTTGGGGTCGGAGAAGGTGGGCGTCCACTCCTTGGAGGTGTTGCCGCCCTTCGACCAGACGATTCCCTGGAAGTACCAGTCGAGGTAGTTCGAACCGTCGGCCAGCAACAAGGCGCTCTTGTCGGCGCCGACCGACTGCGCCAGCTTGGGACCCCACTCGGCGAACTCGTCCCAGGTCTTCGGGCCACGGTCCGGCAGCCCGGCAGCCGTCCACAGCTCCTTGTTGTAGTAAAAGAGCGGAGTCGACCGCGCGTACGGCAGCGCATAGTGCTTCTCGGTGAAGAGGTAATCCTTGTAAAGGCTGTCGACGTAGTCGGTCGTCGGGAGCTTCGCCGCGGCAAGCAGCTCGTCCAGCGGGGCAAGCTGCTTGTTCAGGGCGAAGTTGAACCACGTCACGTCGGAGACGACGACGACGTCCGGCAGCTGGCCACCGGACAGGGCGGCGTTGAACTTCTGGGCCACCTCCTCGTAGCTCTTCCCAGCGTCGGTGAGCTTGACCTTCAGCCCGGGGTTGGCCGCCTCGAACGCGGCGATGAGCTTCTGCTCGGTCGGCTTGGAGGTGCCGGGGTGGTTGCTCCAGAAGTCGATGGTGTTCGCCGCGGCACCTCCACCGCCACCGGATGCGTTCCCCCCGCTGGGGCTGGTGCCGGTCCCGGCGCAGGCGCCCAGACCGACAGCGGCCGTTGCAGCACCGGCTAGTCCAAGAAAACCGCGTCGTGTCACGTCGTTCATGCTGTGGTGCCTCCAGCTCGGGATGGGGTGGATGTCGCTCGCAAGGTGCCAGCGGGGTCAGCTCTTGACGGCTCCAGCGGTCAGACCCTTGATCATCTGACGTTGGAGGAACAGGAACAGGATGAGGATCGGAAGCATGGCGATGATGGTGCCGGACATGACCGGCCCCCAGTTCGTCAGGCCCTCGTTGTTCTGCAACAGGGTCAGGCCCACCGGCAGCGGGGCCGTGCGCTCGTCGTCGGACATGAGGAAGGGCCAGAGGTACTCGTTCCACTCGTTGACGACGGCGATGAGAGAGAACGCCACCAGCGTCGGCCACGACAGCGGCATGACGACCCGCCACAGCAGCTTCAGCGGCCCGGCACCGTCCATCTTGGCCGCCTCGATGATCTCTCCCGGGAGGGAGAGGAACTGGTTGCGCATCAGGAAGGTGCCGAACGCCACCCCCGCGAGCGGGATGATGATGCCCTGGTAGGTGTTGCGCCACCCCAGCTGGCTGACCAGCGCGTAGTTGGAGATGACGGTAATCTGGTTGGGGACCATCAGTGCCGCGATGATGACGAGAAAGACGATGTTGCGACCGGGGAAGCGAAGCAGCGAGAGCGCGTAGGCGCTGAGCACACCGAGGATGATCTTGGCCGTCGAGATGGTGATGGTGAGGATCAGGGAGTTTCGCAGGAAGGACAGGAACGGGATCCGGGTCGTCACGTCGACGTAGTTCGCGCCGGTCACGGGCTGCGGAATCCAGTGGGCAGGACGGACGTAGATGTCCGAACGTTCCTTCAGCGAGGTCGCGAGAATCCAGAAGAGGGGGACGACGATGACCAGGACGATGACGAGCATGCCGATGTAGCCGGCCGTGGTGCGCACCGGTCCGCGCAGGTGGCTGTCGGCCTCCTGGCGGTCTGCGGGCTGCCGGCTGCCCCGCTTCGCCGGACGCGGGGCGGTCGCCGTGCTCATCGCTGCCGGTCCATGATGCGGACCTGGAGGAGGGTGATCGTGAGGAGGACGAGGAACATGACCGTCGCCACGGTGGCGCCGTAGCCGGCCCGCAGGTTGACGAAGCTCTCCTGGTAGACTTGGTAGACGAGGGTGGTCGTGCCGGTGCCCACGGGACCCCCACGGGTCATGACGTTGATGATGTCGAACACCTGCACGGAGCTCAGCAGCACCGTGATGGACAGGAAGAACGTCGTCGGGCGCAGCTGGGGCAGCAGCACCTTGGTGAACCGTCTCCAGGGTGAGGCCCCGTCGATCTCCGCCGCCTCGTCGAGGTCGGCGCGCCTGCCCTGAAGGGCGGCGAGGTAGATGACGAAGGTGTAGCCGAGGTTCTTCCAGATGTAGGTCACGGTCACCATGAACAGGGCCCAACCGGACTGCTGGTAGAAGTCGGGTACCTCGATGCCGATCCTCGACGCGAGGTCGCGGACCAGCCCGAAGCTCGGGTCGAAGACGAACTGGAACGCGACGCCCACCGCCGCACCGGATATGACGAAGGGCGCGAAGACGATGGACCGGACGACGTTGCGCCCGCGCAGCTTCTGGTCCAGCAGCATGGCCAGGGCCAGGCCCAGGGCCATCGAGACCCCGACGGAGACGACGGTGAACACCACGGTGTTGCGGACGATGACCTTGGTGTCCTCGCGCCCGAACCACTCGATGTAGTTGCTGAACCCGACCGCGTTCGCGATGGGGGAGGAGATGTTCCAGTCGGTGAACGACAGGCGGATGTTGTCCAGCAGGGGACGGTAGGTGAAGAGGGCCAGCAGGACGAGGTTGGGCAGGAGGAGCCCGGCTGCCAGCAGGACCTCTCCCCACCGACGGCCGGATCGCCGCGGGGGCGCACCCACCGGTTCGGGGGGTGTGGGGCGCGCGGCGGCTTGCCCCACCGGTCCCGTGGCGGCGACTGACGCCCCTGTCATGGCCATTGCGAAACCATAGCCGCTCGGGCGTGTCGGGGAAGCGCGTCAGCGGATGAGCCGGGAGTCGTGTCCCAATCTTTGTAAAGGCGTCGCGGCTGGCGGCTGCCCGGGCTAGGTCCGGCGCCGTTCGAGCCAGGCCATCGCCGGCGTGACGGTCACGCCGTGGAGGAAGACGGACAGGGCCACGGTGAAGGCGATCGTCGACCACAGCCAGCGCTCGTCGGCAAAGCTCGCGTGCCCCGCGGCATACGCGAGGTAGTAGACGGAGCCGATCCCCCGCACCCCGAAGAAGGCGGTGACCCACCGCTCGCCGACGTTGAGCAGCGCGATGTCGCGGTCGCGGCGCGACCGGATCGCCAGGGCTGCGGCTCCGGCGAGAGGGCGGACGACGAGCAGGAGCGCCGCGGCGACGACGACGCTGCGCCAGTCCAGGTTCGCCAGCAGCCCGTGGGTCATCGCCATCCCGAGAAGCAGGAGGAGAAAGAGGGTGAAGAGGCGCTCGAGCCGTTCGACGACGCCGTGCATGGCTTCGTGGTAGCCATGGGTCGGGTCGGCGGAGCGGAGCGTCATCGCACAGGCGAACACCGCCAGGAAGCCATAGCCGCCGACCAGCTCGCTGACCCCATACGCCGTGAGCAGCGCGGCCACCGCGAGCAACGGCTCGCCGAGCTCGGCGAGCCGGAGCGAACGACGTGGCGCCCGGAAGGCTGCGGCCGCGAGGACCCGACCGACGAGAACGCCTGCGACGACTCCGAGGACGACCTTGCCGACCAGCTCCCACGCCACCCACCGCAGCCCCCAGGCTCCCACGGACCCCACACTGGCGAGGAAGATGGCGGCGTGGACGAAGGGAAAGGCCAGGCCGTCGTTGAGCCCCGCCTCGGAGGTCAGCGCGAAGCGGACCTCGTCACGCTCGTCGATCTCGTCGTCGGTGTCGACCGCCGGCCCCCCCACCTGGACGTCCGAGGCGAGCACCGGGTCCGTCGGGGCCAGGGCGGCCCCCAGCAGGAGCGCTGCCGCAGGAGCGAGACCGAGCGCCCACCAACCGAGCAGCGCCAGCGCGCCAATGGTCAACGGCATGGTGACCAGGAGGAGGCGCCAGGTCGGGGTCCACCGTGACCATGAGCCGCGGTCGCGCAGGCTGAGGGGCCGGTCGAGCGCCAGCCCGACGCCCATGAGGGCGACGAGGACGGTGACCTCGGCGAGGTGCTCCACGAGGCCCCGGTTCGCCACGGGGTCGAGGCTGACCCCGTCGAACAGCGGCAGGAGGCCGATGAGCATCCCGAGACCGACGAGGACCATCGGGGCCGAGACGGCGTACCGGGTCAGGGCCGTGGGCAGGACCACGGCCACCAGGAGGGCGAGGCCGGCGATGAGGTAGACGGTTGCTGAGGTCACGCGCCACCGATCAGGTCTGGGAGGGCGTGGGGGTCTGGCCTGGCGCGGATCTGTGCTGGGGAGTGGGCGCCTGGGTCGGCGACGGCGGGTCACTGGAAGGGGGCGTCTGGGTGGGCAGGGGCGTCAGGCCCGTCGCACGGACGGCGGGCGGCGTCCTCGGCCAGCGCCGGGAGACCGTGAGGGCGATGAGGACGTACCAGACCGAGGCCGCCACCAGCACGGCATACGAGCGGCCGTCGGCGGGGAGGACGACCGCCGCGAGCACCGTGGCCGCGACGAAGACGGCGTTGAACAGGACGTCGTAGAGCGCGAAGATGCGTCCCCGGTAGACATCGCTGACGACCCGCTGGATCGTCGTGTCGACGCAGATCTTGACCCCCTGCGAGGCGAGCCCCAGGCCGAGCGCCGAGACGACCACGGCCCAGCGGGTGAACAACATGGCGGGGAAGAGCTGCATCAGCGCAGCGAACCCGCTGAGTCCGGCGACGTAGTGGTGCATCCCGAAGCGGTTGGACAACGTCGGGGTGAGGAGCGCCGCGAGCGCGAAGCCCACGCCCGAGGCGCCAACCGCGACGCCAAGGCCAGCCAGGCCTGCGCTGGCATCTGCCGCCTCGAAGTGGTTGCGGTACAACAAGATCGTCGCAATGATCATCACGCCGTACGGAAGCCGGCTCGCGCCGACGACCGCCAGCGCGAGCCGCCCGAGCGGCGAGAGGTGCCTCGCTGCGTCGACGAGCCCACGGACCACGTTGCCCAGGGCCTCCTGGACCTCGGTGTCGACGCCGTCGAGGTCCGGTCCGAGGTGCGGCAGCCGCGTCGCGACGAGCGCCGAGAGGAGGTAGCAGGCCGCGCCCACGAAGAGGACGACCTCGTCGTGGTGGGCTACCGCGTGGACGGCACCGCCGGCCCCGAGACCACCGAGGTAGGCGAGGGTCCCGGACGTCGGGGACACGGCGTTGGCCGTGACGAGATGCTCGCGGGCGACGACGTGGGGGAGGCTGGCCGAGAGCCCCGCCAGCAGGAAGCGGTTGACCGAGAACGCCCCGAGGACGAGCAGGTAGAACACCGGCCCCAGGTCGTTCCGCATGACGAGGAGGGCGATGACGACCAGCAACGCACCTCGGACGGCGTTGGAGAGCGTCAGGATCCGGCGCCGTTGCCACCGGTCGAGGAAGACCCCGACAAATGGTCCGAGGATGCTGAACGGCAGGAGGATCATCGCGAACGCGGCGGCGATGGCTCCGGCGCTCGGCGCGCGCTCGGGGGAGAAGAGGACCGTGGACGCCAGGGCGACCTGGAAGACGCCGTCCGATGCCTGCGAGAGCAGCCTCACCGCGAAGAGCCGACGGAAGCCGGAGAGCCGCAGGAGGACCGCGAGGTCCCGGAAGAATGTCACTCGCGCAGGATAGGTGTTCGGGCGGCCGCCGGGGACGGGACCAATCCGATTGGCCCCGGGTGACGAAGCAGCAGTACTTCGACCCGAGGAGACCCATGAAGACCATGCCCGCCGGCGTGCTCGCCCCCGACTTCACGCTGCCCGACCAGGAGGGCTTCGACCACCAGCTCTCCGTCCTGCTGCAGCAGGGGCCGGTCGTCCTGTTCTTCTACCCGACGGCCTCCTCGTCCGGTTGCACCAAGGAGGCGTGCCACTTCCGGGACCTGGCCGCCGAGTTCGCCGCCGCCGGCGCCCAGCGGGTCGGGATCAGTGTCGACGACGTGGCCGCGCAGGCGGCGTTCGCCTCACAGCAGCAGCTCGACTATCCGCTGCTCTCGGACCGGGACGGCGCCGTGGCAACCTCCTTTGGGGTCCGTCGCAAGTACCTCACCCCCGTCAAGCGGGCGACGTTCGTGATCGACCGCGACGGCCGCATCGCCGACAGCATCACCTCCGAGGTCAACATGACGGTCCACGCCGACAAGGCCCTCGCGGCCCTTGCCCGCCTCAGCTGACGCCCCGAGCACCCTCACACCGCCATGGATGACAGCGACGCAAACCGCCTCGTGGCCGCCTGAGGCGGACGGTACCGTCGACCCGGGTCGTCTTCACCCGCCCCGGGGACGAACGCAGAGACCGCTGGGGCACCAGCCGTAGAGACGAGGAGCTCCTCATGAGCCACGATCCGTATGCCGCCCTCCCGCACGTTCCCGTTTTCAAGGTCACCTCCGCGGACGTCTCCGAGGGGGAGGAGCTGGGCACCGCCCAGGTGAGCGGTGTCATGGGGGCTGGCGGAGGCGACATCTCGCCACAGCTGAGCTGGTCGGGCTTCCCGGCGCCGACGAAGAGCTTCGCCGTCACTGTCTACGACCCGGACGCTCCGACCGCGTCCGGCTTCTGGCACTGGGCCGTTCTCGACATCCCGGTCACCACCACCGAGCTGGCCACCGGCGCCGGTGACGACGCCGGGGCGGGCCTGCCGCGCGGTGCGATCCAGCTCAGGAACGACGGTGGTGCGCGGCGGTTCATCGGTGCGGCTCCGCCGGAGGGGCACATCAGGCACCGGTACTTCGTGGTGATCCATGCCGTCGACGTCGAGCGGCTCGACGTCCCCGAGGACGCGACGCCGGCGCTCCTGGGCTTCAACCTGTTCACGCACACCCTCGGCCGGGCGCAGGTCGTCCCCTGGTACCAGCGCTGAGGCGGACCGGTCGACTTTGGTCCCCCTTCCGCCCACTGGGTTGACCCGCCCGTTCGGGTGCCGCGGCCGTTCGGGTGACAGCCACTGGGGAGATCCGACCACGTCCTGGCGTCGTCCGGTTTCCCCAAGCGACTTCGGTTCTCGGCATGGTCGCAACCCGGGTGCAGGTGGCTCCCTCATGGCGCCTGTGACAGTTGTGGGCCACCGGTCTGCACTGGGGAGATCCGACCACGTCCGGACGTGGTCCGGTTTCCCCGGCAGCTCGATGGGCCGTGGACCGGTCAGCACGCTCAGCAGGACCAACCTCCAGACGAGGTAGCAGACCACGAGGGCCCCTGTGACCCGTGATCCACTCCACTCTGAAGTGCTGACCACACCGGGCTGTGGCCAGCACTCTCGGCGGCAGGCCCGCCGCAAGGTCCAACCGGCGTGACCCCCCGTCGGACACCGGCCGTCAGCCGCCCAAGATGAGGGCGGCCGCCTGCTGGGCGATCTCGAGCTCCTCGTTCGTGGGGACGACGAGAACCGTGACCCGGCTGGAGTCGGTCGAGATGCGGTGCTCCCCGGACGTCGCCGCCTCGTTGGCCTCGTTGTCCAGCTCGATGCCGAACCACGTCAGGCCACTCATCGCGGCAGCCCGAAGGGTGGGGCTGTGCTCACCGACGCCGGCGGTGAAGACCACCGCGTCGACGCGTCCCAGCGCGGCAGCATACGCGCCGACGTACTTGCGCAGCCGGTAGGCCACGACGTCGAAGGCGAGTCGCGCGTCGGAGTCGCCTTCGTCCACGCGCTCGCTCACCTCACGGAAGTCGGTGCTCCCGGTCAGGCCCACGAGCCCGCTCTCGTGGTTCAGGGCGACGTCGTAGTCCTCGAGCGAGATGCCCGCGCGCGCGAGGTGCGCCGGCAGGGAGGGGTCGAGGTCACCCGGACGGGTGCCCATGACCAGACCCTCGAGCGGTGACAGGCCCATCGACGTGTCGATGCTGCGGCCGCCGGCGACCGCAGCCGCGCTGGCCCCGTTGCCCAGGTGCAGGACGATGACGTTGGCCTCGGTCACCGGCAGCCCGACGAGCTCCGCGGCCCGTCGGGAGACGAACGCGTGTGACGTTCCGTGGAAGCCATAGCGCCGGACGCCATGGTCCTCCCGCCACGCGCGCGGGACGGCATACGTGTAGGCGTGCGGCGGGAGGGTGTGGTGGAAGGCCGTGTCGAAGACAGCGACCTGAGGGGTGCCGGGGAAGTGTGCCTGCGCGATGCGGATGCCCTCGAGGTTGGCCGGGTTGTGCAGCGGCGCCAGCGGGACGAGCTGCTCGACCGCCGCGAGCACGTCCTCGGTGACGACCAACGGCTCGCTGAACCTCTCCCCGCCGTGGACAACGCGGTGACCCACAGCCGTGAGGTGGGCCGAGTCGAGGTCGGGGCCGTGGTCACGGAACGCCTCGAGCAGGACGTCGAAGGCCTCGCGGTGTGACCCGCACGTCAGGCTGCCACCATGTTCTCCGTCCGGCCCGGAATGCGTTGCGTGCGAACTGGGCTCACCGATTCTCTCGACAAAGCCCTTGGCCTGCGTGCCGCCGGTTCCCGCGTCGATGAGCTGGTACTTCAGCGACGAGGACCCTGCGTTGATGACGAGGACCAGCCTCTCGGCGTTCACCCGATCGCCTCGGCCTGGATCGCCGTGATGGCTACGGTGTTGACGATGTCCTGGACGAGTGCGCCCCGTGACAGGTCGTTGACCGGTTTGCGCAGGCCCTGCAGGACCGGCCCGATGGCCACCGCGCCGGCACTGCGCTGCACCGCCTTGTAGGTGTTGTTGCCGGTGTTCAGGTCGGGGAAGACGAGGACCGTCGCGCGGCCGGCTACCGGGCTGTGCTGGAGCTTGGTCGCCGCCACGGCGGCGTCGACGGCGGCGTCGTACTGGATCGGTCCCTCGACGGAGAGCTCCGGCGCCCGCCGCCGGACGAGTTCCGTTGCGGCGCGGACCTTGTCGACGTCGATGCCCGTGCCGGAGATGCCCGTCGAGTAGGACAGCATCGCGACGCGGGGCTCGATCCCGAACTGTCGCGCGGTCGCAGCCGAGGAGATGGCGATGTCGGCGAGCTGCTCGGCCGTGGGGTCCGGGTTGACGGCGCAGTCGCCGTAGACGAGCACCCGGTCGGCGAGGCACATGAGGAAGACCGACGAGACGATCGTGACGCCCGGCGTGGTCCGGACCACCTCGAGGGCCGGGCGGATGGTGTGCGCCGTGGTGTGGACCGCCCCCGACACCATTCCGTCGGCCAGCCCGTCCAGGACCATCATCGTGGCGAAGTAGCTGGTGTCGACGACGACGTCGCGCGCCTGCTCGAGAGTGACCCCCTTGTGGGCCCGCAGCGCGGCATACTCCTCGGTGAAACGGGCGCGCAGCACCTCGTCCTGCGGGTCGAGCACGGCCGCCGCGGCCAGGTCGAGGCCGAGCTGGTCAGCCCTCGTGCGGATCGCCTCGGGATCGCCGAGCAGCGTCAGCCGCACGACGCGTCGGCGGAGCAGCTGGTCGGCCGCCGTGAGGATGCGGTCCTCCTCACCCTCGGCCAGGACGATGTGCCGGTCTGCGTGCCGCGCGCGGTCGAGGAGCTGGTGCTCGAACATCAGCGGCGTCACGACGGTGCTCGGGGAGACATCGAGCCGCTCGAGCAGCTCGGGCCCGTCGACGTGCTGCTCGAAGAGACTGAGGGCGGTCTCGATCTTGCGCGTGGCGGTCCGGGTGAGCCTGGGCGCGACCCGGGCCAGCGCGGCCGTTGTGGCCATCGTGCCCATCTCGCAGGTGAGGACGGGAACGTGGATCTCGAGCCCCTCGACGAGCCGCGAGATCGGCTCGGGCAGCTCGAAGCCGCCGTTGAGGACGATGCCGGCCGGTCTGGGGAACGTCTTCGACCGGTGGGCCAGGAGCAGGCCGAGCAGGACGTCGCCCCGGTCTGCGGGGGCAATGACGACGCACCCCTCGAAGAGCCGGTCGAGGACGTTGGGCATGGTCATGGCGGCGACGACGAGCCCCAGCGACTCGCGGTCGAGAAGGGACTCGTCGCCATGGGCGAGGCTTCCGTCGACGGCCGCCATGAGGTCACGGACGGTGGGGGAGTCCAGGACCGGATGGGAGGGGACCGCGTATGCCGGGACGGCACCGAGGCTGGTCGTCAGGGCTGCCGCCGTGGCAGCGAGGACGTCTGGCGTCACGCGGTTGGCGACGACGGCGAGGAGTCCGGCGTGGTGAGCCCGTGCCTCTGCGGAGGCGGCGTCGGCCGCCGTCCTGGTCTGTGCAGGGGTCCGACCGGTGCCGGTGATGACGAGAAGCATCGGGGCGTCGAGGTTGGCCGCGATGCGGGCGTTGTAGGAGAACTCCGTCGGCGAGGTGACGTCGGTGTAGTCGGAGCCGATGACGAGCATCGCCTCGAACTGCTCGGCCACGGCGTGGAACCGGTCGACGATCGTCGACATCGCCGCCTCCCCGTCGGAGTGGACGTCGTCGTAGCCGACGCCGGACGCGACGTCTGGTGACAGGTCGGTGTCCAGCCGGGACAGCAGCAGGTCGAGGACGTGGTCGCTGGCGGCGTCCTTGGCTCGGACGATGGGCCGGAAGACCCCGACGCGGCCGACTCTCCGGCTCAGCTGGTCGAGCAGCCCCAGGGCGATGGCGGACTTGCCGGAGAGACCCTCAGATGACGCGAGGTAGACGCTGGTGGCCACGGCATCAGGCTATCCGGGTCGTCACCCTGACGGCGCGACGTCACCCACGCCAGGTCCAGTCGCGGATCTCGGGCAGGTCCTCGAGGTGCTCGCGGATGTAGGCCGAGTGCTTGACGAGCTGCGTGTCGCAGAAGTCGGTCAGCTCCCTCCAACCGGCCGGACGTCGCGCGGTGCGACGCAGGGCCTCCCGGGCCAGGTGGTAGCGCGAGGTCCGGTTGAGGACGACCATGTCGAAGGGAGTCGTCGTGGTGCCCTGTTCGGCGAAGCCGCGCACGTGGAACCGCCCGGGGTTCGACCGCCCATGCACCAGCTGGTGCACCGCTCGGGGGTAGCCGTGGAAGGCGAAGACGACGTGCTTGTCGGGCGTGAAGAGGTCGTCGAACACGGAGTCGCTGAAACCGTGGGGGTGGTCGTCCTCCGGCAGCAGGGCCATGAGGTCGACCACGTTGACGACCCGCACCCTGAGCTCGGGGGTGTGCTCCCGCAGCAGCTCGGCTGCCGCGAGTGTCTCCATCGACGGGACGTCGCCCGCGCACGCGAGGACGATGTCCGGGCTCTCCGAGGCTGGGACGGTGGACGCCCACTCCCAGACACCAGCGCCCGCCGCGCAGTGCTGGTTGGCCTCGTCCAGGGTGAGGTACTGAAGGTGCTGCTGCTTGTCGACGACGATGAGGTTGACGTGGTCGGTGCTGCGCAGGCAGTGGTCGGTGATCGACAGTGCCGTGTTGGCGTCCGGCGGGAGCCAGACCCGGACCACTCCCGGAGCCAGCGGCAGCAGTGAGTCGATGAGCCCGGGTCCCTGGTGGGAGAAGCCGTTGTGGTCGTTGCGCCAGCAGGTGCTCGTCAGGAGGATGTTGAGGGACGAGACCGGCGCACGCCAGGACAGCTCCTGTGCGTGCTGCATCCACTTGACGTGCTGGATCGTCATCGAGGCGGAGACCATGGCGAACGCCTCGTAGGTCGCGAAGAGGCCGTGCCGACCGCTGAGCAGGTAGCCCTCGAGCCACCCCGAGCAGAGGTGCTCCGAGAGGACCTCCATGACCCGTCCGTCGGCGGAGAGCTGGGTGTCGGTGTCGAGGAGCGGCGCCTGGAGGCAGCGGTCGGTGACCTCGAAGACGGCCTGGAGGCGGTTGCTCGCCGTCTCGTCGGGGCAGAACAGCCGGAAGGTGCCGCCGCCGTCGGCGGTGGTGTCCGCGGCATACACGTCCCTCATGAGCTCGCCGACCGGCCGGGTGCTCTCGTGGAAGCGCACTCCCGGCCGGTCGATCTCCAGCGCGAACCGGTCCAGCTCCGGGATGGGCAGCTCGCGGCGCAGCCGCCCGCCGTTGGCGTAGGGAGACGCCGACATGCGCTTGTCGCCCTCGGGGGCCAGGGCGGTCAACGCGTCGACGAGCCGCCCTTCCTCGGTGAAGAGGTCGTCGGGCGCGTAGGTGCGGAGCCACGTCTCGAGCATCGCGAGGTGCTCCGGGTTGTCCTGCAGCCCGGAGAGGGGGACCTGGTGGCTGAGGTTGGTGCCCTCGACCTGCTTGCCGTCGACGGTGTGCGGACCGGTCCACCCCTTGGGGGTGCGCAGGATGATCGCCGGCCACCGGTGTCGGACCTGGGCGCTCGCCTCGCCGGTGCGCGCCCCGTCCCGCAGGGCGGTGATGGCGGCGTGGCTCGTCACGAGCGCGTCCCAGAGCTCGCGGAAGACGGACGGCGGGTCGTCGCCCGACACGACGATCGGCGCCCAGCCCTGGCTGGACAGGTATGCCGAGACGTCCTCGTCCGAGGTCCGGCCGAGGACGGTGGGACCGGCGATCTTGTAGCCGTTGAGGTGGACGATCGGCAGCACTGCACCGTCGCGTCGAGGGTTGGCGAAGGAGGGAAGGCGCCACGAGCCGGCGAGCGGACCGGTCTCAGCCTCCCCGTCGCCCACGACGCAGGCCACGAAGAGGTCGGGATGGTCGAAGGCCGCGCCAGCGGCGTGGGCCAGTGCGTAGCCGAGCTCACCGCCCTCGTGGATGCTGCCCGGGGTCTGGACGCTGACGTGGCTGGGGATGCCGCCGGGGGTGGAGAACTGCCGGAACAGGCGCCGGACCCCTTCGGCGTCCCGGGTGACCTGCGGGTAGATCTCGCTGTAGGTGCCTTCGAGGTAGGCGTTCGCGACGAGCGCCGGGCCGCCGTGCCCAGGGCCGGCGACGTAGAGCCAGTCGCTGCCGGTGCGACGGATGAGCCGGTTGACCAGGGTGTAGACCATCGACAGGCCCGGGCTCGTGCCCCAGTGCCCGAGGAGGCGCGGCTTGACGTGCTCGACGCTGAGCGGCTCCCGCAGGAGGGCGTTGTCCTGGAGGTAGATCTGGCCGACCGTCAGGTAGTTGGCCGCGGCCCACCACCGCAGGTCGAGCGCGAGGTCGGCCTCGCTGTAGGCGGCCACCTGCGACACCGCGGGCCGAGCCGTGCCGGTCTGCCTGCCCTCGGGCGTGCTGCTCATCGTCAGTCCCTCGTCGAAGGTGTCGTGCCCGTCCTTGGTCCGATCCTCGCAGGCTCTGCCGGGTCAGCTGACCGGCGCGCCCGACGGGGACGTCGCCGGGTTGCGGATGAGCAGCCACGAGACCACCCCGCCCGCCGAGAGGAGGACGGAGCAGAGCCACATCGCCTCGACGTAGGCGCTCGAGAAGGTCTCGGGGCGTTGGTAGTCCGCGCCGCTGAGCCCCACGACAGCCGGCAGCGCGGCGACGGCGAGCAGGCTGCCCGCGCGGGCGACCGCGTTGTTCACGCCACTGGCGACCCCGGCGTACCGGTCCGGCGCAGCGTCGAGGACCGTCGCGGTGAGCGGTGCGACGAGCAGGCAGAGACCCAGGCCGAAGATCGTGATGCCCGGCAGGACGCCGAGCCAGTAGGACGACCCGGCGCCTACTCCCGCGAGGAGGGCCGCTCCCAGGGCGCAGACGAGGGGTCCGACGGTCATCGGGATGCGCGGCCCGATCCGGGCACCGAGCTCGCCCCCCTTGGCCGCGAGGAACAGCATGAGAATCGTGACGGGCAGGCTCGCCAGCCCGGCCTCGAGCGGTCCGTATTGGAGCACCGTCTGCAGCTGGAGGGTGAGGAAGAAGAAGACGGCGCCGAGGGACGCGTAGACGAGGAGCGTCATCGCGTTGGCGGCGCTGAACTGGCGCGACCCGAAGAGCCAGGGCTGGACCATGGGATGGGCACTGGTCCGCTCGACCATCACGAACCCCAGGCCGATGCCCAGGCCGGCTGCCAGCACGGCGACTGTCCAGACCAGACCGAGCGGTTGGTACTGGATCAAGGCGTACGTCGTGACGGCCAGGGCGACCGTGGCGAGCGTCGCGCCGCTGACATCGAAGCGGTGGGACGCCTGCTCGTCGCGGGTCTCTGGCACGGTGACCTGCGTGATCCACACCGTGACGACCGCGAGAGGCACGTTGAGGAGGAAGGCCCAGCGCCAGCTGGCGTACTGGACCAGCCAGCCCCCGACGAATGGCCCGATGGCCGCAGAGATCCCGCCGAGGCCCGACCAGGCACCGATCGCCTTGGCGCGGTCGGCCCTCTGGAAGGTCGCCTGGATGATGGACAGGCTGCCCGGCGTCAGGAGCGCACCCCCGACACCCTGCAGGACGCGAGCGATGATCAGCTGCCCGGAGCTCTGGGCCAGGCCGCACCCGGCCGAGGCAATGGCGAACCACACGACTCCCACGAGGAAGACCCGGCGCCGGCCGAAGCGGTCGCCGAGCGAGCCGCCGAGGAGGATGAGCGAGGCCAGGGAGAGCAGGTATCCGTTGGTGATCCACTGCAGGTCGGCGAGGCTGGCGTGCAGGTCCTGGCCGATGCGGACGAGCGCCACGTTGACGACCGTGCCGTCCAGCATCGCCATGCCCGACCCCAGGACAGCCGCCGTGACGATGAAACGTCCCGTGCGCGAGCCGAGGGCGATGCCGGTCACCCGAGCAGTGTGCCACCGTGCCCGGGCAGTGCCCGGGGCGGCGGGTGGGCCACTCCGGTTTGTCCTCATGGCGTCGGTGCGGTCGGGGATCCGCGCACTCATCAGGTATGCCGTGAAGTCGCCGTCGGAGGGTGACCTTGGGCGCGGCCGGCGCACCCGGCAGACCACTCGCGTTGAGACGTCATCGCTGCGTTGGCGCCGCGAGATCGGCGTCCGCTGGGGAGTTGTCGCGGTTCGGGGTTCGGGGAGCCTGCGTGCTAACGTTTCCGGTCGCGGCAGGGCTTCGTCCGAAGGTCTACTGCGCACCCTGTCCGGGTGGCGGAATGGCAGACGCGCTAGCTTGAGGTGCTAGTGCCCTTAACGGGCGTGGGGGTTCAAGTCCCCCTCCGGACACGATTAAGTACACACGCTTCGACCGCGATCGCACTGACGCGTCGCGCTAAATGGTCGTACTCCAGGCGAATGCCCAGCGATCGATACACGCTCTCGCGAGCGAGAGGGTCCGCGGTGGCCAGAACCTTTGGTAGGCCGCCCAACTTCTCGACGGCCTGCACTAGGTCTTGCTTGGTAAGTCGCATCTCCTTGGGAGTGGCCCGGATCCGCGTCTCCAAAGCCTCTCGTTCTGCCGCTCGGCGCTTCAATTGATCCGTGAGTTGCTGCAGATCGGCGCCGGCTTCTAAGGCAGCGACAAGAGAACTGATCTTGCGGTCAAGCTCGAGGTTGTCCCGGGTCTCGTGGAACTTGAGTGGCGGTCCCCCGCCTGACACCGCCCGTGGGGTAGGTGTTGGGCATCCGCCAAGACACCACCAAGAAGGGGACCACCATGACTAACAAGTACCAGA
>JAABUK010003168.1_pt1 | contig 28187 bp, 29 predicted proteins | sample 5559141 | NCBI WGS metagenome assembly JAABUK01 (sample SAMN10711869, study PRJNA513367) | rock metagenome | isolation source: Antarctica rocks | place: Antarctica: Victoria Land, Pudding Butte nord | collected 2016-01-03
ATGGGATGGGATGGGATGGACGCGGCACATACAAGGAATCTTCTCCGGCGCAGTCTTGGTGAAATGATTGACCTGTCCCTGATAGGGTGCCCCGCTCCCATGCCAGAAGAACAGCCACTGCAGACACTGGTTTCGCTCCAGCTCGTCCTTGAAGCCAAACTCGTCGTTCTTGTCGGCGAATTTGAGGAGGTAGAGCAGCTCGGCCGAGGTCTCCATCACGGGGAAGGGGGGGTCCTGGGTGTTGTCCACGATGACGGGGATGCGGCCGTTGGGGTCGAGGCGGAGGAACCATTCCTCTTTCTGGTCGTTGGTCATGATGTTGAGGAGGGTGGTGGTCCATTCGGTGCCGTAGACGATCTTCAACTCCTCCAACAGCACTTGAACCTTCTGGCCGTTGGGCGTCGACATTGTGATGAGGTGGAGTCCCTGGAGTGGACTGTTAGCGAGGCTCACATGTAACTTTTGGCTGGGCATGGGAGCATGGGGTGAATGATGACACCTTGCGGGCAGACTTTGGGGGGGGGTTGCACCGTTGCATTTTTGACCTCGTCGGGAGTCTCGTCGATGTAGAGCTTGTGTGCCATGGCGAAGACTGGTCGTGTCTGTTTCGATTGAGTGGAATCAAGTGGCACCGTTCAAGAGATGTGTTAGGAACAAAGGTGGAACGGAGGAAGGGAAGAGGAGGGCAGGGGTGGGATATATCGGAAGCTGGGGGGGAATGGATGATGAGGTACCCAACATTGAATTATTCAGCAGAGTTGTAATGGCGTGTCCTACGGTACCAGGCATAAGTGATGTATGTGGGGCACTAGTAAAGTCGAAGAAAACGCCCAGCTTACAGATATCCCTGCTGCCCTTGTACGATATCCCTGTCGCTATCCAGAGTATTCTTGTATACTAGATACTAAACAGGCAAGGTCTGGATTAGGCGCATTGTGGTGTTGTATCTTTACATAGCGTTACTAAAAGTGGACCTACATCACTTATGCCTCCTACCGTAGCAATTGTGTCTGTGTATAGCATCCCCGCGTAAGGCTGATGCCTGGGACTCAACAAGGCACAGCTTACATAACTATACTCATCGTGGTCAAGCACTCCACTCGTAGCCAACTCTAGAGAACAGGACTACCATTCGAAGCATGTCAGACGTTGGCTTTGCAATCTCAGGACCCTTGCAATGCACATTCGACAACGCAGAGGCCGCCTCGTTCGTTTCAAGACGGGACAGAAGAGCTTGGAGAAGGGATCTCCTGGGGTGGACATACTCCAGACTGGAGTGTTTTCTGATGAACACCCCGGTATCGAATCTTGGTTCTATCTTTGATCTATGCCAACAGGAACCCATCCTTGGATATTGCCATGCTGTGCAAGAATCAACGGATCGTTCAGGGTAGGTGCATCGGCACCAGCATTCTCCTCCAGCTTCATGCTCTCCACCGAGATCTGATTCTCCCGAAGCAACTGCAGGATGGCTCGTGTGTTCAACAGCAACGTTCGCTCCGGTTCCTCCGCATGCAACCATTTCCTCGTGGCCCATGGAAACAACACCCCGAAGTCTGAGTGGCTGAGATGAGCGGTCTTGGGAGCATAGAAACGACGAGGTCCATCAGACGATGCTCCGCCAAGCTCTTTCGATTGCTCCTGCTCAGCCGGAGTGTTCGATAACACTGCTTTCACGCGGTCGAGCAATGTGGTCCACTTGTGAAATTCCTCGCTCATGATCGCGAGAACATTCTGCTTCGGGGAAGCACCCGCCGCATAACAAGGAAGGGGCTTCTCCCACAGCCAGAGAGTGGCATCGCCACGTAAGGGCATCGTCCACAGATCCAGCAACACGATCGGCGAGTCAGCAGTGATTTGCTCTTTCAGAGCAGCATTCTCCGCAGGAACATAAAGCGCTTCGAACAATGATCTGCTCCGACTCTCGCCATTCGCGATCGGAACGGTTTGATGCCAGAAGACAGATTTTACAAATTGAACAACCGATGCTGCTCCAAAGGAGTGTCCTACCCAAGTCACTTTTGATGGTCGCAGATCCAGCTTCTCAGTTAGGTTAGGGACACCCCCGTCAGCCAAATTCTTCAAGTCTTGACCCTTATTGAGGCTTCCAAGGGCAGTATAGAGAAGTTCTAGTTCCCACAGACGAATGCGCAACTGTGTATTCCTTCCACGCAGAACCTCAGGGTTCGAATCGTGCGAGAGCCTTTTGTATCGCACACTTTTCCTGCTCCCATCGGCATGCCTGATAATCGAAACCGGAGCGCTCTGGTCGCGATGCTCGGGTGCGATGCATACCACCCCGCAGCTAGCCAAAGAGCCCAGCAGATGACTGTATGTATGGCACGAACCCCCTAAACCATGCGAAAAGACCAGCACAGGCCACTGACGGAAAGTTTCTGTTGAAAGCAACGGAGCATTGCGGTTCGCTGGAATCGTCGTGTATTTCAGAGGTATCGGAAAGTAGCTGGGACATTGTCAGACTTTTAAACTTACAACCTGGGTGGGGAGAGCACCAGACGTACGAGAAGAACTTTGAGATATGCGGCGGCGCACTCAGAAACGCACAATACGCGTCAAGCCATTCCCGCTGTGGTTCTGGCAGCCAAGGCACGGAACTAGCCTCTGGCTCCGCGCTTGGTGCAGGATAGAAGGTTCGGAATTTGATGGTCGAGATGTCGGGATCAGGCACTTTGGACGAAGAAGGGAGTGCAGATATGGGGATTTCGTATTCGGCGGTGCCGACTTGGAGTGGGCCGCGGTATTGGGGAAAGGTTGGGACAGGATTGAGATTGGAAAACATTGGGTGCCAGTGTCGCGTGAGCAAGAAAGGGGCGCTTGTTGTGCGACAGGGAGGGTTCCTGGAATAGCAAACAGCATCGAACTGGGGGTATCAAGGGTGCGCGCAGGAGGAGAATGTAGTCGATCTGACCAATGCAGGACATGAGACTGAGTGACAAGAATCCGACGTCCTTCTTTGCTCTTGGTCCATGTCACCGAGGCAAATAGGGCGGCGGTGACGAGATTGCACCAGTGATCCGAGGTCCCGGCCCGGCCACTGGCTGAACGTTGAAGCCATGCGGATAGAAGCTGCCCTGGCTGGAAAGAGCATGATCGGGGGGATGGAGAGATCGGAGCAGAATTGGGGTCCAGGATCAGCATCAGAACCAGGATCCAGGCCACGGCGGACGAGCTCGACTTCATCGTGATGCTGCCAAGCTTCGTGCTGCTCGAAAGCTGCCAGGGCACGGTGGATCTCATCCATCAATCATGCCATGCTCACCATGACCACCGCCGCTCACAGAACAGGATGACCTCGATCTCGCGGGTCTGACAGCACACGATCGTCGTGCACACCACAGGCGCTTGATCGCTCTCATTCGCGACTATGGCGAGACCACGGAGGACCTCCATCGCCTCGGAGACGTCCATTCCCGAAAGCACCCAGGTAGGCTTGCGCCCGCCCGATCAACAACACAAGCAGGCTTGCGCTGACTCTACCGCTCACGTCAGGAGCTGGGCAGCATGTACGACTATCTCGCGAAGATCATCCTCCTGGGTCCCAGCGGTGCTGGCAAGTCCGTCTCCTCAACAACCCGCTCAACCCCTCCCATGCGCCTCTCACTCTAATCAACCCCACAGATCCTGCCTCCTCCACCGCTTCCTGAAAAACGAATGGCGCTCCCTGTCCTCCCAAACCGTCGGCGTCGAATTCGCCTCCAAGACAATCAAAGTCGGCACCGCGGCGCGGAGGAAGAGGATAAAACTCCAGCTCTGGGACACGGCAGGCACAGAGCGCTTCCGCTCAGTCTCTCGGTCCTACTACCGCGGCGCCGCGGGGGCGATCCTGGTCTACGACGTCGCCTCGTCGGCATCCTTCGAGGCGCTGCCAACCTTTCTGATGGATGCGAGGGCGCTTGCGTCGCCGAAGTTGACGGTGGTGCTGGCGGGGAATAAGCAGGATCTGGCTTCCGAACAGGCGGGAGGACGGGCTCATGGACACTTGATGCCGGAAGAGACGGCTTCGCGGCCCACGCCAGAAACCCCATCTAGTGTGTCGAGCAGACAGTCCTTCTTCCCCTTTGACGCTGGAGGCGGTGCTGGCTCCCTCCGCTCCCCCACCGGCTCCACCACCATGGCGTCATCCAAGCAAACAGCGACCACCGCGCCCGACGGCCGGGAAGTAAGCACCGAGACCGCCTCTCGCTGGGCCTCGAAATCCAACATCCCCGTGTCCGTCGAAGTCTCCGCCCTCTCAGGCGAGAACGTCGAGGAGTTATTCTCGCGACTGGCGCGCATGATCCTCACGAAGATCGAGTTGGGGGAGATTGACCCCGATGATCCACAGAGCGGGATTCAGTACGGAGATGTGGGGCCGGCGTGGGGAGGGGGAGGAGGAGGAGGAGGAGGGGATATGGGGAGCATCAAGTCGGCGGAGGATGAGACAGGTATGAGGAGAAGGGGGGGGAAGAAAGGGAGGGCGCGGAGCGGGAGGAGTACGTGGATGGGCGGGATGCGGGAGTGGGAGGATGTGTTTAGGATGTCGGGCCCGACGGGGTCGACGAGGAGGGGCCGTTGTTGCTAACGCGAATGGCATGCCTTTGTCCGTTCTGTTCGGTTCGTTGTAGGGTGCGTGCCTTTGGCTTTCCCCCCTCGTCGGGTGGATCATACTCGATTCGGCTAGCGAAGCTCATCGATGGAACAGACAGATTTATCCATTCTATCATTACCTACCCATCCATACGCAGATGGGGACGAACAACACCGGGGCCATATACTTCAGGAGCACCTCACGCTGTTCATTCAGTCTACGTCGGCGGCCACCGACGGACGACGACGACATCATGATGCGAACCCAGGGAACACACTCTCGCAGTCCCAACGGGGGGGGGGAGGGGACCTCAATATCTTCCACCTTGCCGTTGCGCTCCCGCCTCGTCCTCTCATGCACGGCCCTCCCCCACACTTCCTTCAATGTACCTCCCCCGACCCGCCAATCAAGATCTTGATCCCCTTGCCCGCCTTGACGTCCACAAACGCCTGCTCCGCATCCTCGAATCTCACCTTCCGCGAAATCAACCTCTTGGCATCAATCTTGCCCGCCGACACCAACTCCACCGCCAACTTGTAGTCGCCACTGCCGTAGCGAAAGCTGCCCTTGACCGTCAGCTCCTTCGTACACGCCGCCGTGATGGGGAAGGTGATCTCCTCCTTGCCCATCCCGGCTTGGACATATGTGCCGCCTGTCCGAAGGACATGGATCCCGGCTTGAACCGACGGCTCTGCGCCACTCGCGTCCAGGACGACGTCGGCGCCACTCCCCAATTGGTTCTCTCTGATCAGGTTTCGGGCGTTCTCCTCCGCCGAGACCGGCTGCGACTCGTACGTCGCTGTCGCGGCGAATTCTCTGGCGAATTCTAACCGCGGCTTCTGTATATCGACCGCGATGATCTTACTCGCTCCAAAAGTCCTCGCCACGGCACAGCACAGCAGGCCGATAGGTCCGGCACCGAACACGACGACCCGGTCTCCATGCCGAAGCGCCGCCTGCTTCGTGATGTGCACCGCAACCGCGAGCGGCTCGATCAGCGCCCCCTCCTCCATGCTCATCCCCAGCGGGAGCTTATAGCAAAAGTCCTCGGGCAGGACGTAGTACTTGGCCAATGTGCCGTCGAAGGGAGGGGTGGCCGCGAACGCCATGTCGGCGCAGAGGTTGTATTTTCCTTCTTTGCAGTGGATGCAGCGGCGGCAGGGGACGCCGGGTTCCATGGCGACAGAGTCGCCGGGTTGGAGGGTCGAGACCGAGGAGCCGGTCTTGATGATCGTGCCGGAGGATTCGTGGCCGAGGACCATGGGGGCGGTGAGGGTGTAGGGGCCGATGGAGCCGTGGCTCCAGTAGTGCACCTTGACGGTGAGGCATGTCAGGGACGGACCGCATCTTGAAGGTTGTGTAACGGGAAGCTGGGGTAGGAGAGAAGAGGGGGGTGCCGCTTACATCGCTGCCGCAGATTCCGGTGTATTTGACCTGGACGAGGACATCGGTGGGGGTTTTGATTTCGGGTATCGGCCGGTCCTCAAACTTGACTTTGTGGATGCCTTCTAGGACGAAGGAGAGGTTCTGCGGGGAAGAGGGCCGACTGTCAGCATGGAGATGCTTGGATGGCCGGGGAGCGGAGGTGGTCTCTGCAACATTTACTGTCTCTGTAGTCGACCCCATGTTGGCGCAGGTGTGCTGGCTCCGTAATGTGTGATGTATCCAGGAGGGCGGGAGGGAGGGGATTGAGAGCAGGTCAAGTAATCCGTCCTTGAATAGCGATGATAGTGGGGAGCCACATTGGACACGGAGCGACGTCGAGACATTGCTTACTACGCGGCACGTGGGGGGGAAGATTCGGTTCCGATGTTGAAGCACGATGCTCCGACGGCAGAACTGGCGGGAGGAGGTGGGGCAAACTTCGGGTCAGAAACTTCTGATCAGAAACTTCTGATCAGAAACTTCTGCCCCAATGCCCTGCATACAGTAGGCTGCTCCCCCCCCTCCGCCTTCCGACTAAGATACCGCCCACACTCCGCGTGTGCTGCTACTCACGAGGACCACTGGAGGAATGCGGAGCTAGTGAGATTCACCATAGAGGCATCGAGGGGAGTTCGGAGCGGCAATGCGAGGCGCTGATAAGGCTGTTGGCCAGAAAGCATCGTCGTTGCTGCACACACGATCCCGCGGATACGAAAGAGAATACCTGGTCAGCACGTCGATATGCAGCAGAGACTGACCATCGCCGTCGCCCAATCGCATACTCTCCCCACGCTTGCGGAGACGCTGTCCGCGCTCGAGGCCACAGCTCGTAAGGCGGCGTCGTCTGGCATCGACGTCCTCCTCTTCCCCGAAGCATATCTGGGAGGCTATCCTCGCTCGTGCTCCTTTGGCAGCGTCGTCGGATCACGTCAAGACGCTGGCCGAGAACAATTCTTGCGATATTTCAAGGAGGCAGTGGATCTAGGAGATACCCCGGCGGGGGCTGGGGATGATTGGGTAGAGAGGAGACTACCCCGGGGGAGAGCAACGGATGGAGGAAGTCAGGCAAGGGGAGACGGAACAAGAGAGTATCTGGAGCGGATCGCCAGCGAGACGGGAGTATTCCTGGCTGTCGGGGTGGTGGAGAGAGCGGCGGCCAGCTTGTATTGTGCGGCAGTCTATGTGGAGCCAAGGAAAGGGGTCATTGGGAAGAGAAGGAAGGTCATGCCGGTCAGCCGAACCACTTCCATACCACTCAACATGACGGGACGCTGACGGGACAGCAGACGGGCAGCGAACGTCTTGTGTGGGCTCAAGGCTCACCCGCAACCCTCAAAGCAGTCACAACCCAGATCAAAGGGGTAAAACTGACGATCGCGGCGGCCATTTGTTGGGAGAACTTTATGCCTCTGCTGCGCCACAGCCTTTATTCGCAGAACGTGAATCTCTACCTTGCGCCCACCGCTGATGCTAGAGACACGTGGCTCGCTCTCATGAGAACGATTGCATGCGAAGGACGGACCTTTGTCCTTTCAGCCAATCAATGCACCACATGGGATGATCTCCCGGACTGGATCGATGGCAGACAAGAACGCAAAGACTCCCAGATGGATCAGTCTGTAGCGAACGGCAATACTGACTCTGAGTCCAGCAAGAATGTGACTGTAGATCGGTGGGCCTGCCGAGGGGGCTCTTGTATTGTTGGACCCATGGGTGAGGTGCTCCAGGGACCGTTGTGGGAGAAAGACGATGGTGGTCTTCTTAGTGCCGAAGTCGACTTCGATGATTGTGAGAGAGGCCGGCTTGACTTCGATGCTGCTGGAAGCTATTCCAGAAATGACTCGTTCCATCTTCATGTCGAAGGACTAAACCTCAACCCGCCGCCGTGAGGGGGTGCACAATTCAACAACACGCTGGAAATGTTAAATCTTGCAGGGGGGACGCATGTCTCGATGGATAAATTACGGTGGCATCCGGGTGAAAGGGGTGCAACCGTACTCAAAGATCGTCGAGTTCCCTCTTGTCTCATGCAATCACGACACAATTTGTGTGATGATGTGCATCCAGCTCAAGATCAGTCGATTGAAACGCCAGATCGAGCGAGGTTAGAGACGGGAGGATTTAGCGAGAAAGCGCCTTCGTTTTAGTTGTAGCAGGAGTGTGACGAATCAAGGTCAAGGTTTCTGGCAGACGCAACAGAAAGTGGCTTGGATTAATGCACTCCATTGGCAACCAGGAAGGGGTATCTTGAAGTCAGCATCATCCATCATCATAGACCATGTCAGTTGCGGCCGTGTGCTATGCAGCCGAGCAATCGTCGGTCACGAGGCCCTTGAAGCTCAATAAGCGACCCGTGTGCGCATGTCCTAGAACCTGTCAGCAGACCGTTTTCACAGACGTGAGGCCTATCAAAACGCACTGAGATCTTCCGTTCCACTTCACGGATCGACCTGTCCAGTTCTCCGGCAACAAGCTGTTTCTTATCGTTCGCCAACAAGAAAAATGTTTCGCAGAGATCACCATCGATGACTCCCTTCACGGGTACATAGTAGCTGCGGTAGATCAGGTGATCTCTGCCCGCCAAAGGAGGATTCTGTGACGCGAGCTGCATCTCCAAGGTCTGAAAGAAGTCCACATCTTCTCGGCTGACGAACGGAACAAGCATTCCCAGAGTGCCTTGAAATCCCGACCAGAATATTACATCGCGGCCTCCCGCCACGAGCGATGTCTTCTGCACACTGGTGGGAACGTCTTGCGTAAAGAAGTGGCACATGAGGTTGAGCCTAGTTGGTGCACCTGCAAGATACTGCCGCTCATGCATGAGATGCGCACCGGAACCATCCTCATCCGCTTCTTCTGACGTCTTCGCGGGACATCGAACCATCCATAGGTTACCGAATTTGTCCCCCCCAGCAACACTTTCATAGTCAACCATCGTAGTGCAGGTGGTCCACCGGGCAATCATGTCGTCTGCAAAGGGAATGAGGCGGTTTTCTTGAATCTTGTACACAACGCATGTGACGCTTTCCTGCACATCGCTTACAATGATACGACTCCCCTGTGTCTGTAGCCCCACGATCATGTGAGGGCTTGCTGTGGTCTGGCATTTCCGAAGCATTTGTCGCATCCCAAGATCGTATATCCTCAATTCTGAACCGACTCCGGCGAGCAGACGACCTTGAAAAGCGAGCAACGCCAGGGGAGGCTGTTCAACCTTTGTTTTATGAATGAATTCAAGTTCTTTTCCTTCTTCATGCAACCTGTATACGTGGATGAAGCCAGCTGTGTGAGATCGGGGATTGACAATTAGGTCCTTCGCGGTTCCAACAATCAGGAAGGTCTCTTCGTCTTGGCTTGCGAATGGTGCAATGGTGAGGCTGACGGCCGCCTCGTTGTCCTCCAATTCAAGGCGAGAGATGACGGACTTTGTCGTTATTGGATCAATAATAGAGATTGCTGATGCCCAGTGGCCCGTACCTCGAGCGTATCCAAAGTCTTCTGGCGGTAATACTACAGCATCTCCGTTGACAGCTGTCGAGTCGCTGATCAATTTCGCTCTCGTTGACGATGAAAGGACATTGTTGTCTGCTTCGATGGCGTAGAACAGTGGTTGTGCAGGATGCTTTACGAAGTGTCGAGGAGTGTTTTTCAGTGGTATTGACTCTTGCAGTAGGTTGTTGGCGAGGTCTTCGATGGAGAAGATCCTAAGGTTTGGTCAGCGCATCATCATCAAAAGTCACCAGATATGGATTTTTTATGCTAGAGGCATCAGAAGGAACAATTGGATTTTGAGTTTGATATCCGCATTGACCACATTGTGATCCTGGGCAAGAGCATAGTGGTGTCATCATAAAGTATACCCCAAACATGAGTAGAGATTTGGAAATCACTGACCGAAGATTTTGTCCCTCAATGCCCACCATTCCTTCGAGACATTGCTCACTGCTAAACATCCAGCCCCATTCGAGTCCAACGTAGTTGAGCGGCGTAAGCATGAACCCGTTCGTTTGCACATCGGAGTATCCTAGCCAAGGTCGCGAGCTAAGTGCCAATACCGCAGGTTGACCTTTGATGGAAACCCGGAAGAGCTTAGCAGGCTTGAGACCTAGAAATCTGGTCCTTGTGTCCGACAGATCTCCAGTGATCTCATCTAGGACGGTCCTGAGGTACACGCCGGAATACAGACCAATATGTAAGTACAACGTCGAGCCTCCTGATGTGGAATCGGTCATGGCCATGATTGACAAAGCTGAAGGCGGAGACGTCAACGCCTGCACTGATTTATTCTCCAAGGTTGAATCCGGGTCGAGGCTCAAGATTCTGACCGTGGAATCATCGCAACCTACAGCTAGGAATGAGCTCCGTACTCGACCTTCCGGTACATCTCCAAGGCTCAGACAAGTAACAGTCCCAGTCATTTCTCTTTTTTCGTCATATTCGTTCAATGATCCATCTGTGTCTGTCTCGAAGTACACAATTTCACCAGAGCTGAGAGCTACAGCAACTTGACGTGAGTTGGTCGTAGCTGCTACAATCGAGCGATGCTGTGGTGCGGGCCACTCGTTAACTTTACCATCTGCTCGGATATGCCGAATACCTCGTGGATGTACCTGAAGCAAAGCATCCTCACCAAGTTGCTGAACGGCCAAAGTGGGAGCGGACGATAGGAAGCCAGTATCCGTCACCTCTTCAACCGTTTCTCCAATGCTCAGGACTAAAGTCGCATTTTCAAAAGACAAGATGATGTAAGCATCGAATTGGTCATTCTGTGTAAGTTTTGTGGTCCACACAGCTGACGGTCTGCTTGGAAGTTCCGATTCGACGATTTCAGAAACAGGCAGGCCATGCTTCAAGGTTCTAAAGCTGCTTCGTGCTCCACTGCCACAAATGGCATATATCTGTGGAGCATCTTCATCTGTCAGATTTGCAACTTTAGACTCCACCAGGGGATTCATCGAGTCGATGCTCTGCGACAGCCTAATATTCTCCACAGAACGAGGGTGGAAGAAGGCCGGCGTATAAGGCTCCGCAGGGTCTGCTGGGAAATTGTCGCTGTCAAACTCTGTTTCCTCATCATCGTCCCCCAACTTTTCGAACTGGTACAGATGATGGTTTCCATTTTCACTTCCAACGAATAAGTAACCACTCTTAAGAATGAACAGGCTAGTCGCCACTGGGACGGTGTCGAAATATTTGATCTTCACCTTCTGAACTTCGCCTGTTGCCTGGCCATTTTCATCTTCTACCATGTCGATTGTGATTTTGAAAAGGTCGCCGTCCTCTGATTGTAGCAGAAAAAAGAACGCCCCTCTGGTCCTATGCATCGCTCCTGCAACAATGCGGCGCTTGCGGTCTGGATTCTCCAAAATGCCACGCCTCCTAGGTATTGGCACGCGGAAGGCCTCCTGATTGGAGTGTCGATAAGTGATGTTGTCCTCGCTGCAAACCAGTACACCACTTGGTCCATCAGAGCCTCCAGGCACCTGAAAGAGCATTGTAGCGCTTCGGTCCACCGGCTCGGCCCATTTACGAACCACATGATTTAGACCCAGGTCAAGCTCATAATAAACAAGTAATTTCTCCAACTCCTCGAACGCTTGGCCAGATGGATCTTGGTCGGCATCTGTGTAATCCACCTCGAGCGCTGCAAATACGGGATTTTCGTAACCAGCATCTAATGCGACGAGTGCAAAGACCAGTGTCTGCGGCTTGTGTGCCTCTAATGGCGAGGAAATTGTAAGTTCTGCTTGGGCATTCCGATTGAGAACGTAGACCAGTTTGTTTTTCTCCACGGAAGATATTAGACAAGCCCTTCCCTTCGGATCAACAGCAAGATACTGTCCAGGGATCACCCGGCGAATACCAGATTTGCCGAACGTTTCGAGGTGGATTCTATTGAAGCGGTTTTGTGCAGGAACATACTCGATGATGGTTATTCGCCCGGAGTCAGACCCGATAATCATGTAATCTATGGAAAAAATTAGCCAGGTTTCTTTCTCGTGTAGTGCATGTACGAGTTTGGGTGCGGCGCCAGTGACGCAAGGATTTCGCTGCACCTCAGCTTCAAGAGGTCATTAAAGGCAGCAATCTGGGAGAGTGGGTGGACTCTCATACCTTTGCTGCTACCCGCCAGTCTGAAGGCGGCCAGAGTTCTAATGATGCCAAAGACATCTTGGGAGTATAGAGGAGTAATCCTTCCTTGAGATGGTTCAGGTCGGTGAATCGTGAGCTTAGAGCCAGACGCCGTAACAATTTGCTGCTCTTTCGTCCCACCAAATTGGCCTAGAATAGCCTGAGTAATGGCAGTAGGCGGCTGTATGGTCAGGCTGTACATGAACATTGACGAAGTCGTCGCCATTTTGCTAGCTTCAGTTCCCTGAAATTTGGGACAGACAGGCTGAGCTTCAAATAATCACGCTTGGCCTCAGTATTAAGTATCAAGTCATTGCGAATCAGACTTATGACGACAAGGGAATCGAAGGAAATGTGATCTTTCGAGACCGTATAATTACAGTGCCTGCGGAAGTAGTAACAACTTCTTCTTTCGTCTGCAACGAAGCGACAACTTTTTGAAGAGCCGAGGTTCGGCCGGATATCAAACGATCTACCTCAACCTGCCAACTTGCGCCTCCACTGTTGCTGCCACCAGAATCGCTCCAAACACTCCATCGTACAATTCGGGGACCACACATAGATTCCACAATAGATACAGATACACCCCGCCCTTCAAGGCGTGCAGCAGAACTCACAGCATCTTGTCTTGGACCCATCGCGGAGCTGCCCCAGTAATGACGCAGGAGCCGACTGCCTCGTCTGCTGAAGACACTCAGCCAGAATCAGTAACAATCAACATAAAGTCCACCAACGCTAAATACACTCTCTCAGTGCCATTGTCGATAACGGCTATTGAGCTGAAGAATAAACTCTCTACTCCCGAGTACGCCGATGTTCCATCCAGTTCTCAACGCTTGATATACTCCGGTCGAGTTCTGAAGGATGGAGACACACTAGAGTCCCACAAAGTTAAAGATGGCAACACGATTCACCTCGTTAAGAGTGCACCTAGCAATCAACGTCAGAATCCAACAAGCCAATCCTCGGGGAACCCTACCACAGACTCAGCGTCTGGCTCAAATGTCCCTCGACCAACCGGAGTGCCTTCCAACATCGCAGCCGGCACGGGAAATAATCCGCTAGCAGGCTTAACAGGAGCTCGATATGCTGGCTTCGCGCAACTACCTGGTGCTGGCATGTTTGGTCCAGATGGAGGCGTAAGCAGACCTCATCTTATTTCCAATTTCGTCACTGACAGTGATCCGATCTAGATGGGACCGCCGCCAAGCCAGGACCAGATGATCGAGATGCTATCAAACCCGGCATTTTCCCAGATGATGAACGAAGCTCTGCAAAATCCCGCAATGATCGATATGATGATTCAGCAAAATCCTCAATTACGGGAAATGGGTCCTGCTGGACGACAGTTCCTCCAGTCAGAACAGTTCCGACGAATGGTCACAGATCCGCAATCATTACGAGCGATGGGTCAACTGCAAGCAGCTATGGGTATGGGACCTTTCGGCAGAGCTGGCGGCGGAGGTCAAGAAGCGTTCCCAGCGCCAGGAGTGACCAACACAACGCCAGCCGAGAACAGGGAAGCAGGATCTGGGCAGCCAGAGGATAACAATCAGAACAATGCCTCGACGAACCCAACTGGTATCAATACTGGAGCAGCAGGGCCTAACCCTTTTGCAGCCCTCCTTGGCATGCCTCCTCCGACCACAAATCAACAGATTCCCGATTCTACCAGCCCGCCTGCGTCACAACCTCCAAACCCATTCGCCGCACTTTTGGGAATGCCTCCTCCGAACTCAGATCAGCAGCAACAACCTGGTCAACAGGGCACGAATCCTTTGAACAGTGCGCCTGCGAACCCGTTTCTCAACATGCAAAACAATCCACTCTTTCAGAATCCAGACCTGATGAACCAATTTGTCCAAGCCATGGGTGGTGGTGGCGGATTGGGCGCTGGTAATGCATTCGGTGCTGATGCCGGCGGAGCCAATCCATTTGGCAACCTCGGAAACCTTTTCGGTGGCGGTGCAATGGGTGGTGGAACGGGCGGTCCACCTGCACCACCCGATAACAGACCACCGGAGGAACGATATGCGACACAACTTAGACAGCTGAACGAGATGGGCTTCTTTGACTTCAACAGGAATATCCAAGCCTTGCAGCGAAGCGGTGGCAATGTGGAAGGTGCGGTGGAATGGCTGTTTAGTCAGCCTTCATGATATACGGTGGGAGGCATCGTTGGGGGCGAGCTTTTCCTATGCCGTGGCTGCCGTGGTGTCTTTGACTTGATGGTCAGCAGCGTAGGGAACGGCTCAAAAAGGAAGGGTGGTTCAACGTTTCTGCTCTCCGTAAGTTTATTCGAATGAAGAACTAAATTTCCACTTCGAAATACCGAGTGACGGCTTCTTGCTCTCTAGCCGCCACAAGTGCTCAAGATACTGCTAGGTCATATGCCTTTACCCTCCCACGATAGGGTCGATCCAATGAATTTGTTTCGTGATTGGAACTACCGATGTGCGTCAAGGGTAATTTCGTCTATGGCAGATCCACCTCTCAATTCAAGTATTCAGTCTCTTCCGCGATTAAATGATGGATACCGGTGATTTGTCTCCCATCCCTAGTTTGACTAAGTGGTACGCTACTCACAAGGAAATAAGCGCTGGCATAGCCACGGCATACTGTTACAAATGCTACCACGATACTTGAGGCACTGATATACCCAGTGCGGTTACAACAAAGTCTTAGAACTCATCTTCCGAACTCTGATGAGAGCTGTGTCTCTGAGATATACCGGGGGAGGGTGTACGGGCTGCGTGATCGGCCAACCTTGGAAGTACCATGATAACTATCATCATCTGGGTGTGCTCTGATAGGCAGATTGAGTAGAAAACTATATGAGTATGTCCTGATAGTCCCCGAGTAGAACAAGGTCCAAAACTTCGACTCATCCTTGGAACGCACATGTCTGATGTTGCCCGTTACTCCTCCACCAACTCCAACTTGAACCCCACAGAATGCCAAGAGTTGGACGCACACCGAGGTCCTCACGTGATATCTGAAACAAATCAAGTATCAGCTTCATATCACCTTCACTATCGAATAAGAACGGGCAATTGACAGCATCTGTGATGTTCGATTGCTGTTCATAGTCTACTGTCATCAATCCCTCGCTTGTGTTCAGGCCAGTGCACTGACTGAGACCTTCTCTCAAATTCCGAATTCCAACAATTCCCAACCACCAACAAATACAAAACTCCACCACCGCTGCAACAGACACAAGGAGAATCCCCTGCTCACGTTCTTTCAGGACCATCTCGGCAATATCTCTACGCCTGCACTACCCCTAGCGTTCATCGCACACTATCAAGTAATATGGCGTACTCTTCGTCCTCATTGGGGCTCATTTGCCTGATCTGTGTGCTCGGCTTTGCGAGTTCAGCTCATTGTTTTGGCGCTGGGAATATTGGATCCACGTCCAAGATTGAGGGCCAAAACTGGCGCCATGGCGATATCGAGGATACGTTGCTTACCATTCTCATGGCTCGTGCTGCCGGTGGCAAGAAATTCACCAAGCTGGATGTGAAGAGAGTAGGTCACCTCATCAACAATTTAACGCATTTCTAGCTAACTTGGTAAGGTCTATTTTGGCAACTGGCTTCGTGATTATAGTCAGGCCGTCGATGTCGGCACAGTCAAATATGTCAGCGCCGAAGCTATCCGTGTTCTTTTGTGGGTCTTGGGCTTTATGTCCTTTGGCTATGGAACCAAGGAATTCGAGGTCACTACTGCCCGGCTCGGATGCTATCGCCCGGAAGAGCACATTGACAAGTAAGCCTAGAACCGACGTTCTTGTTCACGGTGGATGAATTTGACCTGAATCCAGCCCCAAAAACTATGCGGACAATGAAGACGCTAGGCAGTACGATCGTCGTCTTCGAGGACCTGTTAACGAGCGTCGCGAGCTTGCCATCGATGAAGAGACAGGCCTGAAGAATTACATTGCCAACGAACGTGCTGGTATCGATACCTCAGCTGGGCTTGTTCGAAAGCTGTTTGGCCGTTCTATTCAACTTGGACGACAATATGGGAGATCAAAGAACAAGGATGATCTTTACGAAGCTCTTCGCCTTCTCGGCACCGGCTGTCACTGCCTTGAAGACTTCTCTGCTCACTCCAACTACGTTGAACTTGCTCTTATGGAGCTCGGCGAGCGTGATGTCTTTCCACATGTTGGAAGGCGGACTCAGGTCCGCCTTAGAGAACTGCGTCAGCCGGTATATCCGTAAGTTACTCCGGCCTCGATACAAATTGATAGTATTGACACTCGCGTAGACTCTGTACAGGTACCTTTGGGGGGACAGATTTCCTACATTCTGTCATGGGTGAGTTCGACGACAAGGCAACTCAGTCTGAAATCCAGGAACTCGAAAACACCATGAATCAAGCTCAGAACAACCAAGGCAACACTAGCATGCTCCAGGATCTTCTTAATAAGGTCCCTGACGGAATCTTTGGTGGTCAAAACGAGTCTCAAAAGGCAAATGATCTGAAGCAAAATGCCCAAGTTCATCAAATGCAAAATACGCGCATTAGCCCACGACAGCCGGAGCAATGGTTGAGCTACATCAATGACGTACAGAAGCAGATCTACCCCATCCTTGAATGGCACGACGAGATCATGAAATCAATCACCGAGACCATCGACAAGATCCCTATCCTGCCAGACCTGATTGAGCAACTTCAAGAGCAGATCAACATCTTCGTCTTTTCCCTGCTGGCACCATTTATCGTTCCTATCATCAATCAAGTGAAGACCGAGCTGAATACTGGCTCTAGCGAAATCATCGAATCAAGTGTTGCACAGCAGCATGTTGTGTTCAAAGATGACACTTCCTCCGACCCTACCCATTCAATGCTTTCCAAGGACCATTTCTCCAATGTGCTCAACGAGCCAGCCGGCAAAGTTGCCAGCCAAGTCCTCAAATGGGTAGTACCTCAGCTCATTGCCTGCTGGGACGACGAGCGTACTGACGTTGACCGGACACTTACGAGAATAATCAATGGAGTTCTTCATCATCCAGCAATGCGTGATTACGGCCAAGATGGTGCGGCTGACGGTCGTCGACTTATGTTTGGAGTTGTTCAGCAATGGTGGCAAGGAAATTCTGAACGGGAGAAGGACGGCCTCAGGGATCAGCTTAGTCGCAGTGGCGTTGAGAGCGGTCGTAATCATAAACCTGGAGTGGTCGATCATGGTCACGGCTGCAACAAACCGCTAGGAATGCCCAATCTGGGTACCGCTCAGAGCTCTTCAGCGATCGGTGGCCCTGCAGCGGCCACAATTATGGGAGGCTTGTCCGGAGCTCTTGGAGGTGGCTCTAGTGGCAGCCAGCAATACGGCTCTGGAGGCAACAATCAGCTTGGCAAGATGGCTGGCGAGGCCGTGGGCGGAGGCGTGGTCGGCTCGATTGTCGGCGGTCTTGCAGGTGGTCTATTGGGAGGCGCGTTTGGGGAAGATGAAAAAAAATCGAAGAAGACGGAGAAATACGGCCAAGATGGGTCTCACAACCAAACCTATTCCGAGTATGGCCAGTCAGGCAATACCTACGGACAGGCTCAATTTTCCAGAACAGATGCGCCAGGAGGACGTCAAGAACAATACACGCGCTACGAGCAGGAGCAGAGCGGCTCCGGTGGCTACGGATCTCAGCAATTCACTGAGACATCTCGCTTCGACACTTCTGGCAACCAGACTTATCATCATGAAGAGCGGTCCTCAAGAGCAGAGCATGGATCAGATACTCAGTAAGCGTTTGCCCCCCCTTCCTTCCCTTCATTAGCATCGTCTCATGTCGGCCTTTCAGGCGCTATGGCTTGGGAGGCTATTCTGCTAGCACCTCCTTCAAAAAGAAAAAGGACAAATCGGATGACAACTCCGACGATGAATACAAAAAGCAGAAGAAGCGCGAAAAGAAGGAGAAAAAGAAGCAGCATGGCTACAAGAAAGAGTCCGATGACGATGATGACAGTGATGATTCTGACAAAAAGAAACACAGGAACCAATATGCTAGCTCCGGGAACCAGTACGGCAGCCAACGCCGCGACAGCAATGAGTTCGGTGGTCAGCGCACCTCTGGCTACGGTGGTGGACGAGAGTCAGGCTATACCGCACCGCGCCGAGACGAAGACGAACATGGTAGCGGTCGCCAGACCGGTGCTAGTGGATACGGAGGCAACACTTATGGAAGTGGGACCCAGTCCTCTGGGAGTCGCCGAGACGAAGATGAGTACGGCAGTGGTCGTCAGAGCCAAACAGCTTCTGGATACGGAGCCAGCACATACAGCCGCCAAAGCGAACTTTCGGGGGGCCGTCGTGGTGAAGATGAGTACGGTAGTGGTCGCCAGACTGGAGGGTATGGAAGCAACACCTACGGTCAAGAAACAAGCAGCGGCTACGGCTCCAACACCTCCGGACGCCAGACAGGGACTAGCTACGGCAGAAACGAGTCATATGAACGGGAGTCGGGCGGGGCCGGATATGGTGAAGGTGGGAGGACAGGTAGACATGGTGGTGGTAATGACGATGATGATAATCAGGGCTATGGACGCTCGGGTGCTGAGTATGGTGGTGGCGAGAGTGAGCAGATGCCTGGGGGCTTTGGGAATGATGAAGAGGATGAGGGACAGCGACGTCGCTATGGGTACTAGGGTTACACCCTGTGGAGCTGGCGAGCTACGATGACGGATAGAAGGTGCTGGAGGGGTTATGATGTTCTTATTCTTCTCAAAAGTGCTGAGTTTATCAAGTGCGTTGCTAGATGGTCAGACTTCATGACCTGCAATACTATTCCGATCAAACCCTTCCCTGACTTTAGAAGTTCCTCAGCTACATTTCACTGTGGGCTTTGCACATATGTCAAGCAACAGTCGAAGCATATGTCGACCACGTGACCGAGTCAGGAAAAAGTTTGAAGCTACCTGGACGGAGTAAGTCACAGCCATTCGGCTATAATTTATTGGATCTCGTTGCCTGAGTAGACATATTTAATTTTCTATCATGCTTCCGATGTCTAAACTAATAGTTGACCTGCTGCAAAGAAAGCATTGCGGCTTAGGATCTCGTCATTCCAGAGCACTCATCAATTCATCTGTTGGCTTCGTCCCTGCCGTCTCAGCACCGCTGCAGCTCTGAGGCTCTGGGCCCCTTCTCGAACAGGACAGACTTATCTGTCACCACGCTATTTGATACTGCTTGCTCACAAATCTGGGTCATCCTCATCTGGAAGTGGCATGGCGGCAGCTTCTGTCATCTCTTTTTGGTACTGCGCGAGCAGAGCTGGGTCGAGTGTGACTTCTGCGGGGGCAAGAGCTGGAGCTGCGACGAATTCCTAATTTATAGTGCGTGAGCAAGGGGGCGGGCAAGCTATGGATCAGAGGCAACATACCAGAGACTGGTTACCGACAAGTTTTCGAGCCAGCCACAAGAAGGGTTTCTCGAAGTTGTAGTTGGATTTGGCGGAGATGTCGTAGTATTGCAGGTTCTTCTTGCGATGGAAGGTGATGGTCTTTGCTTTGACTTTGCGCTCCTTGACATCGACCTTGTTGCCACAGAGGACAATGGGAATGTTTTCGCAGACTCGGACGAGGTCACCTGGAATCGTTAGTGAAGGCGTGAAGACGGTTCGAGGAGGAGAACGTACGATGCCAGTTGGGAACGTTCTTGTAAGTGATGCGAGAGGTGACATCAAACATGATGATACCGCATTGTCCGTTGATGTAGTACCCGTCTCTCAGACCACCAAATTTCTCCTGACCCGCGGTGTCCCAGACGTCGAAGTTGATTTGGCCGAGATTCTAAGGGTCGGTCAGCAATGTCGAATGGAGATGTGACTAGAACAACGAACGGTTGTGAAACCGAGAGGATGGACTTCTACACCCAGAGTTGCGATGTACTTCTTTTCGAATTCCCCGGATAAATGTCGCTTGACGAAGGTAGTCTGCGCGTCTGAGTCAGTGGCTGATCACTCAACGCTTTCAAGGTAGACAAAAGAACGGCATGAAGGTCCAAGTCACAACTTTGTGCGCCATGATCAGGATCTTCGAAGGATCGTGGGAATGCTTCATATGGTCGTGCTCACCTTTCCAGTACCACCGTCACCGACAAGCACAAGCTTGAACTGTGGGATATTTTGAGCTTCTTCAGCCATCCTGACGATTCACGGGTTTCGCTGAACTGGGGGGAACAGTAAGAAGAAACCAAGGTCGAGTTGCGCAACGTAAATATCGACCTATGCAATGGAGAACAGCCTCGTGACTGGAAGCTTTGATTTGGTGATAGGCGCAGGTTAAGCGTACGAAGTGGCTCTTTCGATGGTGCTGGCTAAATTTTGGTAGGCGGTTGAGAACAAAGTAAGTGTACCGCAGATCACAAGGATTACATATGCTAGATCACGTGAGTGTGCCGATCTTGGCACTCATCCAGGCCACCCCCCAAGTTGAAGTGAGACCGGCAAGCCAGTAAGCCCTAACTATATCTCGAGCCGGTTCATCTACTTCAAGTCTTGCTTCGACATGGGCTTGCCGATGGATGACATTCATACACCTACTGTAGCTTCCGGCCCAACTACAAGGCTTCAGGGCAATGGTTCCAACCTTTCCAGATTGTCTTTGATGGAGCTCATTGACCGAAGAGATCGTTTAGAAGGAGAGCTGAAGGCTTTGGGTAGTGTACTCGACTCAGTGAGTAGTCATGGATGTCGAATGCTCTTGGACCTGACTTGCGACACCTAGCACGGAGTCAACATGAACACAAGTCTGACCACTTTCGATGGATATCCTCGCGACGATATTGACGTGGCGCAAAGTACGAAAAAAGTCCAGAGAAAGTCTTACGGGGCTGACACTAAGCTAGTCAGGACGACCAGAGCCAGAATCATTTATCTGAAGAACGACTATAAGGAGTTGATGAATAGGATTGAGAAAGGGCTTCACCAACACCACGCATCTGCGCAAGGCTCTGAAGATTCAAAAGAAGCACAGTCACTATCAACACAGCACACCGGCGAGGAGGACACCCAGATACCGAGCAGAACAACACTTGACCCTCCTTTTGCTAAAGTCAACTCCGTTGCGCCGTCCAGTCCAGGTCAAGAAGCGGGTCTCAAGGTTGGTGATAAGATCAGAAACTTCGGCGCCGTCAATTGGAGAAACCACGAAAATCTACGAAAGGTCGCTGAGGTTGTTCAAAGAAGTGGGGGAGTGGGTCAAATCGGTTCGATCCGATTTGTTCAAAGGCTAATAAATTCTTTCCAGCGAACGATTCTGGTGAAGATGCTTCGAGAAGATGCTTCCCAACAGTCGTGCCAAGAGTTCGATCTCCACTTGACACCACGGTCTGGCTGGGGAGGGCGAGGAACACTTGGCTGTCATCTACTCCCAATTTAAGACTTCCAAGAATAGAGTGAAGAAGTGCACCAGGCACCAATGTGATCCAGAATAATTACTGTTGATAGCGCAAGAGCCTGTTCCGAGCTGTGAAGGGTATGCGAGTCTCGGAATACTTCTGCCAAGAGCAATGTTCCTAGAGCAGCACGCAGTGCAGTGGCTCTCGAGAATTTATGTCAATTCTTGACACAGAACAGCAGATACCGTCCCGCAGCGTGATAGCGGAAGGGAAGCCTTTTTGAGTGAGACAGGCTATCAGTCTACTAAGGGTGACAGTACCAAGGGAGACACAGCAGCAAAGATGAAGTACCCGTTATATGTTAGAATCTTGAGACTGGCGCATGAGAGCAGCACGACTTGCAAGGTGATCGCCACGTTCTCCTCAGACTCGCCACGATTGATCATCAAGGCGTCCCATAATGGCACGACAGAGAGCTGGAGGAAACCAGCCTGAGAGAACGATAGAAAGATTGATAGAGGAAAGGGTAATGGTTGAAGATATGGTAAAGGTCAGTAGCATTGGATGAACGTTTCGAGCTGAGGTCCGAAATGTGACGGTCGCGACTGCTCTATACCGATGACTCTTGCCCAGATATTCAGGCCAAAGCCATCCTCCACACGCTGTTTAATTGGTTTTGCTATCTTGCAGCTTTCTTTGCTCTCTTTACGCTTTTCTTGGGAGCGGCACGTCGTTTCAAGCCTTTGCAATTGCTGCCTTGTTTGAGCTTCAATCACGGCCTCGAGCCCTACCTCATTTCTTTGGAATTTGGCATCTCTATCTTTCTTGAATAGTCTTTCTTGAGTCTATGATGGCAACCACATTCTTGCCTCCTATTGTTCCCAGCCCATTCGGCAAAGCTTTTGGTCGCAAGCCGTATATATTCTCTGATATAGGCCACGACGCCTCTGATAGCGCCAATGGCTATCTCTATGACTACCTTGGCAGCTCCCCACAGACTTTGAGAGCAGCCTCTGTTCCAAATTCCTCGAATCCACCAGAAAGTCCCAGAAAATGGGACGAGAACACTGGACATCGCCTCTACATCGACGCCCCGTCCAGATCTCCTAGCAGACGAGCATGCTCCCACAATGCAGCACATCAAAGATCACAAGGAAGCACAAGTCGTTCTTTCCGGCCGGCAGAAAAGGTCTTCAAGCAAACAGAAACATTTCCAATCTTAGGAGATCTCCGTGCATCGATTAAGCATAGATTAGAAGACGTGCACTATTACATCGATGCCGATCGCTCGTCAGATCGGTCATGGAACTCGGCAATGGATGACTCCGCAAACCCTCCCAATACTGTCGATGATGTACACAGCAACAATACTGCCAGCCGCTTGGTACCTCTTGAACATGGAGAAAACGATGCTCAACCCGCTTCATCTACAGTGCTGGACAAGTCGCTTGGGAGAACAGCTGAGAATTTCAGACGCTGGGCGAGTACTTTCCGCCACAAGCGGGGCCAGTACAGGCAGAAAGTCAAACAGCGAGTCACAGAAACGGGTTTACGAACAGAAACGACGAATACACTGCCAACTTCGCCTCTCGAGCACAGCTGGCGGCGAAAGCGCACTTCTAACGCATCTTCCCGATTCGTGGCCACCGTCAAGACTGCCAGTATGAGCAATGACAGCATGAGCTTATTTCCGCGATCACACAGATATAGCCGAGTCAGCGACACAAGAGCCAACGGAAGCAGCGATCTTCGATCTTCTATTGACAGTCAGAGGCCCTCGAGCATTTCTTCCTCCGATGAAGGAGCCTTGCGGAGAAGTATCAAACGTCGACAAATTCTGCAGGAGGTTTTGACTTCTGAGGAAAGCTATGTTGCCGACCTCAAAGCGCTACACAACCTCTTCTCGACATTACTCGCATCTATCCCCACGATCTCGATACAGACCAGAAACTCAATTCAGCGGAATGTCACGGACATGCTACATGTACATGAGCAGATAGTTGATGAGCTCCATCGCGTAACTCTACGAGCAACGTTGCGCGATTGGAACCAAGTTGCTTCTCCCTTCAGACCTAGCACGAGGAGACATAGGAAATGGCAAAGCCTTGATGCCACGTCTTTTCACGCTTCGACCTCGAAGCCTAACAATACAGGAATCTCGCCAGATGTTGTGAAAGTTCGTTCCCGTGGCTGCTCAACCTATGCAGCAGACCCTGCCGAGGTTGCAGACGTTGCGCGTGTTTTCAGAAAACACATGGCGAGATTTTTTGTGTACGAAGAATATTGTGCAAGGTACGATATTATGGTCCAAGAACTGGTCAACTCACATAGAATGGTACCACAATGGTCGTCTTACGAATCCGGTATGGAGGTCTTGGCCAATTCCATAGCGTCTCTCAATCAGCGTGGGAACGAAGGCAAAAAAGGACTCACTGCTGGCGATCTACTCATCAAACCAGTCCAAAGAATCTGCAAGTATCCGCTGTTATTTTTAGATCTGCACAAGCAAACGCCCGTTGTTGATTGTCCAAGCTCTCACGCAGAGGTTGACGGAGCTCTAAGTAATCTTCGCGAGATGGTCAGGGAGATTAATCTGGCCACGGATGACCCAAGAATACGGGAGCGAATCCAAAGACGATTGCTCCTTCAAGACCGCCTGAAATTTACTCCGGACACATTGAACGCAACTCACTTTCGAATGCTGGGGCACGTCCTGCTCTGTGGCGTATTGTATGTCACATATCAGACGAGCAATCGCGTCGAAGGTGGATACATGCTGTGTATGATGTTCAAAGACTACCTACTTGTGGCGGCCCCAGTAGTAGGACTCGCGAAATTCGAAATCGTGGCGACGATATACCTTTTAAATGCAAAGGCCGTCTCTGCTGAAGATGGTAGAGGTATGCTGCCAATGTGGTATTCCTCGTCTCCTGCTGACTGTCCATTAAGGTCTACAATGCCATACTGCCCTTTTCTCGTGGAAAATCATGTTCGAATCGGCTAGTAATTTGTTCGAGCTCATGTTCAGCGCGTGCTCGGCAATAGAACAGCAGCAATGGTTGGCCGGCATTGAGCGCGGCAGAAGTCTCCTGGCCCTGGAAGGTCAGGCAACGCAGCCTTCAGTGCCTGACCTCATCACAACGACATCTTTGGTGCTGAAGGCTTTGGCTCCTGCTTTTGGCCAAGCCGGTACACTTGCAAGACGGCTTTCCATCCAGAGAGCTGCAACAGTGGGCACCCGAGTCGCTCCCTGCCAGGTAATCATCAGGAATACCCACAAGCCACGGGACGGCCAAGAAATGAAATCTCCTGCGGCTGCGGCGATCAATCGATCGCAGTCATTGTTGACAACGCATCGTGTAACGGTGCTGACGCCCAAGAGGTCAGAAAGGGTTCGTCTTGAGCAATCACTCGCAGACGTTTGGACTCGAGATACCTTACCATACCCAGGTATGTGCCTGACTCGAGGTGGGAACATCATCCGTGCGTCTGCTGGATCTCTAGTGCGGAAGCTCAGTCTTGCCAGCATCCACACTCCATTTTCGAGGCGGTCTACAAGCTTGACACTTGTCGGGTCACGCTTCTCTCATGACACGTCGGTGGAGGTAAAGCATGAATTCGAGCAGCACCCGCGCGATGAGGCACTGAGCCACGAAATCATCTTGGATGATCACGACGAGCTAGGTGAAGGCGAGAAGATCTCAGAAGAGGTCGTCCCACCGCCCAGCAGACTCTCCTTTACTGCTATGGAAAAGCTTCGACGACGCAGCACGAAGAAGGTGCGTCGAGTCTCGAAGGCGGGGACGGAACCTGCGCCAATTGTCTCGCCCGAGATTGAGATTGTGGTGGATAAGTTGACGAGTAAGAAGAGGTGGAGCAACCCTTTGGGTCTGTTGAAGAATTTGTCGGCGGAGGGAGTGCGGCATCTGCTTTATTCTTCGAAGTAATGGGGGATGTCGGTAGAAAAGAAGGGAAGGTTTGGTGGTCAGGGATGATCTGGTGTTTCATGGCGTATTAGGCGTGTACCAGTGGTCTTCTATAGGAGTAATGTCAGGGCAGGAGACAAGTTCGTTGTATATGGTAGCTTAGCAATAAATTCATTATTGGTAACCCTCGCTTTAATATGAATATCTCCTCACTGCAGGAGACTCTCTCGTCAAGCATTTGGCTCTTGAAGGAGCGAATCTTATTCCTTTGGTTAGGATATATCGAAGATTTTGTTTCTGTTCTTGACCAACGACTTTCTGTTGCTTACCACCTTGTTTTCCCGTTAAGCTGTCTCTCACCTTCAAGGAGCTGCCTTTCATTCTCAAGAAGCCCGCTGTCAGTTCTAACAAGCTATCTACTTTACCCGTTCTGATTCCTTGCATTTCCAGTTTACATAATTTTCATAAAGTCATAGTTGAACTAGCTATCTCTTGTCTACACTTCACGGCCTCTTGTTTCTAGTAAGCTACCTCCTACTCCCTACACTCTGTCTCCTGTTTACAGCTCGCTGCCCTCAACGTCTGCTATGATACCTTTCAAAGTGAGTCGAATTCTCTTTGTCTCTCGACTGAGCCATGTCCCTTCCTCCGCTAATCTCCGTTCTCTCAATCATGCCCTGTAAACGCCATCGAGGGTTTCTCTTCCTGGCAAAACGTCTGATGTGAGGTTGGAGAGGCACCTGGCGTATGACTTCCACTGCTTAATCTCTGAAGATTCCGGCTCAGGGTTAGCTGTCAGGCGACCTTGAGTGAGGCGGTCAAATTTAGTTTGTTGTCAGCTTAACATGCTGCTATTGTCTAGCTTGAAATGCAGCAGGATTGCTGCGTTTGGGTCCTGCTTCAGATATTCTGGCACGGTGACCGCTTGGTTGGCCGGCTCAAGTCGATTCGTCGACATCGTCCACCCGGGCATTGCCCTTGATCTCCTTCCCGCGTCTCTCTAGCACTTTTGCCACAGCTTCTCTGACCTCCGGCGTGCTTCGGATAGCGCTTGTGACCATTCCGTCTTTCATGCCCTTCTTCAACGCGCCCACGTGCCTCTTCTCTCCTTTGAAAGGCGCAAATCCAAGGCCAAGCAGTCCAGTAGCCTCCGCGTCCACCCTCCCAGCCATCTGATTCACATGCAATATCTGCCCCTGCAATTGATGGTCCTGCTCGGCACTAGTCCTGGCAGCATGCGGCGCGAGCTGGGAAATAAATATGTTGAGCGAAATCGACATGCGACGAGCTATAGCGAGGATGTGGAATGGAAGTAGATGATATGGGAACACTCCTGGTATTAACCAATGGGCAAAATCTGCGATGCGAAAAGAAAACCTCGGAGATTGCCATTCATGCGTCAGGAAATACAACTCCAAGAATGCCAGATCAGAAATGGCAAGATAGCGCCAGAATTGTCCCCATCTCGGCAGCCAGAAGTAGTTCAGCACCACGAGCATGAGACTTCCTTTGGCATATTCTGGGGCGAGAGACCGTAGACCAGCATAGACGTAATCCCTGATAGTCTTCAGTCCTGGTTGTTGCACGCGGACAATCGCTGGTCCGAACCTGTCATAGGCGAAACGTTTTGCAGGATCGAGCAACGTATCGTGTGCTAGCTTGAGATGTACAAACGCACCTTCGACATCCGCGTTCGGTGTTCCATCATTGCCTGGGCGAATCTTGTCAGGATGAAAGCGGGCAGCCAGACGGCGGAATTTTGCCTTGATCTCGCGGTCCGGAGATGTGGGACTAACGCCCAGGGCGGTGTAGAAGTCACCTGCGAGGCGTATGTCATAGAGCGTTTGTACAAGCGTGTAGAGGAGGTAGAGGCAGAGGACGAAGATGTATATGCGACGGCGATGGTAAGCATGTAAGGCTTGTCCCGGTTGAGGCCTTGGGGAGGCGGCTCGTTTTGTCAGGTTGTAGAAAAGGGTCTGGATGAGAGATGTCACCAGCTATAGAAGGTAACAATCAGTACATTGACCTGTGACAGAATAGGGGACAAGACTCCAAGTGCGTACATTTGGTAGAAATGACCAACCAACGTAGGTGAAGATGCCTGCGAGGGCCCCATCACCAGACATCGCCTATGTGGTGTTTCTCTAGTTCAGAACCACGCTTCATCGCAAGGTCGAAATTTCGGAATATAAGAAGATTTGCTCAAAAGCGTTGCATTGCCCTCCAGATGCCATCGTGCGAGGGTTGTCAGCATTGAAGCATAGATTTGTCCGATCTTCATAAAAGTTTCGCCGCCTCCGTATTTACCAGGAATAAGTTGTGCCTCACGATCCATGCGCCACCTTACTCGTATCTCCGGGTTTCAGCGTTCCAATGGAGCCTGAACTGTCGCCCTTACGAGATGCCGAGTGGAGGTTACCACGCAAGTCAAAGAAGCGGAAACATGTGGACCCAGAACAAGGAGCTTCAAGCAAGAAAAAGAAGAAACGGAAGCACCTCGAAGCAAGCCTTGAAAATGCGCCAGACACTCCCACCCAGCCCTCGAGATCAAGGTTGGAATCCCCACCGCTCAATAACATCTCACAATCACCTCCGTCCTCACCACTTCACCCAGAAACCGTCGCAGACTCAGACCACGACATCTCCCTCATCAACGCACCAGCAATAACCAATGGCACCCCTCCGCCAACCTCCTCGCCCTTCTACACAACCACCCTATCCCTCTACCTCCCCCTCCCCGCCATAGCCCTCTCCCCCACAACCGCCCTCCCCT
>JAABUK010003169.1_pt1 | contig 28186 bp, 28 predicted proteins | sample 5559141 | NCBI WGS metagenome assembly JAABUK01 (sample SAMN10711869, study PRJNA513367) | rock metagenome | isolation source: Antarctica rocks | place: Antarctica: Victoria Land, Pudding Butte nord | collected 2016-01-03
CGCCCTGCGGCTACTTGTCGGCCTTGGACATGGCTGCGGCCTGCTCCAGGGAGGTGGAACGCGGGACCTCGTGGAAGTCGGTTGAGACCTCGTCCTGCTGCTGGCCGATGGTTTTGAAGAAGAGGGCTTTGCCGTCGATATGCACGTGGGTTTCGGTGATCTGCCAGAGGCCAGGCTTGACCTCGCGACGTTCGACGAGGAAGGTTCCTCCCCCTTTGAGGCGGCCCAGCATACCGTAGCCGATCAACACGTCCTGGGTGAGCTTTCCGCGAATGGTGCGGATTCTTTGCTGCTTCTTATCGACGACCAGATCGCCAGCCATGGCTCCGAGAACTCTCGACTGCATGTCGGGCGGGTGAAAGCTGGGGTCGGGCTCGAAGGCTAGGGTGATCGTTTCAGCGGTCTCAGCCGCGGTCTTCCAGGTGAAGGCGTCCGGCAACATCTGCAGAAGTTCGGCGGCGTTCTTGTCATCGGCGGCTGCGTCCTTCTTCTGCTTGAGAAGCTTGGACGGGTCGTGGATGAACTGCTGGACGCGCTCCTCTTCGGCGCGGGCCTCGGCGTCGGTGAGCGGTCGGCCGTCTCGCTCGATGGCGCGCTTGACGGAGCCGGCGGTAGTTCCGACGACGATTGAGACGGTCCTGATCTCACGCTGCTCATCGCGGTATCGCCAGAGCGAGTGATCGTCGCGGGCGGCGGCCATCTCCGACTGGACGGCGCGGCGGACGAGATTGCGTGGGTCCTGGGCGTAGAGGGAGTTGGCGTGGAGGGAGCTGGCCAGGGCGAGACCGGAGAAGAGGAGCAGGGAGAGGTGCGGGGTGGATTTCATCGGCCTCTTCTAGACGTTCTGGATGGCTGGGGCGTTTGCATGGGATGGGTGCAATGCGCTCAGACCCACTCTACCCGGACGCTTTTTCTGCCCAGACGAAGGATAAGCGCGTGGTTCCAACTGTCTGGATCGCCTCGAGGGTCCGAGTCAACGGAGGGAGGAAGGGTCGGGACTTGGATGGATTTTCCCTGGAACTTTCGACCGTTGACGCTAACGGCATTTTCCTCGATCTTGCGACGGGCCTCGCCGGTGGACGCGGCGAGGCCAGCTTCGCGCAGAAGCACGGCAGCGTTCAGGCTGACCCCGGAGGGGTCGGTCGCGAGGATTAGATTTTCGGTAGATTTCGGGACCCGGACGATGGGAGCGTCGTCGCTGACCTCGCCGGCCTGGAACTGCCTGGCCCAGCTCTCGGCCGCGGCGTCGGCTTCGACCTCGTTGTGAAAGCCGGCGGTGAGGGTGCGGGCAAGATCTTTCTTGGCCTGCATGGGATGGAGGGCGCCGGTCTCCACCGCGTGGCGCATGGCATCGATCTCGGAGGTCCGGAGGTCGGTGAGGAGGGTCCAATAGCGCCACATGAGGTCGTCCGAGATGCTCATGAGCTGGCCGTACATTTCGGCGGGGGGCTCCTGGATGCTGATGGCGTTGCCGAGGGACTTGGACATCTTCTGCACGCCGTCGAGGCCCTCGAGGATGGGTACCATGAGGATGATCTGCGGTTGCTGGCCGGCGTCCCGCTGGAGGTCGCGGCCGCGCATGAGATTGAACTTCTGATCGGTGCCGCCCAGTTCGACATCGGCCCTGAGAGCGACGGAGTCGTAGCCCTGCGCGATGGGGTAGAGGAGTTCGTGCACGCTGATGGGCTGCTCCTCCTGAAAGCGCTTGTGGAAGTCCTCGCGTTCCAGCATCTGTGAGACGGTGAACTTTGCCGCGAGGCGGATGATGCCTTCGAACCCGAGGGTTCCGAGCCACTCGGAGTTGTAGCGGACCTCGGTTTTCGCGGGATCGAGGATTTTGAAGACCTGTTCCTTATAGGTGCGGGCGTTGCTGTCGAGATCTTCGCGGGACATGGGTTTGCGGGTGGCGGAGCGTCCGGTGGGATCGCCGATGAGGCCGGTGTAGTCGCCGATGAGGAAGATGACGGTGTGGCCGAGTTGCTGGAAGTGGCGCAGCTTGCGGATCAGGACGGTGTGCCCGAGATGGAGGTCGGGTGCGGTGGGATCGAAGCCGGCCTTAATGCGCAGCGGGACTCCGGTAGCGCGGGATTGGGCGAGGCGGTCCCGGAGGGAGTCAAGCGGAAGGATCTCGGCGGTGCCCTTGGTGATGAGGTCGAGCTGCTCTTCGATGGTTGCGAACGGCGTTGAACTCATGGTCGTTGCCCCAAGTATAAGGAATCGCGACCTTCGCTAAGAGACAGGGGTCGACAGCTTACCTTGCATGGGATGGTAAGAGCCTGATTTCTTTGAAGAGCGGTTAGGCAAGCTTGTCCGCCCCGCGCCGGGAACGCATCCTACGCCTTTGAACTCGCGCCAAACCGGCCATCTCGTCCCGTCACTCTTTGCTCAGCGCACGCCTAACTTCACCCCGGAGTCTTTCATGTTCCTTCGCGTCGACAAACTACTTATTCCACTGCAGAAGCCTGCCAAGCCGGATCCGAACGGAGCTGCTGCCGTTCAGGAGCTCCTGGGGGGCAAGTTCGGAGAGATGTCCACTCTCAACAACTACCTTCACCAGTCTTTTGCATTCAAAGAGAAGAAGAAGCTGAAGCCGTTTTACGACCTGGTGGCGAGCATCACGGCCGAGGAGCTTGGCCACGTGGAGCTGGTGTCGACGGCGATCAACCTGATGCTGGAGGACTCGGTTCCAGAGGGCGAGGCGACCGATGCGCCGTTGAAGGCGGTGAAGGATCTGCGAAACACGCACCATAGCATCGTGGGTGGCGGCGGGCACCAGGTGATGGACTCGATGGGGCACTACTGGTCTGGGGACTTCGTGTTTTCGAGCGGGAACCTGGTGGCTGATCTCCTGCACAACTTCTTCCTGGAGACAGGTGCGCGGATGCACAAGCACCGTTGCTATGCGATGTCTACCAGCCAGACGGCTCGCGACATGATTGGGTACCTGATGGTTCGCGGAGGCGTTCACCAGGCCGCGTATGCCCTGGCACTGCGCAAGATCACGGGCGTCGAGGTAACGAAGATGTTGCCCACACCTAACATCGACGACGCGAAGATTCCGGAGGCGCGCAAGTGGCAGGCGATGGGCAGCCACCGGCGGCTCTACACCTTCAGCCCCGAAGACTACGGCGATGTACGCGGCGTGTGGTCTGGCCCCGCGGACTGGGCGGATGGAGAGGAACTGGAGGTTGTGGCAGGCGCTCCGGACTATGCCGTGGAGGGACCGGTGGTGCATGAGTCGCGGTCGCAGTTCTCACCGGACTACGCCCCTGAGGAGATATACGAGATTGCGGCCAAGCTGATGAAGTCTGGCGGCATCTCTCCTCTGCAGCCTGGGGACGGAACGCATTCGCGCTTTCAGGGGAGTCCGGCGGACAGCCCTGGTGCGAAGGCGCAGAAGAAGAGAACCAAGAGCTAGGCTGATGGCGTGAAAAAGGGGGGGAGGCCAGCTCATGTGGCCTCCCTCTGCTGTTTGCGCAGCTGGATCTGCTCAACGGGACTAGCGGACTAGCGGGAGTATGGAAGGACGTGAGAGCGGGTGCCAGATCCACGGCGCAGATCGGATGCGGTGGTGGGAGCGATGCCCCCGAAGATCTGTGCGGGCTGCGGGCGAACTATCACGTGGCGCAAGCGTTGGGAGAGGGACTGGGAGAGCGTGCGGTTCTGCTCGGATGGGTGCCGATCGCGCAGGCCGACGGACGCGGACAGGCAGATGGAGGAGATGATTCTCGCCCTGCTTGCGAAGCGGGGCCGGGGAAAGACGATCTGCCCATCGGAAGCGGCGAGGGCGGTGGCGGCGCGCGAGGATCGCGCAGTTTGGGAGCCGCTGATGGAGCCAGCGCGGGCGGCAGCGCGGCGGCTGGTTGCGGCGGGTGCGATCGACATCACGCAAGGTGGACGGGTTGTGGATGCTTCCACTGCAAAAGGTCCGATACGTTTGCGACTTCGCTAAAGCGCGCAAATGGAAGCTGGGGGCTGGGCGGCTTGATGGACGGACTTTGCCTCCAACACTGGTATGACAACTGCGAAGAAGGCTGCAAGCAAGGGCGCGTCTGAGAGCACGAAGGCTGGGAACACCAAGGCCGCTAGTCCGAAGAAAGCTCCGGCAAAGAAAGCTCCGGCTAAGAGTGCGGAGGAGGGCAATCACTGCTGGCCCGGATTTGAGCCAACGCCTGGGAAGATGGCAGGAACGAAGGGCTCTTGCAAGCCGAAGGCGGGTAAACAAACGCCGGCGGTGCGGAAGGCCGATCAGAAGGCGGCGGCCGCCTCCAAGCTGGGTAAGCGGGGCTAGCGGCGCGAAGGTCCGTACTGGCGTGATGGCACAGATGTGCAGGTGCGTCGCTGCGGAACGGCGATCTGAGTCGCTTACGGGGGCGGGCCGGACCGGCCATGGATGACGATCAGCGACTATGCTGGGATTGGCATGGCTAAGATTCCCTATGCGCGGACCGATCGTGAGCTGATCAGCAGAATTGCGCGATCGGCGGGGCAGAGATCGGGGTACAAGCAGCTGGTGCGGGAGTTGGGCCTGGGTGGTGGGCGCGAGCGACGGCTGCTGCTGGAGCAGCTGGCACGGATCACAGCGCGCGGGGAGCTGGTGAAGATTGAGGATGAGATTTGGGGACTGCCGACCGCGATTCCCGAGCGGACAGCGCGCGTTCGTCGAGAGCCAGGTGTATTTGGAGAGCAAGCGTCCGGATCGCGTGAGACGCGGGATCGCCTGCTGACGGGGCGGTTGGATCTGCATCGGGACGGGTTTGGGTTTGTGCGACCGAACGGAAGTACGAACCGGGACGATGATCTGTTTATTGCTCCGAGTGAGTTGAACGGCGCAATGCAGGGCGACGAGGTGCTGGTGGACGAGGCGCCGCCGGGGCGGGATGGGCGAAGGAGCGGCCGGGTGGCGCGGGTGTTGACACGGCGGAATCCGACCGTGGTGGGTATCTTCCACTATGCGCGATCAAACCACCGGAAGCGTGAGAGCGAGTGGGTGGATGGGAGCCTGGTGCGCGGGAATTATGTGACGCCGATCGATGAACGGATGGGGCAGGCGATTCTGATTCCGGATGGGGCCGAGTTGGTGGTTGCGCGGGAGCCGGTGGACCGGGTGCTGGGGAAAGAGGCGGCGAGGGCGGCTGGGCAGAGACGGGGCGGTGCGGCGACTGCTGCTTCAATACAGACTCCGAAGGGTTCTGATGGGGGATCTTCGACTTCGCTGCGCTTCGTTGAGGAGGACGGAGCGAGGGAGGCAGATGACGAAGGGGCAGGGCGTGCGCGTGAGCCGCTGGAGGGGATGGCGGTTGATGTTGAGATCACCGAGTTTCCGCAGCCAGGGCGGCCGGCGAAGGGTCGGGTGATCGAGGTGCTGGGGCCGCCCGATGCGTTTGGGGTGGATGTCGAGATCATCATCCGCAAGCATCATCTGCCGCACGTGTTTCCTGCCGACGTGCTGGCGGAGGCGACAGCAAGCGCGGAGCTGACCGTCCAGACGCTGGACGAGACGGAGGTAATGCAGCGGAGGGATTTCCGCGGACTGCCAATTGTAACCATTGATGGCGAGACAGCGCGGGACTTCGACGATGCGGTGATGGTGCGGGAGCTCGCGAACGGGAACTGGGAGCTGCAGGTTCATATCGCGGATGTGAGCCACTATGTGCGGCCGGGGACGGCGCTTGATCTCGAGGCGCGATTTCGGGGGACTTCGGTTTATTTTCCGGACAGAGCGGTACCGATGCTGCCTCCGGCGCTCTCGAGCGGAATGTGTTCGCTGCGTCCGAATGAAGATCGGCTGGTGCTGAGCTGCGTTATGGAGATCGATGCGGGCGGTGAGGTGGTGGGGTACGAGGTGAGCGAGGGGATCATCCGGAGCGTGCAGCGGATGACGTATACGCAGGTGCAGGCGGTGCTGGACGGGGATGCGGTGGTGCGTGGGGAGTTCGGGGATTTGGTGCGGGAGTTCGAGCGGATGCATGAGCTCGCGCTGAAGCTGAATGCGAAGCGGAAGCGGCGCGGGTCGATAGACTTCGATCTTCCGGAGCCGGTAGTGCAATTCGATCCGGCGGGCAACATGGCGGCGATCACGCGGTCTGAGCGCGGATGGTCACACCGTTTGATCGAAGAGTTCATGCTTTCAGCGAACGAGTGCGTGGCGACGTGGATTGAACGACAGGGGGTGCCGAGCGTGTACCGGATTCACGAGATGCCCGACCCGAAGCGGATTGTGGATTTCGAGGAGACAGCGGCCGGTTTCGGTTACACACTCGGAATTGGGAATTTGCCGGTCAAGAAAGTGACAATGAAGAGCGACAGGAGGCAGGTGCAGAGGGATTTGAGCGGCGGTGGACGAGGCCGCGAGGCGCGGGTGCATGAGGTGGCGGAACGGCTTCCTGTGACACCGCAGATGTACCAGCGGCTGACGGAAAAGATCGCGGGCACGCCGGAGGAGCGGATGCTCTCGTACCTGATGCTGCGGTCGCTGAAGCAGGCGCGCTACTCGGAAAAGAACGAGGGGCATTTTGCGCTGGCGTCGCCGAGCTACACGCACTTTACGTCACCCATCCGGCGGTATCCGGATCTGATTGTGCACCGGCTGCTTCGGGCATTGTTGCAAGGAGGCGCGGAGGCGCGGGGCGGGGCGATCCACTCGGACGACTGGCAGCCGTGGCGGGCGGAGTTGGAGGGCGCGAGGGGCAAGGCTCGGGGGCTACCGGAGCGTCGCCGGCTAAACGATAATGCGGGGCCGATCGCGGCGGCGGAGCTGGAGGCGATTGCGACTGAATCGAGCCAGACGGAGAGACGAGCGGATGATGCGGAGCGGGAGCTGATTGAGTGGAAGAAGATCAAGTTTATGCAGGACCGGGTGGGCGAGGAGTTCGACGGAACCGTGCTTTCGTGCACCAAGTACGGCTTCTTCGTGGAGCTCGAGGAGCTGTTTATTGAGGGTCTGGTGCCACTGGCGTCCATGGGGGGACTGGGGGCGACGGACTGGACTGGAGCTCGCGTCGATGGCACGGATCGCAAGTCTAATCGTAACCAGGAGCGGTACGTGTTCCGCGACACGGACAGAGCTATTGTGGGGCAGAGAAGTGGCCAGGTTTTTCGGATGGGGATGCGGGTTCGGGTGCTTCTGGACCGCATCGACCGGCAGCAGCGGAGGCTCCAGTTTGCGCTGATCGGAGTGCAGGGGGCGGAGGGTGACATTAGCGCTGCAGGAACGGGATCGCTGCGGGCTCATGGGAGGCAGAAGACCGCGGCTGACGAGACGGCGAGGAGTCCGGAGCGGAGTGGGAAGCCGCGGGCGGGAAAGGCGAAGAAGCGGCTGCGGAATCAGAAGGCTAAGGGCAAGCGACGGTAGGCGGGCAGAGGGTAATTACGAACAGCGGACGTCCCTAGCGATGGACGGGATGCCCCAGCGGATTGGGAGCACCCCGCCTTCTTACCGCCTCTGTTTGCGTGTGCGGAGATCTACGGATGCGGCTCGCGGCATGCTTAGGCTTTGCTGTCGCGGAGGGCCTTGACCTTATCGTGCGAGGCCAGGATGGAGGCTTGCTGACGGGTGAGAACGTCCCGGATATCAGCGGGAAGATGCTCCTTGAGGGCCTCTTCGTAGGCCTTTTTGGCGACGTCCTCGCCCTGTTCCGCTGTGGCCAGGAGGGTGTGATCGCCGCCCCCGAGCTTGGCCTTGAGTTCGCCCCAGGTGCGGTGCACTTTGCCAGAGATCATGCCGCTCTGATGGACATCCTTCACGCCGAGCCGATGCAGTTCGTTCTCGAGTTCGCCGGAGAAGTTGGCGCGTTCCTGCGTCTCCTTCAGAAAGTGGCTGCGGGCTGCGGGGTCCTGCAGGTTCTTCTCCAGATCCATAAAGCCTTGGTGACCGTCGCGAAGGACGTCGATGAGTTTTCCGAGTGTTGCCTTTACCTTTTCGTGATCGATTGTCTCTGCCATGTTTCTCCTCTTGGGGATTGGATGCAGCGGAGTTGGCGAGTGCTGGTGCGGAGCCCGGTACAATCAGGAAAAGGAGTTCCAGCGAGCGATGGCACACATGATTTTCTGCGCGAAGTACAAGGCCGAGATGGAGGGGCTGGACGAGCCGCCTTTTGATTCAGATTTCGGCCAGAAGATCTACAAGACCGTGAGCAAGAAGGCGTGGGGTGAGTGGGTGGAGCGGCAGAAGATGCTGCTGAACGAGTATCGCTTGCAGCCGTGGACGCGCGAGGCGCAGGAGTTCCTGGTCGAGCAGATGAATGAATTCTTCTTTGGCGAGGGCGGTGCTCTGCCGAAGGAATTTGTGGCTCCGACGCACTGACGGCAGGGGCGAATCTGCTGCCCGGGCGCGTTGACCTCGTGTACACTTGGCCCTGCAGGATTACCTCACGGTTTGCCCGCCTGGGCGGACTGGTACTAAAGTCGGGACGTGGCTCAGCCTGGTAGAGCGCACCCTTGGGGTGGGTGAGGTCGCTAGTTCGAATCTAGTCGTCCCGACCATTCTTCCTTTTGAGCTCTTTTGAAGATGAGGTCGAAGGGCTTTCTGTATGTTGGCGTGACACTTACGGCGTCTACAGAGCAGTTCGAAAAGACCATTCTCAACAACTTGGCTTGTTCGCCGGAATCTTGCGAAACATATAGAGAATAGGCCCTACTCGCGAGTTCGAAGATCCTCTGTGCGTCGACGGCCTTGTCTGATCCTTCGGCCTGTTTGAGCCCAACCATAGCCATCCGGACCTGCTGCTGTTCGGCCTGCCATTCCAGGCGCTTACGGTCCCAGAACTCCTCAGGAATCTTGCCGTCCAGCTTGTCCAGGTACGCCGCGTCCATCCGGCTCTGAATAGACGCGAGACGCGTCTCCAATCTCGCCCGCTCTGCGCTACCGTTCTGCTTCGCCTTTAGCCCGTCATCGCGTAAGGCAGCGACAATCTTAGAGGCGACCTCCTGTGGCACCTGGAGGCCCTTCAGCGGCTCTCCCAGTCGGTGAGCTAGGTCTTCCTCCCTGAAGCGAGGCAGGGCGCACTTGCCTCTATGCCCAGTGCAGCGGTAGTAGATGTACTTCTCTTTCTGTATCTCACCCGTCACGAGACAGCCGTCGTAACCGCAGTGCACAAGTCCACGGAACGCGAGATCGCGCTTCGAATGTTTCGGGCGATTGTGACCTCTCAGAACCGCTTGCGCTTCCCGATACGTGTTCACGTTTACGAACACCGCGTGCGTACCGGCATACATTTCGCCGCCCCAGGAAAAAGAACCGGTATAGAAAGGGTTCTTAAGGATCAGATGAAGGTTTCCCTTGCTGATCTTTTTCCCGAACTCACAGGAGATCGTTTGGCGGAGCGTTTTCAGGGAATGGGAACCACTCGCATATAGGTGGAAGATCCGGTTCACAATAGGGGAGTCGTCAGGATCGACCTCGATAGTTCGCTCGGCCTTGTTGTTCTGGTATCCGAAGGGGGCGTGGCCGGGGAAGATGCCTTGCGCCGCCTTTTCGCGCATACCTTTCTTCACCTCCTCCCGAAGATTCTCGGAGTAGTTCTTCGCCATCACGAGATGAATGCCGTGAATCAGCTTCGATTGCGACTTGGAATCTTTTGAGACGATCTGCCCCTCTTTGACAAGGTGGATTTCGATGTCGAGATCTTCAAGCGTCACTGCGTCCCGGAAGTTGCGATATAGCCGGTCAGTCTTTTCGACTAGGAGCAGTCGGCAGGTACGATCGCGCTTGAGCCGGGCCGCCATATCCGTGAACTGCTTGCGACCACTAGCTTTCGCCGTCTCCACATCCTCGAAGGCCTGGACGATGCGGATTCCGTTCTTCTGGGCATACTCGCGCAAGAGCTTGGCCTGAGCGCCGAGGGAAAAGCCTTCTTGCTCCTGTTCACGACTCGAAACGCGGGTGTAAATGACGCCGTCTATCATGCTGCAACCTCCACGGTGGCTTCGATCTGCTTGAGAACGGAAGCCTGGTAAACCTTCAAAAGCCCATCGCTCGTGATGCCTGTTGCGGACTCGGGAGCGCGAAGGAACGGCTCGAAGTGCTTCAGTTCCCGGTAGACGTTTCGCCCGAGCTTCTCACGCAACCAACCCTTGGTGGCCGCCAAGCCCTGCTCTTGCACCATCTGCTGTATATACATTCCGGAGGTCCAACGGAGAAGACCGAACTCCTCCATGGACGGCTCGCCGGTAACCTGCTCGTAGAAGATGACCTTCTGAAATGGACTGAGTTCGGGTGCGAATTTTAGGCTGGCGAAGTCGGTCAAGTCGAGACGCTCCGAATCCCGACCGGCAATCTGCCGCTCCACTCGAGTGATGATCGCGTCCGGGGGATGGCCATAGAGCACTTCGTATGGCGTCGGTTCGAGACCGGGTGCTTGCCCCGCAAGCTGGCTGGCGTACCAGTGCCAGCGCACCATGCGTTCGACGGCTTTGTTGTAGAAGCGGTATTGATTCGGCTTTGCGCCGAAATAGAGGGTCTCTGCCTTCCCTTTTCGGAGCGTCAGGTATGGAGCGACACTTCCGAATTCGCGATTCGTCTGCTTGGCTTTGACGATCACATGGCGCTTGAACCACCCGACATCCACGCCGTGAAGGTCCGCGCAAAGATCAACCCGCATGAGGCCGAGCTGTCCGGGGTCCACGTCGAAGATACTGGCCGTGAGGCGGTTCATCTGGAGCAGGCTCTTGTCGCCTGCATCGTAGATCTCCAACTTGTGTATTGGCACCGGAGTGCGCATCGAAAACATGTGGAGCCGGACATCGTACCCGAAGGGTCTCAGGTCCGCTGTTGATGCAAAGTCTTGACTCCTTGCCCAAGGGCGCTTTTCGCCCCGCTGAGATGCCTCGTACACCTCCTGAAACGCCCGAGTGAAAGGAGCGTTCCGAGGGACTCGGAGATCTGCTTTGTCGATCACTCAAAAGCCGATCTGCAGCAGATCTGAGTGCAGTTGCAGGCTGTTAGACAGAGCCTGCAACCCGGGGCCACGATCCTGATCGGCTGGACGAACCCGACAGCACCCGCCATCAGGTGCCCATCCCAGCGGTCTAGCAGGGCAAAGAACTCGGCCAGCCGAGCGTAGTCCTCTTCCTCAAGCTTCACGATCTCCTCCAGCATCCTGGGCTCTGCCCCAGACCCCGCCCACTTTTGGGCTGAACAGAAGAGAGCCTCCGGCTTTCGGCCGGCTGTTGTGGACTTGTTGGCTTCGTCAGCACCGGCGCGGAGTGGGCAACCGCGTCCCCGGATTTCATACCAGCCGCATTCCGCTCTCTTCTGCTCATGTCCCAGAGGTTGCAGTGTGGCCTCCGCCAAATAAAGAGGGGTAGACTACTGAGCCCCAATCCGCCAAATTAGAGGAGGGAATTGTGGCGCTGTATCCGCCAAATTGCACTTCCACCGGGAGCTCGAGTTGACATACGAAAGCCGTGAGAGACTTTTGGCAGGTGCTGACAGAATTGTCGCGAGAACTGCGCCGTTCGAGACCGTGGAGGCTATGTTTGCGTGGGCGAGCGACCTCTCTGGTCGTTTCCATCGCAGCTCCGAGCGGGTCAGAACGCGCAAACAGATCGCCGAAATATTAGACAACGAACCCGAGCCTTCTCCGACCTTTCTCGCGCTTTTCGAGGCTACGGTCCGGTTCTCCCCATACTTGATTGGGCGGCTCATAGTATGGATGGCTGAAGGGAGTGCAAAGCGCTTGGAATGTAATCCCAAAGGACCGAAGCTCGCTGTGCCATCTGGTCAAAGAGAGGACATCTGTGCGTTCATTGGAGCGCTATATGCACGAGGCGTTTCGTTGAAAGATGCCCAGAATCGTGCCGCAGATAGGTGGGACACAAGTCAAAGAAGCATCGAGCGCGTCTGGTCTGAGAGGGGTTCTTCTGTCGGAGCGCAGCTCTCGATAGAAGAGACGCAAGGCCGTTTGTTGGCCTATTGGCACGAAGAGTTCTAGAGCGAGTAACGGCCTTCGGAGTGGCGGGTTTGAACGAGGGCGGTTGAGCGGCTCGTGGACGGCAGGGCTGCACCCCTTCGCTTTCCTCATTCTCGGGCGGTCGAATGCATGAGGGATCGCTGGGGAAGGGCCAAGCCGAACGCACGCAGAGCTAGTCATCGGACGGCAATCATAAGCCTCGTCAGTCCACCGGCTTAGAATTCGATCAAGCTCTCCCATGCGCGAAGAAAACGAATTATTTCGGGACCTGTCTGCCATCTGCACCTCTCCAGGCTATGTGCATGCTTTGGCATACCTGTGCTTCCGAGATAGCGTAGTCGGGTACTCGGACGGGATGAACGCCGAGGACATGAAGCACTTGTTCTCGATGCATCGGTTGATCCGGACCGAAACCTCGACTTTGATCGGACTTATGGTGCAGCAAGAAATTGACTGGTCGTTGCCGGATGCGCAGACGAGTCAGCACCACATCGATGAAACGGAGAGGCTGCTCGAGGAACTTCATGAGAGCATGTCGCTGCCGGTTGTGGAGGAGTTACGGGACGCCCTAGGAAGGGGCAAGCAGACTGATCCCTTCGAAAAAGGCTCAAATCTGCGCGAACCCATTTTCTATGGCGGGGAGTCGGCGTATTCGTTCCAATTTCGTGACCTTTCTGTTCCGAAGTACCAGGCCGATGACCCTTGGATGCATAGCCATAAGGGCTTCACGATACAAAGCGCCCGCGATGTCGTTCACGCGCTCGTCAAGCTGCAGAACAGCAAATTTACTGTGAGCATAGCCAGTCTTGCGGACCGCGCTACGCAAGACTGTAACTTCTTGCCCCGCTTTGTCTTCACGGTCGACGAGCTTGCCAAGGCCTCCTATATTGATCGCGATTTGATCCAACAGGTCGTGAATGCCTTCATGCTGCCACGCGAAGATAGAAACGCGACCTTCCGCGTAATTGACGACTTCAACGTCGTATCGGCGATGCCGATCCTTTCCGTTGGCGATGGGCGTCTCCTCTTGGTCGATCAATACACGCTCGAGCAATCGCTCTATGAATCGCCCTTCTATTGGATGTGCGAGGACCGAGCGTACCGCGACACCGCTTTACGCAATCGAGGCAAATTTGCTGAATCTTTCGCCTTGTTGCGTCTCGAATCGATCTTCGGGAAAGGAGCGGCCTTTCCCAACGTGAGAATTCCAGAGGCCAAGGGAAAAGATGCCGGCGAGATTGACGCTCTGGTCTTGTTCGCGGACCGCGCCATCGTTGTGCAGGCGAAGTCAAAGCGGCTGACCCTGGAAGCCAGGAAAGGGAATGACAATTCCATCCGTGACGATTTCAAGAAGAGTGTTCAGGACTCCTATGACCAGGCGCTCGAATGTGCACAAGTGCTAGCGAGCGCCAATCGGACGTTGATCGGTGCGGACGGAGCGAAGATTAGAGTCCCGGAAAAGCTCAAGGAGATTTACATCTTCTGTGTGGTGTCGGACCATTATCCGGCTCTGAGCTCAAGCGCGACAATTTCTAAGATATGAAACCAATTCCGTCATCCAGCCCCCATTTGTACTCGACATCTTCACCTTGGATACGCTGGCCGAGATGCTCGATACCCCGATGCTGTTCCTGAGCTACCTCAACAGACGGGCCAACTACCAGGAACAGGTCTATGCCGCTCACGAGCTGACCATCCTCTCCTATCATCTTAAGCGGAACCTCTGGTTCGACAAAAAGTACAATCTGGTTCAACTCGAAGACGACCTTACGGCGGACCTCGATATCGCGATGATGGTCCGGCGCGAAGGAGCACCGGGTCCGCGCACGCCCGACGGGATTCTGACTCGTTTCAAAGGCACGAGGATAGGAGAGGTCGTCAAAGCGATCGAGTCCAGACCCGATCCGGGCACGATCAATCTTGGCTTTTCCTCCTGATGTTGGCGGAAGATACAGTCGTCAACCTGAGCAACGTCATCGACCAAATGGCTCGACAATCAGGCATCGACGGTCGCCACCATGATCTGACCATGCCCATGGGAGAAACCGGAGAAGGGCTGATCGTGCACTGCAACACCGATTCCATCCCCCTCGCAGCGGCCAGACTTAGAGCACACTGCTTGTTGCGCAAGTACAAGGCTAGGGCAACCCGCTGGTTCGGGATCTGCGTTGCCCCCGACGCTTCAATGCGTTTTGGCGTGAACCTTGACTTCGCGTGGGAGCCAGACCCGAAGATGGAAGAGATCCACCGTGCCCTTCCAAAATCTGGTTTACCCGTTGATATGAGTATGCCCGATGGTAGAGGACGCAAGATCGGCCGAAATGCCCCCTGCCCCTGCGGAAGCGGTCGAAAATACAAGCAATGCTGTTTGCTCTGATCATGACCTAGTAGTTCTTAAGCGGCCCCAGTTCAGTGTCCAAGCGTTCCCGGTTAGACCGCATAATAAGAAGACTGGTCCAGCAAGCGCAGGTCTAATGACCTGTATCGAAAAACAACTAATGCTCCTGCCGCCATAGCTGCGGCGGACTACAATCTCTGGTCGGTTGAGACTCCCCTTTGGAATTGGGAGACACCCTCGGCGTGAATGGACTCGCTGCGCTAAAAGAGCACAACGAGCCCGAGCACTTGCATATGGCATTTCTTATTGACGCTCGTCGTGGCGTTCCTCCTCTTCGGCCACTCCGAAGAGTGTTCCTTCAAACTTCCCTTTATTAGTTAGAAGCGCGGGCCTGCCAGAGGCGTCGAACAACACCGGGACTATCGTCGACCTGCGCGTAAGGGTGCCGGAGGCGCCTTTGAAACGCCCGGTTCCACCTGTGATCTGATAAGTCCCAGTAAGGTGGGCCAGCCCAGCCGTAAGATCCACGCACCCGGTCCCGGTCCCCTCTGTGAGCCTGACTGTCAATAGACTTCCATCTTGGAAGCGAAATATGCCCGCACCGGTCACGGTCAGAAAATAAAGCTGAGTTGGTGCAGAGCAAGTGCTGGGAGGCTGGGGAGGAGAAGAAAGTGTGTCAGCGTGTAGTTCACGATAGGTGAATGGCCCTAGCGTACCAGTACCGGCGAGGATCTCTTCGTCGGTAACTGTGTCGCTCTGTAGATTGATCGTAGTGGCCACATTACTTCCCGAAAACCTCATGTTTACGGGCTTCTGTTGCGCGTAGATGGCTGCGACACCGAGATTGAGCAGCAGTGCCATGGTTGCTATATGTTTCATTGGTACCCTCCTAGAACAGAATTGTAGAAATGGGCCCATGTCGGAAGGTCGCATCGTACTCTAAGAAGGTACGGTGCGCAATATCGCTACGTTCCGATTTAGCGCGACGGTCGCTTTCGCTGCCTTCGATCACGAGACAGAATGTGTCGCAACTGGTAAATTTTGCGACGTGTCCCTACTCCCCTGAAATCAGAGCTTGGCTTGTCTCAAAGGTCGTTCTCACGGTGTAGATAAGCGTCGGGACACTACGGGTTCAGCACGTTTCACACCGATTGCGGTCAATCCGGGAAGCAATCCACACGGACAGCAAACGGGGCATCTCGGACAACTGCCCTCATTCTCAGACGGCGAGTTCAGGCCAAGGCGCGTTCGAACCGGCGAAGACTGGAAAAAACACATCGGCGATTACCCATAAACTGGAGCCGAAATTGTCTACTTCCGAATAGCCAACAAACCCCTCGCCATCCTAATACTTAGACCTATCGGTCACTGTCTGTGCGCGTTATTAGCTAGGCTCCCGGAGCCCGATAACCCACGGGCTTGCCGAGTGCCTCATCCGCCTCCTCTATAGTCAGCAGCAGGGTTGTCTTGGTGCGCGTCATTCCGCTCGCGCAGGCGGCAGAACCGAGTGCGGCCGCGCTGACATGATCCGGTAGTTCCGTGATCAGAATGACATCGTTCTCGCCGAGGCAGAAGTACATGGCCTCAAGTTTCCCTCCCAGCTTCTCAACAGCCTGCGTGATGGCTGCCTTCCGGCCGGAGGCCTTCTCCTTGGCCAGCCCTTTGTGCCCCTCGGCTGTATAGGTCGCTTCCGTTAAAAACTTCGGCATGCAATGGCTCCTTTCGCTCTTAGCTTTGGCGGACCGCGCTGCAGGGAGGGGGTTGCGCGGTGCGACGTGGGTGGGTCAACTTTGCCGTTCCCAGATGTCGGTGTAGATTCCGGGCTTCATGGGGCCGGCGGTGACGGTGCGGGTGGTGGTCATGGTTTTGCCGTCCACGGACAGGACGCTCTGGATGTGCATGGCGGGCTTGCCGTCGATGGTGAAGGTGAAGTCCTGCGTGGTGGGCGTAGACGGCATGGCCGCGACGGCCTTGAACGGCGTTTCGATGATGGTGCCGGCTCCTCCCTTGAGGGGGATGGAGAATTTGGTGATGCCGGGGGTGCCGTCGGAGGTGGTCCGGGTGACGGTGATGGTCTGGGTGTTTCCGGCGATTACGGAGACGAGTTGCGCTTCGGTTGCCTGCTCTGGTCCGGTGGAGGTTTGGGTGTTGAGCTTCCAGGTTCCGCTGAAGTCGGCGGCGGCGAACATGGGAGTGACGAGTGCTAGGAATGCTGCAGCGAGCAGGGTCTTGCGCATGGATTTGTGCCTCGGGCGCGAATCATACGCGCTGCGGCAAGGGTGTGTAGCCCCTGGTGGTCGGCTGGATGAGGGTAAGTCGCGGCCCCTCTTCGGTACGGTGTGGTGAAAATTTTATTTAGCGTGTTTGCAAGAGGCGCGGGGCAGCGTTCGGTTTCGGGGTGGAAGAACCGTTCGACCTCGCTGATCTTGTGGTGCGGGGGTGGGGCGGGAGTGAGTCGGGGAAGACGCGGGCGTGCTGGAGCGCCCGACGCGGGGGGTCGAGGAGTGTGGTTTGCCGAGGTCGGAGAGGGAGCGGATGACAGCACCTAAATCTGCGTGGCTTCGATCTGCCCCCGACAACTCCGGTTGCCAAAGCATCGAGCCGCGCTTGACAGCGATCCGTGGGATCGAGGTCCCCCGCGACCTCAGGCGGCTTCGTCAGCAAAGGCTCCGAAAGTTCGGAAATCGTCCTCTAGCCCCGACCAAGCGCTCTCGCTCTGTTGCTCAACGTACTCAGCGTAGGGCCAGAAGGCAAATCACAGCGCAAATCACGAGCAAAGCCAGCGCTGGCAAGGACTTCCGAGCGGGATCGTGGATCTTCACATGCATTGCCACCGCGCCAGCCATTAGTATTCCGATCAGCAGGGCTGCAGGAAAGACCAACGAGGGCCACCAGACGCCAGCTAACAGGCAGAGCGCGGCCCCTACCTTGAGTGTTCCCACCAGGTACATCGCAAGCGGCGGCAGTCCATACGCCGCAAACTCTTGACGCATGGTTTGTGCATTCCCCCCGCGATACGGGGTGCTCCGATTGGCCCGCAGGAGCCAGATATTGAGAAGCCCTAGAGCCACCGCGCATTGCAGAATTACTTGTGTCGTATGCATAGTCTTCACCACGGGTTGCCTTCTGAACGCTTCTTTCGAGATGCGCTAGTTTACGATAAAGAAGGTGTCGACAATCTCAATCGCTCAGATCGCGCGGGTAGTATCCGTTGTGTCTTTTGGCTCTTACGGCATCAGTTGCTTCTTATCCGATCGAATGCGACTGGAGTTTGAGCGCTACAAAGTTCCTCAGTTGCGACAACTCACCGGCGGCCTGCAGATTGCAGGATCATTCGGCATTGTCGCCGGGTACTGGTTCCGGCCTGTCCTCGCTTTGTCTGCAGGTGGCCTGATGCTAATGATGATCTACGCCGTTATCACGCGATTCCAAATACGTGACTCTCTTTACGCAGCCATGCCCGCGTTCTCCTTAGCTCTTCTGAATGCGTACATAGTCATAACAGCGTTCAGCAACTAGCTCTGAGCTTCCCTTGTGTCGTTATGCAATCAGCTTGGATGGACTAGCTCACCCTCCCACAGACGTACTCCCAGTAAAGTCGCGCAGAAATTAGAACGTTCGTTAAGTCGGCATTTCGGCACAAGTGACTCCGGCCCAGAGCCGATCTGCCGGACCATCCGCGGTGCACAATGGACAGATGTCATCTGTCAACTTCACTTTGGGGTGCTGTCATGTTGAAAAGAACATTAGAGGTTGGCCCACTCTCAGCGGGGCTGGGAGAGAAGCGCTACGGTGTCGCTGAATTCCCAGTTCAAGGTCAGCCTTACAGGCTTCCTCTGTGGCTGATCAATGGAGATCAGGCCGGTCCCACCCTGGTTGTGACGGGCGGGGTACACGCCGCAGAATACGCAAGCATCGCGGCAGCGCTTGACCTAGGGCGATCGCTCGATCCAAAGGGCCTGGGCGGACGGGTCATCGTGGTGCCGGTGGTCAACTTGCCTGGCTTTGCTGCTCGCTCCATCTACGTCTGTCCTCTCGACGGTAAGAATCCCAATCGTGTCTTCCCTGGCGACGCAGGCGGGACTGGCTCCGAGCAGATCGCGGACTGGGTCTTCCGCAACGTCATCTCTCAGGCGGATTACTACGTCGATCTGCATGGCGGCGATCTGATTGAGGCACTTGTCCCATTCACCATCTTTTTCCGCTCCGGCAACGAGCAGGTCGACGCAGCCTCACTTGAGATGGCGAAGATCTTTGGAATTCACTACCTGGTCGCCAGTGAATCTCCCGGGTCTACCGTCTCCGCCGCCTCCCGCGCCGGTATTCCCTCCATCCTCACCGAATCCGGCGGGCAGGGCATCTGGACGGCGGAACAGGTTGCCGACCATACCAACGGACTCCACCGCTTGATGCGTTCGCTCAAAATGATCCCCGGCTCCGCCCCGGATCCAACTCCGTTCACGCTGCTGGAGCAGTTTCTCTGGCTACGCAGTGACCATGAGGGCTTTTGGTATCCACAGGTTTCGGTGGGAGAGAGGGTTCGTGCCGGTCAGGAACTCGGATACATCAAGGATTGGGAAGGTAACGTGCTGCAGACGGCCCTCAGTCCCGACAAAGGTACTGTTCTCTTCATCGTTTCGTCGTTGGCGATCCATCAGAACGACCCTCTCTTCGCCGTAGGCGCGTGAATCGGGAGAGCCGCTAGAACCCTCCTTTCTCTTTCATCGTTTACACCCTCGCACTCTGCGAAGTCGGCTTCTCGTACATTTGCCCTCAAGCAGCTCCGGAGAGAAAGGCTCCGGAAGTTCGGAAGTCGTCCAGCAGCCCCGACCATTCTTTATCTGAGCTCTTCATAAGATCGATCGTCTCGAAAGGCTTGCTGTATATAGCGTTGCGCTTACGGCGTCTACCGAGCAGTTCGACAATACCATTATCAGCAGCTTGGCTTGTTTGCCGGATGTTGCCAAATATATACAGAGTTAGACCTTGTCGCGAGTTCGCAGTGCTTTGTACATGAATGCTTCACTAAGGTCTTTAATGAAAGTCATGGGAGCGCAGTTCCAGTGCCACGTCGAAAAGGGCGATCAAACGCGTTGCTTTTATATGGATTACGCTGTCCTGATTCTGGAGTGGACCTTCTGCGAGGAGAAATTTGCTGCGCATGACTAGAAGGCGCTGCTGCTCATACAGGTAGGGTGTCACGATGACGTTTGCGAGCCCAGTTTCATCTTCCATTGATAAGAAGATGAAACCTTTCGCGGTGCCCGGACGCTGGCGGGCTATGACGCAGCCCGCTATGCGCACAAATTGTCCATTCTTACATCCTGGCAACTCTGCCGCTGACAACACGTTCTGACGACGAAGCTCGCTGCGACGGTAATGCATGGGGTGTTTGCCGACTGTGAGGCCCGTTCCAGCGTAGTCGGCAACCATGCGCTCCTCGGTGTTCATTGGGTGAAGTGGCAAAGCCGTCGAGACATCGCGCATCACTTCGGTATTATGTCGCAGCAGCGGACCTTCCGGTTTCCCGGCTCGTTCCACCTGCCATAGAGCATCCCGTCTGTGAGCAATACCATTAACTTTATTAAGCGCGCCAATCTGTCCTAGGAGGGTAAGTTCTTTACGGTTCAGCGTGGGGACGCGCTGCGTGAGGTCTTCTACTGAGCGGAAAGGACCACCTCGTCCACGAGCTGACACGAGCGCTTCCACAGATTGTTTCCGCATGCCCTTTGCGTAACCTAGACCCACTCGCAACGACAAAGTGCCATCGTTCTCGTGTTCTACGTCGCAGGCCCAGTTCGATGCCTGGACGTCAATAGGCCGGAAGCGCAAACTATGCCTTTGCGCGTCCATCACTAATACGGCCGGCATGTAAAAGCCCATCGGCTGGTTGTTGAGAATGGCGCAGGTAAAGGCAGCAAGGTACTTGACTTTGAGATACGCGGAGGCGTAGGCGATAAGAGCGAAGCTGGCCGCATGGCTTTCCGGGAAGCCATACAGGGCAAACGAGCTGATATTCTGCACAATACTTTCCTGAGTCTGCGCGTCGAGCCCATTGGCTGTCATTCCAGCCCGGAGCTTCCCTTCCAGGCTCTTCATTCGCTCCCACGAGCGGCGCATTCCTACGGCGCGCCGCAGATCTTCGGCTTCTGCGCCAGAGAAATTAGCAACGGTCATGGCGATGCGAAGAAGCTGCTCTTGGAAGAGCGGCACGCCCAAGGTGCGCTTCAGCACTGGTATCAGGGAAGGATGCGGATAGGTGACTTCCTCTTTATTTTGTCGTCGCCGCATATAAGGGTGCATCATCTTGCCGACGATTGGACCAGGACGAATAATGGCTACCTGTACCACAAGGTCGTAGAACTTGTCCGGGTGGTTGCGAGGCAGAGAGGCCATCTGCGCGCGACTTTCTACCTGAAACATGCCGATCGTATCCGCGCGTTGCAGGGTTCGGTACACTTCAGCATCTTCTGGCAACTGTGCTAAGTCCACAGTTGTTCCGTAGTGTTGCGGGATCAGTTCCAGACAGTCTTGAAGAACAGCCATCATGCCGAGACCGAGCAGGTCCACTTTGATTATGCCGAGATCCGCGCAATCTTCCTTATCCCATTGAACAACAGTCCGGCCCGGCATGGACGCACGCTCCAGTGGGACTACCTGGTTCAGTTGGCCCTGACAGATGACCATGCCGCCTGAGTGTTGCCCAAGGTGACGTGGGAGATCCTGAATACGCAGACAGAGTTCAAGGTATTTGGCGATACGCGGGTGCTTAACGTCGAATCCGGCGTTCTGGAACGAGTGCACCATGGTGTCGTTGCTGCCGCGCCACTCCCAATGGGAGACGAGGCTTGACAATCGGCTGAGCGATTCCTGATCGAAGCCGAGAGCTTTGCCTACCTCGCGTGCGGCGGATTTGCCGCGGTAGGTGATGACGTTTGCGGCCATCGCAGCACCCAGTTCCCCATAGCGCTGGTAGACGTACTGGATAGCCTGTTCACGCTTTTCTTCGGAGGGCAGGTCGAGATCGATGTCGGGCCATTCTCCCCGGCTCTCACTGAGAAAGCGCTCAAACAGAAGCTCCATGCCGACCGGATCAATCGCTGTGATTTCAAGTGCATAGCAGACGGCTGAGTTAGCTGCGCTACCACGGCCCTGAATCAATATTTCATTTCTCTTACAGAATTGTACGATATCCCAGACGATCAGAAAGTAACCAGCAAAACCGAGACGTGCGATGAGAGCGAGTTCATGTTCCACCTGTTTCTTTGCACGCCCAAGCAGGTCAGGATTGTTCTTAGGTCCGTATCGTCGTGACACACCTTCTGTGACGCGCTTGCGGAGGAAACTGTCCATTGTCTCGCTATCCGGTACGGGATACCTGGGGAACTCATAGCCAAGGTCATCCAGTTCGAAGTGGAGGCGCGAAGAGAGTTCTACCGTGTTTGCAACCGCAGGATAGATGTCATGGAAGAGTTTCTCCATTTCACCTGCCGGACGGAGATGCCGCTGGCTGTTCCGAGCTAGAAGCCGACCTGCGGCATCGAGTTCGGTGTGGTGTCGGATGCTTGTGAAAAGGTCCAAGATCTCGCGATCGTACGCGGTCGCATAGCGAATTCCGTTGGTGGCAATAAAAGGTAATCCCACCGAATGCGCGATACGGATTGCAGCTTGGTTGCGCCACTCTTGTTCGCGTTCATGGTGACGTTGCACCTCAATATAGACATTATGTTTACCGAAGATGCTGACCAGATGCTCTACACACGAACGGCCTTCTCTCTCACCACCATTGACCAATGCCGCAGCCAGTGGACCTTCGTCTCCACCTGTCATGCAGACCAAACCCGACGCGTATTGCTGAAGGTCATCAACGTTCGCAGCACCCCCATTTTTTGTAGTCTCCCGCATCTTTAATTGCGTGATGAGTCGGCAAAGATTCTGGTAGCCAACACGGGATTTGCAGAGCAGGGAAAGGCGTGCTGGTTCTGCTACGTACTGATGGGGGAGCCAGGCTCGAGGTGTGAGACGTGGGCCTAAGCTCGATACCGCTATTTCTGCTCCAACGTGCGCACGAATGCCATTTACTTTAGCGCTGGTATGAAAACGGGCTGAACCGTAAACGCCGTTTCGGTCCAGCAGTGCCATCGCGGGCATCTCCAGTTCCACAGCCCGCTGGATAAGCGCTTCAGGGTGAGATGCACCTTCAAGAAAGCTGAACGCGCTGGCCGCGTGCAATTCGACGTAGCGCTCAATCATACAAGCCCACCATCTGCCAGCAATTCTCTATCAGTTCATGAACAAGGCGGCAGCACAGTAGTGTGCCGTCTATGGAACGGGAGACCAGGTCCCATTGCTCACAGGTCCAGAGCGCCGGCTGCCACCAGTTACCGCTTATCGACCAAGGGCCGAAGGCATGTTCCACAATGTAGCGTGTTCCATGAGCGAAGAAAACCGATGGGGTCTCACTTATTAAGGTAACCATCACACTCTCTGCCGGGCGGAGCTGGCGCATCGCGGTTCTATGCCTGGGGTGAACTCGCTTGGAAGATGGCGTCGATGGAACGGTGAATGGCTCCATTTTAAAAGAAGTCAATTCATGCGTGTCGGTGAGCACGGCGCGTCCTACGCAATATTCCCCCACGATTGCTCGGATGCGTGCAAGCGTCACATCTAGGTGTGCTGGTTCGGGAGACTGTGGTGAGAACAGACCACGTTGCACCTCTCTTATACTGTCCGGCGTTGCTAGTAGTGTTAGCGAGAGAATAGCGGCTGGCGCCGGGTACGCTTCAAAATCAAGACGAATAAGTTTGATCCAGAGCTGGCGATCGTTGGTGGGCAGCGCTGGGCGAACGGGACGGGTGTGGCGTGTGCCATCACGCAGCAATAAAGTGGAGGTTACAGAAGCAAGCGCCAGCGTGCGTTCAGATGCTCGAATAATGAGTTGTTCCAGCATCACCGAAATTACAAATAGCAAAGAATCGAGCACATCGACGGGGGTATCGAGTTCCATGTGCTCTTCAAGCCGGAAGGCAGGTTCCAACGGCAGGAATAGGTGAGGAAGTTCCCCGCGCGCCAACTGGCAAAGGCGCTTGCCCTGCTGTCCCATCCTCGCGATCAAGTCTATTTCTGACAGAGCTGCAAGCATTCCGAGTGTGTGAATACCCCACAAGGAAAACATCTTAATTTGCTCCTCGGAGAGGTCAAGCACTGTAAGTGGAAGTGAAGCCAGAACTAGGCGCTCTTCTCCCGGAGGAATAATGGATACACTTGCGCGCGAGGAGTTCCCACGAGCGAGACAGATGCTTGCATGGAAGTTGCTGCTCACGGTAACAAAGGTCCAAACTCCCAGTTTTCTCACATGATTTAATAATGCAATTGCTAACACATGAGGCGGGCCAAAGAGCTTCTCTGTCCCGGCGATGTCGATTACACAGACGAAGGCGCCATCGGAGCTCTGATCTTCCACGCGTGGAGAGAATGTTCCCGCACATTCAAGCACTGCCTCCTTTGCTGCCGTCTCCTCTGCTACAGAGCGCGACAGCGTTGTTACCGAAGGGAACGTGTCGATCTCCACTTGCGTCATACCGTGACTGACTCCAATCGCACTTGCCTTCGAGTTGAAGGAACGAGCAGATTGCAGCGGAGACTCGCCTTCCATAATGACGCAAGCTTTGCCACGGAGTTCCGGACGGAGACGCAGCATGGCCTGGGCCGGAAACTCCCTCGCGTATAGGCAGGCGTACAGCTCCTTCGACCTGTTCATCAGCAGCCAGCCCATGCTGTCCGGCTGCACCAACCCGCGCCACTCTCGCGTTGCGGCGGTTTGCGCAGAGTAACGACGTTGGTATGAGCCTCTGCGCCTTGCTGACGGAGGACTTCCACGCGATGCTCTAAACCGGTGAACACCGTCCTCTCTTCGACCAAAGGATGACCGGTGTGCAAACGAAGCACCAGACCTGCACTACTCTTCACACAGGCATGTTGCGTCAGCAGGAGAACGCTTGTCTGAGTGCGCTCTGCGGCTGCTCGATATCGAAACCATGTGGCCAGGGGCACACGCGAGACGTGTTCCGGCGCGATGCTGCTCATATCCAATACGACCGCACTAAACCCTCCAGCTTGCAGGAGCAGGTCTGCCGCGCGAAGTGCCTGCTCGAGCCTCTGCCAAGGTTTGCAGCCAGGTACCGGATCGCTTTTGGCTTTTAGGTTCCGCAGGTTGCGCGTCTCGATAACAGGTCTCCCTGGCGGCACGCGGGCAGAGGGTTCTGCAGACCGCGCTAACACCATCTCCGGCTTGAGCAGGCCACTAACCGCCTGGGCGAGTCCCTTCACCTCGCCACGTGGATGCGGTCCGAAGCCTCCGCCGTGCAGGCCTCTTTTCGCTGTCGGTGAGGTAAGACACGCTTTGGGAAGCACGAAGCTGCTTTGTGAGGGCGGCGGCGTACCCCTTCCACTTGGCACGCCACAACGCACCCAGAGCAGGCGCGTTAGGTCTACACCTACTGCCGCTGCGGATTCGGGATGCAACGCATCCGAGACATCGATCCAGGCACAGACTTTCTCAGACCTAGTGATTTCTGCCACAAAGGAAAGCGCGAAAGACGTACGCCCGGAACACTCAGGGCCGACCACCTCGGTGATTGCTCCCAAAGGCAGACCGCCACACAACAGTTCATCAACTGTGCGAATACCCGTAGAGGCAACTGGACGCAACGCCCGAGGCGCTAGGGTGAGAGCAGACGGGATTCGATCGGCTAAAGCAGTTTCGATTTGAGCGCGAAGTGCGGAGGCATTAGGCATGTCTTCGCCTTATCTTCGCCTACCCCATACCGGTGCTGTCAAGGACGTTCGCTCAAAGAGTGGTGCAGGTGTCAGGGCAAACTATTGAATACATACCACTTGTAATTTTAGATTACCCGCATAAAGTTCTATTGAGGTGATTACTGTGAAGGAGGGGTGAGCCTTGGCTGCTGAGGCAGTTCCTGGCCATGGTACGCGTTACCACTAAGGAAAGGTCGTGCTGTACACGTACTTCACAACGTCGACTTCACGTTGGTGTGGCGGCAGCCATGTTGTGAAGTGGACGGGGGCGAATGCAGAAGCTTTCTCACACGGGCTGGTTGGGTACGCGATGGCGTAGACCGGATGGACGGCTGGCGTCAGCTCTATTTCGATCTGGGAGCATGGGCCTGGAAAGGTGAATCTCTCCCCTTGCTGGGTGGTGCCGTCCGGAAGGCGTATTCCACCCGCGGGAATGAAGGGGCCGGCGAGCAGTTCGGTGGTGAAGTTGTATTCCAGGCCACCGCTGATGGCTGTTCGCGGCACACCGGCAGATCGGAGCTCCTGAATGGCAACGAGGTTTGCGCGGTACATCGCGAAGGCATCATGCAAGGTTGTCACGCTGTAGAGCCCGAGCAGAGCAACCAGAGCAACACACACTGTGGGCAAGCGGGGACCAACGCGGCTCCCGTAGAGACGAACGAGCAGGAGAAGTGCGAACGGAAGAAGGTAGATGAGGTATCGGTCGATGGTGAAGATGAATATCGCGCGGGGCATCAGCATGGCGATGTAAGCGATCGAGAAGGGAACCGTAAGCGTCAGCAGGCTCGGCCAACTCAACACCTTATCAGCCGGGGATCTCGAGCAGATCAAGTTCCTGCTCGGGCACTCGTCCATCCAGACCACCGAACGCTACCTTGGCTCCGAGCAGGAGATCGCCATTGCCGTGCATGACAGCCTTGGGCTTTGAGAAAATTAAGAGTTCTAAGTTCCATGTACTGTGCCATGCAATACATCTCCACTCGCGTCCGTTGCCGAGCTCACCTTGGGGCCAAGACAATAAGCTTTCCAAAGGTGATCTTCGGGGCGTAATGGCTCACGATGTACTCGTCGAGCGTTCTTACGCCGGATGATTCGCTACTGTGATTTGGTTCGTGTTTGTCGTCACTACTGACATCCAGAATGACCAGTTTCGGAGGATGGCGACGCATTGCGTCGACAATCTCGTTCTGGATGGGAGCTGTCGTTTGAACACCAGGGTGCAAATCGTACCACTTTGTCACCGAACCGCGTTCCGCAAAGAAGTAAAAGCGCACGTTACTCAAAAAGAGCTTGTCGTGTCTCCCGGCTCCCACATAGATGCGGTCCTCAGGAGCTGTGTGTTGCTGGACATACTGGATGGCGGAGATATCGTCAGTAGGCATAAGCATGCACCGAGCTCGTTCAAGCCCAATCGGGGGTTGACACGTGTTTCGAAAGGAGTTCGCGCTGGCAGAATGGACAAGAGCACGCCAGTTCTCAGCGGAGGCAGAACGGGCTACCACGAGCAGCTGCATTGAACACACCACCAGGTAAGCACCGCACAAAAACATTGAAACGTGAATGGGCACCGGTAAGCGCTTGCGTAAGTAGAGCAACACAGACAAAAGGACTATGGCAACCAGAATACTTTGCATTTCTTGCATGGGGCTGATGCGAACAAGGCCCTTCACGAAGAGCAGCGCGTCGAAGAGTAACAGTAACGCGAATGTGAGTTGCCTTCGGACCGTTCCGAAGGCGAGCCGGAAGGAATGCCTCGGCAATAATAAAGTTGCAGCGCCCAAGAGGGATGTTAGTAGGGGGGAAGTAGACAATCAAGTTCTCGGACGCGAGTCTAGCCGCGGCTCTCCATGGGAGTAGAAGCATTTTAAACAGCGCGAACCGCGGAAAAGGCAGGCTTCGAACTTTGGGATAAATGATGCCCGGCACGTAGATGAGATCATAAAAAAGATCGTGCTTTGGAACCTTCCAGAGGAGAAGGATTAGTACCGGCAAAAGGATCGTGCCAATCCCCATCCCATATTCAACGAGGGGTTTGCGGGTCTTCAGCCACGTCTCTGGCACCGGGAAGTTCCCTTGGCGCGCAGACCTCGTGAAGTAAATCAGCACCGCAATCTCAGCGGTGCAGATATAAACACCCGAGTCGTGCCGGAAGACTGATGCTGCACCAACGAAGAGTCCAGCATAGAAGATGTTGCGTGGATGGAAAGCGTGGTCAAAAGAACGACTGAGGAACATAATACTGATTAGCGAGCAGACCAATGCCGGGAATATAGGAAAGTTGTATATGGGATCGTCATTACAGGTCATCCAGAGCAGAATCAACGCGCAAGCCAAGCCGGAGGCGAGGCGATTGGTGAAGCCTTTGACAAGTGCAAAGCAGATGCAAACAAGCCCGGCCTTGACAACTGCGTCGTAGATGCGCCCGGCAACTGCGCTTACGCCTAAGACTTTGAAAATCAGGGCCAGGACGTAAAACTGTGCGGGTCCGTACATTGTCCAAAAATCACGGTATGGCACTTCACCACGAAGGGCATGCTCCGCACAGTAGAGTTCAAGTGACTCGTCATAGATCCCGATAGAGCGCCTCCAGACAGCCAACTGAAACAGCAGGGCGCCCAGAAACACAATGGTAAGGATGTTGCGATCTGGATATGTGGACTTACTAGCATTAGTCAAATAGGCACCAGAGGGACACAAACAGGTCGGTTACAAGACATTTGGCCGCGCCCGCAGGGAGACTGCGCTGCGTCTTCGCGCAAAGCCGGATGCTTTTTGCGACGCTTCGAGATCATAGGTAGGAGACATCTGCTGTATCCAGACCCACGAGTGAAGTCTGGACGAGATAAGTTGTTTGAGAAACCAAGTTCACAAAACAGGCTGACCGTATCGCAAGCGGGCAGCCTTGTTCCCGGTAACATTTCTTGATGTGTCTATCGGCCTAAGGAGTTGAAGGCGAGCAGCGATACGTTGAGGGAACTCGCGTCTGGCCAAGAGGACGTCGGATTCATGTTGGGCATGTTGTACGAAAAGCATAAACGACCGTAAAAGCAGCTACGCCTCGGATTGGCACAATCTCTTATGCGGGTTCTCCGGTCATCCATATCCGAAACGAAGAGCC
>JAABUK010003171.1_pt1 | contig 28160 bp, 29 predicted proteins | sample 5559141 | NCBI WGS metagenome assembly JAABUK01 (sample SAMN10711869, study PRJNA513367) | rock metagenome | isolation source: Antarctica rocks | place: Antarctica: Victoria Land, Pudding Butte nord | collected 2016-01-03
AGAGGCGGTTATCTTTGGCTGTTACTCCGCAATCGCTGACTTTGCCCGACAGGTGGGGCGCGACAAGAACCCAGGTAGCATCCGAAACTTCGTGGCGACGCATAATAAATTGACTTTACTGCAAAGATATATTAGCTCGCGTTATTGTCCTCACGCTCTAGTCCAGACCGATTGTTCCCGCCCCTAATGGAGCAGCGGTTAGTGATGCCAGTAATGGAGCAGATACGGGAAGTCAACAAACAAAAAGCCCCCGAGCCGAAGCACCGGGGGCATAAGTTGTAGTTGGCGGAAAGAGCCTAAAAAGGCTTGAAACGCTCATAAGGGTTGTACGGATTGCGGTTAGGTGGCGTGACCTTGCTGGAAAGCCCCCAGAACTTGCTCAGGCCGAAGAGCACCAGGCCCCAAGTAGCGGCGGTACTGCCCCAATTGGGTGCCCAGGACGAATAGAGAAAGGCGATAATCGCCGCGAAAATCAGGAAGCTACGCATATCAACACGGGTTAAATCCTCACGCTAACCAAGCAGGCAACGTAGTGCGGGCACCTTTCGTTGCTTTGGCCGGGCTGCCAAGCGCAAGGGCAGCTATTTGAATGTGCGGGCCTTGAGCAGGTCGGCGTTGGTGAGCTTGAGCTTGACATTGCGCCCGCCGCCCTTCTCATACACCTCGATGATGAGTTGCTTTTGCTCGGGGATGGTGAATTTCTTAAAGATGTAGACCTGTTCGAGCTGGCCTTTGACATCAATCTTTTTAAGCCCCCCGTTGAAGACGTAAATGGGCGTGATTTCCAGCGCTTGCTCGGCTGTGCGCTTGGCCACCTGCTTGTCCTGAATGTAGAATTTAACGAAGTCCACATCGTAGGTCACGTTCGACTTATTGGCAATATGGAGCGGGAAAAACAGGGTTTCCTGCTTGTAACCCACGTTACCGGCACGCACGCTGAGTTGATTAGCACTCTCGCTGGCCGAAGTGCCACCCGCCGCCAGGGCCTGCCGCGAATAGGCATCCAAATTGCCCTGCGGGATGGGCGAATTCGACAAAATGGCTTCGCCCTGTGCCGATGAGGCCGACCCGGCCGCGCCCAGGCCGAGGCTGAGCACCTTGGGGTCGTGCTGATAGTTCACCACGAAGGAATATAGCTTGCCATCCGACGTGAGTACAGTCATATTGGACTCCGGAAAGCCCGCCGAAGCGGCTTTGACGCGCACGATGTTTTCCGCACCGGTGGCCTTGGCAGCAATCAGGCCCGAACTGCCCAGGTCGACGTAGGTGACCGGGAAGGGAAATACCAAGTGAGTGGTTTTTTGGTCGCTGATGTAGAGCGGATAAGTTGGCAGCTTGTTGGCTTCCGAGTATTGCAGCATCCGGGCAGCCGAGGTCTGGGCCTGCGCTGGGGCGGCGGCTAGGCCGATTAAAAGGGCACTGGTCGCGAATAGGGTGGTTTTCATGGGAGGGAGTCGTTAGTCTTTGTCTACTTTGAGCATCACGTTGTAACCCGCTTTCAGCCGGACTTTGACCAAGCGGATTTTCTTTTGGCCGATGCCTTTCACCGCGCCTACCGCAACGCCGGCCGCGGCCATGGCCGGGTCGGCGCTCATCGTCAGCATATCGGCCGCGCCCAGCCCTTCCGCGCCCGCCTGCTTGGCGGCATCGCGGGTGATGGCTCCGGGAATGTGCAGCCCTTCCAGCCCATCCACGTCGTACACTTCCAGCGCCGCCGGAAACACGCTGTTGCCTGATTTGAGCGTTTCAATGGCAATGCTCAGGCGCTCGCCGGCCAGGCTGCACTTGCCGTAGATGAAGGTGTTGGCCGGCAGGGAGTGGCCGTTGATGACCGCCGACTCGGTGAGGCGCATCTTCACCAGTGAGCCGCTCACAACTTCCTGCGATTCGTGGATAACGGCCGGCAGCGTATTGCCATCGCCGCCCGTGCCGGTTTCGGCATCGAAGCCCTGGAAGGAGGCCGTGCGCTTCCGCCCCGGCCCGTTGGAGCCCAGGCGTGATACTACGGCGTCATCATCGATGGCGCGCAACCGGGTGGTGGGTTTCTTCTTTTTCGGCGCTGCCGCGACCGTGCGAGGGGCTGTCGCTCCCCCACCGGCGCTGTTGGACTGAGCCAGCAGGGCTGCCATTTGCAGCTGAGCCTTTTGCTCGGCCAAGTCCCGCTCGTGCTGGCTGCGCATCAGTTCCATCTGCTCCTGCGGGGTGAGCGCGCCGGGGGCTGTCGTCGCGGGGGACACGGTGCCCGGCGCTACCCCGCCGTTCATCTGGGCCTGCTGGGCGGCAATGAGCTGGTGCTGGGCTTCCACCACCGATTTATCGACGGAACCGTTGGGACCCGCTTTGCCATCGGCTCCCACCGCATAGGACAGCCCCGAGCCCGAAGCTGTATCAAGGCGGGCATCCACCAGCCCCCGGTTGCGCAGGGTGTCGACCGGGCTGGCGTAAGCTTCGAGCTTGCTGCTGGTGATGGTGCCCTTCTCGGCTTTAGGTAGGTTGGTATTGAAGCCGGTTTCGGTGTTTTGGGCTTCTGCCGGCGCGCCCTGGCCGCCCCCGCCCAGAAAGAACATCACGGCCAGAAAGGGCACGCCCACCACCGGCAGAAAGGTAGCCATCTTGCGGGTCCTAAGAAATTGCGCATCATGTTGCGCGTTGGTTGCCGTTGCCATAATTAAAGGGGGAGGATTAGCGGGGGAGCGTATTCAGGTCTTCATTCTTAAGCACCCGCCAGTTCTCCATCAGGAAACCGTGGGGATTGTTCTCCGAGCGGGTCACGTCGCGCAGGGAGCACTCGGAAAGGAAATTGCGGTTGGTAACCGACGTGGCTCGAATGACGCGCTGGTGCCCGTAGCACCGGGCAACCATCGGCCGCGAGTTGGTCACCACCACGCTATCGACCGTCATTTCCAGGCTGATGTTGGCGGCAATCAGGTCGTTGTAAAAGCCTTTTTCCTTAAAGTTTTCATACTGCCGCTTGGCCGAATTATCGGCTAGGTATAGCACCTTGTTGACATTGCTGTCGATGGCTTTCTGGTCGGGGTCGAGGGTGAAGAACAGCTCGTGAAAGCGCGTAACGTGGCTGCGCGCCTCCACCGGCCGGTTGGCCCGCGCATCCTGCGCCCCAGCCGTGAGCAGCTGCCCGCCTTCCAGCACGTAGATGCGGTTGGCCGCCGCGTTAGTCGTCTGGAGAGCGAAGTAGGCGATGGTGCCGGCCAACACCAGCACGGCCACAATGAAGAGCAGGGCCAGCGTTTTGACCTGCTGAAACGCCGAATCGATGGTTTTGAGGGAAGCGAACATAGACAAAGGGAATAGTGGGGGTAGACTGCGCGGCGGGGGTTAGCCGCGCAGGCGGTTGACGAAGCTGGTTGCCCGCTCACGCACCGCCGTGCCGGCCCGGTGGCCCGCCGATTCACTGCGTGTCATATTGCCGGAGCCCGTGCCGCCGGCCAGCGCCTGGCCCGCTCCTACGGCCGCACCCAGACCCGACGCGGCCCCCGATACGCCAGCTGCACCCGCGCGCCCTGCCGCCCCCGCTGCCGCGCCGGCGGTAGCTGCTCCGCCACTCATGGCCGACTGCATGGCCCGGGCGGCCATGCCGGCCCCGGAAGCGGCAATCATCATATCGGTGATAAAGGGGATAATCAGGTAGCCCGTGATGGCAATGCACAGAAAGACGAGGTAGCCGAAGTCGGCCGAGTCCACGCCCTGGTTGGAGGTCAGGCGCGTGATGTCGCCTTGCAGCATCATGATTTGAAACTGCCCCATGATGGCCCCGAAGATGTTGGCCACTGGCACCCACAGGCTAATAGTGATGAACTGACCGAGCCACTTGGGAATGGAATTGCCGAAGCCCGGGAAGATGGCCAGCCCGAAGGTGAGCGGCCCCAGCACCGAGAGCACAATCAGCAGAAAGGTGGCCAGCACGTTGATGAGCAGCCGGGCCGCGACGTGAAACAGCTCCAGCGTGTTCTTCATCCACTCCCGGAAGTTCTGGCTCACGTCGTACTTCAGCTTATCAAACGTGAGCGACATCTGCTGGCCCCTGTTCATCATGCCCAGCTCGTCGAGCCGCTTCTCGTACGCCTCGTCCGTGGCGAAATACTTGTTTTCGGGCCGGGCGGCCAGTAAGGCCTTTTTCTGGTCCTGCAAGGCCGTAATCTGGGTAGTCTGGTCTACCCGCACTGCATCCGTGCTCGACGCCAGCGCGCCGGTGATGCCGCGCAGGCCCCCGAGCAGCTGCGGAAACAACAGGATGGCCAGCCCAATCAGGAACGGGCGCAGCAGCGGGTATAAGTCGATGGGTTCGGCGCGGGCAATGTGGCCCCACACCCGGGAACTGATGAAAATGAGGGCCCCCACCCCGCCCACAGCCCGGCCCAGGGTCACGAATTGCGCCACCAGGGGCAGCATGGAGTCATAGAGCCGGCTGAGCATCTGCTCCATCTGGAGCATCTGCGCGGTGATGGAATTCATTTCCATAGTCGGGTGGGTTGGGGGCTAGGGGATGGAAAGACGAACAGGGCGCTATTGCCGAGCTCCCACCAGGGTGAGCACCGAGGCGCGGTCCTGAATGGCCTGCTGCTGGGAGAGGGCCACGGCACGACATTTATTGGTGTAGTAGGTCATCAGGTATTGCTGCTGCTGCATTTTGTCACCAATCTTGTTGATGAACTTGATGCGCTGCGGGTCGGTCATTTCGGCCCGGTTGGTGGTCATGATGGTGGCCAGTTCGCCAATCAGGGCCACGTTTTCTTGCAGCAGTACCTGGTAGACCTGCGCCGCTTCGGTTACCTAGTTGGGCGAGAGCCCGCGCCCGCGCAGGTCGGCCACGCCCGAGCTGAACTGCGAAATCATCGAGGCCTGGGCGGCGTAGATTTCCCGCACCCGGCGGTAGTTGCGGACCCCGGCGCTAATCTGCAGCAGGCTGCTGTACCACTGCGCGTGCAAGGCCTGCGTCTGGTCCACGATGCCCTTGATTTTGCCGCTCACCACCTGCATATCGCCGGCCAGGGCCTTGCCCCGCCCCAGCAGTGTGGTCGAAACGCCCTGGTGGACAATCTGCTTGCGCGAGCTGGATTCGGCGATGGGCGCGGAAATAACGGCGGGAGCCTGGGCAAAGCCCTGCTGCGTGCCCAGCCCCAGGCCAAGCAGCAGCATCGTGGTGAGTGCTTTCATCGGGAGAGGTAGAGTTAGTGCGCGCCCATGAGGCTGAGCAGCGCTTGGTGGTCCTGCTCGACCTGCTGGGCCGTTTTCAGCACCATCATGTTGCGCCGGGTGAAGTAGTTGACCAGGCCCAACTGGTCGGTGATTTTAGCGTCCAGCGTGTCGATGAACTCCATCCGCTCCGCGTCGGTCATCTTGAGCATGGAAGGGCTGGTGATGGTGGTCAGGTCGGATACGGTGTTGGCTCCTTCGGCCAGCATCTTCGTGTAGATGGATACCATTTCCGTCAGCTGGGCTGGCGTGATGTAGCGCGAGGTGCGCAGCACGTTGATGGCCGAGGAGTAAGTCGAGATGATTTGGGTTTGCTTGGCGTAGATGGCCCGCACCCGGCGGTAGTCGCGCACCGCGCCACTCACCTTCAGCAGGCCGTCGTACCAGGCCTTGTGCTGCTCCATGTTTTTGAGGGAGAAGGTCTTGGTCAATTCCTGCTCTTTCACGCCGAGCGCCACCAGCTTATTGGCCGCGGCTTCCAGTCCCTTCATGGTGTTTTGCAGGCCGGTTTGTACCCCACTCTGCACTTCCAGCACGGGGGCCGTCACCACCAGCTGGGCCGACGCTTTTGAGAAGCTGAGGCCTATCAGCGCCAGGCTGAGGATTCCAATCTTCGTTTTCATGGGAAATGCGAGTAATTGAAGGAGGCGGGCCTACAGCGTCCGTGTGTAGGGATGCTCTAGGTACATCATGTGGCGCTCGGCCGCAAAGCGCACCCGCCCGATGCCGGATTCTACGCTCTGGAGCGTCGGCAGGGCCTGGGTGGCCGTCACGTTGGGTTCCTGGGTGAGCGGCAGCAGCATTTTCATGACTTCCTCGCACTCGGATGTGAAGCCATTCCAAGTCGCTACATCTTCGGGCTTCACGCGCTTCATGCCCCGCGAGCGGACCACCGTGCGCAGCACGTAGCGGTAGCGCTTCCAAACGTTGGCTAGTACCGGGTGCTCTTTTACCGCCGGGTTCAAGGTGCTAGCCTCCCAAGTGTTCACGGCTTGTGCATAGGCCCGGGCGGCGGCGATGTCAGCCTTTTCGGCTTTGGGAGCTGCCGCTAGGCTATCGGCAAAGGCCATGGCAGCCACGGCCACCCGCGAGGTGGACATTGTCGGAGAAGCTACTTCAACAGCTTTATTGTCCGTCGCCGTAGTAGCCTTGTCGGAGCCACAGCCGGCCAGCAAAGCGGCCAGCCCGAGTATCGGAAGCATGGTTTTCTTCATGTTTTTTCCCTTTGGTTCATTTCAACTCTCCTACCCTTCACGCAGCTCGTTGGCGAAAAGCTTGATGGCCGTGGGCATATCACCTGTCTGCCGGAACTTCTCGAACAGCCGCATTTCCTCTGTTTCCTCGGTGGTGTAGGTCACGTATTCTTCCTTCGATACTTCGATGGCGTACACCTTAGAAACGACCCCACCCAGACTGATAAACACCTCCGTGTAACGGCCCCGCGTGGCCTTATTATCGCGGTTGATGCTCAGCACCAAATCCTTTTCCTTGGGCGTGAGGGAGAGCAGAGCCTGAATCTCATCGAAACGGTTGATGAACTTGCGCTGGTCGAGCAGAATCTTGCAGTCCGAGTTGTTGATGATGGCGTCCTTGACAATCTCGTTGCCGATGAGGTCGTCGATTTCCTGCGTCACCACGATGGCCTCGCCGAAGAACTTGCGCACCGTTTTAAAGAGATACTTGATATAGGCCGCCATGCCCGGCGTGGTCAGCGCTTTCCACGCTTCCTCAATCAGAATCATCTTCCGCACCCCCTTCAGCTTGCGCATCTTGGAGATGAAGGTTTCCATGATGATGAGCGTGACTACCGGAAACAGGATGGGATGGTCCTTGATGTTGTCCAGCTCGAAGACGATGAAGGGGGCCTGCACCAGGTCCAGCTCCTTTTCCGAGTTCAGCAGGTAGTCGTACTCGCCGCCCCGGTAGTAGGGCTTGAGCACGTACACGAAGTTGTCGAGGTCAAAGTCCTTCTCCCGGACCTTTTCCTCCTCCAGAATCTTGCGGTACGGCCCTTTAACAAACTCGTAGAACGTGTTGAAGCTCGGCTTGATAAGCGCATCGGCTTCGAGCATCACGTAATACAGGCTCACGGCCGTGGAGAGCGACACGTACTCCGACTGGCTCACGCTTTCGTCGTCCTTTTTCCAGAGCGCCTGCAGCAGCGTTTTAATGGATTCCTTCTTCTCCACGTCCAGCTTACCCGAAATAAGGAAGGGGTTGAAGGCAATCGGGTCGTCCTCCTCGTAGGTGAAATACACCCCGCCCACCAGCTCGCACAGGCCCTTGTAGGAGTTGCCGGTATCCACCAGCAGGACGTGCGCGCCCTGCTCGTAGTACTGCCGCACCATGTGGTTGGTGAAAAACGACTTGCCCGAGCCCGAGGGCCCCAGCACGAACTTGTTGCGGTTGAAGATGATTTGCTTTTTCATCGGCTCATCCGAAATGTCTACCAGCACGGGCTTGCCCGTGAGGCGGTCGGAGAGCTTGATGCCCTTGGTGGCCCCGGTGCTGCGATAGTTGGTTTCGCTGGCCCAAAAGCAGACGGCCTGCTCGATGAAGGTGTAGAAAGTTTCCTCAGCCGGAAAGTCGCCCGCGTTGCCCGGAATGCCACCCCAGTAGAGCGCGGCGATGTCCACCGTGTTCTGCCGCGGCTTGCAGTTCATGGCGTTAAATGCCGCGTTTACCAGCTTGCGCACCTCGGTCAGCTCCTCCTCGTGCCGGCCCCAAGTGAGCACGTTGCAGTGCACGCGCACCGGCCGGCGCTTGTGGGCAATCAGCTTATTGAGGAAGGCATTGTAGTACTCGAAATTAATGGCGTTCTGCCGCGAGTAGAGCGAGAGGGAGTTGAGCCGGTCCTTTTTCTGCTCGAAGGTTTTAACCGTTTTCGTGGTGTTATCCAGAAACACGTACTGGTTTAGGATATGGTTCGCGCCCAGCAGCAGGCCCAGCGGCGCAGCGAAGCTGATGGGGAAGTCCGAATATTCGGTGCTGTATGGTTCGTAGCGAATGTCAGTTTCCACCGAGGTGGGCAAGTCATCGAGGTTGGCCACCGAGAACATCTGGCAGAACTCCGCCCCTACTTTCAGCCCCTCGGTCAGGTCCAGGTCCACTTGCAGGGCTTGGTCCGACAGGTCCAGGGCCAAGTACTTTTCCAGCAGTCCGGCCTTTTCAGTCGTACCGGCCAGCTCATCTGAGGTGAGCCGGTGTGAGCGGATGTAGGGCGCGTTGGTGGGGCCTACCCCTTCCAGCGTGCGCACGAACTGGCCCACGTTGTCGAAAAAGCTCTCCAGCACCTTGGGGTCGAGCATGTCCTTCGGCACGATGTTACGCCGGGCCAGCAGCCCCGACGTGCTGCCCCAGTTGGGACGCTCCGACGAGGTTTTGGTGAGGTAGAGGTAGCAGAAGTGGTTCAGGAACGGCCGCTCGTTGAAGTGGCGCTCGTAGGCCGAGGAGAGCAGCGTGCGCTCGGCCTCGAAGCCGGGCGCGTACTTATCTTCCACGTACCAGTCCTGCTTGTGCACCACGCAATGGTCGGGCAGCAGGCGCACGGCCTTCACGAAGGCGGCCTGCAGCTGGGCATAATCCTCCCGGGAGAGGGTGAAGATTTCGGGTAAATCCAGCCGAAACGCCACGGTCACGTCCGCATTCTTCGAGATGAGGCAATCCTTCTCCACCTTGTAGATGGGTTGCTTGGATTCCAGGGAAACGGAGGGCAGAACCTTATTGCTCATAAGCGGGAAAGCACCCAGCACCGGCCGCTAGGCGCGGCCGGCCGGGTCCTCGTTGAGGCGTTGGAATAAGCGGCTGTGCCGGTTGGTGATGTACTTGGGCGAGGAGCGCCGGGCGGCAGCCTTCATCAGCCCGTGCTCGCCAAAGCGGCGGTTCAGGGCAAAGACCCCGGCCCACATCCCGCCCCCGGCCAGAAAGGTGACCAGTACCGTGAGCACCAGCGGCACGCCCAGCAGGTAGCAGGTCACAAACAGAGCGAACACCAGCCCGATGCCCGCGGCCAGGAAGTAAATGTTGCTGCCCACTAGCCCCTTGAATTCGACGGGCTTATTGATGCCGCGATTGAGGTCGTAAATGGGCATGGCGGCGGCTTAGAGGAAGAATGAGCGCACCACCGTGGCCACGATGACCAAGAAAATCATCGAGCCAAACCACGACACGGCCGTTTTCTGGGTGTCCTGGTCACCGGCGTTCCACTTGCCGTAGACCTTGATGGCCCCCACCAGGCCCAGCACCGCACCGATGGCGTACATGAGCTTGGTCAGCGGGTCGAAGTAGCTGGTCACCTGGGTGGTGGCGTCCTGAATGCCAGCCGTGCCGTTGCCGCCTCCAGTCTGGGCGTAGAGCAGGTGCGAGCTGAGAAGCAGGACCGCGAGGGCCAGCGAGGTAATGAAGGGTTTCTTATTCATGGCAATGGGGAATGGAATCTGAGAGGTAGAAAGGAGCATAGGACTACTCATCGTCTGGGCCGAAGAGGTCATCCAGCTCGGCGTGGTTCAGGGCCATCTGCTGGGCCATTTGCTCGGCCAGGCTGGTGCCGGCCAACTCGATAGGCTGCGCGGGCTGCTGGCCGGTTTGCAGCAGGGTCAGGTATTCCGCGACGGAAGCAGCGGCCACCAGCTTGGGCGGGTCTACGGGGGCGATATCCAGCCGCGATGCCACTGGCTCATCGAACGTGGCCAGTGGCTCGTAGCCATCCGCCACCAGGGGCAGCTGCACGGTTTCGGGCTCCAGGGTCCCGTCAGCTGCCGCATCTGCAGCTATTTGCCCAGTGGGTAGGTTGTGGGCTTCGCGCCGGACAAGGGCAGCCAGGTGCTCATCGGCCTGGTCGGCCTCTTCGGTGCGGTTCTCATCCTGCATCTGGGCTTCGTCGCCCGCGGTGGCTATCGCATCCATTGGGGCAGTGTCGCTGGTGCTTTCATCCTGGCCGGTTGCCGTGCCGGTGGAATCGGGCAGCGCCCCGCCGACCAACGGCTCGGCCGCTGCGGGCAGGTTCTGTTCCGCGCCGGCTTCGGCACGTTCCGTATCGTCGGCATCTTGCCGGGCTTCCGTGGCCCCCGTCGTGGCCTTGACGAAGGCCGAGGTGGGACGCACCAACGAAGGAGGAGCCACCGCGCTAGCACTCAAGCCGGCGAGTTGGCCGCCGACCACTTTTCCACCCGGTGTCAACAGGGCCGTGAGTTCCGCCCGGTAATAGAGCAGGCCCACCACCAGGTAGTAGAGAAGAACCACAACCAGGACGAAAAGGCCAAACTGGCCCCAGGAATAGGCACTGAGCATCGCGGGGAAATAGCGTGGCACCCCAGGCCGACCGGCCCGGGCGTGAACTTGCCAAACCGTGATTTGACGCTGCAAACCTATCCGGGCTATAAACTGCTTGGGTAGAAAGTTGACGAATGGTTAGAATTCGATGGTGAGGTGCAGCCCCGACACACGAACGGCACGCGGCTCCGGTGGCTAAACCGGGCTGCGTGCCGTTAAAAAGGCCATAGGGGTGGGAGCTACCCTACCAGATGAATGCGGATTTTCAGTTCGTCCTTGCACGAGCGGCTGACGGGCACGTACTCCTTGCCCAGCAGCACGCTGCTCTCTTCGTAGGCCTGCACATGGTCCAGGTTCACGATGTGGGAGCGGTGGGTTTTGAAAAACTGATTGGGCAGCTTTTGCTCCAGCTCTTTCATCGTGGAGTCAAACACGAAACTCTCCCGCACGGTGTGCATGCGCACGTAGTTCTGCAAGGCCTCGAAATAGAGAATGTCAGCGAGCAGCACCTTGACGTGGCCCGAGCCCTTGCGCACAAACAGGTAGTCCTTGAACTTGGGGCAGCGCTCGGCCGGCCCCAGCACCTCCGTTCCGGCGGCATTGGCGGTGTCGGAACCGGGGCCGATGGGACCGGCCTGGTAGGCATTGTAAAGGGCCAGCTCCACCTGCACCCGCAGGGAGTCATCCGTGAAAGGCTTGACCAGGTAGCCGTAGGGCTGGGCCAGCTTGGCGCGGTTCAGGGTGTCCGCGTCAGAGCGGGCCGTGAGAAATACCACCGGTATGGCAAACTGGCGGCGAATGAGCAGGGCGGCCGCGATGCCGTCGCAGTCGCCGGCAATGTTGATGTCCATCAGCACCAGCTCCACGGGCTGGGTGGCCAGCACGCGCAGGGCTTCATCGCTGTTGTCGACGGGTTCGAGCGGGGTGTGCCCCAGCCGAACCAGCGTTCGTTCTATCTCCGCGGCAATAAGCAATTCATCTTCAACAATGAGAATGGTAGACATAGGGTGGGATAGGTGAGCGTGCCGGGAGGCTCGTCATTTACGAGTAACCTCCACGTGCGTGCCCGTGGGAAAGGAACGGGTCACCGAAAGCGAGGCTTTCAGCTGTTTGGTAAGCGTGCGGACCAGCTGCATGCCCAGGGAGTGGGCTTTGGACGGCGCGTCCTCGGCCGGCATTCCGGCCCCGTCATCTACGACGGTGAGCCGGAAGCCGGTGGGGCGGCTGGCGAAGGAAACGTGCAGGTGGCCCTTGGCAAGGCCCCAAAAAGCGTGCTTGTACGCATTGGTCACCAATTCGTTGACCAGCAAGCCCAGTGTGCTGGCCTCTTTGGGGCTCATGATTACCGGGACCAGGTCCGTACTCAGCTGGATGGTCTGCTCGGAGGTGGCCAGGGCGCTGCGCAGTGAATCAAGCAGTTCACCGAGGTATTGGTCCATGCGCACTTCGGCCAGATTGTCGGCTTGATACAAGAATTCATGGACCAGGGCCATGCTCTGAATTCTGGCCCGACTGGCATCCAGCGCAGCCACCAACGTGGGCTCGGGCAGGGTACTAGCCTGCCAGCCCAGTAGGCCGCTCACCAGTTGCAGGTTGTTTTTCACGCGGTGGTGAATTTCCTGCAACAGCACTTCCTTTTCGGCCACGGCCCGGCAGTTTGCCTGGTTGGCCAGGGCCAGCAGCGCTTTCTGCCGCCGTAGCCGCCAGTACAGCCAGCTACCCACCCCGAGGGTGGTTATCAGCCCACCCAGCAGCAGCCACAGCGAGTGCAGCTGCGCCCGCTGGCTGCGCTGCTCAAACTCGGCGGCCCGCTTCTGCTCGGTCAGCAGCTTCACGTCGTAGCGCACCTGAAGCTGGGCCAGGGCCTGCGCCTTGTCGCCGTTGAACAGGGAGTCGCGCAGGTTCTGCGCCCGGGTGTCGAGGTCGAAGGAGCGCTGCACCCGGCCCTGGTCGGCGTACGCCCAGGCCAGGTTGGCCAGTGCGTCGGCCTCGTAGTCGGGCATCTTCAGGTTCCGGGCCAGGGTGAGGGCCAACTCCGCCATCCGTTGTGAGGCGGTCGGCAGGCTTTGCAGTCGGTACACGCGGGCCAGCGCCAGGGCCGAGCTGGCTAGCTGGGGCCGAAACCCGTGGTGCTGCATGATGCGCAGGGCCCGGTTCATGTTCGTTGCCGCCGAGTCCAGCGTGGCCGTGGTTTGGGGTTGAATCATGGCGTACACCTCGCCCCGGAACTGGTACACGTAGCCCCGGCCCCGGGCGTCCTTCGCCCGCTGCATGTAGGGCAGGGCCCGGGTCGCGTAGTGCAGCACCGAGTCGTAGCGCTGCATCACCAGAAAGGTGTTGGCCAGGTTGAGCAGCAGGCCACCCCGCTCGCGGGGGCTGACGCTGCCAACGGCCACTTGCTGACGGTACGCTTGCCGCATGTACTTCAAGCCACTGGCCACGTCCTTGGTGTCCACCGATACCAGGCCCATGCACTGCGTGAAGCGCCACTGGTTGGGCAACTGGTGCGCCCGCGCCACTACTACCCCTTCCTGGCTGTACCGCATGGCGGCCACGTAGTCAGCGGCCCGCTCACAGTTCACCACCAGCTGGTACAAAGCATCGGTCGCCCCCGGCCAGTCCTGCCGGTGGCGGGCGAGCTGCACGGCCTGCTCCCCCACCCGGCGGGCCTCCGGCTCGTCCTGCGCAAACAGCGCATCGCTCAAGGCGCGCAACGCCTGAAACCGGGCTGAGTCCGGCAGTTGCGGCCGCCTGGCCACTTCGCGCAGCGAGTCAACACTTGCGCTGCCTCCTGACAGAGCCAGGCTGTTTTCCGTCGGCAAACACGTTGCGCCGGCTACCGTACTGGCCAATAGCAAGGCCAGCGCGGTCAAACGCTTACCGCCCGCCACGTCGCGTCGACGCTACTTGGGGGCAGGGTATGAAATTGCTGCTGGTACGCATTGCTGGTAGAGAATAGTGCCCCTCCCCTACCCTGCCGAGTGGGCAGGCAGCGAACGGGATAGTTTGAAATAGCGAAAGGAGAACTGGCCCGCCCACCAATTAGGGCGGGCCGGTGAAATTGCAACTAACGGGTAAGCTTACTTTTTGGGCGACATCATCTGGCGCAGCTGCCGCTGAAACGCTTTTTGAATTTGCCCCTCATTGGCCGCCTTAAACTGGGCGAGGATGTTGTGAATAACATCGGTCGAGGACGCTCCCCCGCCCAGCAGCAGGCCCATCTGCTGGAAAAATTGCTGGTGGCTGGCCGTGATGCGTATCTGAAAGGATTTCTTTTCCGCAGAATCCACAAACAGGGAGGTCAAGTCCAGCTTATCCTTACCGTCCCCCGTGGCGGCCGGCGTCGGCACTGCCTCAAGCGCTTCCTCGTCCTGGTCGTCTTCAGCGGGTAACGCCGCCGGAGCAATCGGCGGTGCTAGAGTTGCAACGGCCAGCGCTTTTTCTCCCTTTGGTTCAGTTGGGGTAGCACTGGCCGCTGGCACCGCAGTAGTAGCTAGCTGAGGAACTGGCTCTGATGCAGCGATTGGCGTGACCGTCACGGGCGGCTCCGACTCGACTGCTGGTACCGGTGGCGCAGCCTCGACGGGTACGGCTGCCGGCTCCGGGGCGGGAGCATTAGGCGTGGGCGCTGTCTCCGGGGCCGGGGCGGCTCCGGGCAATACGAAGGGTTGGCTGGTCCCCATGTGGCTGATGGCCGCAACGGAGCCCGTCAGGCGGGCCAGCTCGGCCATTTGTTCTTCCGGGGTGAGTTTGGGCTTTTTGATGGATGTTTTGGCCATGACGAAAAATGGTGTTGGCTAAGAGTTGCAGAGGAGATGAATCAGCGGCTGACGCAGTGAAGCGGCTATGCCCCGGGGGCAGACTCGACGGCCGGGGCAGTAAACGCAATGGTTTTACCCGAGGGCGTGACGGCCCCCTCCCCTTCCACGAGGGTTAAAATTTCCAGGATGAGCTGGCCCAGACCGAGCCGGTTGAGGTCGCGCTCGGGCAGCGGAAACATCGTGGAGCGGTTTTCCTTGTAGGTCATTAGCAGCTCGACCCGGCTCTTGAGCAAGGGCAGCCCCTTCTCCTGAAAAAGCTCCTCCGTTTTATCATAAATCCCCTTTTTTTCGGACTTCACGAACTTATTCCAAAAGGCATAGAAGCCCAGCAGGTTGGAGTCTTCATCGCGGGACTGTACAAACTGGCCCAGGATGCCCATGTAGGACATGGTAGAGGCAATAGAGCCCTTGTCGGGCTCTATTGGCAGGAAGATGTAATCCACCAGCCGAAGCAGTTCAGGTAGTCCCACTACGTTCACTGTGCCAGGAGTATCCACCAAGATGAAATCGTAGTCCTGCTCAAACAATCCTTCGATGGAACTCACGGCCTTCTCCACGCTGGAAATGATGACTGGGTAAGGCGCTATGCCCTGCTTCAGCAAGCGGGCCTGAAACGGCGCTTCCGATTGCAGCCGGTTCTGCTCTTCGAGTCGGTAGGCGTGCAGCGAGTTCTGGGGATAATCGCAGTCCACCATGGCCACCTTGTAGCCATAGTAGTAGCACAGCGCCGAGGCCATGTGCGTGCCAATGGTCGACTTACCAGCGCCCCCCTTCTGGGTGGCAAATGCGAGTACGTGGGGTTGATTCATGCGAGAGGCTGGGTGATTTAAAATAGCTGAACTACTAGTTGCAAAGTGGTATTGTGTCATTGCCACTAAGTTGTATCAGGGCAATGTCGCAAAGTTGTCTTGTTGCAAAAGTTAAAAGGTGTTTAGTTGCAAAGTTGCAAAACAGCAAAGTGCTTCTGTTGTATTGTTGTTTGGTTGCAATGTGGCGAAGGTAATATGTTGTGTTGTTGCAAAGCAACTTTAGGGCAAATATTGTTTGTAGAATATTGGGGTAAAGTTGCAAAGTTGCATTGGTGAACTGGTGCAAATATCTAAAAATATTTAATCTACAGGCATCATTCTTATTTATGCTGCATAGTGGCAAAGTTGCAATGGTGCAGTGTGTCATAAATTCGAAATAATACGCTTTAGATAGTAGAGGCCATAATTAACTTTGCAATAGGTGTAAAGTTGCAAAGTGCTAAAGTTGCATTGTGGCAAAATTGACAAGCGGTAGCTCTAGTCCTAGTGCCGTTCAGCGCCCTCGTTCTGATAACATGTTCAACGACCAGCAAGCGGTAGCTCTAGTCCTAGTGCCGTTCAGCGCCCTCGTTCTGATAACATGTTCAACGACCAGCAAGCTACGTCATTGTCCGGACAAACTTCGTTTGCCCGATTCAATGACACCGCCAAGGTCGCAGGCTCACATGGCTTGGCTTGCTAATTTAGCGTATAGTGTTTGTCGATACACAAGGCTGGATTAATTTTAGGAACTTTGTGTAGACTAACACCGCCATAACTATCATGGAACCGGAGAAGCAAGCTGAAAAAGTCGCTGATGCAGCCCGAATTTTGCGTATTGACGTTCGGGTGAGCCCGGATGAGAAAAAGGACTTGCAGGCCAAGGCCAAGGCAGCCGGCTATAAAAAAGTCTCGGCCTATTTGCGTGATGTGGGCCGAGGGGTAGAAGTGAAAGAAAGCATACCACCAGAGTTGCGACGGCAGCTGGTTGGCATTGGTACCAACCTAAATCAGATAGCTCGCCTGGCGCAGGTGGGTAAATCATTCAGTAGTCACGAGGCTCAGTTGGTGCAGGCATTGGCTATCATTAGGGGGTACTTTGTATGATTGCAAAGACCACCACCGGTAATGATTTCGCGGGGGCACTCACCTATGGCGCAGGGCAACGGCAGGGGAGGGGAAAGGAGCCCGGGGAAACTCCTCTTTTGGTAGTAGCGAATCTTATTCCGGGTACTCCCAAGGAGATGGCGCAGGACATGCGCGCCGTAGCTGCCCAGAGCAAAAAGATTCAGAAGCCCGTGTGGCATACCGTGCTCTCATGGAAGGCAGGGGAGGAGGTTACACAGGCGCAAAAGGTAGCCGCTGCCCAGCGGTATTGCGAACTGATTGGCGCGCCCATTGACCGGCATCAGGTAGTTGTTTATGAGCACCGGGATAAGAAGCACGCCCACGTGCACATCTACCTAAATCGGGTGCCTATTGATGGGGGAGCGGCTTTGCGAACGGATAATAACTTCTACCGGCAGCCGGCCATCACGCGGCAGATAAGCCAGGAGCTGGGCATGGACCCCATCCCAGAACGGCGGCGTAGCCTCCAAGCCCTGGACCCGACGAAGCAGGCAGCCCGGGAACAGGTGAGTCGGACGCTGCTGCGTCTTTTCCGCCAACCTGATAGGGGAGGGGAGGAGTGGTTGGCTTTGCAATTGCAAAAAGAGTTGATTGGGGTTCGCTATACACATGACAAGGGTGGGGTTTTGCGTGGCGTGAGCTTTGAAACGAACGGCATAGCGGTTCGGGGACAGGAAGTGGGCTACAAAGGGGCGCAACTGCGCGAGGCCCTGGCCGTGTCCGTGGTGCAGGCCCCGTTAAGGCCGGAAGTAGAGAGTACAGCAGGCGCGGAGGCACCAGTTTTTCTGCCAGTGGTAAGCAAGCTCAAGCCGCCGAAGCGCCCCCACCGGAAAGGCCCCGCCCGGTAGTTTCCGGGTACCCAAGCCTTTTCATTCGTGTGCCCTTTGTGCACCTCACCGCTGACTTTGAACCGCTCATCAAGTAATCCGGGCCAAGGGCTGCTGGCGGCGGTAGGTTGCTTGATTCACCAAGCGTTTCAAGCGATGGAAGACGAGAAAGGACTACGGAAAATCATGGAGTTTATGCGCCTATTTGCTATTGTGCTGATGGGGGTCAACATCTACTATTTCTGCTTCGGCTACTTCAAGGGCATGGGCTGGACGCCGGCCGTGGTCGAACATATTCTGGAGAGCTTTACCAGGAACACCTTTCTGTTTAAGGCCAGTTGGGTGAGCAAGACGCTGGCCGTGGTCTTCCTGCTACTCAGCTGCCTCGGCACGCGGGGGCGGGCCAATGAACAGCTCAGAGGGGCTTCGGTGGCGGGCTACGCCGCCATTGGGCTGGCGCTGATTTACGGGTCGGACGTGGTGCGCAGCTTCTCGCTGGGGGCCGGGCTGACGACGGCGCTCTATATCGGGCTGCTGTCGGGGGGCTTTCTGCTGCTGCTTAGCGCCGGGGCCTGGCTGAGCCGGTTGTTCAACAATGACCTGATGAAGGACATCTTCAATAAGGCCAACGAGAGCTTTCCGCAGGAGGAGCGGCTTATGGAAAACGAGTACTCGGTGAACCTGCGCACCGAATACCAGCTGCGCGGCAAACTGCACCATGGCTGGCTGAACGTAGTGAATCCATTTCGGGCCACCATGGTGCTGGGTACGCCTGGCTCGGGCAAGTCGTTTGCCATCATCAACGAGTTTATCCGGCAGCACCTGGCCAAGGGCTTCTGCATGTACATCTACGACTACAAGTTTGATGATTTGAGCCGCATCTGCTACAACACGCTGCTGCGCCACCAGGACAAGTTTGACAAGCCGGTGGGCTTCTATGTCATCAACTTTGATAACCCCCGCAAAAGCCATCGCTGCAACCCGCTGCTGCCCGAACTGATGACTGACATCGTGGATGCCTACGAAAGTGCCTCCACCATCATGCTCAACCTGAACAAGAGCTGGATTCAGAAGCAGGGCGACTTTTTCGTGGAGTCGCCCATCAACTTCGTGGCGGCCATCATCTGGTTTCTGAAGCTGTTTGAAAAGGGTAAGTACTGCACCTTCCCCCACGTCATCGAATTCCTGAGCCGCGATTACGAGGAGATTTTTCCGGTGCTGGCCTCGTACCCCGAGATTGAGAACCTGGTGAAGCCTTTCGTGTCGGCGTTTCAGAAAGACGCCATCGAGCAGCTGGAAGGCCAGATTGCCAGCGCCCGGATTCCGCTGGGCCGGCTGGCCTCGCCGCAGCTCTACTGGGTGATGTCGGGGAATGATTTTACGCTCGACATCAACAGCAACGAGGAGCCAAAGGTATTGTGCGTGGGCAACAACCCCGACCGCCAGGCAATTTATGGAGCCGCGCTCGGCCTGTACAACGCCCGGCTGGTGAAGCTGGTGAACCAGAAGGGCAAGCGCAAATCTTCCCTCATCATCGACGAGCTGCCCACCATCTATTTCAAGGGGCTGGATAACCTGATTGCCACGGCCCGCAGCAACAAGGTGAGCACCTGCCTGGGCTTTCAGGACTTCTCGCAGCTGGAGCGCGACTACGGCCAGAAGGAGGCCGAGGTCATTAAGAACACCGTGGGCAACGTGTTCAGCGGGCAGGTGTCGGGCAATAGCGGCAAGTGGCTGAGCGAGCGGTTTGGAAAGATTCTGCAGCAGCGCCAGAGCCTGAGCATCAACATGCGCGAAACCAGCACCAGCCTTTCCACCCAGATGGACAGCATGATTCCGGCCAGCACCATTGCCAACCTGACGCAGGGCAACTTCGTGGGCGCAGTGGCCGACAACTTCGGCGAGGAAATCGACCAGAAAGTGTTTCACGCCCGGATTCAAGTGGACGTGAAGGCGGTGGCTGCCGAGGCCAGGGCCTACCAGCCGATTCCCGACATTACCAGCTTTATCAACCCGGCCACGGGCAAGGATGAGGCGGAGGAGATGATTAAGGCCAACTTTAACCGCGTCAAAACCGAAGTGAAGGAACTGTGCGCCCGCGAACTGCTGCGCATCGGGCAGGACCCCACGTTGCGGCACCTCATCAAGGAGAAAGCAGAAAAGTAAGGCTCCGACAGGGGGCCAGACAGGACGGCACGGGGCCGGGGTTTGCGCCCCGGCTTCGTGCCGTTCGTGTATTGGGGCTGCACCTCAAGGCCGAATTCTAGCCACTCGTCAATATTCTCCCCAGGGCCTATTGGGGGCCGGTAGGTTTGCAGCGTCGAATTCCAGGCTGGCCAGCGCCTGCGCCGGCCGGAAGGGCAGCTTTTATTCACCTACCCATTTCTCCTATGGCTGAGCAAGATGAAGTGAATACCCCCACGCCGGAGCGCTGGTACATGAGTTCGGTGCCAACCTCCAACGGTAACATCAGCGGCCAGGGGTTGCAACGGGAGCCCGCCGGGCACACCCTTTATGAAATTCAGGTCAACCCCGCAAACCCCGACCAGGCGGCCCTAGTGCCGGCGCCCGGCGCAGACGGCCGGCTACTGAATGCCTTTGACCATGCTTTAATGCGGGCATTCACGACTACCAAGCTCCCCGGCCGGGAGGAAAATTTCCTCACGGTTGAAAAGCCCACGATGCTGGAAAAGGTGGGTGATAACTGGAAAATTACCGACCAGGGCCGCGTGGGCTACAGTGCTACCGCGCCCGAGCAGGTGCAGGTATTTGGCCAAGTGCCCCCGCAAGCCGCCCCGCAAGCAGAATTGACGACCCGGGCCGAGGAGCTGGCCGGCGAGGTGGCCACCACCACGGGCGCGGTCCGCGCCGAAGCCGAAGCTGAGCTAGAGGTAGTGGCCAACAGCGCGCAGCAAGGACCCGACGAGAGCCGGGCAACTTACGCGGATGCTTTGCGAGATGAAGCCCGGGCGGAGGTAGGTAAAGGAGCCACTGCGCCAGACAAGCAGCAACAACTAGGGGAGAGGCAAAGCAGCGAGCAGCCGCCGGTTGCCCCAGCGCCAGCACCTGATTCCGCTGCCAGTGGGGAACCGGTAGGGGAATTGCGCATCACCTGGCAGCAGAAGGGGGGCGAAGTGGCCCCACTGCTGGAAATGCGGGCTTACCTCGACCAGCTCAAGGAAGCCGGGGTAGCGGTAGGCGCGTTGCAGCTGGAGCGCGACCCGGCGGGCAAGCTCATAGGCGGCTTTGGCGTTACCTATGACCCCGAGTCGCACAAGCTGGGCCAGCTGGAAGCCGCCCTGCAAGGCTTCCGGCAAGTAGGAAATGGGGTGGCCGTGGTAGAGAAGCCCGAGCAAGCCACTGCCCGGCGGCAGGAAGTGGGCTACGATGACAACTATGAGCCGCAGCGTAGCAAGCAGGTTCGGGAAGCGTTTGGTGTGAAGCAGTGGGATGGCCTCAGTGCCCAGCTATCGGCCGTGCCCAAGCATACCCTCACCGCCCCGGAGCAGGTGCAGCAGGCCACTGCTGAACAGCGGGTGCGGCAGCTGGCCCAGCAGCAGGGCAAAACCACCGAGCAGGTCATCCGCGACGGTAAGAGCCTTTTTGACATTGATACCAGCGGCAACCCCGCGTCGGCGTTTCTGAAGAACTTCTACGCCCACCTGAACGGCGGCCCGAAGACCCGGCAGAATCTGGAAGTCGACTACGAGAAAACCCGCCAGGACTTGCAGGCCCGCCTGACTAGGCAGGCCGGTGCTGCCCAGCCAGAACTGTCGCCCGGCCCGCCAGCCCCGGATGTAAAGGCCCCCAGCGTGGCCGCTGAACCCATTGTAGGTAATGCCGTCCACCAGACCGTCGCGACGCCGGCCCCGACTGCTGCGCTGTTCCAGGCCGCCGAGGTGCCGCAAAAGGTGCTGGCTTCCCTCGGCCTGAACCTGGCGGAATTAACGGGTAGTGGCCAGCTGCAAAAGCTGCTCAGCGGCGAGAGAACCGATCTTTTACCCATGCAAGTGGCTGGTAAGGAAGGCCAGGAGCCCGTGAAATTCGAGGGTAAGATGGTGCTCCACCGCGAGGCCGACGGGACGGCCACGTTCAAAATGGAATTGCCCCAGGAAAAGCTGGTTATTCCCAACAAGATTGGTGGGCAGCCCTTCACGCCTGAGCAGCGCCAGCGGCTCGAAACCGACGGCAACGCTGGCCTGGTTCGGGGCCTCAAGGACGAGCAGGGCCGGGAGTTCAACGGCTACGTGGCCGTGGATAAGGCCATGAACAGGGTTGTTATCCTGCCCGAAGACAAAGTGACGCTGCATGATACCGTGGTCGGCGTCAAGCTTACCCCCGAGCAAAGCCACGACCTGCGTGAAGGCAAGGTGGTAGCGCTGGCCAACATGGCCAGCGGCAACGGCGGGAAGAAGTTCGATGGCACCGTGCAGGTGAATGCCGCCAAGGCCTGCATCGAAGTGAAACCAGCCGCGCACGAGTTGGGCCAGCGTCAGGCTCCGCAGGCCAAGCAGGCGTTGAAGGGTACCACCCCAACAGTAACGCCTGTCCCCGCCAAGGAGCAAGCTCCCCAGGTGAAACCCCGAGGCCCACGCCGCTAGCCCGGCCGCCTTCAATACTTCCTTTTACTGCCCCACAACTTCCTTTTACTGCCCCACAAGCCCGGAAGCAACCTTCCGGGCTTCTTTTTTCTGCCCTTTTCCCACCCTTACTACATCACAAAAATGGAACACGAGCTGACTTTCCAGAAGATTAAAGAGCAGGTGGAATTGCCCGAGCTGCTGAGCCACTTCGGCTACAACCTCAAAAAAGGCGAGCATCTAGGCAAAGGCAAGTGGCACGTGTTTGAGGGTGATGATACGCTGGTAGTCTTCAAAGGGCGCGGCGGCGACTGGATGTATTTCAATGCCCAGGACGACCGCGACAAGGGCAGCGTCATCGACTGGATGAAGAACCGGGTCAACTCCGACCGCATCGCCGGCATTGCCCAGTTGCCCGGCCGCAACCTCTGGCAGTCGGTCATCGACCACTTCCGCGCCTACCTCAACCTGCCCGAGGAGCAGCGGCCCCGACTCGACTTGCCGCCCATCGCCGAAACCGCGCCCGGCGAGAAGTTCCACAGCATCTACACCCAGCACTGCCGGCCGCTCGAAAACACCGCCTTTCTGGAAGGGCGGGGTATTACGAAAAGCACGTTGGAAAACCCGCAGTTTGCCGGTCGCATCCTCAACCAGTTCTACGCGGTGCAGAAAGAGGGAATGCCGGCCAAGACCTACGTCAACACAGCTTTCCCGGCCTACCACGAAGGGCGGGTAGTAGGACTGGAGCTGAAAGGGGAGGGCTTCAAGGGCCAGGCTCCGGAAAGCCAGTTCACCCGCTCGCTGTGGCTGAGCAGGCTGCCCGAGGGCCGGCCGGCAGCGGTGCTGGTAGTGAGCGAATCGGCCCTCGATACGCTTTCCTACGCGCAGCTGCGCCCTGCTGAAAGCGCCCTGTATGCCTCCACGGCCGGTACGCTGACCCAGAATAAGATTTTTGAATTGCAGTGTCTGCTCAAGGAGGAGCGCATTCCTGCTATCCGGGCAGCCTTCGACAACGACACGCAGGGTCACCATTTCGACACGCGGCTGCTAGCTGGTCTGGCCAGCGAGCAGAACCCCATGAAGGTAGTGCGGGAGCACGAGCACCTGCTCACGGTTGAAATCGTCGCGCCCCACGCGGCCGGCGTGCAGGCCCTGAGCCAGCAGCTCAAAATGTATAACGAGCAGACCAGCCAGCAGTACGCGCAGGCCAGTGGCGCGCCCGGTTCTCCGGCCACGAACCCGTCGTTGCGCGATGAGCTGATTCACTCGCAGAAGCTGGGAGCCCACACCTACCAGTTTCACCTGCCGATGAGCCGGGAGGCGCTGGGCGCATTCAACCAGGCGGCCAGCCAAACGCTAGCCTTCGAGCACCGGGTTGAGATTGTGAAAAGCCAAGGCAAGGACTGGAACCAGGACCTGAAGCAGGAACAACTGCAGCGGGTGGTGCAACGCGAACTGGGCAGTGTCGCCGAGGCACCGGCCCGCACCGATGGGGAGCGGATGTTCGTGGTGGAGTTTCGGGAGCGCCGCGATGCCGTGGCGCAGCTGCCCGCGTTGCGGAAAAACATCGAGCGGGTGGGGCTGGCCATCAACCATTCCATCAAGCTGGAAACGACCGTGGCGCGGGAAATCGCCACCGCGCTTACCCTGCGCTACCGGCTGGATTCGCCCCAACTGCCTGCTATCAGCGCCGCGCTGGATACGCTGGCCCAAAACCCCAAGGTCACTGTTATCGAGCCCGCCCCGGATGCCGCCGCGCGCCGGCAACTCGCCGCCGCGCAGGAGCAGCAGCGCCAGGCCAGCCCGCAGCTGGTGCCGAACGATTCTCCCGGCCGCGACCAGGCCCGCCAATCATTCATCCAAGCAGCTGGACAAGTGGTGAAAGAGTTGCGCGAAAGGGCCGCCGACCTGGATGCGGCCCGTTTGCAGGAGGTCAGCAAGCAACTGGTGCGAAAACAGGAATTGACGGGCCTGAACCGGGAAAACGTGGAAAAGGTCCTGGACCTGGTCGATAGGCTGGAGGCTTTGAAAGGTAGCCCCGCTGTGCAGCACCTGCGTCAGGTGGTGCAGGTATTGGAAGCCCCGGAGCAGCTGAAACACGAGTTGCCAGTTCGCAAGCCCGGGATGAGGCGCTAAATCGAGTTTGTAGCGGTGGGCAGCCCCGCCACGCTTCTCCCTAGGTAACCAGCCAAGTTAGGTGCTCGTGGGCTTCCAGCAGGGCCACGGTGTGGTGCCAGTAGAACAGCGCGTCTCCGGGTACCGAGCGCAGCTTATTGAGGTGATTAAAGTCGGGATGCGGCACGAAGAAGGTGCGCGGGTCGGCACCGGGCGCTGGCCGGGGTAGAGGGCCGTAATCCTCGGTGAGCAGCCGGGAGGCCAGGTAAGCTACGCGGGCGGCAGCGGCCACAGCCTGGTCTTCGCGGAAAGCGCCGTCAATGACGAAGTTGCGGAAAGCGGCGATGCCCCGGCGCAGCTCGGATGGGGCCAACTCTTTGGCTGGAACCCGGTTTAGCTTCATCTGGGCCAGCAGTAGCGCCGTTTGCAGGGCGTCTACCAGCACATCCGCCGCGCTGGTCTCGGTCAGGTGGCGGTAGCGCAGCTCCTTGGCCACGGTGGCGGCGAACGATTCGGCCACGGTGGCCACCTGCTGCACCTGGTCGAAGAGCACCCCCAAATCGAAGAGCTGCTTGATGATTTCCAGCTCCTTGCCCTTGCCGTAAAGAATGCCGGTGGTGCGCGGGGCAAAGGCCGTGAGCTTGTCGCCGGCGATGGATTCGACACTCGGGGCAGCTACGCGCAACGGCTCGCCCTCCTGATGTAGGAAGGCGGAGGCTACCGGCAATTGGAGCACCTGCGGATAGTTGTGTTCCTCCAACAGTAGGTCGATGGCAATGGCCCGCTGCGGGTGCTCAGCCAGCAGCTGCTGGTCCAGGGCCGAGTCGTAGTAAACATAGTAGTGGCCGCGCGGCACGTCGTCCTTGTGGCTGCGGGTGGCGTCGTACTCAAACGAGCGAAACGGCGGCTGCGCGCACACCTGCGTCAGGGCCGCGTCGATGGCGGCCAGCTCGGCCTGGGTGACCAAATCTGCGTCCACGGAAAAGCGGCGGGCCTGCCCCAGCACGAGCACCAGGCAGGTGCCGCCCTTGAACGTAAAGGGCAGCCCCGTCGCCACCAAGCGCTCTACCAGGGTAAGCGCCAGAATCATTTTTTCCAGAATGGAAGGGTCCAGGCCGGGGCGCTGCTGGCAGTGGTCCATCATCCACGCGCGGGTAAAAGACGTTGTCGTAATCATGTGGGAAGCAGGGAAGCAAGTTCGACAGCCAATAGCAGCTCGCGCAGGGCAAGGGCCTTACCCCGGCGCTTGGCGTAGGAGAATAAGCGGCGGGCATCGAGGCGGTAGCGGCGAGCCGCCGTGCGGTAAATAGTGCGCAGCTCCTCGCCCTGATAGGCGGCAAATAGCGCGGGGTCGCTGAGCAGGTCTACCAGAAGCTTTTCCAGGCGTGGTACGGGCGTACCGACCACGCGCTGCACGGGGGCGCGGCTCACCAGCGGCAGCACCAGCAGTGCGTCGGGGGTTTCGGCCACGTACAACTCCAGCACGCGGACATCGGGCTGCAAAAATACGCGCCCGCCCAGCCGGTCTTTTAGTGCATAGTAGGTCGATTGCAGCGCCTCGGGGGCCACTTCTATCAACTGCACAGTCCGCATGAGTTGATGGGTAGTGAAGTCGTTCAGCCACTGCGTAGTCCACACGCAGCCCGTGTCCAGAAACAACTCGGTGGCGACGTCCTGCCACAGGTTTACCAGCTCCGGCGGCACCGCCGGGGTAAAATCGGCCGCGCCGCCCTCTCCTGGCAGCGCATACAGACCCCGGCCCGCATGGACTAGTTGATTACGCTGGGCGAGCCGGTGCAGGTACACGTCGAGCGTAGCCTTTTTCAGCGTCGGATTCAGGGTGGCTACCCGCGCCAATAGCTCCTTGCGCGCGAGCACGGGCTGGTCGCCAAACCACGTGCGAAGCTGGGCATCAACGGTGGCCAGGAAATGCTCATCGGGTGAATGCATAGTGCAAGATACGCCAATAAATGCTGTTTATTGGCAAATCTTTCATGTGTGTTATCAAGTCTGACGCAGGGTGGCTGTCCGGAATGCTGCCACGTCCACCATGGCCAGGGATAGGGGAGCAGCCAGGCCGGCGCCGTGAATCAGGTCGCGGGCCCAGGCTGCCAGGTCGGCCGCGTGAATCATGCGCCGGCCGGCCTCGTCCTGGTACTCGGTTTTACCTCGCAGGAAGGCTTCCAGTTCCGGCCGCAACGCCGCCGGCACTTCTACCAGCGCCTGGTCGGGAGAGGTGGTACTGAGTAGTGAGTTCAAATAGTCTCGTAGGGCTTGATAGGAAGCCTGGCCGGCGGAAGTCATTAAACGGGTGGTAAAAGAGTGGCGCGAGTAATTGCTCAAAGTAGCAATACAAGTCTGATTTTGCCCAGTTTAGCGAAGTCCGGGTGAGGGCGAATCCCTGCGGGCCGGGCTGTGCGGGGCTGCGGCTTTGCCTGCGGTCCTGCGGACTAAACCCCTGCCATCCCTTTCGCAAAAAGTGAAGTAGGAATGGCATTGGCTGAGCCGGCATCTGCGGGTTTATAGCCCTGGCTCAGGGCAAGGGATTGACAGAAACGAACAAAAGGGAAAAAATCAGAAGTCGTGCCAGAAGGTCAGTATTACCAATCAATAAATGACACTTTAATTTAAATATAATTGAAACATTAATGGGTATTTTTACGTTTAAATAATATAAGCAGCAAGCATAAAATCAACCTGTTAAGTTATGAAAAAGCCCGCTCCTTTCGCTCCCCGTACCGATGTTTACGACATCATTACCAACCGCATTATTCTGGCGTTGGAAAACGGCGTGACCCCGTGGAAACAGTCGTGGAACGCGGCCCACGGTGCGCCCCGCAACTATCGCAGCAAGCACGCTTACCAAGGCGTGAATGCGCTGCTGCTGGGCATGCTGGAATATGAGCAGCCGTATTTCCTGACTTACAACCAAGCCAAGGAGCTGGGCGGGCAGGTGCGCCGGGGCGAGAAGGGGATGCCGGTGGTGTTTTTCACCGTTACCAAGAAGGACGACGGCACCGGGAAGGAACAGAAAAAAGCTTTTCTGAAATATTCCACGGTGTTTAACGTGGCCCAGATTGAGGGCGTTGAGTGGAAATTCCCCGAGTTGACCAGCCGCGAGCACACGCCCCGCGAGGTCGCCGAGCAGGTGCTGGCCGGCTACGTGGGCGGCCCCCGCATCCTGCACCACGGCAGCGAGCCCAAGTACCGCACCAGCACCGACACCGTGACCATGCCCGAGGCGGGTGATTTTCACACCGCCGAGGACTATTACCTGACCCTGTTCCACGAATTGACCCACTCCACGGGCCACGCCAAGCGGCTCGACCGCCCGACGCTGACCGAGGTGGCCGCCTTTGGCAGCGAAACCTACGCCAAGGAAGAACTGGTGGCCGAGTTGGGCGCGTCCTTCCTGAGCAATGCCGCCGGGCTGGATTTGGCCCTGACCGAGCCGAGCACCGCGAGCTACCTCACCAACTGGCTGCAAGCCCTGCGCAACGATAAGCACCTGATTGTATCGGCCGCCAGCCAAGGCCAGAAGGCCGCCAACCACATTCTGGGCATTGTGCCCAACTACGAAACCGAGGAAACCCCCGTCGCGGCCGAATCGGCGGAGTAAATGCGGCACCCCGCCCGGCGGCAGCAAGTCGTCGGGCGGGGATTGGGCTGGGCAACAAAAGGGAATTGTTGAGCCGGAACCAGAGGGAGAAATGCTGGCGGCCTCGGTTATAGCGCCTATCTATTTAATCAATAATTATCACTTTAATTTAAATATAATTGAAACATTAACGCCGTGTTTTGCGTTTAATAAGTACAAGCAAAGAACGATAAAACAGCTGTTTAGCCATGTTTGACGAAGCGTTTGATTTAGCTCCCGGTGAGATTTGGGCCGACCGTTACGACCCCGCCGACGAAGCCCCCAGCATTCCCGCCACGGTATCGGCCGCCGACCTGGCCGCGTGGGAAGCCGCCCCGTGGTTCTAGCCTCTTTTCTCATCTCCATTCCCTTGCCCAATATGCAGCCCGTCACCACCCGCCCCGCCCGTCGCATTCCCGCCGCCCGCTTAGCGCACCTGCGCGCCGCCAACGCCGCCCGCCTACAGGCCCGCGAAGAGGCTTTTCAATCCCGTCAGGATGCGCTGATGCAACTGGCCAATCCAATGCCCGAGTTTGCGCCCGCGCCCCGTCTCACGCTGCTGCCCGGCGGTCTGCATTGGTCCAACCCGGCCCCGGTGCCCGCCATTGGCACCACGGTAACGGTGAACCGCGCCGGCCACGCGGAACGGGTCGAGGTATACCCGTCACGAAGTGGGATGCGCGTGGAGAATATGATAGTTCCGGGTTAGCAGGGACGCGAGGTCCTGCCCAAACTCGGGGAGCCGGGTAAAAAAGCGCTGCACCGCTTGGCGAAATTCG
>JAABUK010003172.1_pt1 | contig 28160 bp, 21 predicted proteins | sample 5559141 | NCBI WGS metagenome assembly JAABUK01 (sample SAMN10711869, study PRJNA513367) | rock metagenome | isolation source: Antarctica rocks | place: Antarctica: Victoria Land, Pudding Butte nord | collected 2016-01-03
CGGGTGCAGAGCCTGCAACATGGCCTTGCGCCTTGATTTTGGTAGGTTTGAGTGCACCAGGAAAGCCTGTTCTTTCCGGAGCATTTCCTGCTACCGTTGGTGCAGAAGAACCTCCATCAGTGCCCTCCGGGACTTCACATTGTTCAGAGGCACCATGTAATCTCTGTGCTTCTGTTGAGCTCGCAGTATCGGATCCGGCAACATTCGGTCGAGTAGCCGAAGAGCCTGAAGCGATATCGGTGTTTGTCTGACTTTGACATGGCGCATATGGTGGTGCGTTCTGCTCCTCAAGCTCGTTTTCGCACGAAGGAGTGATTAGAAATGATGATCTTAGGACAACAACGGCATAAAGGCATAGGCTTCCCTACACCTCTCTTCTGGCTCAGTTAAAAAAAGAAAGGTATAACAGATAATTCTCTGTAACGTAGTTGCTTTACAATTCCGAATTATAGCTGTCCTAAAGAGTTGTATAAGATGACTGGTGAGAATCCGATGATAAAAACCTTTCCAGATTCACAGCCATCAGCGACTATCGACCCTAACGGCGAAATATCGAACATTGTCGCCCGGTAATCGGGTGGTAACCAGAGCAAGTTCTGTTTGTTCCATGTGACCCACGGCCCGCTAATGCTCAATCTTTGGCGATCACCATCACTGCCTCCCTCTTGAGAATATTCAGATGTAGTAGAGAGCTCAGTTCTGTATACCTTGAAACTACCGACGTTCGTAAGAAGGTTCGAGTCTATACTATCGAATGATAAACTCGTGATTACAGTGTTAACTGTAACTATCTGGTGGCAGAAACTGGTGCTGACGTCCCAGATTCTGACTGTCTCATCATATGAGGCCGACGCCAGCAGCTTCGAGTCGTGTGAGAATGCTACAGACATGACCCCGTCGCTATGGCCCTCAAGCGTTTGCTGAAGGAAGCCGGTGCCGACGTCCCAGATCCTGACTGTCTTGTCATATGAGGCCGACGCCAGCAGCTTCGAGTCGTGTGAGAATGCTACAGACATGACCTCGTCGCTATGGCCCTCAAGCGTTTGCTGAAGGAAGCCGATGTCGACGTCCCAGATCCTGACTGTCTTGTCATATGAGGCCGACGTCAGCAGCTTCGAGTCGTGTGAGAATGTTACAGACATGACCCCGATGCTATGGCCCTCAAGCGTTTGCTGAAGGAAGCCGGTGCCGACGTCCCAGATCCTGACTGTCTTGTCCAGTGAGGCCGACGTCAGCAGCTTCGAGTCGTGTGAGAATGTTACAGACATGACTGCGCTGCCATGGCCCTCAAGCGTTTGCTGAAGGAAGTCGGTGCCGGCATCCCAGATCCTGACTGTCTTGTCCAGTGAGGCCGACGTCAGCAGCTTCGAGTCGTGTGAGATGACTAAGTATCAGCATTTTTATGATATAATTCATCTTTATTTGTTAAAAATGCGCGCTTTATTGCAGTTTCATGTTCAGTTGCATCTTTAAAACTCATACATCTGATTTTGATTTAATAATTAAGTTTTCTATTTGTATGCTAGTCATCATGTCAAATCTCTTCGATTTTCTAGTGAAATGCGTAAGCTCGTACTTTTCTGATGCAAACGTTGCATCATGAGTGCAAACTCATTTTGCGCAGACATCATGTGCTTTGCTCAATGTTCTGCAAATTTCTTCAGTGAATCTGTCGTAGACTAGAATGTTAATATCATTTACGAAGTTAAACACTTCAATTTTAATTCTCAATGCTTTGCATTTTATAATTAAACTTGCGTTGAAGAATAAAAAGAGAATTGATGAAATAAGAAATCTTTGTGATATGTCTGCGTTTATCTCGCGTATGTTGCTCATTTATTCATCAAATATTAGTGATGTTTCTCGATTCTTTAAAAAGCTGCATGTTCATTTAATTATGTAGCTTGACATTCTTTTCATTTTCAACGTATGCAGAAGTCTGACATGTAAGACTTGATTAAACACTTTGATGATGTTTAAGCTTAGCATGAAGATCACATATTTGATTTCACAGTCTCACACTGTGTGAACTTGATTTATCAGTAAATTTAACGTCGAGATCACGAATTGCTTGTATCTCGCTCTCATTTGAGCGTTTAATAGCATGCAATGAGTTTTGACTATGTCACTCAGTCTTTTAATCATAATCGACTTCAACGCTTTGCTCATGATATCAAGCAAAGCAATGAGTTGATACATCTTCAAATCAATATAATCATTTTTCTTTGATTTGCATAGTATTATTGTTTAAGTCTTTTTGAACTGCTTTGAATGATACTTATGTGTTACACATGCGTTGAATAAACTCATCAACACTGAAATCAGTTCTGCAAGATCTGCTTGAAGCACTTTGTTTGAAATATTTGAAGTGTTTAATGCTTTGTTTGCTTTTACTCATTTAATTATCTGCTTCACTTCATTTTCTGTAATGCGTGAATTGAATGAGACTGTCAGAAATATGAATGACTTTGCAATGTCATTGACATTCGCTTAAGAAGATGAGAGAAAGAACTTTTCTCGCAGTATCTTGATTTTTTTCTTGAACGTTGTTATCATATAATCAATGTCACTTCGCTTCAGTGACGAAAACTGAGAAAGCTTTTTAGATAGTTGACTTTCGATTCTAGCTCATTTTGTAAAACATTATATTGATTTAAGTGCTTTGCTCAGCTTATGCATTTGTGATCTGAAGTGTATGCATTTTATTTGACGAATGATCTTGTTTTTATGATCATTATGCTTCAGATATTCATTTCACGCATTTAATGTATTTTGCATTTTTTATATGATTCGCAGTCATCTTGATTTCATTACTACTTCAAAGCAACTCTGATTTCAAAAGTTTCTTACTTAATTTAATGATTTTGCTTAAAAAGTAGACTTTTCAATAGTCTCTTGCAATACTCTGATGATTTCTATCACTCTGTCATTCATTTCAGCTTTGCTGTTCAAAGAGCAATCTGATGAAAAATGTATTCACAAATAAGCACTCAATGCTTCTGTATTCATTTTCTTTCAAAGTCATCAAGTCGAGAGTTGCACTGAGATTGTTTGTAGACATAGCTCTGTGATGATTGAAAGATAATTCAATCTCTGATGCAGATCGATTTGTATCTTGCACTTGCATGTCATGAACTGTATTTTCTCGCTGTTAAAAACTAAATCAATCATCGTAAATTGATTGTGAGCTTCGCGAGTAATAATGTTTGATTTCAGCAATAATTTCAGTCTTGCATTTGTAATGACATTTAGTAGAGTATCAGTCATCATATGACGAGTGAAGCATCTTCGCTCTTTTCAATGTGAATGATGTAGATTGAAATCTTTTATGATCAATTGTTTGCAGTCATTCTTGAGTAGTTTGTTCAAACAAGAAATGATTAAAGATTTTTTTGTAAATGTAATAAATAGTGAGCATGAATTGTAAACATTTAGAAGTCTTAAGATTTGCGTTTCATTGTTTGTTTATCAAAAATATGTTGTATACGTTGCATGCAACATATATAAAGCATGATCTCTATGCTGATTTTTCTCTTAGACTTGAAAAATTACTCAAAGAGTTTTCTTGTGACAGATTCACAGTTCAAGATGAATAAAATCTTTCATTGCTTAAATTTTAACAGTTTACTTCTTAAGCATAAGTTGCAGATGTTTCATCTGCAATATGCATGTATATCACAGTCGATTTCTTCTTTAATCACATTGACATACACTACTGTTCTTTCAAGCTATACAGACGATGTTTTCAACTAGAGATTGACTTTATCATCAAGATATTTAAGAATCAGAGTTCAGTGAAGAAATAAGATTCTTGAAATCAACAATTATCATCATTGTATATCATGTCTTGCAGATGCTCACTTCACTGATAAAATGTATGATTCATTTGTTTCATGTTATCTGTAGAAATCTTTCTCATGCAAATTGATTGTATTTTGCAAAGATGTTCATATGCTACACTTTTAATCAAACAACGTAGTTCAATCATTCTTTACTAACTCGCTTGTGTCTCTCTTCTTTTAATGAATTCTTCTCGTCAGCGTATTGCTCATATATAGAATGTCTGTATTTGAACATTTGTTAAACAATATTAATGAGACTTTTGAGTTTGTTCATGTTGAACTTAACAAGTCTTGTGAGTTGCTCATGTCATAGTAACAGACACGCAGTCTTAACAAAATTTATACATAGTTAGCATGTAAATTTAAAGAATGTTCATGATTCAAGTTCTTTCTGCTAATCATTTTCAACAGATCAAACGCAAGAATGTTCTGTTTCAATTCTCATTATTATAATAATGAGATACTGAATTGAATGATTTTCATAAGCGATTTTTCTCGTAGTTCTGCATTCTATTTGACTTTCTCATCTGCATGCAGATTACTTGTAACATGTGCATTGAGATTATCAAAGTCTGCGCGATCACGAAAACTCTGCATGCGATTAACGCACAGCGCTTCATCATCACGCAGCATCTTGATGTCATTCAAACTTTTAATAATTTCTAGACTCTACTGTAGCTAAACAGTAGATTCATAATCAGCATTGCATACAGATGAACTTCATTGCTGATTTACAACAAATTAAATTAATATTTAATTAATCAAATATTAATAAATGATTAATAAAAATTAAATTGAATTAAAAAATTTTCTGTTTATTGATGCTGTTATTTATGATTTTAAATTATTAATATCTTAGCTCAGAAAAGTGAAATTATGCGCATGATCAACTGAGCTTGCACAATCATGCTCAAATGATCAACATGATTGCATACTTGTATGCATAAGATTTTTGTGCACACTGAGTTTCTGCACACTTTAATTAGAAAGATTAGTAATTGTAATTGTAATTCATACACTCTTGTAACATCGATTTAAACTCGACTCATGAGAAACTTTATGCTACTTATATTGAGTGAACAAAACTCTCTGAGAGAGAAAATCACTCATTATCTATACAACTGCTTCACGCAGTCGAAACAATGAGATTAACACTGTGTTATCAAGTAATGAATCTATAACTTTTATTCAGCGTGTGATGCTTGAGTAAACTCTTAATGAGAGTGTCTGTGCTGTTTGATTATGACGCATCATCTTTGCTCTGCTCTTCATTGATGATATTCTATACAACGATGTCTTGATTCGATTTTTGATTCAAAGATGAAAGATGTTTTCTTTGCACTTGTGATGCTCATGATTGTAACGTATGTAGAGCTGTGTTTTCTTACTCAATGATTGTCATTCATTGAGCAGAGAAATATGTGATGAAAGAGAGATGTACATGATGAGAAGATAAAGTGTGATTGTATTGAGTAACTTTTTTCTTCTCTTGATTTGACTTATGTCATGTAAACGTTGAATGAATTGTTAGTATAAACATGCGATCGCAATCATTCAATGTTTGACTCTGATCAATGAAAGAGAATGCATTCTGATCATTCTCTTAAGCTCTCGATTTTTCACATGAATAAATGAATGACTTGATGTCAAGTAAAAAAGATGAGTTCAAGTTTTTTCAGTATATCAGTGTGATCAACGAGTCACTACTTCTTTGAGCACTGTAGTCACGTCTTTTAATACTTAAGATAACTATTCTATCTGATATCTTTTCATCAATTACTCAATGACACTGTCGATGTGATGAAGATGTTTCAATATCAACGCAGTTGACAAGTTGTAAATTCTTCAACCACTTGTAATCACAACTCGCAGACTTTTTATCTGAATTGTCTTTTTCACTAGTAGTATCTTTTCATCTTTTACTGACATCGACATGTCATTAATCTTCTTCGTAGATTGATTGTGACTGTTAGAAAGAGTGTTGTCACATGAATGAAAACTCTGCATGATGACTTTTCTGATCACGCAACATTCTAACATCATTCAAACTGCGTCAAATTGAGATCTCTTGACTCTTTTAACTTCTATTCAAACACAGAATAGAATCAAAAGATTCATAGTTGACATCATGTACAGATAAATCTCATTGTCAATCTAGAAAGATTAGTTACAAATAGTATCTTAAGACACATTAAATCTTGAAATACTATCTGATGTCTTAAAATACTATCTGTAACTAATCTTTCTAGTTAGAGTGCGTGAAAACTCAGTGTGCGCAAAAATTTCATGCATATGAGTAATCTTTAATGATGATCATGTGATTTGTAATCTTTTAATATACAGCTTGAGATTGAACAATTACTTAAGATAATTTCAACATAGTTCAGAAGTTACAGTTAATGAAAGATTGAAAAAGTTAAGTCAGAATTAAAACTTTTTTTTTATTTTAACTCAAGCTCAACTTTCTGCATATGCTAATCATGAGTTCAAAATTATTTCAATCTCGACTCAGCTTTTTACATATGCAAATCATGAGTTGAAGAATTAATATTTTTTAAATCATCATTAATTTTGTCATTTCAAAATTATAACAGCTAATCATATGTAGTATGAATATTGATTCAGCGTCACTTATTTGATTCATAAGAAGATTGAGAAGTAACTTTTTTTTTCTTGCTACTTTGTGTTATGAGTCTGCATAAAGCAAATCATATGAATGTATTCTAACTAGAAGTTCAAAGCTGAAGAAGAAAGAAGATGCAATATGTCGTGAGTTTTACTCATGAAGACACGCTAGGTCGCTAGCGTGTCAACATCAGCTCTATACTAGTCTATGATAGTTTGACATGATCTATGTTAGACTAACTTGAAGTGCATGATTGCAACATTACTCTTTTTCTTCATTTAGTAATGTTTTCATTGCTGCAGTTCAGTTGATCTTTCTTGAGTTGATTTCTATCTTGACTTGTTCAAATAACATTCATGAAAGTCATTGATGACTTTTGAGCAATCTTTGAATTCACTTTCATCGACGTTGTATTAATGTAAATTGACGTTGTATTCTTTTCAATTGACACGATATTGTAGTCATTTGTCTCGTTCATAGTGTCTGAAGTTCAATATGTTCTTCACTTTTCATTCATTTTCATCTTCAATTACTATAAAATCAGACGACTTAATTCGTTGTTTTTCTCAAGCATCTTTCAAATCTAGTTGCAGCAAATTTGATGCAAACTTCGAATGAATCTTCATAGTCAATGACAGTTTCAGTCGATATGCATGTTCAATCTCAATCAGAATCTTGAAGAGTTTTAGCATTTTATCGTCTAGTTTCTTTGATAATCGTAAGATCATTATGTTTCTAGAATTCAGAAACATTATGTCATTTATCTTGTAGATCATTTTCTTTCAATGCTTGTCAGTTTATTTCTTCATTGTGACTCTGACTCTTGCTAAGACTTGCTTGATCAATGCTAGTGATCATTTCATGTGTTCAAATATATTCTTTGCTTTGCCTGCTTCGATTCTAGCTTGAGTAATCTCATATTCGATTGAGTTCAAATCGAAGCTCATATGAGAGTGAAAGCTTTTATTCAGAAAGAACATTGACTGTTCAATTGATGATGAAATAGCATTGTTATTGATGAATTCAACCATAAATAATCAGGTGAATCAATCATCTTGCATATATGAGTAATAGCTTCGTAGATATTGTTTCACATTCTGATTCGCTCTTTCTGTTTGATCATCAATCTGCGAATGATAGTTTGTGAATAGTTTCATCTTGATGTTGAGTCTCAGACATAAAGACTTTCAGACAATCGATATGAATTGTGAATCACGATCAAACACTATTGATCTTGATAGTTCATGAGTTCTGAAGACTCATATCAACAGTAGCTTGACTGTTTGTTCTGCGAAGGTTTTTTTGTCATCTGATCAACACAATATATAATGTCGTTTCTTAGATAATCGATCTATGACTGTCAGAATCGCGTTGTTTTCATCACTTTCTGATAGATTGATAATGAAGTTTAATGATATGTTCTGTCATCACTGTTCAAATATGAGCAATGACTTCAGCAGTTCATTGATTTGATCTCTCGATGCTTTTGACCTACGACAAACATAACAGTTTCAGATGTAACGCTTGATCGTCGTTCTCATCTTCGATCAGCAATATGATCATCTCAGCAAGTTCAATGTTTGATTCATGTCAGAATGATCATTGATTGAAAGATCATGTGCTTCTCTTATCAATCAAGTGATCATTGACTGAGAAATTCATAGTTTATCATCTTTTCAGAGTACTTCATCAAGTACTTTGCAATTGTCTAGATCAATATCTTGACAAGTTTTTCTGTTCTGTTTCATGATTATTTGAATATCAAAGCACAGTTGATTCGTTCGATTTTCAACTATAATTTGATTCTGAATAGAAATCATCTTTTTGATTGAATTTTCATTAACGTTTGATTCTTGTTTTGAATTTGAGTCAGATCTGAGCAAGATCTGAGTCAGATCTTAATCAGCTTTCTGATCATCTTCTTGATTAACTTTTATTGACTGCAGCTCAAATTTGTCTTTCGACAATAGCATCTGATGCTGATATAGCTTTCAATCATCATTTGCTTCAACTGACTTGACGTCTGACATTCTGATCAGTGCATCGACTTTCAGATTCTGTTTTCTCGACTGATATATGATCTTGAAGTTATATTCAGATAACTTCTCAGCTCATTTAGCTTGTCGTTGAGTCAGTTCTTTGATGATCATGAAGTACTTCAAATTCAAATGATCAATGAAGATCTTGATTGAAATATTCATACATTTCAATTCAAGACATCAATGTTTCAAACAGCGAATAATGATCAGCAGTTCTTTGTCATAGATCTTGTAGTTGCATTCTGCGAAAATCATGTTCTTGCTATAGAAGATCACTGAATGTAAAATGTTTTCATCATTATACTGAGATAATACTTCGTTGTTCACATAGTTTGAAAAGTTCATTTTCAGAATAGCTTCTCTGATTGAGTTGAAATGCTTCAGAATGAGAACTGTCATCATCTGTTACTTTAGTTCTTCAAAGATTGTCTGACAGATCTCTGTTCATTCAAAGAGATGATCTTTTCAAGTCAGCTTTATCATGAGTCAAATGATCTTTGAGAAGTTCTTTATGAATCGTCGATAGAAATTGCAGAAGTCAATGAAGATCTGCACATGAGTCAACGATCGCGACACTTTTCAGCTTCGAATCACATCTACTTTTCGAGAATTTATTCGTAGATCATTGATGAATATCAATAGTTCAAGAAACGAGATTTTCTGAATCTTGAATTCGCACTTGTCAATGTTTATCTGCAAGTCGACTTCACGAAGCTTATTTAGCACTTCTTTCACATGAGTTCTATGTTTCTTCAAAATCTTACTGTAGATAAGAATATCATTCAAATATGTCTGACAGAATTTATGCAGACATTCAAATAATATATCGTTGATATAGTGCTGAAAGAACGCAGATTCATTGATCAATTTAAAGAGCATTACTTTATACTTGTAAACATCGAAGAAAGTAACAAAAGTAGTTAAATTCTCGCTTTCTGAACTCATTCGCAGTTTATTGAATGCAGCAATAATGTTGAGTCGAGTCAGATACTTACTGTCTTAAATTCAAGCTAGTACTTCGTCTATCAAGAGTATTGAATAATGATTTCTTTTGATCAGAGCATTCAGTTTTCAATAGTTTACACAAAAGCAAAGACTATCATCTTTCTTTTTGACAAATAGTATTGACGAAGCGAAGAGAGCTTTGCTGAATGTAATAAACTTCTTCTTTAAGTTTTCTTTTAGATACTTCTTGATCTTCTGCAACTTGTGACTTGACATGAGATACAATCAACTTCTAGAAGATTGACTTTCATCTTCTAATTCAATCTTATGATCGTATGATCAATGCAAGAACAACTGCGTTGTCTTTTCTCTATCAAAAACATTCAGAAAGTCGTGATAAACTATTAAAAGCTTCTTCTTCAGTTCATTTAATGACATGACAAAGATCATTTCATTCAGTTTCGCGAAATCTTCGACTGAGCTAAGCACTTTGTTGATTTCACTAATGATCAAGAAGAAGATCTTGATCTTCTTATTCTTGACTAAAGTTCAATACACAGCGACTTCGATCATGACAATATTAATGAGTTTCTTTTTCTCAGTTGACTGAAAGAAGTGAAGTTGATCAAGATCAACTTAAGTGCTTTGCTTTGCTATGAGAGCAGATTCAATGAATCAGACAGATTTAATGAATTTATTCACTGATTTCTGATTCAAAAGTCTCTTCAAGATGATCGTTGATGTAACAATTGAGTTCAAGTTCTTTTGTTTCATTTTGCAAGTCTCATTTGACTCAGATCTGTGAAATGCTGATTGACTGCTGACTTTTGAAACAACAGATTTCAATGTTCAAATCTTCAATGATGATATTAATTAATCGTTTGCAGAATTTATCAAAATTTGATTTCTTTTCAATCAAAGATTTTCAATGATTATCTTGTGCTGATTTAGATGAGTTATCAATAGAAACATCATTTTATTCTTGTGTTCTTGAATCATGATTAATGTATACAGAGCGTGTGTAATCGACTTTTGATCAGAAGTTTCATCATATGATTAAATTGACTTTGATTTTGACAGCGATATTGACTGAATATCAAAGCGTTCACATAGCTCTGACATCAAAGATTCATTGATGAAAGTCATGTCAATGACTTCAGTATTTATCAGAGCAAAAGATCTGAATATCTTTTCTAAACTACTCAAGATGACATCAACAGTGAACAACTTGAAATCAAATGAATCATCAGACATGCTGATGAAACAGAATATAAGTATATTGCTTTCAGTCACTACTTTGACGAGAGCAGATCATTTTTCAAATTCGCAGCGATCTTATGCACTTGAGTCGTCTTAAAATAATCATATGTTCTATGTTTTGACTTCTTGCATTTGAAGCAGAGTTCTTTCTTAAACAACTCTTTTTAAATAGAGTTGAGATTCGATCTTCTGAGTTTCTTTCACGCAGAGACTGATGATGTAGATCGAGCAGATGAAGTGCTAGCAACAGAGCGAGCAGCTGAAGTCGCTGAGACTTTGATGATCGATCAAGCGTTCAATTCAGTCAATCTAACATTGACTTGCATGCAGATGTTGACAAACTCGTTCAAATTCGTGATTCATTCATTGAGCGTTGCTTGTTGAAGATCTGAGCTGATCTTATGCTGAAGATCATCTAGTAAAGTCTCATTATTGTATTCTAGTTCTGCGCTGAATCTTTGAAATTTCATTCAAAATTCATGAAAGAAGATCTTGTTTTGATACAGCTTTGAGTACTGTCGTTGAGTTGTGTAACAATGATTGAAATCATCATACATTTTATCAATGATTGATAGTACTTCTTCAACTTCTAGAAATGAGTTCAAGAAGATATTTTGCATGCGAGAAGCTATGTGCTTAATCGCAGCTTCACTGACTCGACTTTCAATGTAGACAATCTTCAACTCTTTGATAGAAAAGTGATTCTTGTTTGCCTTCAGCTTATTTTGCATTCGCGATAGTCAATTGTTTACATTCTGCAACAAATTTTCAAACAGTGAAAAGTTCAATAATTTGATCGATTTCAAGAAATAATCTTCAGAAATCAAAGTGCTTTGTCGACTTAATGCAGTTTTTAAATGATGTATAATCACGTTCTTGTCTCTCATCTCTTTCTGCAGACGCGTCTGCGCAGCTTTCAACGTGATGTTTGTCTCGTTGACATCTTCTAACATCTGAATCATGTCATTGTGAATCTCGATTTCGATGTCGTGCTGTTGATACATGTACTTGATAAAGACAACGATGTCGTCTGCTTCATGAGTGCTTATTCAAGCATTCAGTTCAATGCTGATGCTGATCTTGATCATTTCATGATCAAAAAGCAACACGTTTGTGTTTTTTTCTTCTGATGCTGTTCAATTCTGTGATAGAAGTGATTCTCTTCTAATATTTTAAAAGTCATAGTGAGCAATGCTCACTGATTCTGATTTTGTGCTTCTAGTCATGATATGAGTAGAAAATTGCTGATCAAAGTTTTAATGTTACTCTATTGAACTTTCTGAGTTCAAGTACTGCTGAAATTTCTGATTTCTGATGACGAGCTCAATAAAGAGTTAGTCAAGAGCAACGCGTTCATGTTCTTTAATTCTGATTCTACCGAAATTTCTGATTTCAAATCAAGATTTTTCTTTAGAAATTTCTGATTTCTATTAAGCTTTCTGAGTTCAAGTTCTGATTCTGCTGTTGAAATTTCTGATTTCAACTTTTGATTTGAGTTGTGTAGCTTGTTTTTATATCATCTACATGTCAATAGCAAGATTAATGAGTTTTGAACTAATGTTATGAACTTGCATAAAGCGAATCATATGAGTGTATTCTAACTAGAAGTTCAAAGCTGAAGAAGAAAGAAGATGCAACATGTCATGAGTTTTACTCACGAAGACACGCTAGATCGCTAGCGTGTCAACATCAGCTTTATACTAGTCTATGATAGTTTGACATGATTTATGTTAGACTAACTCGAAGTGCATGATCACAACACTTTGCACATGAAAATCTCAACTTGCTCATCAATCTTTCTATAAGTTAAATAAGTGATGCTGAATTAATATTCATACTACATATAATTAGTTATTTTAATTTTGAAATGACAGAATTAATGATGATTTAAGAAATAACTAAAGTAGTTAAAAGATAAACAGCAAGAGCGAAGTATTGAAGTCGTGCATATGCACAACTTAAGCGAAGCATCGAGAAAACAGCACAGTCACAGATCATGCATATATCATGAATAGCAAAATGAGCAAAGATTCTTCTACATATGCTTAGCATATGCATCAAATATGCAAATCATGAACTCAATTTGTAACATGTTCATTCACAAGTTATTGCTCATTTAATCTTCATCAAATCTTTCTTCTGCATTTTCTTTTTCATTTTCATCATTCTGCTTATGATTTGCACTATCACTTTTCTCATCATCTTTGATATTTGCATTGAAAGAATCTTGAGTGAGCTGAGTTTCTTCTTAGTATATGCGTGATATATGCGAAGTGTGACACTCATCTTCAAATCATTTAGTCAATTCATTATCTCATTCACTCAATTTTCAGCATCAATGCTTTCGTCATTCATCGATGTTTCTTTGTGCTCAGTTGATGCTGCACATATGCACAGACGAGACTTTGATGATCAGATGTGAATTTTTTTGTGATTTCGCTTAATGCTCTTGACATATGCTTCGCATAGGGCTCAAAGCTTTTTCAACTTGACGTCAGATCTTGAATTTGCGGGACATATGCTATGTTCAACGTTCAACTCGACGTCAAGAATTTTTTCCAACCTCGGCTCAACTTTTCTAACCCCCCGACCAGCTGCACCCCGAATACGTCAACTCCAAGCCTTGAATGGATGAGTTCTCAACCGTGTCTGGTTTGAAAAGAATAGATCCGAGTATTGCTAGGGGCACCCTTCATGCTTCAAACCCATCAAGTTCTTATCAAAAGATGCGAGAAGTCTACCTCTTCAAAGGTTTCACTACAGCTGATGAGTAGCTAACATGCCACATTACACAAGAAACGGCTTTGCCTACATGCCCATAAGATTCGCAAGTCACTTCCTCTGTTTCCCACTTACCTCGCCATCTTCTAGGTTGCAATTTCAGGAATCCTTCCACAGATCCAAAGCGGATCCTTCTGCGTCCAATTTATCATTAAGAGCCATTAGACCCATTGGCACCCTTCAACTGGCTATCGGCGTCATGAGCTTGATTTCACCGGTCCGTATCGAAGCTGCCTCAAAATATCTCCACGAACTCGATGTGAATTCTATCCTACGTGCAATAGGCTCGCATGAGAGGGACGAAATCCATCAAAACGGAAATACACTCCGTAACCAAGCTTCGCTCTCAACGCGATCTCCAGGGACGTTTCCCATACGGTCTCGCCTCTGCGAGTCACAATTTCGAGCCTTGTTTTGCCCAATAATAACAGGGATGCAGCTCTCAGAACCCTATGGCTTAACGCTGTATGCCAGGATTCCTCATCTCGTATCCACCGTTTCGCCGAGACACTCCAGCAGTGTTTTACCGCTGCTGGATTTCTCGCTGCCAATCAACGTCCTCTTAATCTCCAGCTTCGTATTATTGACATGCGAGTCTTGAAGACTCAGAAAACCAACAATGCTTGGTGGATCAGGAAAGCAATCGGGAAAGACGTCAAACACAGCCCATTACTGGACGCCCAAGACCTCATTGAAAGATACAAGGAGTACGAATGGGCAAAAGACATTCGGCTTGAGAAGCTTAGCATCAGTGAGACAGGTCGAAAACATGTTCTCGAAAATGGTAAGGAGGTTGACTGGACATATCGAGAAGTTGCTAGTACACCACTTCCCTGATTGAAGGAACATGTCGAACCCTAAGGATCGATCGCCGGCTACCCATCGTGACCCCAAAGAGATCTCCATTGATCTGCACGGTTCTATCGTTTGTGGAGGCGTATAGTTATAATTTTCTTATTGTCTTACGGAGCGCTGATCTTCATGGCCATGGTTAACTTTACCACATGAATCCAAAAACCGAAACTGTCATAAAGATTGACGTGGTTGTTATCTTACGTTCACAAAGTCGGAGGAGATGTGTTTCCTACTCGTTCTAATTCTGAGTCTGTGTATCTACAACGAAGTACCCAACAAGAATCTTACTAGGACATTGACATCAATCAAGATAGATGTTGCCAGGTCTGCGTTAAACAGCTCAAGAATAGCTAAAATATCAAAGGAGCAGTGAATAAGAACACGGAATCAACCAAAACTCACACCTCCCATTCCAGATGCCACTCCTACCAGTGCACAACAAATATCCCAACCACAAACCTGCCAAATAAAACCATGTCCCCAAAATCCACCGACTCAACTCCCTCTCCCTCCCCTCCCTCGAACCCACAAAGTCCTCTTCCTCGAACCCACCCCCAAACCCCCACGACACATCCCACGACGTCACCGGAAAAATCCTCATAAGCATAACGTACCGTCTCCAAGCCCACCACTACCCCAACGACGATCCCTCCTTTCTCTCAAAGGACATATCGCAGAAGCAGACATCGACAACATTGGTGAGGTGTGCAGGGGTATCAAGCCACCTGACAAGCAAGTGAATATGCAAGGCCGGCGATTGGATCAGGGGGTTGGGGTTGGCTCTGAGCTTTTGAGCTCCAAGATCGCTGTCTAAAGACAACGGCAAGCCAAGTTACCTTAAAACCCCTTTTCTAACCCGCTCGGCTCTGCAATATTTCATCTAGCCCAGACACTGACCTCATCATGGCAAAATGCTCCTCAAATCTGCAATCGAGACAGTAAACGTCATTTCATACCAAATACACGAAGCTCCACAAATAAACCCAAGGTATCCACAAAACCATCAAAACCCGCTCAACAACATCGCCCAAACATCCAACCATACAGCTGATCAAAAACCTCGGAATATGCTAAACACCAAACTTGCGAATCTATACCATATCCTCTTCAGCACGCTCCCCAATATGTCCTCCTGGCTGACAGGATAGAATGGCCCCTCAGCACGGCTGTAGATAATTACTCGGAACCAAACCCGCCCTCCCCTTCTTCCCCGTCACCTCCGCCTCCCACCACCCATCGTCTTGCAACCTCAGCACGGCTAGAATATCTCCCTTGGCAAAACTCAGCTCCTCGGGAATGGCCGCGCGGTACATGTATAATGCCCTCGCTTTTACTCGAAAGTCAGCGCCTTATTCACTTGGTTTTTCCAAAATCCGGCAAGAAAGTTGCAAAAAATAGAACGAAACTCACCAAATTGCAAAATCGGACGACCATCTTTCGTAAACTGCCGGTCACTAGCCGCACTCTTACTCCTCGCCCTCAGATCCCCTATCCCCGCATCCATTCCCATCGGCGCCCCCTGCTGCCCATCATAATAACTCATCGGTCTCGCCGCCGTGTTCGACCTTGCTCGCGGAGCCAAATTTCGATCAGCTAGCTGCAGAGCACCACTGCTACTGCTTGGCCGTTCTTGCCTCGCATATTGCGGCTGCGGTGGTTGCGGAGATACTGCGCGTGGAATGTCGTTGGGAGAATTGTGGCGAGAGTAGCGGTTGTTGCTGTTGTTACTCTGGCTGTTGGCGTAGCTGTGTTTTGCGGGGCTGACGTGGGGGGTTTGGCGTGGCTGAGGGGCGTTGGTGTAGGGGTTTGGGCTTGCGGAGCGGGCGTAGGAACCTTGGGGGTGGGCTTGCGGTTGAGGGGCATTATAACCTGGGCGTGGGGAAACGCTCCGCATTGGGAGGGGAGAAGTTGCCCGAGGTATATCGGAGGCACTGCCGCGATTACCTGGACGAGAGGAACCATACATATCTTTGGTCTGACCTACGTACTTGCGAGTGGTTTGCTGCATCTGTTTTGATGTAAAGGCTGGTTGGGGAAGATCAAGACGCTTCATGGGTTGAGGATCGTGGTAAGATGGCGGTGGCGTACCACGTTGGGCGGCTGCCGCATCGTTCTGTGGGACTGGTGGGGTTGCTAGGCTAGGGGCAGGCGTGGCAATGCCATGGTAGCGGTCAGCTGAGACACGAGTGGACGATTGTTTGGTAATGCCTTTCAGATCGGCAAGGGCTTGAGCGATTGGGTCGAGGTCTTTGGTTGGTGAATTCATCGCGTTACCAGCAGGCTGACGGCGAGCATCTGGAGATGCAACGTCGAAGACATTGTTGCCAACATTGAGCTGGAAGTTCGCGCGTGGATCCACAGGCTCGGGGCTCGCCGAGTGGTCGTCTTGAAAGTTTGAAGACCGATTTCCTTGACCGTACGCCCGGGTTGGGCTTGACACATTGCTTCCGCCATGTCGATCGTTGGACGAGCCATAAGTACTACGGCCATTTGGTGGAGCAAGCACCGGGTTCTCCTTCTCATGCTTGCTCTTTCTCCGGAAAGGACTATTGCTGAAGAAACCACTTCGCTTCTTCTGAACCGACTTATTTGGGCTGCCTGCAGACACCATAGAGCCACCGCCGTATTTCATGGGGGATTGTTGCCCACTACCAGGATCTTGACTGGAGAAAGACGTGGGGTTGGAGTATTCGCTCTGAGAGTCTCTACTTCCTGGCCTAACCGGGCTTGCAGCAGAGCTACGTTCAGAAGGCGGAGCGGTCCGGCAGAACATTGTCATACCATCCGTAGGATACTCATTATGCGGTACCGTTGGCAAGTCATCTATCTTATGTTGGCGTAATTGATCAACTTTATGCTGGTACGGTGCCTGTGTCTGAGGATCTCTCCGGTAGTCTATCACTGGAGGGGGTTGCTGCATTGCCTTCTGTGGCGTCATGGTCGTTTCGCGGCTGGGCGGCGTATTCGCTTCCAAGTGGCCCATTTGCTTCGCCAGATTCGATCGAGGGTCATGATGAGATTCCAGAACAGATGGTTGGGGAGATGAGCTTCGGAACGCAGGATTGATTGTTCGTTGAAACTGGGCCACCGAGTAGTTCTCATCCTCCGACGCTTCTGATGCAGTATCATTGATGTCTCCGCGACAAAAGTTGATGTACTTTGGTGGATCAGGAATTTCTTGGCCGGTTCCCCTCTCCTGGATGAAGCTGGCAATATCCTTCTCAACCTCGCAGCTCTCGAGGGCCAAACGAATCTTTTCACACGACGCATCATCGCTGACACATACTGTCGAAGCAACATTCGCAAAGGTCCATAAGCTGCTCTTTGTAAAGTCAAGTCTTTCTTCTTCAAGATCTTGGAATTTCTTTCCCCCGTTAGCCGAATGCCTCAAACGGGAGAGGATTGTCTTACATCACAAGCAGCCTTCCAATCTCGATTCCAACGGCCAGTCGTCTCTTCTAGCGCCTTCACTACTGCTTCGTACTCGTTACTGGTTGTGGCTAGCTGAATTTGTGTCTTCTCCATCTTCGCTTTATTCTTGCGCTCTTCCTGACCCATGACCATGTGCCCTTGCGCAAGATAACCTTTGATCTTTAAGCAGTCTTGTTCGTACCTATCTCGAGCCTGTAATTATAATAGAGTCAGCGGGTATTATATATTGTCCCATAGTACCAAAGTACCTTGTTAACTGCGTTTGTCTGCTGTTGCTTGACTTTGAATAACTTTTCCACGCCGCTTTGTACAATCTTCCTTCGCTCTTTCATACCCCCAGCAAATGCCGCCAATGGTTCTTCCAATTCGCTCTTCATTTGTCCTGCAATTGTTTGATGCGATTTTCCCATTGCTTCGACTTCTCCCCTCATAACATCAAGCGAAGCCCGTAAACTGCCTGCTTCTGATGATCCCAAGGGTTTGCGACATAGCGCCGTCAACTTTCGAGCGTATTCGTCTTCTATCGAAGCACGAGCTGTCGGAAGTGAGCATACTAGTCCAAGATACGTGTATGAAATGCGGATTCTGACTGTTATAGAAGCTCTTTAATTCGTCGCATGTCACCTTCGCATTCTGCATGCGCTCAAGCAGTGGCTGTACACCAGCGTCATCTTTGCCCCAGAAGTTGTTCGCAACTACCTAAGTCAGCCAAATACTCATTATTCGAGTAGTTACTACGTACAGGACATAGTAACCGTCGGGCCTTCCGCAACGGTTCCAGGCATCGTGGCGGAAGCCGGGCGTTGAAGCCTTGAGCTTGTTACTCTCTTCAGTATGAGATATCAAATTTTGAATGACTGAGAATAGCGACTTAGATACAAATCGGTGGCAATGGCAGTATATTAGAGTGCGGCAATATGTTGGGTATTAGGTGGTTTACGGAGCTGAGAGTTGAGATTTGGAGTTGGTGGTGTGATGCGAGTTTACTAAAGTAATTGTAAACATTGCAGCGTTGCGGGGCAACGGATAAGCGCTGCTTCGTTTTTCGGCTTTAGTAGCCCTCCGTACCTTAGTTTGCGCAAGTCGCCCACCAATCTGATTGCGGCAAGGTACCGGGATGTTCCACCAGAGCCTCAACCTACCAGTATCCAGGGCTTCACATCAATCTTGCAATTTGTACATGTCACACAACCAAACTCCGCCCTGCATTCCGCCTCACACTTTCACATCACAATTTAGATACTCTCCGGAGTCCCATACATCCTAAATCCTCCTGTTCCTCTCCGGGCGTTACGAATGGTCGCGTATCCTAGATGACCTTCCCTCCCCCTCACCCTGCAGCTCAGAACTCCATTGCTTCTAATACAAACAAGAACTCCAGTGCGCGACCAGCGAGAGTACAGCCTTCAGCCTGGGGGCTGCCCGCTCCAGCTACAGGCGCTCGGCGTGGTCTAACTCCTCTTGCTACAGATCTTGGCTCATCATCACTCGAGCCCACTGGGCGACCTACATCCACCGCCCCGCCTTTCACTTCTACCTTCTCATCTGTTCTTAATTCTTCCAGCCGGAATACAAATAGCCGTGTCACCTACTCTACACCCTCCACAGCCTCATCCTTTTCCCCGTCACAAACTGGATCCCAGCAAACCCCTCAGCTGCTCTTGTCTCCAAGGTCAAGAGCCATTACGCCCTCATCAAATTCATACTTGGCGTCCTCCGCCGCGGCTTCGACCACCGCGTCTCAAGGAGGAGGTGGGAGCGGTAGCGGTGGAGGAACCCAAAGGAACCAGACCTTCTCGCCCTCATCGCAACTTCAGACTTTGAATTCGCCCACAAACAACACGTTTGATCGGTCGGCGTTCGGTGGGTCTGCTCCTTCATCTGGAATATCTGGCCAATCATCAGTGTCGAAAATTGTGGTCACGCAAGTGTTCTTGCTCTTGGGATCTATAACTGAAAAAGAGGGCAAAGCCAAGTGGGACTCCCAGGCAGAGGCCATACACAAGGTAATTCGATTAACATTTAGAGATCATCTAGCTTGTACTGGCTAACTATTTCTCAGCTGGTGGAATCAAACGGCATGGATGTCTTCACAAAGTACTTCCGTCGCCTACTTGTCGGCAACTCTCCCCAAATCTTTCCCGGCGTTAACCGTAATGTCGAGAACCCCGGCAACTATCAGCTTCTGGTGCAGGAGATGGAGAAGATCACACAAGATCCGGAACAAGCTCCACGAATTGCAGAGATAATAGACACCTCTGAGGGTGACATATTTCGTGATTTCGAGCTTGCGACATTCATGGATCACTTCAAGTTGAATGCCTTGGCTAAGACATTGCTGGCATCAGCCTTTACGCACGTCTCAAAACAGGACCTTAAGATAAAAGGTAGGCTTCACTATATTGTATTGTGCTTCATTCACTAATCACAGGCAGCCGGTGTTGTCCTTTCCAATAACTCTCCTGCTTTACTTCAAAGCCTTGCCAACGCCCGCAATGACGACTTTGACGTTGAACCATCCCTTCTCGCCACAAGTGCCTACAAATTCCTTCAAGATTTACCCCAGGACCTCAGAAAAGATGCCGAGAAGAACAAGGTATTCCATGCTTTGAACCTCCGTTATTCAAAGCTAGACATGCAACCACCTGCTGCAATACGATCAGCAATGGCTTTGATTGAATTGCTAGACAGTGGTCAGGATCTCATAAATGAGGTTCAACGTCGAGGACCCCGAGCGACTGCGAGCCTCGAATCTGCAAAGGAAGTTCTAACAGGATATCCTGGTGATCTCAACGAGGGGCAAATCGCGGGCGCTCTCTTGTTCATGATTCTGGCTCCAGAATGGCAACAGTACCGTCCTTCTCTATTTGTGTCTGCAGTCCGAGAATGCTTGGAGTCTTGTGATTGGCAGAGAGTCGTCCGCGAATTCGATTGCAGCGACTATGCTGTGTCCAGTGATCAGTTCTTGGCACTTCTGAATGCTTTGCTTCCAGTCGCTCACAACGATGCTCAATTCGACATTCAAGCACTGTGGGGCGGAAGATGGCAACATTGTGGGACCCAGCTTCACTTCGCTATGGGTTTTGCATCTCTCCCATCTTCCATATTAGATGCGCGAACAATACCTGGTCTTCGCAAATCGTACAATCCTATGGACTACATTGATGGTCCCCAGGAGGTATTGCAATACATTGAAGAGGCACAAAGGGATACTATGATATCGGTGGATGCAGTCGCGGCAATCATCAATCTTGCCTTCACATCTCCTCGGATACCGGAAGACGCCGAGGCCGCGAAAGAACTTGTCCTTGGACCAAAACAGAGCTTCTTTCTTTGCTCCGCCGCTGGAGTCCCGAAGCCCTGGAGTCCAGTCCAGCAGTCTGTGATGGGAAGGCTACTGATTTCTTACCTAGACAAGCAGTTTCCTGAGTATGCTTATGTTCTTTATTCTCTGTGGCGGCAAGATAAACAGTGGCTCGCCTCTACGTTAGCTCATATCCATAGCGAGGATCCCCTCAAGATGCCTTTGATACTTGAGCATGCCCATGAGCTTGGATGGCTTCCAGAACTTGCTGAGTTGATTTCCGGTTTTGGAGTTGACCTAGTGGCTTTAGCTCATCGTCGAGGATATATCGACCTCGAGCAATGGGCACAGGACATGCTTACAAGAAGTCCCAATGAACTAACATCAACGTTTGTAAAGTTTTTGAAGCTCAAAGCCGAAGACGAGATGCGGACCGCTCGTAATGAGCAGCCTGGTCCACGAACGGTGAGTCTAATAATCAAGACCGTTAGTATCCTCTTAGATGCTCTGGAGCAAGCAACAAGAGATGGAGCAGAAATTGTTGGCCTCGAGAGACAGTGCATACAAGCTTTCCCAAGACTCATCAACTATGGAGAGGGCGTGGACGACGTGATTGACCAAAATGGGGCAGAAAGTAATCTAATGTCCGAGACTACCGATGACCAGATGCAGGATCTATACAAACGTATGTATAACAGCAGCCTGGAAGTCCGGGATATTCTCACTCTTTTGCGAGACTACAAGTCTTCGAGGGACCCTGCCAAGCAAGATCTATTTGCTTGTATGATCCATGGACTCTTTGACGAGTTTGTGTGTTTTAACGAGTACCCGCTGCCGCCACTCGCGATGACGGCCGTTCTTTTCGGCGGTATCATCAATTACGGTCTGATCTCAGGCCTCGCCCTTCGTGTTGGCCTCGGTATGATTCTTGAAGCTGTCCGTGATAACCTCACCCAAACATCCATGTACAAATTTGGGCTCCAGGCACTTTTGCATCTGATGGATAAATTACCGGAATGGCCTGGATATTGCTCTGTGCTCGTACAGATTCCGGGACTCCAGGGCACCGAAGCTTTTGCAAAAGCCGCAGAAGTACTTGGTCAGAGCGATATCCAATCAGGTTTTGACGCGGAGTCAAATGGTATCAATGGTGTACCAGAGGGTATGGGACTATCAAACGGGGAAATTGATGATTTCTTAGCTCCGAACATCCACTTCAAGTCAATTCATGCAGAGCCTGCCATGAACTCTGACATTTATGAAGACCCTGACTCTGAAACACAAGAGAAGGTTGTATTCTTCTTTAACAACGTCTCGGACCAGAATCTCCCCATGAAGCTCAAAGATGTGCAGAAGGCTCTGAAAGAAAAGCACCACCAATGGTTCGCCTCGATGCTTGTGGAAGAGCGCGCGAAACTTGAGCCGAACTTGCAGCAGTTATATCTCGACATGCTGAAGCTACTTGGCAACAAAACGCTTTGGGCTGAGGTCCTCCGGGAGACTTATATTAGTGTGCAAAGAATGTTGAATGCCGAGTCGACTATGAACTCACAAGCAGAGCGAAAAAATCTAAAGAGTTTGGCTAATTGGCTAGGATCGTTGACGATCGCAAGGGACAAACCTATAAAGCACAAGAACGTCTCGTTTAAAGATCTTCTGGTCGAGGGGTACGAGACAGACAGGCTACTGATCGTCATTCCGTTCACCTGCAACGTCCTGATCCAGGCGTCAAAGTCTACGGTGTTCAAACCTCCCAATCCTTGGACGATTGAGATACTTCGAGTCTTACTTGAACTTTACAAGCACGTTGAGCTCAAATTGAACCAGAAGTTCGAGATCGAAGTACTTTGCAAGGAACTTGGGGTAGATAGAAATGCCCTTGAGCCTTCTACAGATATAAGGACTAAACCCCACCAAGAGGAGGACTTATCTGCGTCTATGATACCTGACGGAATTGACGGTTTCGATGATTTGGCTTTGAGTATAAGCAGACCGCGAAACGCGAGGTTCTCTCCAAACACGATTGCCGCATCATTGCCAGATCTCGAAACTATGTTGGTGTTCCCTCCATCTACTGGCAGTATTACCAATCAACAACGACTACGCCAGATTGTACAGAACGCTGTCCAACGTGCTATTTTAGAGATTATTGCACCTGTAGTGGAGCGTTCTGTTACTATTGCCACGATTGCAACGACCAACCTAATTCATAAAGATTTTGCACGAGAGTCTGATGAGGATCGGGTCCGAAAGTGTGCACAGCAGATGGTCCGGCAACTCTCTGGGAGTCTTGCTTTGGTTACTTGCAAAGAGCCACTACGGATGAGCATGACGAATTACATACGCATGGCGCAAGCCGAATTCCCTGATCAGTCTTTTCCCGAGGGTGCGATCCTGATGTGCGTGAACGATAACCTCGATACAGCTTGCAACGTTGTAGAGCAGCAAGCAGAAGACCGTTCAATGCCGGAGATTGAGGCTCACATCGAGGCCGAGATAGCTCAGCGACGCCAACATAGAATGGAGCATCCCAATGAACCATATACGGATCCTGATTATAGCCGTTGGGCTGGATTCATTCCTGAACCTTACAAACAGGGTCCGGGTGGTTTAAACCAAGAGCAAATGACGATCTATCTCGACTTTGCTCGTCAATCTCGGGGACCAGCTAGTCACGCTCAGAACGCTTCGTTAGACAGTGGTCGACAACTTCCAGATGTACTCCAAGAGGCTTTCTCTATACCTCACAATCCCAATTCCATAGAGCCACCTGCGACTCCACATCAACTCCCTCATCCGCAACAAGGGCGAATGCTTCCACCCCCAGTACCTACTGCAATTCAACAACCTTCAAACGGGTTCATGGACGCTAGGGCTGTCTCGGAGCGCATTGAAGATTTAGTTGCCGACATTACCCATCTAGCCAAGGATAGACCCGATAGAACACTGAAAGTGGTCGAGTTGGATCAAAAGGGCCCGATGATCGATATCGTGAACGAGATAGAACAGCTGATCAACTCGTTACCAGTCAATCGTGACACCGTGGCCTATCAAGCCGCAAATACCGTCTGTATGGCTTTGTATGGGCAAACAACGAACCCTTTACAAGTCGAATTCCTAGTAAGGCTACTGGTCAAGCTATGTAAAATCTCTCCGAGCACTTCAAAGGAGGTTACTATGTCGTTCGCAAATCAGGAGGACGAGAAAATTCTCAATGTTCCAGTGACCATTGCACTTCTCGAGGCCGGCTTTATGGAGCTGAGGCAGGTAGATATGACATTGACAAAGGCCATTCGGGATCGGCGGCTGGTCTCTATTGGTTTTCTATCGGATATCATGAACGCACTGCTACTCAACAGCCACCCATTTGGTCTCAGAGCAGACTTTGCAAGCAGCCTCGGAGCGATGGGGCAGTGGCTGATTGAGGAACCTGGTCTGTCAATGGGTACAGAACTCATGCAACGATTAAGGGATTGGGGAGTCCATGATTACGTCGAAAGCAGGCCTGACGAGCGATCTCTAATCAGACAACATCAGTTGCAATATATCTTTACAGAGTGGGTTACCATGTGCGGTCATCCAAATCCTACCGAAAAGATGTTCGGGGCATTTATCTCTCAACTGCATCAAAGGCAATTGTTGAATTCACAAGACGAAATGGCACTTTTTCTTCGGCTTTGTATCGACACATCCGTGGAAGCTTATGAACGCGAGGATCCGAACTCGATTGCGAACGAAGGCTACTTCAACGTCGATTGCCTGGCCAAACTCATTGTTCTTCTGGTAAAGAACCAAGGTGAAACAGACGGCGCTGTTAGAGGCAGCAAGGCTGCGTACATGAATTCGATACTGTCCCTTGTTGCTCTGATATTTAACAACCATCACGTCATTCGGGGCGAGCTTTTCAATCAACGGGTCTTTTTCCGGTTATATTCGAGTATCCTTTGCGATTGGCATGACTTTGCCAGAGAAGATTACACCCAGGACCGAGACATGATACTGGTCTTTGCTGATAACTTTTTGATACTGGAGCCGCGATACTTCCCTAGCTTCACCTATAGCTGGCTAATTCTGATTTCTCACCGGATGTTCATGCCTGCCTTGCTAAAGCTTCGCGATAACGAAGTGAGTTTGTTGGATTCGCAGAGCCAGACTGTGCTAATGTGACTAGGGTTGGGATGTTTACGCTAAAATTATGGACGGCTCTTTGACTTACGTAGGTGAATTGCTCATGCCAGCCATGGTCTCACCTTTAGCCAAGGATCTTTATCGAGGCGTATTGCGTATCCTTCTGATCCTACACCACGATTTCCCAGAGTTCCTGGCAGAGAACCACTACCGCCTCTGCAACATCATCCCAGCACATTGTATGCAACTTCGAAACCTCGTTCTTAGCGCATACCCTTCGTCATTCCCAGAGTTACCAGATCCATTCACAGCAGGCCTCAAGGTCGATCGTCTAGAAGAGATCAGAAACCCGCCTCGGATAGCTGGAGATATCATCCAGCCTCTCCTGTGTATCAAAGACGTCGTGGACAGCTCATTGAGAAGCACTGACATTTCAGATGAGAACATCAACACGGTAGCAAATGCCGCTCACAATTCAAGCTCGGACTACGGGAATTCCAACGTCAACACTCCTCTCCTTCATGCCCTAGCTCTCTACTTGGGAGAAAGCGCCCTCTCCGCGGCTGGCCAAAAAGGCGGCCCTTCTTTCTCCAATGACTCTCCCCAAGCCACCTTTATGACCAAATTAGCCAAAGAGCTCCATCCCGAAGCCCGCTATCACTTTCTCAGCGCAGTCGCCAACCAGCTCCGCTACCCAAACAGCCACACTCATTACTTTAGCTACGCGCTTCTCCACCTTTTTGGTAATGATCTGGCCGACCAACAAGAGTCGGACGTGCGTCAGCAAATTACCAGGGTGTTGTTGGAACGATTGATTGTGCATCGACCGCATCCGTGGGGGTTGATAATCACGCTGCTGGAGCTGCTGAAGAACCCGAGTTATATGTTTTGGGATCTGCCGTTCATCAAGGCGGCGCCCGAGGTATGCAATTTATTCCGCACATTTGTCATTGGATTTAATAATTACTGCTTGCAATCTAATACCGATATGAATTATGGATTATTGTACTGACTTGAAGGGTGTAATGCAGATTGAGAGACTGTTTGGGGCGCTCTTCCAGCATATCAACCAGAGTCCCAGGTCTTTGGCTTGAGCTAGCGATTGACAATGGGCATCATGGAGTGTTGAAGGATGCGGAGCGATCTGACTCTGTCATGAGCATAGCGGCATTAGCAAGGAAATGGATGGACTTTGCAGTCTGCAGTACGATAGAAGGAGTTTGTATGACATTGCTTTTCAGGGGCTGGCAACTTTTCTCGACTTACGTCTGCGCAATACCATCTGTTGCGCAATATCCAACCACGGCTGTTGAATGAAAGGGGGCAACGGCATGGAAGGTTTTAACGCTGTTACAAATGTATAATAGGCAGATGGCAGAAGGGGAAGTGTATGTAGGATAATACCTCTATTTGCTAGTCACTATTTGCTGTTTGCTATGAGAGAGCCAGAGGGTTATTTTGAGAGGATCTGAGTGAGACTGTGGTGTGATGTATTGTGTTATGTTTACCTACTGTAGAGGACTTACGGCTGATGATGTGATTGCTACGCTAAGACTTTGGAAGATTCTCAACGGGCTATTGTCACTGCAGCATCAACCGAAACGCAAGCACTTGATCCAGATACCTTACGTAGGATGAAGGGATCAGGCTATTGTGGCCTTGTGAAGCATGTTTCATATCTCGATTCGAATATCTTGCGTGCACAATAAGAGGTACTCGCACTAGTAATTGGAGAATAGGAGCAGAGTTGTTGAACATGATCTTGACAATAGAAAACCCTCGCGCTAGCAAAATGATGATAGCAACACATAAAAAGCCTATTGTCGACTGCTAGCGCCTGAGCTGGCGAAGGGCGGGTAGTATATATATTTTGGTTTGTTTCCTGCTTGCAAGTTGTTTCTGCAACGTACATCCTTTTTGAAAGCTACTTTCTTCAGGGATATCTTTCTTCAGACAACATACTTCTTACATCGCACACATCTTTCTTCAGACAGCATATCTTTCTTCCTAAACAGCTTCCTGCAACAGTACACCTTTTCTTCAGCTGCAAACCTCTCTTCAACACACATCTTCACGGATATCTCCGCTGTCAAAGTTTAGCTTTTTGCAACTACATACACATCTCCCCGCCATCGCACTGCTGGTCAGTGTTCCCTTCTTCTCACCTCGCGTCGTGTCGTCGTCTTATCCACCAAAGTTAGTAAGTTAATCTTTGATTCTGGGCAATCGTATGGTTAGCTGACTGGATTGGCTAGGAGTCTTGCTCCAGCGAATCCTTTCTCTTCACAAGCACACTGCCGGTCAGTGTCTCGTTCCTTTCGTCTTCATTTATCTAAATTAGTAAGTTTAACTTGGGTTTGCTGTGGTTACATAACCGTCTGACCAGTTTTGTAGCTTCGACAATCCGCTCCAGAAAATACCATGTCGGCCCAGAACCGTTATGCTCTTCGCTCCCATGGGCCAGTCCCCGCTCCTCCTGCTCTTCCCGGCCGCATGGGTCGCGACGGCCTTCCGCGTCGTTCTCCGCCTACCGGCCGGCTTTGGTTGAAGCGGCGGGCGCGACCAGTCCGTCGGGTCGCAGACCGCTTACGAGACGTCAATCTTGTAAAGATCAAAAAATTGGAGGAGGAGATGGAAAAGATGAAACACCACTGGACATTGGAGATGGAGGCGCGGCCGGGGGCGTGGATGCATGAAGCGACTCCGGATATATTGGGGGAATGGCGGGAGAATAGGGAGTGGGCGATCGCGGATCGTTGGAGGTTGATGGCGGTGCTCAACGGCAGAGCGATGGTGCTTGGAGAGCTTTATGATAAGAAGTTGGAGGAGTTGAAAGAGGCGAGGGAGGACGCAAAGAAGGACAGAAAGGAGTTGAAGGAGATGATAAAGTTGTCGGAAATATGGCGTAAATGGCGGAAGTGATTGCCGAGAGCAGGGAGATGGAGCTA
>JAABUK010003173.1_pt1 | contig 28150 bp, 33 predicted proteins | sample 5559141 | NCBI WGS metagenome assembly JAABUK01 (sample SAMN10711869, study PRJNA513367) | rock metagenome | isolation source: Antarctica rocks | place: Antarctica: Victoria Land, Pudding Butte nord | collected 2016-01-03
TAGTCTGCGCGGCCGGTCGCACCGTCCGGACTGGCACCTTGATGTCAGGCAAGGCTCTTACTTTCGGAGTGCGCAGGCCATTCGGCACGGCCTTTCGCATGCTGCCGGGCTTGCACAAGACAAAAAAACTGGTGAGTGGTAACAAGTGCACCGACAGGTTGTGCTAGTTTCATCGTGATGCCTGAAAGACCTCAAAGAAACAACTTGAGCCACCTGCACACCTTAAAGTTTCTTGTCGATGCAGGGAAATGGAACAACGTCGTCGGAAGTATTCGGGAAGAAAGTAAAATCATCAGTGGCAGTGCCAACAGTGTTGGCTGTCGTCCGTTTGTATGTGCTGGCCCGACGTATTGACCTGGCTGTGCAAGCAAAACATGGGTCATTGTCACAGGTAAGCACAATGCAAACCCTTCTTTCTGCACTTTCGCACGTAAGCAACCTCGAACTCAGCTGGCCCAAGCACTTGCCCTTTTCTCTATTGTAGTCTTGAGTGCTACCACATCGTCTCATAAAGTATGTTCAGCTAAACACTATGCCACTGCAGTGGCATCTGTACGTCTGACTCATCGCCGTGTTTCTGATGCCAGGTGCTGACAAGCCTTGGGCACTCCAAAGCCGGTGCATCAGCTTCAGAGCTGTTGGCAAGGGCTCTGCTGGGTCTGGTGGCCGACATTGCGCAGCGGCCGCACAGCATATGGCTGGCTGGAGAGAACATGGCAAGGAACCAGCTGGACAGCGCCTTCAAGGTGTGTTCTATTCTCATTGAATCTGACCCACTACATACTTTGTATTTGATGCTGGAACTCTTCCCAGGCAACAAACTCTCACCACTTGTACAACTGCTGCGGCCTCAATGACCCTCGCAATCAGCTGTTCAGGCTAAAAATGCTCACCCAGCATCAGTTTCTGCCAAATGAATGGTGCAGTGATGTCACTCAAGGCCCAAAACTAAGTCTGACTTGATTTTTTTTTTACCAACACTGGACTGGTGTGCTTCAAAAGCAGCAGCTACCTATTGCAGGTGGTGCAATGATTCCTTGCAGCAGCTGTGCCATCTACTGCCATGGTGCAAATGTATTGGGCATGCCTCTGTTGCCAAACCGAATTGTTGCAGCTCTCATGTGTCCCACCTTATAGACTGAGCAAGCAGGATGTTGTGCAGTGGGTTCTGCACCTGGTCATTGGAGGGAGTGAGAAGCAGCTTGCTCAGATCATGCAGGAGGCAGAGGCTGACCTAGATCAGCTCATCTCAATCTATTCTCTGGTGAGTTGCCTTCGCTGCTTGACAGCTGCAGCGGACCAGGACCACTCACAAAGCAAATGTGCTTGAGCAGTCTGTGGGCCAATAACAGTTAGTATGTGAACAGAATGCATGCTGGGATGTTGACATGAAATGCATGGCCAAACCTGTTGATGTGCATCTCATCGCACGATTGCAGCTGCTTTTTATTACCATCACTCCAGGCCAGGCTGCTTTCAAAGTTGACATGCATCTCATCACCTGCAGGACTGTTACCAGATGCTCCTTCTGGAAAGTTCTTGGAACAGGTTCCTGCTGCTTCCAAAGTGCACATACATCTCATCACCTGTAGGACAAACAAATGCTCCTTCCAGAAAGTTCTTGGAATGGGTAATGGACGCCTGTCATGCATGCTGCAGAGGATGGGGGAAAAGTGCAAGGTGATTGGAGGCACTGCTGGCCTGGCTCGCCACCTGTGTGCCATCATCAAGGCCAACTACCTTCCAGCCCTGATGAGTGATCTGGTGCCTGCCACCTCATGCGTTATTGCTATGGGTCTGCTGGGATTAGACCTAACTCTGCCAGGGGCTGCCCATGCTCAGGTGTGTCTCTGTGAGTAAACTTGTCTCCTGTGACTGCTGTTGTACTATAGCCATCAGTGGCTACAAGTCAGTTGATCTCTATTGGCTTCATCTGCTTTCTGCTGGTCATTCATTGTAGAGTGTTCTGGATGATGCTGCCCTTGAGTCTCTTCGTGATTTCATGACCCTGGCATTGTTATCTGCTCAACTCTATGCTGTTGGCTGCTACCTGGTGTTCTCTGGTCTCAGGATCTTTGTTGTCGTGTCGGTGTCAATTTCTGTGTTGCCTCCAACATGTCTCAAATGTCGAGCAGTATACATTGGGATGCTGTGTGTCTTTGGGTAAGATGCCTCAGCTTCTGTATGCTTGACCCGCCGAATTGTATTCAATGCAGTACCCCACTGAATCATACGGCATATGCAGCTGACCGTATTGACAAAGACAGAAATTTGAAAACCCTTCACATTATGATGTGCCTGTCTACATGTTTATGTCTATTCAAGCTTGGGCCTGACCTTCTCTATATCGAACGCCTAAAGGCGCCCTTCCCTTCCCTTCCCTTCCCTTCCCTTCCCTTCCCTTCCCTTCCCTTCCCTTCCCTTCCCTTCCCTTCCCTTCCCTTCCTCTATCACAGGGCTAGGGCTTCTACTCTGCATCTTAGCAGACGTCCATGCTCACGCTCTAGCTGCTGCTGCCTGGCAGCTTCACTCCTGATGCTGCAACTTGACTTTGTATCGTTTTGACAAAATGCTGCTGCCAGGTCTTGGTACAATGATCAAACTGAATCACACAACTTGAAAGCTTATGCTAATATCACTTCATTCAGTCCCACACTAAGTTGCAAAGTCCAAGCTTTGGGTCCAATGATTGCACTGGCAGGTGTATGTGTGCTGCACAAACATATTAGCCAGTAATGCTGTCAGCAACTGACAATGGGGCGCGTGTGCAGGAGGTGGCAGCGACTGCACATGAGTGGCAGCAGCTTGGGGAGGCCCTCTCTGCTACACCTGCCAGTCCAGTGGGCTCAGCAGAGGCCCCAGCCAATGTGCAGTCAGAGGGCAGCCTTGCTCTTCAGCAGGCACCTGCACCCCAGGTCGAACGCAGGGCCGCCAAGCAGGTCCCTGCCACTGAGGGCCCCTCCGCCTTTGCCAGTCTACCCACAGCCCCAGCTGCAGTCACCACAGCAGAGGCAAGGTCTACCACCACTGCTGAAGCCACCGCTGAGGTTGCAGCTGGCACGAACAAGGCAGCTGCCCAGGCCACCACTGGCGGCCTGCTGGGGTCAGACCTGACTCTGCTAGGTCCCACCCATGCTCAGGTGTGTTTCTTTGAGTAAACTTGTCTCCTGTGACTGCTGTTTCGCTGATTACCAACGGTGTTCAACATCATAGCTATTATCTGCTCTTTATCATAGCTATCATAGCTATTCTATCTAAGCTATTAGCTGCTGCAATTTGGTCTGGTGGCTTCATCTGCTTTCTGCTGGTCATCAGTATAAATTGTGCTGAATGACACAGCCCCTTGAGTCTCTTCATGCTTCCATGACCCTGGCATTGTTTGCTGCTCAACTCTGGGCTGTTGGCCTGAAGCATGCTGCCTGGTCTTCACTGGTCTGGGTATCTTTTATTCTCTTCTTGTGTTGTTGTTAACTGCTGTGATGTCTCAAACCATGTCTCCAGGGTTAATGAGTTCATATCAGGATGCTGTTTGTCTGTGATTAAGAAGTTCTGCTTTCTGTATGCTTGACCAGCAGAATTAGCTGCATCGAGTAAAGTTTACCAAATGGCATATGCAGCTGACCAGATTCATGAAGATAGAAATCAGAAATCATTGAAAGCATGATGTGCATATCTACATGTTCGTGTTGGTTGGGCTGGACCTTCTCTACATTGAACGCATAGTGACATAGTCTGTTCTTGTCTTTTCTTGTCTCTTCTTTCTCTATCAAAGTTTGGGCTAGGGCGTCAACTTTGCATCTCAGCGAACCTCCGTGCTTGAGCCCTAGCTGCTGCTGCATCTTGACTTCACTCCTGACTATACAACTTAGCTCTGTGCCATTTGACAGTATTGCCACTGCCAGGTCTTAGGTACAATAATCAAATTGACTCACACAACTCACAAGCTTACACTGATATACTTCATTCAATCCCCGAATGAGCCAAAAATTTCAAGCTAAGTGCAAAACTGACGTTTGCTCTGGCAGGTGTATGTGTGCTGCAAGAACACGTTGCTCAGTGATGTTGCAAAAGTTACTGACAATGGGGTGTGTGTGCAGGAAGTGGCAGCGAATGCACATGAGTGGCAGCAGCTGGGGGAGGCCCTCTCTACTACACCTGCCCCTCCAGTGGGCTCAGCAGAGCCCCCAGCCAATGGGCAGCCAGAGGGCAGTCTTGCTCTTCTACAGGCACCTGCACCCCAGGTCGCCACGCAGATCCCTGCCACTCAAGCTGTCACAGCCTCTGGCAGTTTCCCCGCAGCTGCAGACACCACAGAGTCTACAACCACTGCTGGTGTGCGCCCTGCCATGGGTTTGCCATTTGCTAGCCAGCATGCAGCCCCAGCCCCCATGGACTCCACCGCTCCTGAGCCAGCCCGCACACCAGCTGCCCAGGCCACTACCGGTGTGCCCCCTGCTATGACTGATGCCTCTCTGGACCTTGAAGAAGAAGAGTCAGGCGGTGCATCTGAAGCCCTTGCAGCTGGGGCTTCGTCAGGCAAGGGCAGTGAGGCTGCAGCCTCAGCCACCCTTGGTCAAGCAGAGCCCACAACAGGCACAGAGGGCAAGGCCGCACCAAACAGCCCCTCAGACCTCAGTGTGGTAGATGCAGACACCACTGCCACCACTGCTGGAGCTCAGCTTCCCTCCGCTGAGGCTGCAGCTGACACAGACAAGGCAGCTGCCCAGGCCACCACTGATGTGCCCCCTGCTGTGACTGATGCGGACTGTGGAGAAGAAGAGGCAGGCGGTGCGTCTGAAGCCCTTGCAGCTGGGGCTCCCTCAGGCAAGGGCAGTGAGGCTACAGCCTCAGCCACCATCAGTGAGCCAGAGCCCAGAACAGGCACAGAGGGCAAGGCCGCACCAGACAGCCCCTCAGACCTCAGTGTGGTAGATGCAGAGCGTGCCACACATGTAGCTGAGGGCTTCAGTGATAACAGGGCTGCAGCAGACAGCCCTGGAGCTGACGTCTGGGCTACGGCCCCTCTGGCCAAGTTCCAAGTCAGGACTACATTCAGAGACCCTGCGGCAGAGTCTGAGGCTGACACCATTGCAGCAAAGCATGCTGCAGAGCCGGCTTTGACCATGCTAGAAGACTTGCTTGGCAGCTCTTCACCTCAGGCATACTCAAAGGGGCAGTCAGCTGAGAACAAGGCAGCTGCTCAGCCAGCTTCCACAGCAGCAGCAGTTGCAACCTCAAGCCCAGCTGCCCAGAATGATGTCAAGTCATTTCCCACCCCCACCCCCACAGCAGCAGCCACAGCAGGCTCTGCAGATGCTGATGTGGCAACATCTGCCTCAGCAGTCTCCACCTCAGGAGGTGATGACAACCTGACAGCACTCAGGTCTGCACCCCCCAGGCTAGACAAGGTGCACCCCCCTGGCTCTGCGGTCCACACACCAGACAGTGCTAATGTAACAGCCAAGTCTGAAGCTGGCGTATCAGCAAGTGACCTAGCAGCCGCCAAGCCTGCAGTGCTCACAGCAACAGGCACTGATGCAACAGCTGGTGTATGCAACAGCCCTGTGCAGACTGCAGTGCAGGCAAGTCTGCCCACCACCACCAAATCAGTCAGCAGCGCATTGCCTGTGGATGAGTCAGAGGGCATCTCAGCAGAGGCAGAGCCTGCCGTGCGTGAAGCTGCAAGCAGCGCAGTGCCAGCATCAGCTGATCATGCAGCAGCTGATGCACAGGGTCCTGTTCAGAGCAGCACCACATCAAAGTCTGGATCGGGGTCCAAGGGGGTCACCAAGTGGGTTGTGCACCCTGGGGATCACCGCCTGGAGTGGCCTGAGAATCCTGTTGAGCGAAAGCTTTCCTCAGGAGGCACAGCTGTTGTGCTCAGGTCAGCCTCACTGCAGCACTGTGCTCCTCTGCTGACTCACATGGTGCTGACAAAGCATAATGTAAGGTCTATAAGTACTCTCTGAGCATGTTTGTATAAGAGCAAGCATGTTGGATTGGCTCTTCATTTATTTGTGCATGCTGACTCTGTTGCTTCATCTGGTCTGTCAGTTGACAGTCAACCCCCTCTGCGCCCACCCGCCCATTCTCCAATCAACCCCTCACATACCCTCCCCCATCCTTTCTGGTGCCCCCCCCCCTTCCAACCCCTAACCCCCTTCCCGGTTCCGTTTGCCTCCAAAAAGGCGGGAAACACCCCCTGCCATACTGACTCCCATACTGTTCAAACCCTTTGACATTCAATGCAACACACCTCAAGTCAGGCTCTGATGCTGACAAGCCTGACTGACAACAATGGTCATTCCTCTGCAGAGCAAGGGTGAGATCAGAGGCTGGATTGGCCGGGCTGCAGCCACCCCCTGACATGGGCTCATTGACCCCCGGGCTGTACCTGGTCATCAAGCACATGACTGGTATGGAGTCTGAGGCTATGAGGCAGCTGGCAGCGCGTGAGGTGACAGTGCTGGAGGCTGTGTCTAAGAAGCCTTACGTGCCAATCTTCCATGGCTCATTCAACAGTCAGGAGACAGAGGAGGGGAGTTCGGTTGCGTGCCACAGCGCAAACCTACTCATTGGGTAGGATACTTCTCAGTCTCATGTTGAGCAACGGCACTTGCATGCATGTATCTTGCCGTCCGTGGCGGTATTTGGGTACTGCATCAGAGCACAATGCGATAATGCGTTTTGAAATGTCCAAGCTTGTCATAGCATGTGTTGATCACATGAGTGCAATGCTTCTCCCAGTCTGCATTTCTGCAGGCACCTTTTTTGCATGTACTCACTGATGACACCGGCTTTGCGCATCTCAAAGGTGTAGATTGCAATCTGATAATCAGGTGTGTTTGCTTTCAGGCTAGCAGCAGGCAAGGATGTGTATGCAATCACAAGATTGGTCAGCGCGCGAGTGCGCAAGTACAGGAATAACCCTGCCAAGCTTAAGGCATTGAGGGAGTGGCTATGGCTCTTCACTCTTCACACTGCACGCGGTCTTGCCAAGGTGCCTGACTGCTCCCCGTGCTTGACTGCACTTCATGTGACATTGCCTCCCACCCACTCCCGCCCACCCACCCACCCCCACTCCAGCCCACCCACCCCCACTTCCCCCCATTCCCGCCCACTCCCGCCCACTCCCCCCCCCCTCCACTTACACATGCACTCACACACATACACACATGCACGCACGCACGCCCGCCCACCCGCCCGTCATGCTTGTTGCGCAAGTGAGTCGTCAGAACACACATTCTCATAGTCAGTGATCATCAAGTTGACCAGTGATGAAAGCGAGAGATGTTATGATGCTCTCCAGATCTTGGAAGACTTGCACAAGGACAGGAGCCACCGGGACGTCAAGCCACAGAACATCATGCTGTCCCAGAGGGGGGGAAATGTCAGCATCAAGCTCATTGACTTTGCTGGCAGTCGCCTGCGCTCCGAAGGTACTTTGACTGCTCTGCATGATGACTTGAGGTTATATCATGGTGCATTCTTTACAACTTGACAACAGCTTTTAGGCTGGTCAGAATTGCTAACAAGGTCTTGTGACTGATCAGTGTGTCTTGAGCATCACTACCAATTGCATTGACCCACTGAGATTGGGTTGAGGGCGGTCAGCTCACATCTTGCAGTGAGTGGTTTGAGCAGCAGTGCAGTGGGTCTCTGTGCAAGAGGATGTCAACAGATGTACACATGTATGTCTGTAAGGATGCCATTCCAGACTCCACTCTCCTCAGTTATCCTAAGCAGCATGTCATCCTGCAGATGATGTATTGAATGAGAACTTCTCCCTCCCACAAGCTGCCCCGCAGCTTTTGCGCTGTTTTGGGGGGGTCATTGAGGGTATGGTGGATGAGCCCAACGACATGTGGGCAGCAGCCACTGTGCTCTTCCAGCTTCTGATGAGCGGCTATCCTGAGTGGGAGAGACAGTTTGGGCCTTTCATGTTTGGTCCTACAGATGCGGACATGGTCACAGCTGCCAGAATGCCGGATCGTGGGCAGGAGTGGCAAGACTTTTGGCGCGAGAAGATCATGACAGAGCAGAAGCTTTGGGTAAGGCTCCAGCTTATGATCAGTTTTCAGCGGCAACAATTGGTGCATACGTTAGTGTGGTACTCCATGCTGTTGCCATCCTGATTAGCTGGCACGCTGGTTGGCAAACTTCTTTGACAACACAGTGTAAACTGTGATGTCTGATCTGTGACAGGGGGCGTCTTGATTGCCTGCTTGCTGTGTCAGGCTGCTCTGAGCTGCCTGCCTTTTCAGAAGCGCAAAAGGTGTAACATTTGGTTGGGTGCTGCAGGCAGAGTCTTGTGTCTTTGACGAGCAAAATTGGACGTCTCCAGCACAGCTGTTAGCAATTCATGATTTGTGTCGGGGCTTGTCAGACCAAATGCGAGAGCAGTCCAGAAGATTTTGTGAGATGCTGACAGAAATGCTACACCCACAGGCTCAGAAAAGGACGACTGCCAAACAGATGTACGATCTAAAATGGCTACGTGATGCTGCCAAAGTCCATCTGCCAAAATGTCCTGTCTCTCTCTGACCTCACTTTTGGATGGTATCTACACTGCACTTTGAAACTACACCTGAAGCATCCTCTATTGCTGAAGTACGAATGCTTCTGAGCGTGCAGTCATGTTACTTAAGCCCTACTTGAGTTACTAGAGGCTGAGTTGGCTTGATTACTCAGTGTTAAAATGGCTGATTTGATTGGCCACTCACTAGATGATGAGTGCTTCTGCAGTGGTGCTCTTGATCTGTGCTCAGAAGCTGACTGCAATTATCTTATGGTACATAAGAAACCATAACCTTTGGAGAACTTTCCTTCTATCTCTCCCTTCTCTTTTGTTTGAATAATAAGTTACACTGGTATATCTTTATGGACTTACTCAAGTATCTTGCAGTTTCAACGATTTTATTCTTACTCGGTATCTGGGGCACTTTTCTGAATAGAAAAAATAATTATCTGCAGTGATGCTGGTTCTTCTATGCTCAGAAGCTGGCTGCAAGTATTTTATGTACTATCATGGTATAATTACTCACTTGAATGCATCAGTTGCTGTAATATACAGGGTGTCTGTGAGTTGTAAGCGCTCCGTCCAACTGTCAAATCAGCGGGTATGGGTTGATTGCATCATGACAACATCAGTTGCAATATTGCATCCAAACTATACATCTAACAGGCCTGCTGCTGGCAGCAATGATGGTCCATGTGGTTCTCGAGCTGGACTTGACTATACTTCATTGACAACAGTCACACAAGCCAAAATAGGCCACATGCTTGGTGTATTCATCAGGCAGCTGACAAGTCCTTACTATGCCGACGTACAGGCTGGCATCAGGTTCATAAGTGCCAGGTAGACTAGTGCTGCTGCTTCAAATTCAGATGTTCCTGTGGCGTCCAACAGCAGCAGCAAAAGATGCCAGCCCACCACGCCTGGCTGCCAACTCCTCAGATTGTACATCCTCGTCATCTTGCACATCAATCTCATCATCTGCTAGATCACTCTCGCTGCTGTTATGTGGTGAGTCGTCCTGTACTACACTGCTGCCACGTGATGAGCCGTCCTCTACTACACTGGCATGTGAGTCAGATCCACTGCTGCCGTCATCCCTGCTTGCTTGGTCACCTCCCTGCACCTCAGAGCGCATGTCAGCAGACATACATGCAGACTGCCTGTGCAGAGCAACAGTTGGCAGATTGGCAAGGAAGGGCAAGACAGTGCATCAACAAGCAGCAGATATGACACAGTTCATAACGCTCGACTTCTGGCATGTTTACAGACAGCACAGCCCAAGCTAAGGCGGCGCTGTTGTCCAGAGTATATAATGCAAAACAGTATAACCATTGGCTTGCTGAAACCTCTACAGCCATACAAGTGCTAATACAACTGACAGTGACTCATTTCTTTGTGAGCGGCCAGTCAGACGGGACTTGCACTACATGACTGTGCAAGCTTGCAAGCACCGAGGGTATACCTGTGCATGTGAGGCCTGGCCATACTGGTCTAGATGAAAGGACACATACTGCTTTACTCTGGCCGGCGCCAAGCACAAGAAAAGGTGCATGGAGACTGAAAAGATTGCAGATTCACGGGAGTCGATGGTCTGCAGCTTCTGTAGCTCATCCAAGATGCCTTTCATCAGCTGCCCTTGGTGTGCTGGATCCTTCCATTGGTCCAGTCTAAAGTTGGCATCACTGGTAGCATATTTCTGCAAGCAAAGCACAAACTAATTTGCGATGCATCATGGTCTCTTCGTCCTTCACAGCTTGGCTAGCACTGTGGCAACTGCTTGCCACTGCTAAGTTGCCATCTCATGCCTTGACAAGGGCATACAGTCTTGATGATGCTCAGGATGATTGTGCAAACTGGGCAATGACAAAAATACCTTGACTTACAAGTAGATTGAGACCATGAGCTGTGCATGGCTTGAGCGTGCAAAGCTTGTAAGCGAAAAGACACCGCGAGCTGCCAGTCTAAACCAATAGGATCGTTACTATTCCATAAGTGCTTCTAAAAATTGGGTGCTGCAGACATGGTGATGCATGCATGCATATGACTTGTAGGCGGCAGGAGGCATTGACACATGTTAAGTCGGGACAGTCCCTACACAATGATGTAGGTAGCTGGTACCCAGAAATGAGACAAGCTTTGGAAGCCCACCTGAAGCTGCAACAGTTGTTGTGCATGCTCTGATAGGTCTTCTGGCCTGCTACCCCATGTCAGATCATCAAGCTCCAGGATGTCCAAAGACTGCAAGGCATATAAGAACAGACTTTTATCACTGGACTGCAATTTGGAGCTTTGAGCAATGCTACCATAGCTAGCTACAAGACTGTACAGAGTCAAGACCCATTGAGTCACGTAGTGTGTCACATGTGCATCAGCTGATTGTTCAGCATTTTCTGTAATTCTATGAAGCAGTTACTTGCACAGAAAGGTGTGTTGTACAAAGAGTTGCAGCACTTGTATTGAGACCCTCTCAAGACAGCTGTGGACAATCATAGCAGCAACCACAAAATTGGAAGAGCTCTGAGGGCTATACTTTGAGATGACAATTGTTGCATTTGTGTGCCACAATGCACAACGTACTGTGCGGCATACAACAGTGCTGTCATTGTACACAGGTGAAGGGCTGCTTCATGCATGCATACATACCTCGTCACACAGGTCCTTCTGCACCTTGGTGCAGAACTCTTCCCATGAGGGTATCACAGTGCCGCACCACAGCCAAACATTGTTGCCAACCTCCCTACTCATCAGTAGGACCTTCCTAAGGCTGGACTTGGAGTTGTTGCACTCTGCGATGTGGTTGATGGCCCTCGAGCCGAGGCACACCTTGGCTGCCAGTTCCTTGGCTTTGAAGCAGCCACCGTTGAAGATCAGGGTGGTTGCCGCTGGATCAATGACTTGATTGTAGCAGCGTTCTGTGACAGGCTGTGAGCTGTCAACAGACACCTGTACATGCTTCACCTGTATGTGGTCAGCCTCAACCCAAGTGCAGTCCGGGTCGTTGGCCCCGGTTACTTGCTGCAGCAGACTTTTGTTGATGTACAGATCCCGACGGACCCTGATGGACATCAGGTTGACGATGGGGACCACCCTGTTGCCTCTGAGATGGGGGCAAATATCGCCGTCACAGAGGGCGGGAGGGGAGCTTGGTGAGCTGTATGCCGTCCGCCTGAACAAAGCAAGTGCTGCTTATCATTTGTTCTGCGGCCCGGCTTTAGGCGACTGTTGAGCAAAAGTGGCGGCAAGGGGTTGTGTCACCTTTAAAGGGCCTCTTCACGCGCGACACGCACAACGTGGGCAGCTACACAAGGGTGTGACAGTGATCGCAAGCCTGCAGCGTGCTTCGTGAGCAGCAGTCAATGAGATAGCCAGATTCGAGCAGCTTTGCAAGAAGGTGCTGACAGCTGTCACACGGCAAGGTCAACAGCGGCAATCTAATATTGATGTCAATGTCAAAGAGCACTTGAGAGGCCGCCAGATGAGTGCTCTGCTGTCAATAGTCCTGCTTGAGGATGGCGCAGCAAACTGTGATGTCGAGAGTGTCGGGTTCATGACTCTTGGACTGCACCATAGGCGGTTTTTGGAACCTACAATCTGCAATCCCAGTAGCAAGAGGCAACCCCCAGTTCCAATCTATCAAGGAACCCCCAGTTCAACGCGTGGCAACACAATCTCAGCAAAGATTCATGTTGAAATAAACTCTGAAGCGCGATCGCGAGGGAAGATTCATGTTGACGTTATGTGTTGCGTGGACGTCAAAGCTCATCATACTGGCACTGCTCTCTGTTCTTGGCACAGCAGCCAGCTTCTGATGCCTTCTTGTAGACAAGGTCTGCACCATTTATTGCAAAGGGCGACCAGCAGCCCCTTGCAGGAGGGGAGATGACACCGAAGTGACACTCTATCCATTCAAGCTTCGTGCTTGCTCATGGAAGTCACGCAATGAGTGCACGAGCATCATAGATGGACAGGCTCTGAGTTGGAGAGTTCAGGCAGTGTACCATGGGCTTACACAAAGACTGTGCCTGTCTGCTGTAAAGACTGCTAGACATTGGCAGAAAGCCCAGCACGGAACGTCGTGGCCAATTGTGCAGCAAGTGATGGATTTGCAGTTTGCTGCCAAATAACCAGCACTGCTGCCATCAAAATGTGTTTGGCCATTCTATGCTTTGTATTTCCTGCAGAGTCTACATGAAAGTGGGAGACTGTGGCTTTCATTGAGCATAGTTGAATGCGCCGCATTGTGAGGCTGCTATCACACAAGCCAGGATTTCCAGTAACACATGTTGGCTTGCTGTCTGAGTGACCCTACTTGCTTTGCTCTGCTGTCTCTATTTTCATGTAGAGGCCAGCCCTGGCTGAGAATAGCGGTCAGGGGCATCTTTCTTGCTGCACCAACTGTTGACAGTATGACCATACGTTTGAACCTCTAATTGCATATGCCTAAAACTAAAGTTTTTAAAAAAACGCTTGATTCTATGTAGTTGCAGAGGTGCGTACTAAGCCTCCCCGACGCCCAGTGGTGAAAGCTGCCCCATCATAGACTGCATTGCCGTCATCAGCCTTGCCCCTGTTGCCCTTGGTGCGCGCTGGCTTCTTCTGAAATTTATACTCTGGCCTCTTTGGCTTGCTCTCCACCACTACTGCAGCACCACCACACCTTCTGACGTGAACCCTGAATGCATGTTCAAGCCTAACACGCGTCCACTGTTCATTCAATTCAACCAATCATTGCTTACATGTCTTCCCTGAGGGTCAGCTACATACTATTCTGAGTAGATCCCCGTATGAAGTTCTTGTTTGGGCAGCTAGCAGACCAACTGTGTTGATGTTGTTAATACTAGACTGAACAGCTTCACGGCAATTTTTGCGACTGGTGTCTTTTGCCTTCAAATTGACAGAATCACCTTCTCAGGCAGCCTGTCAGCAATCACGCATTACACATGCCCTAAGTCAGCTGAGCCTCAGTTCAGAATTGATGGTGTACATGCTACAAATACAGAGCACTTACTATAGTCTGTGAGAGCTGTTTATAGGGGAAACAACATCACTGCTGCCACACACAAAAAGAGCTCAAAAACTCACCCCTGATACAGCTCAACAACTCACCCTTGATAAAGCTCAATGACTCACCCTTGATACAGCTCAACAACTTGTGACGTCACTGTGCAGAATTTTGACAAACGTTTCGAGTGGGTGCACACGTTACCTTGCGGAGCAGCCATGGACTCCATGAGCTCACGGTCAGCATCACTCATCACCGGCACATGTGCTGTGGAAGCTTCTGCTTCTGAGCTGCTGCTGACATGGGCACCATCTGAGTCCTCCCTTCCCTCGTCTTCAGAAAGCTCATTAGCATCCTGCTCAGAAGAGTGCCCCAGCTCAGCTGCTGAGTCACGTTCTGAGTCTGACTGTGACTGAGGGTGTCCCTGGAGTTGTGCCTCAGCTTGATCAAATTGCATCGGAGATGAGCCTGAAGTTGGAGCTGCTAGCTTGCTGGGTGCAATGTTCTGGCCAGAAAGCCCCAGCTGAGTATTGCTTTTGCTGCATGTGGGTGGGCGCTCACAGTGCAGCAGCTTGCCATTCACAAAGTCTTTGAGGATCTGTCTGCCTGAACGAGTTTCATCTGGCAGGCCGGAGGCTGCCACCCAGCCCCTTGAAAGTGCATAAGATCTCAGCAGATCTGCTGCTTCTAGCACCCTGCACAGCAGCGCATACTCCCTTGGTCACAGCAGCAGCCGCAGCAGCAAAGTACTTCTTGCTTGCAAATAAGTAACACAACATTCTGGAGCCAAAGCATGCCAGCATACTTACAGCAGACAATGATCACAGACAGCAGAGCAAGCAGCTGCAGCATGTGCTCAGCATGCCCAGCGTGCAAGAAACCCACTGCTCAGCAACACCCAGTAGCAATACATTGAAGAAAATGAAAACAGACATGCAGCAATGTCTGCCTATTGCAGCATGCATGGCTGAGCGCGATGCATATGAAAGACTGCCTTACGTGTTTGGTGCATCATGCTCATCAGGCTGTGGAAGCTTGAGGCCATACACCCTCTCCAGCTCAGCCCTTGAAATGCGCTGGCACACCACAGCCACTGGAGTGCGGACATCTGTCAACCTGTCAATGGGAATGACACCTGCAGAGCACCAGTGTCGTGACGTGAGTATGCCTTGGTAAAAATCAACTTGGGAACTATGATGCCTGACCTGCAGAGAAGCCTACTTTGCATAACAATCACATCGGCTATCTCACGGCAATCAGCGTTGCTCATACAATGCTGTACAAACGGTATTGGGTGAGGCAACGGAAATAAGCAGTACAGCAGACGCGCCTGCACTATGCTGTAGTGGGGTAAGAAAAGAGCGAGCCCACAAACATGCATACCTGCTGCTACCATCTCAGACTTGGACTGTGCATATCTGGGCAGCACCAGACCAGGGCAATCACACAGGGTGAGGTCATTGGTGATGTTGAGGGTCTGGAAATGCTTGGTCTTGCCAGGAGTTGGGGCCACTGCTGTCTTCTTGGAGCCAAAGAGAGCGTTGATGGTGGAAGACTTGCCAACATTTGGGTACCCAGTCAGACCCACTGTCACCCGCCCACCATCAGCCTGCACCGTGCACTTGTCAACATCCATTCCTTCTGTGCTGTTGTCTGTGTCTGAAGCTGGTATGCGTGACTCATTATTACATCTGTTGATCCTTGCGCAAACATGCACTGTATTGGAGCCGTTGCGCAGCTCGTGAATTGTCAGACAACATTCCACAGCAATTAAGGCAGAGGATGTGTCTCTGGACATGCCTGGGCTCATCAGACAAGCTACCAAACACCATGCTACCAGGTGCGTCATATTGCAAACATGATTCAGCAGGTGCTGCTCTGCACAACAAGGCCAGACACAATCCAAGGTGCACATGATATGTGACACAGGCAAAAACGTCCACACAGGGGCATGCATGCATAGTTCCTGCAAGGCAAGCTTCTTTGTCAGGGGAAACAACTGTTTGCAGCTGTATCCTGACAGGGATGAGTGCTCACATGCCCCAGATGCTCTGATGTATCATCCCTGCTGTCAACAGCCTGCTGTGCCCTCCTTTGCAGGTAGGCTATCAGCTCTTCACTGTCAAGCACCCTAGCACGAGCGTCATCAGTGTCATTGCAGCGCAGGACCGGACCTGCACACAACAAAGCTGAAGCAGCAATCCAACAAGGCGTTGTCAGAGCGTATTTCCACTGCTGCAGAAAAAGCTCCTGTTGCTGATGGGATGTTGACTACTGCAAATGATCATACACAGCAACAGATACAGTGAAGCCGGCTCAAGCACACATGGGCAGAGGATCTTTGTGGCAGCACCACCAGTAAGTGCAGGTGCAAGAATAGTGTGAGGCTCAGACAAACAGTTCACAAGCTGGTTGAAGGGTCACAAACTTGCCTTGAGCTGTGAGGCTATCAATGCCAGCCTTAGCAGACCAGAAGACATACTCCACAGCTGCCTCATCAAAGTAGTCAGCCCAGGCGCTACGCAAAGCAGCAGGCAGCAGGTCTGCTTTGTTCAGCAGCAGAACTGAGCCCTTGGTAGGGTGCAGATGCACAGAGTAGCTTTCAAGGTCCTCAGAGCGGTATCTGAGAGGGTCTCGTGCATCAAGAACCTGCAACAGGCATTCATTTGGAATCTCATGGACAATCCTCTCGGGCTGGTGCAGTATACATGCTGCCTTTTTGCTGTGTATGTCGTACATTCAACAAATGAAGCCTGCATACAGCATGCACACCTGAGTGCAAAGCGAGCAACATTCAGCATTCTGTACTCTCGATTGCACTTGGCTTACACTCAACTTGGCAACATAGCAGATCACAGCAGGGTCAAAACAGATACACACAAATGCATGTTCAGACTTACCTGCACGACAATGTCACTGCGCTCCAGGACCCTCCACAGCTGTCGCCAGACTTCCAGGTTCTTCTCAAATGGAGTCAGCACCAGACCCTCATCATCTTCCAGCCTGTTTTCCAAAAATAATCAGTGAGCATCGCTGGCTTGCGACACAGTGCGCAATGTGCGCTGCCAAGTTCCCGCAGCATCACTCTAGAGCTCAGCAGTATTGTATGGCTTAGCATTGATGCATTGTGCAACAGAAGGGGTCATTGCAGTGCAGGGACTCCTCATGTGCCACTGTGCGGCTGCACCTCAACCTTTGATTGTCTTGCTGCACAGCTAGAGGATGAAACGCAGGAAGAGTGATTTGTGGCCTTACTTGGCAAGGTCTCTGCGCCACTCCAGGAAGGATGCCCTTTCCCTTTGTTCCAGAATTTCTGGAGACATGTCAGTGGTCCACGCTGGCCGCCGTGGGATCCTCAGTCTGCAGCAAAAGCAGAAATGCTGTGAGTCCTGGTGTGCTGCACATGTCATCTCGTGAGCACGGCAACGATGCAGAAGGTTGAGGCTGCCAGCTCAGAAGGCTGCCAAAAGGTGTGGAGAAAGCCCTACTCAATAATGCACAAAGTCCCGGCAATGATAAGGTTATGTAGGTACATGACTTGGTTTGTCTTTGATTGTGCCATGTGACTCAGGTCTGCTTGCTGAATGCCATATAGACAGCCAGCAAACAAACAGCTCATCAGGGATAGCGCGATATTGGATAGCACGATGCTGTGTGTGCACACCTGTGCTCATGCCTCTGCTCTGCGGCTCGTCTTTCTAGCGCATTCCTTTCCTGATCCTTTGCTGTCATGGCCTTATTGTTGCCAGTACTGATCACAATAACTTGTTGCTTCTCAGCTGTAAAATCTTTCCCGGCCAAATCTGCCTGAAGGAGAAGCAAGCATGTGATGAATGCATGAAAGACCCATATGCGGAGAATGGTGGTCAGTGCAGCCAAGACATTGTGTACCATTGTCAATAGCTCTGTCAGATCATTGTTCTCAATGACACTCTGCATATTAGGGGCTCCCTGCGGATCTGTGGTATGTCTAAATTCATCAATAGCTCCTATCTTGCCGCCCTTGCCTCCCTGACACAGAGCGCAAAAGATCAATAGGTCAAGTTCACAAACACATACACATATAGCAGTCCAACTACGAGCAACTGCATGTGAAGCAGTGTCAATGCACTCTACCTTTCTAGCATTGTTAACCAAAGCAGATCCGACTTTTGCGCCGGACGGCCTTGCTTTGCCGTTGTGCTTGCCCATAAGGTTTCAAGTGTGGCGCGATCTGCAGACTACACCGCAAAGAAATCAACGCCAAGTGCAGCGACCACTAGCAGCGATTACAACCAGAATGGGTCGTAGAACCTGCGCGATGCACTGCTGCAAGATCTGCAGTTCAGGACCGAGTAGGGTTGCGGAAACCTTACGTATACGTACTTTGAATGGCGTTTGCAGCCCGGGTTCCGTTTGGCGCGAGGTGCATACATGTGGTGTATTTCAGACTTGCACTCACTTGCTGCATGATCGCAATCGCCCAGGGGAGATTGATCAGCTTCTGCTCGTACGTAGCAAGCCAAGGTTGCCATCGCTTGCAGAAACCTTGCAGTTCGCAGCCTAGCATCAGATGGCTGGTCAACGAGGCGGCTGAGGGCTCAGCACAGTTTACAGGCAATGCGCCCAACAAGCGGGGATCCGATCTCAGACGAAGTTTGCTGGTAGGTCCAGGCTGCTTTGCAAAGATCTCTGCAGGCAGTCCTTCCAGTTGTGTGTGCTCAAAGCGCAGAAAGCAGCGGATGAAGACAATCTTCCTGTGGTGGAGAGTGTCTTGCGGCAATATGAGCATGCAGGCCGCTATCCCGAAGTCTCGTCTCTCAACGCTGTTATCACCATGTACGCCCGAATGCGACAGCTGGACAAGGCACTGGCTACATTCTCCAAGCTAACCTCCACACCAAAGTTATCGCCAAATGCAAAATCGTATCGTGCCGTGCTGCTGGCCTACGCCAGGGTGAGGTGCAGTATAGCAAATGCCTTTGTCCAATTCTCTGCACTGTGGAGTCACAAAGCATTTCTGACACTGATTGCAGCCAAGTCACGCGGGGTTCAATCTGGAGCCATCTGTTGCAGCAGAAGCTGAGGCAGTCTTCAAGTCTATGGTGGACGCTGGTCATGTTGCAACAAGAATTGCATACCACTGGCTCATGATGGCTCAGGTGTGATACTTGTTCACGGTGTTCAGTGGTCAGCGTCCTGAGCTTTGTGTGCATCAGATCATCAAGCATACACTTTGCATTTTGCACGCTCTCTTGCAAGCAAAACATTTGTGTATGGGTGATGCATTATGATGCGTAAGGCCAACAAGTCATACTGTCTGCATTCAGGGAAAGGCTGGATTAGTTGACAGGGCTTTCCACACATATCAAAAAATGCTGGCCAAAGGTCATGAGGCATCCACTCATAGCGTCAACATCCTGTTGGATGCCTGTGCAAGAGCCAATCAGCCTGCTCGTGGACGGGAGTTTTTTGACACAGAGATACCATTGCATAACATTAAGATATCGCATACTGAGTGGAACTCATTGCTCAGTCTCTACAATGCGGCTAGAGACATGGTATGTGCAGTATGCAAGGGAACCAGACTCCACCGCATGCATGTTGCAACATTGCATTTCTGTGCTGCATGTAGTCTGGCCCAATGCTCAGTTGGCTAGGGTTGCTATCATGGATCTAGCTTGCTGAATGCATGCAGTTGCTTGTTTACGCAGCCTGCACTCTCATAATTGTCTGATCAACGCAACCAACAGCAGGTATATGTATGTCAAATGCACATTCACTAGCTGCATTTCATGTCTGTCGTGAGTGTCTTCTCATCGAGGTTTCACACAGACACCTGTACAAAGCAAAGTCAGACATGCACATGGGGAGCCTGTAGAATTCCTCTAAATTGATGGTGCACATGTATCTGTGAAGACATGTATCCAGCCATATGCTGCATGTCGTGGCAACATGTGTTCGCACACTGCTACAGGATGGTGCACACGTATCTGCAAAACTAGCGATATGTTTTATGTTGCAACATGTGTTCGCACACTGCTACAGGATGGGGCATACGCTGTCTGGCAGCGTATGATCAAGGCTGGAGTAGTGCCTGACGAAGTCACACAGCGCATTCTTGTGCAGTGTTTCAGGAACAATCTCCAGATGGCATCAGCCCTTGTCAAAGAAGCTCGCCAACTGAGGGTGCGATGCACGGCTAACTTGTCACTGCAATTTTGCTACACTTCTTTGCACAGTGTCGATCCCACCCAACAGGTTGCTAATTACCATACATTCCCCATGCAACAGGGTGTGCCTCTGGAACACCAGAGCAACCGTCACAATACCACCTGTTGTGCTTGTTGCATCCACCCCTGGAGGGGACATTTTGCACTCATCAAGCCAGCAATTATTTTGCCAATGTTTCTGTCAAAAGTGATCTATACACAAAACGGAGCGACCTGCCTTTTGCAGATGGCAGCAGAAGCTGATCCAGCCAAACCCGAGATCGTGTCAAAGAAGGGGATTGTGCGTGGTCAACAAACCTCCCAGGTTCATATCATGGAGGGGAGCATTGATAACAGGGGCCCCTTCGTCCTTGACCTGCACGGTCTCTCAAAGCCCGCAGCACAGCTGGCTTTGCAGCACGTAAGATGCACTGTGCTGCTGCCGCTGTATGCACACCTATAACCTGGCGTTGAGTTGCTGCCAGCATTTACACACTTTGTCACACGGCGTGTAATGGAATGAAGCATGAGCAAGTGCACAATTGCAGCTGCAACAGCGCAGGTTTGGTGTACTTGCAACATTTTGCTTAGGTTATAAGTCATCATTTTGCTATTGCTGATGTCACAAGTCAGCCAAGCATAGCATAGTATTTACTTGCTGAGCAGATGAGGACCTGATGCCTTCATTCGCATCTGGCTGGACTGTTCAAATTGCAGAGACGAGGCAAATGTCATGAAGCTACTGACATATTCTGGCCTGTGCTGCAGCGAATTGAATACCTTGTGGATAAGCCAGACCTTTTCCGGGCTGCAGCAGGCAGGCAGCTTAGGCCCACTTTTCTGATCATCACAGGCCAAGGGAGTCACAGTCATGCGTCCGTTGCAGCTGACAGCATGCAAACTGCGGTCACAAATTTGCTGGAGAATATACAGCTGCCATATACTGTTTCAAAGCAGTTACCTGGCAATGTACATGTTCCGCACGATGCTTTGTGCAGGTATGCAAGGCAAAAAGCGCAGTCATCAGCAGTCAGTACATTCTTGCATGAAGCAAGCTTTCGGTATTTGATGGTATTTGGGGGTGTCTCAGGGTTGTGTGGTGCAACGTATGTGATACCAAAACTGCTTTCAGTCTACCACTGACTGTCTTGTTTGAGCCTGCATTGATCAGTGACTTTGTACCATATCACAGAGGACACCTTTCTGTCTGCTGTCTTGTATCAAATTGAATAAAATTTGCAATTAACTGATTTGTAAAGCCTCGTCCACATGACTGCAACATAGCTACTCTGTCATCTGTCAAACTCAATTGTGACTGAAGAGGAGGCTTGCCACTTTCAAACTCTATTGCTGCTAAGAGGTCCTTGCCTTCCTTGCTTGACTGCAGCAATGAAGGCAGCAACCTTCTGCTTGTCTTTCGTGATGCCATCATGCTGTGTCACGCCGCTGGAAACGTCAACAACAGTAGGATGTAGTTCACTCACAGCCTCAGCAACATTATCAGGATTCAGCCCTCCTGCTAACAACCAGCCTCTTTCAGCCAAATTATTGGGGACCTTCAGTTTGCTCCAGGGGAGTGTCTGACCACTACCACCTTGCTGCCCGTCAATCAACAGCCACTGCACATGCCTGCACTACCAACATATGGTGAACGACTGGCCGTCGACTGCTGTGAAGAAGACATGTTTGTGGGCACACTTGGCATGTGAATGTCAGAACTGCCTCTGCTTGAAGAGATGTTCATTATAGGCAAAGTTAGCACAAATCGTACATGTACATAGCTGTACCTGCTCAAGACCTGCTCGCTCTGCTCTGCTAAATGAGCTGGAGATGGTGTTTGAATGATGCCATGATCATCACTGTTCATGACATACACCACGTGGAGGTTCTCAGGTAATTGACAGAGAGCCTGTCTTGCTCCTTTGCCATGCAGCTGAGCCACTTGAATGCCTGATTCCCCACACATGTCTTGTATCTGCTGGGCATTTTCATCTACAAAAACCCCCACTGATTGTATGCTGTGGTCCTCAGCGACTGAGGCAATATCACGTGCTACTGATGCGGAGACGGCCCGCTTTGCCTTTTGCCACATGATCATGCCAAGCATGTCAGCTCCTGCTGATGCTGCAAGCTTGGCATCTTGTACAGAAGTGATGCCGCATATCTTAACTTGAGGTGTGTGTTGTGAGGAGTCGGATGTGCCTTGGATAGCCGTGTTCAAATGCCTGCACACCAGGTTGCTGATGAGGTTTTGACCAGTTGGAGCAGCTGTTGCTCAGTGTGTGTACCTGTTCTTCCTGGTATTGGGAGGCAAAAATTTGCAAGGCCGCGAGCCTGACGTAAATGGCTTGAATCCAGATATGCCTTGTAACATGGTCTAATGGCAGGCGACAGGCAAAGGCAAATGTCAAGCGAGGGATCAGTTTTGCACTAAAGACTCAAACTCTCAATTGCCGCACTAATTGCCGCCCACAAGGGCAATAGTAATCCCGTATCAACACCTTGTCGGCGCCGAAGCCAGAGCGTCGCTACTGAGTGGCAAGCCTCTATAGCGTCGCGGCTATCGATTGTTCTATAACGCCTGCAACGACCACCTAAATTCACGACCACTCTCGTTGAGACGTAACTCGTCCGCAAGATAACAGACTGAACGCGATCTCGTCCGTCAACATTGCACTGGAGTTCCGGAAGCGGTCCATTAGCAACTGACTGCGCAGGAGCCATAGCATGCAGAGGCTCGGTCAAGCTGCTTCAAGCGTTTGCAGACCTCTGAGCGCGAAGTAAGAGCTATGGCTGTTCCCGGTATCATCACATAATTCCAGCTACATAGGCTGGCTTTCTGTGCAGGCAAAGCTACATGGTATGCCAAAGTTGGCTACCAGCTGCAGCCCAAGCTCAAACAACTATATCAGAAGCCTGCTGCTCTACCTGTCAGCACACTACCCCAGCAGCAAACCTACGAGGATTCAGTAGCCAGGGCCTTGCAGACACTCCTGCTGCTGATGCTCCTGAAGAGCAAGATAGCAGACAGCCTTTAGCAAGGTGCTCTAAGATGCGCTACATGCGTTAGCCCTGATGCTGAGGTTATCAGGCTCAAGTGAGTGTGCTCGTATGTAGGATACAAGCTAAGGACATGATGGCCATGTATACATGCAAAATATGTAGTAAGTACCCCATTCCAACTCTCTGCTATTTGCCATGCCAGCATACATGGATTTGCTCATTGCCTAGCTCGGTCACCATGCAAGATAGTTTGGAATCCTGCAGAGACAAGATCCGCAAAGATGTTCAGCAAGAAGACATATGATACAGGCGTTGTGATTGTCACCTGTCCTGGTTGTAAAGGCAACCACTTAATTGCTGATCGATTGGGCTGGTTCGGTGAGCCTGGCAGCATTGAGGATTACCTCAATGCACAGGGCCAAGGTACAAACCCATATCTAAAGCCACAAGCTGTGCTAAGGCCATACTGAAGGCATCAAGCATTTCAGCATACAGTGTATTTTCAACATCTCCAGAGCCTGCTGATCTGTGTATCCTACAAGTCCAATGTGTGCTTGTTGTGTTGAGCTTTGACTGTATATGCATGAAAACTTGCAAAGTCCTGCTGCATTGCCAAACATCGTTCTGCTTGCTTACCTGCAGAAGCTCAAAAGAGGACAATGGATGGAACAACTCAATTGACTGCAGAGGACCTGATGGGCTGGTCAAAAGCCAGGGAACTGGCCAACCAGCAAGGTTCATTGCCATCCACCAATTGATGTGGTTCCAAGCATTGATTGTTCCTGCATGGTTCGTGCCATCAGGTCTTTGGTGCATGTTGGGCTTGGCATGGCGGTGTCTTTGGCTCAGGCAAGGCTGCAGCTTGCAAGTCGCCTTCCGTTAACATACTGGGGCGCCGGTCGATTTATAATTGTAAATGGTACCATGCTCGCTGCTATTCTGCATTGCAATGACAACAACTCTGGAACGACGGCCGTAACATCGTGCTTCTTGCTCGGTAGTATAATTACTGCTGCAGACGTAAGCATTCTGTCCTCAAGAGTAGCGCAACGTGTGCCGATTCAGGATGCAGATTACCAATGTATAGTACTGCAACAACACTGCAGCATGCATTGCCTTGCCTATCAACGCAGGTTGCACATGCATCAGCAGCAAGAGCAAAAGATTATAATGGTCAAAGTTGCGCTGTTTGTGCTTAAAATTGCCATGCAATGCATGTTGCAGCTGAAGCAGTACATGCAGTCATGACTTGGGTCTGCATTTGCTCATACCACACGTCCTGCATAGCAGTGTATCAACAAAAGGTACTCAAGTAGTAAATTGCTAGCACTACATGATGTGACATCAGCTTATCGGGTTCTACGACCTAAATCAAACACACAGATCCCCACAGCACGGGATCAGCAATAGCTAAAGCATTATAGGTAACCACAGTACTCAACAGTTGAGACACTAGGCGAAATCCAATAGCGAAGTCAAAGAAAAGGACAAGCGCAACACCACTTACTACTGTCTACTTGGGAAGCAGCTAAACTGCAACTCAGTCTGCTTTGGGTTTTAGGTCAGTATATTTGCTATGATGAAGAACACCTAGATGGTAGCTGACTTGTCTGTTCATCAATATGCGCAATCTGCTACAGCAAGAGACCTTTCATGACCAACTGCATACTGTATCCGATGCAACACCCCTGTGATCCAGATCCAAGCTCTGCAAATTAGTGTATCCTTGGGAAAGTGTATCTGAGATCCAATCTATCAAGGAATTCATGACCAAGTACATGTACACAACTCCCAACTTTTCAAACTTTGTGCTTGAATGCACGCTCATCCCGTCGTGACCTAGATTCTGCCAGTAAATTGCAGAATGAGCTGGTATACAGAGGAGTAAATGCCAAAGACGGACAGCAGAAGAGACACAGGAATCAGCAAGAAGCACAATGCCTGCTCCCATATAGGCATCTCACGACGCATGAGGCACAGACAGAACAAAGCAGGCAAAGCGTATGCTGCTGACAGGTCACCAATGGCAGCAATGAGGCCCATGATTGTGCTGAAGAACGGCAAAATATATGCCATGCTGGCTGCAAAGGCAATCCCAATTACGCTTGTGACCAGCCAGAGCATGCGCTGTCGGCGAGGGGACTTATTCACTGTGGTGCTTCTCCTTGCTGTGAAGTCCAGAATCAGGTCTGTCCACACATTGAGGTCGATCTGGTATGCAATGATGCAGTGTGCAAAGAGCCCAATGTTCATGACTGATGTCCAGATGTCTTCGGGGAGGACACTGGTGATTGGTTTGCTGTGGTCAAAGTCAAGCCCCATCTTCCAGTAGCCGACTCCACCCAAGATGAGGTAGAAAGTTGTCATGAAGATGCTGCCGACTGTAGCGCTGTACCTGAAGTCAGACTTTTTGCGCATGCCGCCAATGTATCTCATCCAGTTCTGTTGGCCTGCACAGCGCACATGCAGTCTGAGGCAGCAGCCCTTGCATTGCTTATGTAAACAGTTCACCTCATGCAGAGTCCTGTTTCAGTAAAACTTGCTATGCACACATATGCAAGCATGCTCAAACACGCACAGCTGCATGGTTATAGAGCCAAGAGCACGATGTAGTCAGCATACATGACAACACAGAAAAGTTTCACATGCAAAACATGTTCTTGTCCGCAAGCACACCGTATATCATGGTAGAACCCAGGCTTGTGTTTTGCAACCTGTGCATGCGAGTTTTGCACCCTGTGTATGTAAGCGGGGATGCAAGACGTTAAAGTTTAATACATAGCGTCCTTGCAAGCAACTCTTGGTCTTACCTCCGAAGGTGAATACAATGTCCATCAGTGCAACAATGGCGACATTGAAGCCGTCGTTGTGCACTGCCTCATGGTGTGCTCCCTTCACATCCATCATCAGCAACTTCAGGGTAGCAATGACAACAGCCGTCATCATGCCAACAGTACCAATAATGGAAATCAGAGCCACTTCACCAATGTCCTGCAGCTGTGCCAGCGGCAGCATGATGACTGATACCACGACTCCAGACACCCATAGAGGCACACTCTTCTGGTAGAAGATCTGCTGCAGACTCTGTGTTGCTGTCAGGTGGAAGATGATGGGATCCAGGAAGATGACTAAGTAAACTGTGCTGTACACCAACCACCGTCCATGCTTGCCAAGACTAGCAGCTGCAAAGTCTTCGTACACTCTGGCTGTTGGCACCTTGGCTCCCAGCTGAGAGAAGAGCAGGCCTGAGTACATCATGCCCAGGCAGAAGAGGAGGACTAGGCCAAGACCAACGGCCCAGCCCAGACGGGCAAAGTCAGCGGGTAGGGTGAGAATGCCCAGGCCAAACATCTCAGCTACCATGACGAAGGTTGTCAGGATCCAGCCTGATCCATGGGACTTGAGTGCTGGATGCCCTGCTGACTCCAAGTCTGCATATCAACAATAACGATCTGTTCTTTGTGCTCTTTTGCAGCAGCAAGAAAGAGCATGCTGAGATAGAGCATCAGGTCAAGGCAAAACTTGCAGCGCAAGATGCTTGAGCTTGATCAGCAATCTGATTGTTCCAGTTTGCAACTGTTACATCAAAGAAGATGGTAGCAACAGTGAATGGTGCAAAGTAATGTAGCAGGGAAGGCATGCTCATAAAACCAGCAGAAGGGTCGGGGCAAAAGAGACGGTGATTGTTCTCAAGCTGCAACTTACCAGGCTGCTCTGCAGCAAGAACAGGTTCCACATGGCTGATTGGTGCATATGGCATGTCTGGAGGAGGGGCGTGCTCATCCAACAACTGCACTAGCAGACTTGGATCCAGAAGGCCAGAGCCAAGATTTTCCAAACCCCCTGATGGGGCAACTTTTGGGCTATCAGACTGTGCAGGTGAGACAGTTCCCTGATCCATGGGCTGGCTCTGCATAACCGGCGTGCGCAAATCATGTCTTGTGGGGGTTTGTGCTCCGTCGTTGGAGGAGCTGGCTCCATCAGCGTCCCTGTGTGGGCTCTGCACTTCTGGGTCTGAGAGGATGTTTACCTCAGCCGACACGAGAGATGCTTTGTCTGATGTCGCTGCGGGGCTGCTCGCATTAACTTCTGCCGGATCGGTAGTATTTTCCACGACGATTTTGGCCTTGTAAGCCTGTGGCGATTCGCTCTGCAGCAGCGGCGTTTGCAAATCCTCGTTGTCAAGAAGCGTTTCTGCCCCGTCTTTTTCAGAGCCGCTCCACGAGCTCGAATTGTCAGAGAACTCGACATAATGTGCAATGACATTGACGGCCTTTTTGAGGGTAGCCAGACCGAAAGGAGACGCCTGCTGCGACTCGGGACTTGCGGGGTCGTCCTGCAAGACGCAACGCGACAACAGGTCATAGGGAGCAATTGCGACCTTGGTGCAACACTGTGACTGCTGAGACTTACCTAGCCAGGTGGAGGATCGTTTCGGCGACGATTGCATATGCTGCGCCGATGGAAACTGGCAGTTGAAGACAAGACGAAATATTTGTACGGATCGCGTATACGGATCGCGCTTGCTTGACGAGAAAAAGCATTGCAAACTCTCAGGTTGTGTCACATCCGTCACAAGCAGTGTAGTAAGCAGTGGAAGGCTTACCAAGGTGACTGCTGGTATCTGCATTGCCCTTGGCAAGATCTGCATCCATGGAGGCAACAGTAATCTGCGTGGACAATAGCGAGTGGACCAGAAACTCTGATTATGCACCTACAAGATTTCAAGCTCAAGCTGACTGCGTCAACCTCCTGGCTGGTGCAAAGACTCAGGCAAATGCTGAAAACACTGTTGGCGTATTGACCATGGCTGGCAAATCACCTAGGGTCCTCGTCACACCAACACCTGACCTGGGAAAGATCTTGAACGCTATGCAAGACCTGGACATCGAAGGCGCATCAGATCTGCCAAGCTCTGTGCAGATCGCTCAGCTTGCCCTCAAGCATCGGCAGAACAAGAATCAAAGGCAGCGAGCTGTAATTTTCGTTGGCAGTCCCATCAAGGAGGACAAGGTCAGTCGAGATCACCCCAGCTCTTTGCTTCTGAAAGGTTAAGAAGGCTTGCTCTCTGACATGGTCTCTACTACAGGACAAGCTGGTGAAGATAGCGAAGAAGATGAAGAAGAACAATGTTGCAGTGGACATTGTTAGCTTTGGCAGCGAGGAACAAAACACAGAAAAGCTTGAAGCCTTCCATGAAGCAGTCAACAGTGGAGATAACAGCCACCTAGTCACTGTGCCCCCCGGCATGATCCTCTCGGACTCCCTCTTTGGCTCACCGATCTTCCAGGGTGAAGGAGCAGCAGGGTATGGCGGTGGGGGTGATGGTGAGGCAGCTGGTGGAGGTGGTGGCACAGGCTTTGAATTTGGCATTGACCCCAGCCTGGACCCTGAGCTTGCCCTAGCTCTGCGTGTCTCCATGGAAGAAGAGCGTGC
>JAABUK010003174.1_pt1 | contig 28149 bp, 32 predicted proteins | sample 5559141 | NCBI WGS metagenome assembly JAABUK01 (sample SAMN10711869, study PRJNA513367) | rock metagenome | isolation source: Antarctica rocks | place: Antarctica: Victoria Land, Pudding Butte nord | collected 2016-01-03
GCGTGGCGTCCCACACCCCGGCCCTCTCCCGGAGGGAGAGGGGGAAGCGGGCTGGCTTCACTCCGCGGCCTGCGCCAGGCCGGCGACGCGGGTTGGGGTTCGCATCGTCACGAACTCCTCCGCGCTGGTGGGGTGGATGCCGATGGTGCGGTCGAAGTCCTGCTTGGTCGCGCCCGCGACGAGGGCGACGCCGACGCCCTGCATCATCTCCGGCGTGTCGTCGCCCAGCATGTGGACGCCCAGCACGCGCTGCGTGGACTGCTCGACGATCATCTTCATAAAGGTCTTGCCGGCGCGGCCGGACATGACGTGGCGCATCGGGCGGAAATGGGCGGTGTAGATGTCCATCGAGCCGCGCTGCACGGCCTGCTCCTCCGTCAGGCCCACCGTGGCCATCGGCGGGGCGCTGAACACAGCGGTCGCCACGGGGTCCATCGCCCAGGTGCGCGGGCGTCCGGGGCCGAACAGGCGGTCGGCCAGGTGGTGGCCCTCGGCGATGGCCACGGGGGTCAGGTTCAGCTTGTTGCTCACGTCGCCGATGGCAAAGACGTGCGGCTGCGTGGTGGCGTTGCCGGCGTCCACGGCTACGGCGCCCTTCGCGTCCACCGCGACGCCCGCGCTGTCCAGGCCCAGCCCGGCGGTCTTGGGCGTGCGGCCGACGGCGAAGAACACCAGGTCGGCCTCGACGACATGGCCGCTGGTCAGCGTGACGCGCCGGGCGCCGCCTGCGGCCTCGATCTTGTGGACGGTCTGGCTGGGGTGCAGGCGCACGCCCTGCTCCACGACGGCCGTCGCCAGGGCCTCGCGCAGCTCGCCGTCGAAGCCGCGCAGCGGCAGCGGCTGGCGATACGCCACGTCCACCTCCGCGCCCAGGCCGTGGAAGATGCCGGCGAACTCCATGCCGATGTAGCCGCCGCCCACCATCAGCACCCGGCGCGGCAGGGCCGGCAGGTGGAACGCCTGGTCGGAGGTGATGCCAAGCTCCATCCCCTCGATGTGCGGCTCCATGCTCGGGGTGCCGCCGACGGCGATCACGATGCGCTCCGCCGTCACCGTTTCGCCGCCCACGTCCAGGGTGTGCGGGCCGGTGAACGTGGCGCGGGCCTCGTGCAGCGCGACGCCGGAGCCTTCCAGCATCCGGACATAGACGGCGTTCAGGCGGAGTATCTCCGCGTCCTTGCGGGCGATGAAGCCGGGCCAGTCGTGGACCAGGCGGCCGGTCTCGCCCGGTGCCGGGTGCCAGCCGAAGCCGGCGGCGTCGGTGGCGTGGCGGGCGTATTCGCTGGCCTGGACCATGATCTTCTTCGGCACGCAGCCGACGTTGACGCAGGTGCCGCCCCACTGCGCGGCCTCGGCGATGCCGACCCGGGCGCCGTGCCCGGCCGCGATGCGGGCGCAGCGCACCCCGCCGGAGCCGCCGCCGATGACGAACAGGTCGTAGTCGTATGCCCTGGGGGCCATGATGGTGCCGTCCCTTGCTGGTGCCGGTGCTGACATGGGTGGGGTGCGCGCCCTCTCCTACCCCGGCGTGAGCGTCATGCTATGGCCTGTCGGCATGGCGGACACCAGCCCCGACGCAGGCAGCCCGGCCCCGCGCGCCGACACGCTGGCCGGCATCGCCCTGACGATGGGCGCCCCCGCGTGCTTCGCGGCGCTGGACGCCTCGGGCAAGTGGCTGAACCAGGCGGGCAACCCGGTGGGGACGGCGGCGGTGCGCTATGTCGCCGGGTTCCTGCTGGTGGGGCTGTTCATCAATCCCTGGGGCCGCGCCGGGCTGCCGCGCAGCCGCAGCCCGGGAATGCAGGTGGCGCGGGCCGGCTTCCTGGTGGTGGCGACGCTGTGCTCGATGTTCGCCTACCGCAGCCTGCCGATGACGCAGGCGGCGGCGATCACCTTCGCGGCGCCGCTGATGGTGGCGGCCATCGCCGGGCCATTGCTGGGGGAGTGGATCGGCTGGCGCGGGGCGCTGGCTGTGCTGGCCGTGTTCGGCGGCGTGCTGGTCATCACGCGGCCGGCTGCGGGGGTGCAGCTTGCGAGCCTGCTGGCGCTGGGGACCGCGGCGGCCAACGCGCTGTATATCGTGGCGACGCGGTTCCTGGCGGGTCGGGACAGCAGCCGGACGACCCTGTTCTACACCGGGCTGGTGGGGGCGGCGGCGGCGCTGCCGGCGCTGCCGTTCACCTGGCGACCGCCGGTGACGGCGCTGGGCTGGGCGGTGACGGCGGCGATGGCGGTGCTGGCGTCGCTAGGGCACTGGCTGCTGATCCTGGCGCACCGGCGGGCGCCGGCCTCCTTGCTGGCGCCGTTCAGCTACGCGCAGTTGCTGTGGGCGGCGGTGCTGGGCGGGGTGGTATTCGGGGAGGTGCCGGACCGCTGGACGCTGGCGGGCGGGGCGGTGGTGATCGCGGCGGGGCTTTGCTTGCTGTCGTTGCAGCGGCGGCGGGTCTAGGCGGGCGCACCGCGCCGCAGCCGTGAAGCGGCGTCACCGTCGCGGTACTGACCTTGCCGCGTGTATCGGTTCTGATACAGAGGTCCATGAAGCCAAGAGGCTTTCGTGGCGACAGCCTGGCCCATCTCCGGGACTCTCCAGAGGATGCGCGTTCCGAAGCAGGGTTTCAGCTTCGCGAGGTCCAGAAGGGCAACGATCCCGCGGACTGGAAGCCGCTCAAGACCGTGGGGGCAAGGAGTGAGAGAGATGCGGATGCGCGACGAGGCAGGGGCTTTCCGGGTGATCTATCTGGCGACGGTCGGGGACACGGTTGTCGTCCTGCATGCCTTCCAGAAGAAAACGCAGCGGACGGCGCAACGGGACATCGCCCTGGCGGCCAGCCGCTTGAGGGCATGGGGGAAGTAGCGATGGAAGCCGAAGTGTTCAACGACGTGTTCGACGCCCTTGCCGACACTCCCGCCGGAGCCGCGAACATGAAGGCGCGCGCCGACCTGCTTGCGGTCCTGATCGAACGGATCGGTTCTTGGGGGCTGCCGCAAGAGGCCGCGGCGAAGCGGCTGGCGATCACGCAGCCCCGGCTGAACGACCTGCTGCGGGGCAAGCTCGGGAAGTTTTCCCTTGATGCCCTGGTGAACCTTGCGGCAGCGGCCGGGCTTGCCCTGGAGATCAGGGCCAGGGAAGCAGCCTGACGCCCTGCTGCCGCTGCCTTTCTGCTCCGCGCTTGCCGCTGCCTGCTCACGGCATCTAGTTGCGGTCCAGGCTTCTTGCGCCGGGCGTCCCGCTGCCGGCAGCCATCCATTGCCTTTGCCAGCCGCAACAGAGTTCAGTCCGGTCGTGGCCCGCCCGGTGAACGCACATGGGCGGAGACCGTAGGCACAGACCGGATTCCACAGCCGTCGTCGCAAGATCAGGACCGGCGCTACCCGCCGATGCCGCCCAGCGCCAGGTACTTCACCTCCAGGTAGTCCTCGATCCCGTACTTGGACCCTTCCCGCCCCAGCCCGCTGCTCTTCATGCCGCCGAACGGCGCCACCTCGGTCGAGATGATGCCCTCGTTGCAGCCGACGATGCCGTATTCCAGCGCCTCCGCCACCCGGAAGATGCGGCCGATGTCGCGGGCGTAGAAATAGGCGGCCAGGCCGAACTCGGTGTCGTTGGCCATCTGGATCGCCTCCGCCTCGTCGTGGAAGCGGAACAGCGCGGCGGCCGGGCCGAACGTCTCCTCGCGGAAGATGTCGGCCTGCCGCGAAACCTCGGTCAGGATGGTCGGCTGGAAAAAGGTGCCGCCCAGCGCGTGCCGCCCGCCGCCCAGCACGACATGCGCGCCGCGGGCAACGGCGTCCTGGATGTGCGCCTCGACCTTCGCCACGGCGTCCATGTTGATCATCGGCCCCTGCGTCACGCCGGGGTCCATGCCGTTGCCGACCTGCAGCGCCTCGACGGCGACGCGCAGCTTGGCGGTGAAGGCGTCATAGACCCCGTCCTGCACAAGCAGCCGGTTGGCGCAGACGCAGGTTTGTCCGGCGTTGCGGAACTTGCTGGCGATGGCGCCCACCACCGCCGCGTCCAGGTCGGCGTCGTCGAACACGATGAAGGGCGCGTTGCCGCCCAGCTCCATGCTGGCCTTCTTCACCGTCGGCGCGACCTGCGCCAGCAGCTTCACGCCGACCTCGGTGCTGCCGGTGAAGGTCAGCTTGCGAACCGTGGGGTTGCCGGTCAGCTCGGCGCCGATGGGGCCGCTCGGCCCGGTGATGACGTTGCACACGCCGGGCGGTATCCCCGCGCGCTCGGCCAGGACCGCTATGGCGAGGGCCGAGAACGGCGTCTGGCTGGCCGGGCGCACGACGCCGGTGCAGCCGGCGGCCCAGCCCGGCCCGACCTTCCGGGTGATCATCGCCGCCGGGAAGTTCCAGGGGGTGATGGCGGCGAACACGCCGATGGGTTCCTTGGTGACGATGATGCGGCGGCCGTGCGCGTTGGTGGGGATGGTGTCGCCGTAGATGCGCTTGCCCTCCTCTGCGAACCACTCGATGAAGCTGGCGGCGTAGGCGATCTCGCCGCGGGATTCGGCAAGGGGCTTGCCCTGCTCGGCGGTCATGATGACGGCGAGGTCGCCGGTGTTCTCGATCATCAGGGCGAACAGGCGGCGCAGGATGATGGCGCGGTCCTTGGCCAGCATCCGGCGCCAGGCCGGCAGCGCGCGGGCGGCGGCGTCCACGGCCCGGCGCGTCTCCGCGGCGCCCAGGGCGGGAACGGTGCCGATGGCCTCGCCGTTGGCGGGGTTGCGGACGGTGAGGGTGGCGCCGTCGTCGGCCTCGATCCAGCGGCCGTCTATGCAGCATGCCTGGCGCAGCAGGCTGGGGTCGCTCAGCGGCAGCGTGGCGGTCTGGTTCAGCATGGGATGCTCCTCCGGTGCGGCGTTGCACCGGGACATGGGCAAGCCGGGTGCCGGATGCCAGGCATCGCCCCGCACGCGCCGCTAAACCTGGACGCCGTCCCGCACCATTGCGTAGAACCGCCGCTGGCTGTCGTCCGGAGCCGCGGCGGCCAGGCCGTCGATCACCGGGCGGGAGGCCGCCCGGATCTCCGAGCATCGCCGGGCCACCAGGCGGGCCGCGTTGGCGACGGTGGGGATTGCGAGCAGCCCGGCCTTGAACGCCGCCGCCCCGGGCGCGCACCCCAACGTCCGCTCGTCCAGCACCCGGTCCGCGGTCGCCGCCTGGTCCACGAACGCATCCACGAAGCCGACGGGGACCTCGACGCGCCCGGCCTGATACGGATGGTCGCCGCGGGTGCGGGAGAACTTGGACAAGTACTCCTCGGCCGAACGGAAGAAGTAGTGGCTGACCCAGGCGGTGTCCGCGCAGGGCGCCTCCGACATCGTGCCGGCCGCGCCGTCCCATCCCGCCTTGTGCAGCCCGCCCTCGGCGGTGCGGAAGACCGTGGACTGCGCCGCGTCCGTGGCCGGGAAGTGCGGCCCGGCATGGTGGAACCGCCCGGGCCGGAACACCGATTTCACATGGGAGTTGACGCCGGGCAGGCGGTAGCGGAACCGCTCGGCAACCGGGGCGGGACTCCAGCCGACCTGGTCCGACGACGAGAACATCAGCCAGTTCAGCGCGATGGCGTCAACGGCCCGCACCTCCTGCCAGTTCAGGTACTCCTTGAACGATCCGAAGCGTCCCGCGTCGAAGCCGACATACTCGTCCAGGTCAATGACCGCGCACCAGCGGTAGTCCAGCACGTCGCAGGCGAAGCCCAGGGCGTGGCCGTATGCCTTGCCCTGGGGCGAGCCACCCGGCCCGACGACGCTGGGCTGCCAGACGATCTCCCCGGCCGCGGCCAGGGCCGATAGCAGGGCGTCGGACCCGTCGTCGTTGCCGTTCGTGTAGAGGATGATGCGGTCGAAGCCGATGGAGCGGTGATGGGCGATCCAGTCCAGCAGATAGACGCCCTCGTTGCGCGCGGTCGCCAGGATGCAGCAGTCCTGCCGTGGGAGCAGGGTCCGGCGGTGCAGGACGGCGGCCTGGTGCGGCAGGGACGCGAAGCTGCCGTCCGCGCCGGCTGCCGCGAGCATGTCAAGCTCAGGCCCGATTGGCTTGCTCGCCCGGGGCGGCTCGTCCGGATGGGCCGGCTGCCCGGCGCGACGCAGGCGGCCCAAAAGCCGGCGTGCCAGAAGCCGGCGCACCAGGCCGGGCCGCGGCCGGGCCGGCTTGTCCGGCAGCGCCCCGGCCGATGCCAGCCGGCGCACGGCCGGCAGGGCGCGGGCCGCCCAGGGGTCATCGGGAAAGCTGCGTTGCAGGACATCCGGCATCCCGGGCCGGATGAGCGCCGCCTGCGACAGCGGCCCCGGCAGGCCAGGCGCAAGGGCCTGCGACAGGATGTGCGCGGCCTGGCGCCGTTGGTCCGCCGTGCCCTGCGACAGCAGCTCCGACCAGGCGCCGGGCGTCGGCGGCAAGGCGGCCAAGGCGTCCACCACACGCATGAACGACGCCAGCGACGGCGATGTTTCGCCCGGAGACAGGCCAAGAAGGTTGAAGCGCTCCAAGGTCCCGATTCCGTCGGTGTGGTAGGCGGTGCCTCCAAGCCGGTCCACGTCCAGCGCCGGCAGGATCGCCAGGAAGCGGCCGGTGTGCGGATGGCAGAACGCATACTGCGCGTGGGGCGGCTGCCTGGCATAGCGGAACACGAGGCTGCTGCCCGCCCGCATCGCCTGGCGCGGCGCGAACGGCAGCCCGTCCGGGTTGTCGAATGCCATGAAGGCCAGGCCGTATGCCCGCTCCGGCAGGTAGATGAAGGCGGCGGGCATTGCGGGCGAGATGTCATGGATGAAGCAATGCACCAGCTCGTGGCGCTCTTTGTGGATGCCCAGCACTGTGCCGACGCTGGTCTGCACCCTGAACAAGCCGAACATGGCGCCTCCTGGATCGGGGGTTCTGGGCGGGTCAGCGCGGCAGGTACGATGCCCACCGTGCTGGATCGCGGGAGCTTGCCCGACCGGCTACGGTCGCGGGCCGGTCCCCACCCGCCAGGGGTCGCCACCCTCCAAGATGGTGATCCGGTCCGCCATCTCGTCCAGGCGGTGGCCCAGCTCGGCCCGCAGCATCCCGAACTGGCCCAGCAGCTCCGCCTTGAGCATCAGCTCCAAGTCGTCCTTCTGCTCGCCCAGCCGGCGGTCCATCTCCCCCAGCCGGTGGTCCATGCGCCGCGCCTGGTCGGCCAACCCGATCAGCAGGCTCGCCACCTGCTCAAGCTGCTTGCTGTCCCGGCGCTGCTGTTCCCGCATTCCCCGCAGGTAGTCGAACACCCGGGCCAGCATGGCGCCGCCCTCGCAAGGCCCCGCCCCTTCCTCGCCGCTCATTGCCTCACCTCCAACCGCCGCCGCAGCCGCTGAAAGCTGTGCGGCAAACCTACCTGCATCTTCTCGCATGGAATGCGAAGCAACAAACTGGCCCGGGTTGCGGATGTGCCCTCACAAGCCGCCTCGGCGGAGGCCGCGTTCTGGACCAACGCATGAAGCGCAAGATCAAGCATCCAGTCAGGCTAGCACAAGCTGCGCCGTGCGAGGCAGCCCATCCCGCATCCTGCGGGCACCTACAGGTTCCCCGGCACATCCCGCTGCAACTTGCAAAGCGTCAACCGCTGCAAGCATCCGCTTAGCCCAGCAGCCGCAGCGCCCCGCACGCCGCTGCCACGGCGCCAGCCGAAGCGTAGGCCCCCGCCCCCGCCAGCACCGGCCAACCCGCCTCGGCACCAGCCACCCCATATGCCCCGACTGCCCCGCACAGCAGCATCAGGCCCACCCCGGCCAGCGCCATGCAGCCCACATAGAACCGGCGCTGCCGCCGCACCCGGGCGGCGACGGCCGGGTTCAGCTCCTGCATGGCCACCTGCGTCGCGTTCCCATAGGCATAGCCGCCGCCCAGCAGCAGCAGCGCCCCGGCCAGCAGCAGCCCCAGCGTCCCGGTCAGCACCCGGTCAGCCCCGGGGGGCGCGTCGCGGCGCGCGTCCGGGCTTGTCCACCTGCACCGCCCGACCGAACACCAGGTCCCCCGCGCCCACGTCCCGCGTGATCGTGCTGCCGGCGGCCACGAAGCTGCCGTCGCCCAGCGCCACCGGCGCGACCAGGGTGGCGTTGGTCCCCACGAACACGTCCGCGCCGATGGTGGTACGGTGCTTGCTCAGGCCGTCGTAGTTGCAGGTGACGGTCCCCGCGCCGACGTTGGTGCGCTCCCCCACCGTGCAGTCGCCGAGGTAGGTCAGGTGCCCGACCTTCACCCCGGCCTCCAGCCGCGCGGCCTTCAGCTCCACGAAGTTGCCGATGTGCGCGCCGGGGCCGACGACGGTGCCGGGACGCAGCCGGGCATGGGGGCCGACGCGGGCGCCTGCGGCCACCTCGCAGCCCTCCAGGTGGCAGAACGGCAAGATCTCGGCGCCCTCGCCGACGCTGACGCCGGGGCCGAATACGACATGCGGGCCGACCACGACATCCGGCGCCAGGCGGGTGTCGGCCTGCAGGAACACGGTGCCCGGCGCCTGCAAGGTCGCGCCGCCGTCCATCGCGGCGCGGCGCAGCCAGTCCTGCACCGTCGCCTCGGCGTCGGCCAGCTCGGCGCGGGAGTTGACGCCGCGCAACTCGGCCTCCGGCGCCTCCACCGCAACGACGCGGGCGCCCTCTGCGCGGGCTAGGGCGACGCAGTCCGTCAGGTAGTATTCGCCCGCCCCGCCGGGCCGCACGGCGCGCAGCCAGCGCAGGAAGTCCCCAGCGTCGGCGCACAGCACGCCGGCGTTGCACAGGCCCACGCCCCGCTCGGCCTCGGTCGCGTCGGCCCACTCGACGATGCGCTCGACGGTGCCGCCCTCGGCGATGACGCGGCCATAGCGCCCGGGGTCGGTGGGACGCATGGCCAGCAGCGCCAGGCCGGCGCCGCGCCGGGCCGCGGCCAGGCGGCGCAGCGTGTCCGGGCGGATCAGCGGGTTGTCGGCATACAGCACCGCCACGTCGCCGCCGCCGAAGTGGGCGGCGGCTTGCAGGGCGGCATGGGCGGTGCCGAGGCGGTCGGATTGCACGACCATGGGATGCGGCGCGGCGGCGGCGGCCACGGATTCCATGCCGGGGCCGACCACGATGACGATGCGGTCGAACGCCTCGGTGCAACTGTCAACCAGGTGGCGCAGCATGGGCTTGCCGGCGATGCGGTGCAGCGCCTTGGGCAGGGTGGACCTCATGCGCGTGCCCAGCCCGGCGGCCAGCAGAACGGCGGTCACGGGGCGGCGGGGGGCGGCTGGGTCCATGCGGGGTGGCCTAGCGCCCGGCGGCGGGGCTTGTCAAAGCGGCGGCGGATGGGCTGCGATTCCACGCGCGCCCAAGCCGGGCGGACGCCCGCTGGGACCGTCTTGTTTCAAGGAGGCTTGTTTCATGGGGGCTTGTTTCATGGAGGGCGCGGCCCGCACGGCCGCCTCTCCCGCAACGGCCGGGGACGGGGATCATGGCCATGGAAAATGAAGACCTTCCCGCACCGGAGCGTGGGCACAACGGCGGTCCGTCGTTGGAGGAACACGGCCCCGACGCATCGTGGCGCCTGTGATGCTGGCGGAAGACGCGGAAACGGGCCTGGTCGGTCCAGAGGGGGGTGGCGCTGCGCCGCCTGGCGAGGGCGGAGGAACTGGGGATGACCTACCGCGAGTATGCGTTGGAGATCATGGAGCGCGGCCGTTACTTGTGATTATGCTATGCAGGTTGTGCATGAATGCTTCTGCTTCCCCCTCTCCCTCCGGGAGAGGGCCGGGGTGAGGGAGGCCGCACGTACCAACACTCCCGCCGAAGCACCGGTTGGCCCTTGAATGGCAGGTTCCGCGCCTGCCGCTTCCCTCACCCCGGCCCTCTCCCGGAGGGAGAGGGGGAAGCAGGGCTACTCCGCGGCTTGCGCGAAGGGCAGGCCGCTCTCGATGGGCAGCGCCTCGTCGCGGCTCCACTCGTTCCACGACCCGAAGTACATTCGCACGTCGCGCACCCCGGCCTCCTTCAGCGCGACCAGCGTGTTGGACGCCCGCGCACCCTTGAAGCAGTAAAGGTAAACCGGCGTGTCGGCCCCGATCCCGGCCGTATGCGCCTCCGCCCTAATCTCGTCCGGCGACTTGAACATCGGCCCGGCGGCGGTCGGCTTCATCATGCGATACCACTCCAGCCACGTCGCGCCGGGTATGCGGCCCTTGCGCGGGCAGAAGTCGGGGCCGTACGGGCTGCTGCTGGTGCCCACCCACTCGTCCACGTCGCGCACGTCCAGCTTCACGATGCCGCTGTCGCCCACCGCGGCCAGCATGGCGTCGCGATCAATCATCATGTCGCTGCCGGTGCTGGACAGCGGGAAGACCCTGCCCTGGGCCAAGGTCGGCTCGGTCGTCACCTCCATGCCCGCGGCCTTCCAGGCGTGCATGCCGCCGTGCAGCACCTTGGCCTTCTGGTAGCCCAGCCAGCTCAGCAGAAAGTAGCCGCGGCAGGACTGGCCGAAGCCGCCGTTCATGCTCTCCTCGTAGCACACCGCCGTCTCGGCGCCCGACAGGCCCGCCGCGCCGAACGCCGCAGCGAACTTGCCGCGCAGCTCCGCCATGCCGTCCGGCGTGCTGGTGGCGAGGTAGGTAAAAATCTCATGGACGTTCACCGCGCCCGGGATGTGCCCGGCCGCGTAGGCGTCCGGCGAGCGGGTGTCTATGACGACCACATCCGGACCCATCATCGAGTGCAGCTCGGCCGGCGTCACCAATACCTTGTCGGTCATGCTCATGGCTCCTGTTAGGTGGGAAGGCTGGTCAGGCGGGAAGGCTGTTCAGGTGGGAAGGCTGGCGCGCAGGCCGTCCAGCGCGTCGGTCAGGGGGATTTGGCAGCTCAGCCGGCTGGTCGGCGTCAGGTCGAACACGCTGTCCAGCATCGCCTCCTCGTCGTCCGACACCGGCGGCAGCAGGCCGGCCCAGGCGGGGTCCACGATGACGTGGCAGGTCGCGCAGGCCAGCGACCCGTTGCACTCTCCCAGCACCGGCAGCCCGGCGGCGCGGGCCAACTGCATCAGCGTGTCGCCGGGCCGGCCCGTCAGGACGGTCTCGCCCGCCGGGCCTTGGATGACGGCGTGCGGCATCAGTGGACGGCCGCCGCCGGCGCGGAGGCGACGGGCCGCAATTCCGGCTTGCTCAGCTCCTGCCGCAGGTGGCGGATGGAGGGCGTGATGATCGCCACGAAATGCCCCTCCCGGATGCGCCGGTTGACCGGGGACCCCTCGATGTAGCCGCGGGCGCCGAAGTGCATCAGCGCGGACTGCCCGGCCTCCAGCGTCAGTTCGCTGATGCGCAGCCGGGCGGTCAGGACGGCGCGGAGGTATTCCGGCGCCTGCTCCAGCGGCGTTTCCGCCAGCCGCGCGATCTCCTGGCGCAGCAGACCCAGGTCGTCGGCGAAGTTGCCGGCCTGGCGCGGCAGGTACTTGTTGCTGTGGCCGTGCGTCACGTTGGCCTCGCGCATCAGGTCCACGCACGCCTGGATCACGCCCAGGCCCATGCCGGTCTGCAGCAGGATGAACCCGGCCTTGATGCGCCGCACCATGTCGCCCAGCGGGTCCGCCAGCAGCGCCTCGTCGGCGATGAAGGCGCGGCGGAACAGCACGCTGTAGGTGCCGGTGCCCTCCAGGGCGACGAAGTGCGCGTTCTGCTTCAAGGACACGCTGGGCTGGCCGCAGCGTATCATCGCCATGACGCGGTGGCCGTCGCGGTCCGCGTCCTCGAACACCGTGCCGAACAGGTGGCCCTCGCCCAGGTTGCTGACCCAGGGCAGCACGCCCGATACCTCATAGCCGCCGGCGACGCGGCGCCCGCGCAGCTTGAACGTCTCGATCCCGGACAGCGACTTCATCGGGTTGGACAGGCCGGTGCCGCCCATCTGCGCGCCGCTGGCCAGGCCGGGCTGCAGGGATTCGCGCAGCGCCGAGTTGTCGGATTGCTCCAAGTACCAGCCGCTGGCGTCTTGGCACCAGGTGCAGAACCCGGCGCTCATGCAGGTCTCGCTGACGGCGGACATGGCCTCTATCGCGGCGCCGATGCTGGGCTGCGCGGCGGTGGCCCGCAGGTGGTGCCCATACAGCCCGGCGTCGCCCAGGGCGCGCATGGCCTGGGCCGGATAGACGCCGCCGTGGTCGATCTCGTGCGTGATCGGCGCCAGTTCCCGGGCGACCACGGCGCGCAGGCCGTCCAGGGTGGGGAACGCGGCCGAGGCGTCCCGAAGTGCGGATTCGCTCATTGTGCTGCGTTCCCTTTGCTGGGTCAGACTGGGCCGGATCAGACTGGGCTGGATCAGACCGGGGTCACGTCAACGGGCACCGGCTTGGTGAACGTGTTGGCGACCGGCGACCACTTCTTGGCGTGGGCGATCAGGGCGTCCAGTTCCTCCCGGGGGGCGTCGGCCTCCAGGTGGACCTTGGCGCGCACGGCGTCGAAGCCGACCGGCTTGGGCGAGGTGTCGCCCGTGCCCCAGACCGCGGTGATGTTGATGTCGGCCTCAAGCTCGATCTCCAGCTTGCGGACGGTGATGTTGCGCGACACGGCGTTGGCGTGGATACCGACCGCCAGGCACGAGCCGAGCGCGGCCAACGACGCCTCGGACGGGTTCGGCGCGGTGTCGTCGCCCAGCAGGCCCGGCGGCTCGTCCACGATGTAGGGCGGCAGGTCGCGGATCATGTTCAGGTGGCGGAACCGGCCTTCGGCGATGGTGCGGCACTTTAAGGTCTTGATCGCCTGCGGGTTGGCGCGGCCCTTGGCGATCAGCTCGTCCAGGCCGCCCTTGTCTATGGGAGCCAGGCAGCCGGTCATGGCCGTCGGGGCCTGCTTCATGGTGGCGCTCATGCTGTCGTCTCCTTGGTGACTGATCCAGACAGAACGGTCAGTCTTGCGGAACGAGGCTTGCAATGGCCGTGCCATGCAACCCCGTATCCATGGCTGCCCGTTCTGACTGCCGTGCAGCGGGTCAGCACCATTCATCGTCGTTGCAAGGGGCGCAGCGATGCGGCAAGGCAGGTATGGCTGGACCGTCTTCACCGCACCCAAATCATCATATCGCAACAGTGTTTCGCGACGACGGTGGAGGCCAGCCGGCGCAAACGGCCCCTGTTCTCAGGCAGGCTTCACCGGGTTTGACCGCCGCCGGGGATGGGCCGAAACTGGCATGGCGCGGACGGCACGACTGCGTACGATTCCATCACACGATGCTTGAAAACTAGGCTGACAAGGAATACAAGGGATGCCCCCCACGCCAGTGCCCGCGGCCCGTGCAGAGGCCAGCCGCCCAGCCCCGGCGGACGACCCGGACGTTGGCGGCCTGCCGCCGCACGAGCGCATCCTGGTGGCCGCGCGCGACCTGTTCTGCCGCGACGGCATCCACGCCACCGGCATAGACCGCATCCTGCAAGAGGCCGGCGCGTCCAAGATGACGCTCTACAGCCGCTTCGGCTCCAAGGAGGCGCTGCTGCGGGAGGTCCTGGCGCGGGAAGGGGCGGAGTGGCGGGACGCCTTCTTCGCCGCCGTGCTGGCCGCAGGCCCCGATCCCGCCGCCCGGCTGCACGGCGTCATCCCGGCGCTCCGCACCTGGTTCATGGGCGAACGCTTCTATGGCTGCGCCTTCATGAATGCCGCCGCGGAGCACGCGAAGGGCGGGGACGCCGGGGCGCCCTGGCTGCGGGACATGACGCGGGAGCACCATGCCGCCATCCTGGGCTTCCTGGCCGGGCTGGCGTCGGAGGCGGGCCACCCGGAGCCGGGCATCCTGGCCCGGCAGGTGCTGCTGGTGATGGACGGCGCCATCGCCGCCATGATGGTCGGCGGCGACCCGGCGGTGCTGGACATCTCCGCGCGCACCCTGCGGGCCGTGCTGGCGCATCCCGGCGCTTGACCGGCACTTGACCAGCGGCGGCGGGCGCGGCGGCACGTCCGCCGGCATCGGCATGATGCTGCTCGGCATCATGCTGTTCGCGGTGAACGACACCTTGGGCAAGTGGCTGGTCGGTGACTACACGGTGGGCCAGCTCGTGCTGGTGCGGAGCTTCGCCGGGCTGGCGATCCTGTCGCCGCTGATCGTGCGGACCGGCCCGCGCCACTTCCGCCACATGCAGCGCCCGCGGCTGCAACTGCTGCGCGTGGCGCTGAGCACGGCGGAGACGGCGCTGTTCTTCTGGGCGCTGGTGGGGCTGCCGCTGGCGGAGGGCATGACCTACTACATGGCCGGCCCGGTCTATGTCGCCGCGCTGTCGCCGCTGCTGCTCGGGGAGCGCGTGGGCGCGCGGCGCTGGGCCGCCGTTGCGGCCGGGTTCGCGGGCGTGCTGCTGGCGCTGCGCCCGTCGCCGGAGCGGCTGACCCTGCCGGCGCTGTGCGCGCTGGGCGGCAGCCTGGCCTATGCCGCGTTCCTGGTGGCGACGCGCAAGCTGGCGGGCACGCCCGGCACTGTGCTGATGACGGCGCAGTTGGCTGCGGCCGGGGTGTTCGGCGCGGTGCTGGTGGTGTGGCAGGGCTGGACGGCGCTGGGCTGGCGGGCCGGGGCGCTGATGGTGCTGCTGGGGGCGGGGTCGCTGGGGGGCAACCTGTGCGTCAACCGCTCACTGCGGCTGGCGCCGGCTTCGGTCGTGGTGCCGTTCCAGTACACGATGATCCTGTGGGGCGTGCTGTTCGGCTGGCTGGCGTTCGGGGACGCGCCGGACCGGCTGACCCTGCTGGGCGCGGCGGTGATCGCCGGGGCCGGGCTGATGCTTCTGCGGACGGACGGGCTGCGGCGCGTGCCCTGAGCGGCGCCTACGTCAGCGCCAGCAGGATCAGCACGATCCCCGCCATGGACACCAGGAACGCCCCGGTCCGCACCACCGGCACCCCCGAGGCATACAGCGGCACGTAGGCCAGCCGCGCCCAGAAATAGAGGTGCGCGCCCAGCACCGTCGCCCAGGAGTGCCGCCCCGCTGCGTGCGCCACCAGCACCGCGGCGGCGAAGAACGGGAAGGTCTGCATGTAGTTGCTGAACGCCCGGTTCACCCGGCCGCCCACGCCGGTCAGCTCCTTCTTCTCGTCGCGCGGCCCCATGTTGTAGGCCAGGCCGTGCTGCTGGACGGCGATCTGCCCGGTGGCGACGGCGTGCAGCAGCCCCAGCACGACGGACCAGGCGAGCAGGCTGAGTTCTGTGGTCATGCTGGCGATGTCCTTGAGGGTGCGCCGGGTGGAACGCCGTGGCGGGCGCCGGGGTTCGCCGGGCCGCGATCAGGCCGCCAATGCTCCAAGCCGCGCTGCCAGGGCGTCCACGTCCCCGGCCACCAGCAGCAGCTTCTCCCGCGACCCGGCGCCGTGCAGCGCCGTGACGGCCCGCGCCGGCACGCCCAGCGCCGCGGCCAGCGCCGCGCAGGCCGCCCGCGTCGCCCGGCCGTCCTCTGGCGGCTCCGTCACGGCGACCCGCAGGCGCGGCACCCCGGCTGCGTCCGGGACGGCGCCGCCCACCCCGGCCCGCCGCGCCCGCGGCTGCACGCGGATGGCGACGGCCACGCCGCCGGGGTGCGGGCGCCAGAACGCCGATGGCCGATCCCGCTCCATGCCGCCCTCCAACCTCCGCCGGCTCGGGTTGCGCCCTGCCCCGCCACACCCCTTGTAAACAGGTATGAGCCTGACCCACCCCGGCCGTTCCGCCGCCGCACCCGCCGCTGCCCCCGCCATCCCACCGGACACCGCGACAGCGCCGCCGCACCGGCACCGCCGGCTGATCGTCGGCGCCATGCTGGTGTCCACCTTCATGGCGGCCGTCGAGGTCACGGTCATCAGCACCGCCATGCCCACCATCGTCGGCCAGCTCGGCGGCTTCGAGCTGTTCACCTGGGCGTTCGGCATCTACCTGCTGAGCCAGGCGGTGATGACGCCGATCTATGGCCGGATGGCGGACCAGTATGGGCGGCGGCGAGTGTATATCGGCAGCGTGCTGGTGTTCCTGCTCGGCTCGCTGCTGTGCGGCTGCGCCTGGAGCATGGGGTCGCTGATCGCCTTCCGCGCGCTGCAAGGGCTGGGCGGCGGCGCGCTGGTGCCGATGGCCAACGTCATCATCTCCGACGTGACGCCGCCCGCCGACCGGCCGCGCATCCTGGGCTATGTCAGCGGCGTCTGGGGCATCGCCGCCATCGTCGGGCCGCTGCTGGGGTCGTTCTTCGTCGGCACGCTCGGCTGGCCGTTCGTGTTCTGGGTCAACCTGCCCATTGGGCTGCTGACGACGGCGCTGGTCGCGCGATACCTGCACGAGCCGATGGCTGCCGGGCCGCGCGCGCCGATAGACCTGGCCGGCGCCGGGCTGCTCGCGCTGGGCGTGGGCGCCGTCATGGCCGCGCTGGTGCAGCACGAGTCGTTCAGCCCCGCCGGCCTGGTGCTGACGGTGGCGGCGGGCCTGTTGTCGCTGGCCGGCTTCGCAGCGCGGGACCGGCGGGCCGAGATCCCCATCCTGCCGCTGCACCTGTGGCGCAACCCGATGCTCGCCGCCGGCAACCTGTCGGCCCTGCTGTGCGGGATGCTGCTGATCGGCGCGACGGCGTTCCTGCCGTCCTGGACCGAGGGCGTGATGGGCCGCACCGCCCTGGCAGCCGGGGTGGTGCTGGGCGTGCTGACAGTCAGTTGGACCGTGGCCAGCATCTGCGTCAGCCGGGTGCTGAACCGGCTGCCCTACCGTCCCGTGGCGCTGGCCGGGTCGGTGTGCCTGATGCTGGGGTCGGCGGGCTTCGCGCTGCTGCGGCCGGGATATGGCGTAGGCTGGGTGGCGCTGGCCAGCTCGCTGGCAGGCGTCGGGCTGGGGCTGCACGCGCTGGTGTTCAACGTCGCCATCCAGACCGGCACGGGGCGGGAGGACCGGGGACGGGCCACGTCGCTCTACTTCTTCTGCCGGCTGCTGGGCCAGGCGCTGGGCGCCGCGGCGTTCGGCGGCGTGCTGAACGCCGGGCTGACCCGCGCCGGCCCGGCCGCGCACGACGCGGTGCGCGACCTGATCGAGCCGGCGCACCGCCTGGCGCTGCCGCCAGCCGCGCTGGCCCGGCTGACGGAGGCGCTGGGCGGCGCCCTGCATGGCGTGTTCCTGCTGGGCGCCGGGGCGGCGGCGCTGACGCTGCTGGCGGTGCTGCTGGTGCCGCGGGGCGCGCGGCTGTCGCAAGGCGGGTAAGGCCGCACTATACCCCGGTCGGCGGCGCGTCCTACGGCGTGGACCGCCTGGGCCGGGTGGCGTTGCAGGCGGCGTTGGACGTGCCCGAGCCGGCGAGCCTCGGCCCGGTCGCCATGGGCTTGTTCGCTCTGGGCAGCGTTCGCCGCCGCCGGGCCTGACGCACCTCAGGGACGCGGCGGGATCGGGTCGTTGCCCCATCCCGCCGCCCTCCTTGCGGTCCGCTGCGCTTTGGCCGGGCCAGCCAGGGGCGCAGTGCGGCGTGCCGCGCCACACGGCCTTTCTCCAGTGGACGGCGCCCTTTATGCGCTCGCCCGATGCGGTTGCCTTCGCGGTTTGGCCCAGCCTTAATAGGCACGCACGCGCCCGCTCCGAGGCGCGACCCGCACAGGAGGCCCGTCATACGCATCCACCCCAGCCTTGCCGCCGTGCTTGCCCTGTCGCTTGCCGCCCCGGCGCTGGCCCAGGCGCCTGCCGCCCCCGGCTTCCCCGCGCTGGAAGCCAGCCAGGGCGCGGCCAACAACCAGCCCGGCCCGCGCAGCCTGCCCATCCGGGTCATACCGCCGCCGCAGGCCGGTGTCAGCCCCGCCGCGCAGGCCCTGGCCGCCGCCCCCTACCGCGCGCCGGCCTGGAACGCCAACCCGCCCGATGCCGCCGCCTGGCGCACCCTGGTCGCCAAGCTGGCCGACGCCGCCCTGCCCGGCCTCGCCAAGGCGCGGGAGGCCCTGGGCGTCAGCATGGAAACAACCACTATCGGCGGCGTGAAGGCGTTCGTGTTCACCCCGCGCACCATGCCGGACGCCCACCGCAACCAGCTCGTCATCAACATCCACGGCGGCGGCTACGTCTATGGCCCCGGCGAGTCCGGCACCGCCGAGGCCATGCTGATGGCGGCCCACGGCGGCTACCGCGTCATCGAGTTCGACTACCGGATGCCGCCCGACGCTCCCTATCCCGCGGCGATGGACGACGCCATGGCGGTCTGGCGCGCGGCGGTGGCCATGCAGGACCCCCGCCGCATCGCCGTCGTCGGCACCAGCACCGGCGGCGGCATGGCCCTCGCCCTGGTGCTGCGCGCCAAGGACGAGGGCCTGCCGCTGCCCGGCGCCATCGCCCCCGGCACGCCCTGGGCCGACATGACCGAGACCGGCGACACCTACCGGACCAACGAGTGGCTGGACAACGTGCTGGTCAGCTACGACGGCTACCTGAGCCATGCCGCCAAGCTGTATGCCGCCGGGCACGACCTGCGGGACCCGCAACTGTCGCCGATCTACGGCGACTTCAGCGGCTTCCCGCCCGCCATCCTGACCAGCGGCACGCGCGACCTGTTCCTGTCCAACACCGTCCGCACCCACCGCAAGCTGCGCCGCGCCGGGGTGGAGGCGGTGCTGAACGTGTATGAGGGCCTGTCCCACGCGCAATACCTGTTCGACCCGGCCGCGCCGGAGACGAAGGAGGTGTTCGGGGACATCGCGGCGTTCCTCGACAAGCACCTGGCGCAGTAGAGGGCGGACCGGCGCTGGTTTTCCATCGTCTTTGTGTTACATGTCACGGATGACAGATATGGACAGCAGTGCCGGACGCGTGCAGCGCAGGCGGGACAAGCTCCGGGCCGCCGGGCTGCGTCCGGTGCAGATTTGGGTGCCGGACACCCGTGCCCCGGGTTTCGCGCAGGAATGCGCCCGGCAAGCGCAGTTGATCCGGGACACCGAGGCACCGGCTGATAACGATTGGTTTGATGTGTCGGACAAGACCGGTTGGACGGCGTGAAGCGTGGCGACTTGGTAACAGTCGCGTTGCAAGGCGAACGGGGCAAACCCCGTCCAGCCCTGGTCATTCAGGCCGACAGCTTCGCAAACCTGCCTGCCCTGACGGTGCTGCCGATTACCGGCACGCTGATGGATGCGCCGCTGATGCGGGTGCTGATCGAGCCGACGCCCGCGAACGGATTGGCAAAGCGGTCGCAGGTCATGGTGGACAAACCGCAGACTCCGTTACGGGCAAGGATCGGTCCCGTGTTCGGCCAACTGGACGGCGCCGCCATGCTCGCCGTCAGCCGCGCCCTTGCCGTGTTCCTTGGCCTGGCCTGACAGCTACGTCCGCGCCTGCCGGCCCGCCGGCAGCAGCTTTCGGAACGGGGCGCCCGCGCGTCGCCACAGCATCCGCGCCAGCGGCGGCCCATATAGGCTGAGCGGCGCGCGGCGCAGCCTGCGCCCCGCCGCGTTCCGCGGATCGAAGAACGCCTCGGGCGGCCAAAGGTCCCCCATGATGTGCGGCACGTAGCGCTGCGGATTGAGCAGGGGATGCACGAACGCCTGTCCGGCCAGGGCCGGCAGCTCCGCCTCGATGATGGCAGGCTTCCAGTCGTAGCGGCCGGTCGGCCCGAACTCCGACAGCTCCGCCATCTTGAACCCGGCCGCCGCAACCTCGGTCGGGATGAAGGCTTCGCAGTGGGGCCAGCGCTGCATCAGCCCGGCCTCGTGCTGGCGCGACATCTCCAGCCGGCGGTCGAGTAGCCGGCGGACGGCCCTGTTGGAGAATACCGAGAAGCAGATCAGGCACTTCCTGAGATCGTCATCGGAATACACCCCCCGGCAGGTAGGGGCGAGCGGCCAGACCGCTGGCGCTTCGGTGTTGCTCAGCCCGACAAGGTCAATGCCTTCGCGCGACACCTGCCCGACAACGTCGCCCAGGCTGCGTTGGACGACCACGTCATACTCCGTCATCACATAGTGGTCGTAGCCGCTATGCTGCTGATAGAAGTAGTAAAGTGGGTAATCGCCATTGAACCAGAGCATGTTGCCGTGCCCGGCCCCGGCCAGCCCGAGGTCCAGCACGCCCTGCTGGGTATGCGGCACCACGTTCGGATGCGGTATCGGCACGGGCCTGCTGGTCTCGTCCACCAGGATGAACACGTCTCCGCCGCCGGCAACGGAGAGCAGGCGCTGATACTGGCGCTCGACGTAGTCGTCCCAGAAATGCGTCCGGAACAGGACGGCATACCTACCATCCGTCTTTGTGTTCACATCCATGCCGACACTCCCTCTTCCCATGCGCCTTTGACCCTCGACCGGTTCCGGCTCCCATCCGGGAAAGCCTCATGGCAGGTGGAAAGGGGTATGCTGAAAGCGGTCGTTAGCGCCCGATCAGCGGAGATGAGCAAGGGGCTTAGCATCTCCAAAGCGACAACAAGTTGTGATTTCGTTGCGATGCGACAGAAAAGGCTTGCCCCGGCATCGCTGCCTCGGCGGGACTGGAGGCCGGCCGATGGCCGGGTCCTAAGCCCGCCGCAGCAGGAACAGCGCCTGCTCCCCGAACAGGTTGGCCAGCCCCGGGAACCGCCGCCACGGCGCCCGCCGCCCGCCGTCGTCCACCGCCAGCCACCGCTCCACCGCATAGCCCTCCTGCGCGCACAGCCCGAAGAAGTCGCGGATCGTGCAGGGGTGTATGTTCGGCGTCTCGTACCACGGCCGGTCCCAGGTCGGCGTCATCGGCATCCGGCCGGACCGCACGAGCTGCCAGCGCACCTGCCAGTGGCCGAAATTGGGGAAGCTGACCAAGGCCCGCGTGCCGATCCGCAGCATCTGCCGCAGCACCTCCTGCGGGCGCTCGACCGCCTGCAAGGTGCGGGACAGCACGACGTAGTCGAACAGCCCGTCGGGGTATTGCTGCAGGTCGGTGTCGGCGTCCCCGTGCATCACCGGCAGCCCGTGCGCCACGGCGCGCGTCACCTCCGCCATGTCTATCTCGATGCCGCGCGCGTCGCAGCCGCGGGTGCGGAACAGGTGCTCGATCAGCGTCCCGTCGCCGCTGCCGATGTCCAGCACGCGCGACCCCGGCGCGATCATCTCGGACATCAACTGCAAGTCCAGCCGCATGTTCTTGGCGATCATCTGCACCGGCTGCTGCCTCACAGCCCCGCGTGCTCCGCGCAGCCGGACAGGAAGCCGGACAAGGTGCGGTGGAAGTCCGGCTCGTGCAGCAGGAAAGCGTCGTGGCCCTTGTCGCTGGCGATCTCGACGAAGCTGACGTTGGCCCCGGCGCGGTTCAGCGCGCGGGCGATGGCCCGGGACTGCGCGGTGGGAAACAGCCAGTCGCTGTCGAACGACACCACGCAGAACCGGGTCCGCGTGCCGCGGAACGCCGCCGCCAGGTCCCCGTCATGCTCGGCGGCCAGGTCGAAGTAGTCCATCGCGCGGGTGATGGTGAGATACGAGTTGGCGTCGAAGCGGTGGACGAAGGTGCTGCCCTGGTGGCGCAGGTAGCTCTCGACCTCGAACATGTCGCCGAACAGCGTCGTGCCGTCCCGCGCCGCGCCCTGCGTTTGCAGGCGGCGGCCGAACTTGCGGGTCAGCGCCTGCTCGCTCAGGTAGGTGATGTGCGCCGCCATGCGCGCCACGGCCAGGCCGCGCGCCGGCACCTTGCCCGCCCTCCAGTATTCGCCGGCGTCCCAGTCCGGATCGGCGAAGATCGCCTGCCGCCCGACCTCGTGGAAGGCGATGTTCTGCGCGGAATGGAACGACGCCGCCGCGATGGGCACGCAGGCGAACACCGCGTCCGGGTAGGTCGCCGCCCATTCCAGCGCTTGCATCCCGCCCATGCTGCCGCCTACCACGGCGAACAGCCGGGCAACGCCCAGCCGGTCCATCAGCAGCCGCTGCGCCCGCACCATGTCGCGTACGGTGATGGCCGGGAACCCGGTGCCCCACTGCTCCCCCCCGTCGTGCAGGCTGCGCGGCCCGGTGCTGCCCATGCAGCCGCCCAGCACGTTGGCGCACACGACGAAGAAGCGGTCGGTGTCCAGCGCAAGCCCTGGCCCCACCACCTGGCTCCACCAGCCCGGCTTGCCGGTGGTGGGATGCGTCTCCGCGGCATACTGGTCGCCGGTCAGCGCGTGGCACACCAGCACGGCGTTGCTGCGGGCGGCGTTCAGCGTGCCATAGGTCCGGTAGGCGACGGTGACGGACGGCAGCGCCGCGCCGCAGTCCAGCATGAAGGGACCGCCGAACGTGGCGGCCCACTGCGCGTCGGCAAGCTGGGGGTCGGGACGGTCCATTTCAGGTAGATCATTAGAGCGGGCGGGGCGGGGGGGCAACGGGCGGGCGGGATCGCGTCACTGCGCGCCTCCCACGACCCTGGTCCGCATCAAGGTCTCCGGGAGCAGCCATGGGTCCGCTGCGCTCCGGCCGCCGCGGCTGGCGGGGGTGTCCCCGTTCGGCCCGTCCTCGTTCGGCCCGTCCCCGTTCGGCCCGTACCTGGCGTCAGGCCTGCGCTGCGCCTTGCTCCTGGCTGCGGCGCAGGCGCAGGGTGGCTGCGACGGCGGCCAGGGCCATCGCCATGATGGCTGCGGACCCTGGTTCCGGGACGGTGTTGATCCCGAAGGTCGCAGCGGTGTCGATGTAGCCGACCGTGTAGTTGTCGGCCTCGAACCCGCCTCCGGTTTCGGTGAGCAGCACCTCGTCGAAGTAGCCGCTCAGGTCGAAGAAGTTCACGAAGGCGTATTGCTCGCCCGCGTTCGCATTGGTCGTGGGATTGCCGCAGTAGCGGTTTGCGGCGTCCGGGCACGCCTTCACCGCATTGATTAGGTCGGTCGGGCCGTAGCTCGCCACCGTGAGGCCGGCACGCTTCAGCGTCACGGTGTTGCCTGCGTTCAACGCCGAGATGGCGAGGCCGAAGTAGTTGATGCCCGGCAGCGCCGCGGTGTGGGACAGCTTGATGTCGAACCCTGGCGTGCCCGCGAGCGCCGTCGCAAACCGGCCGGTGTTGCCGGCGCCGCCGTACTGGTTCGCCGCCTGGATCGAATAGACGCCGCCGAACGTGCCGGTGATGGCCCCCATGGTTCCGAAGTCGGTGACGAAGCCGGCCGTCGTGTTCGCTGCGATGGGCCTCGTGTCGAAGGTCTCGGTCCCGAAGATCGGGTTGACGCCCGGGGTCGGATGCTGGGCGAGTTGCGCATTGGGTGGCGCCTCGACCTTGGGAGCGAGGTATGTCTGCACCACCTGCTCCGCCGCGAAGGCGGCCGGCAGCATCAGCCCCAGGAAGAGCGCAACGGAGAAGCCGCGCGAGGCCCGGCGGGCGAGCCGCGCCCTCAACTGCGCGCCCCAGGTCGGCCTGGATACGCATATGGCCGGCACGTCCCCGATGGGCAGCTTGGCCATCGCCTTATAGACGACCTTGCGGTAGCTGCGCCGGCACCGGGCCGATACCTCCGGCGTCGCGTTCTTGTGCCCGCGGTAGCGGTGCAGCCTCGCGCTTGGGGGAGCTTGGCCGGCCGTTCCGCATTGTCTTCGCCATGGCGCTGCATACGGCCTGCGGCCGTTGCGAAGGCGTCATCTTTTGTCACATCATGATGCCGCAAACCTTCAGCCGCGCATCCGCATGGTCAAGCGGCCTTTCAGGAACGCAGCCTCCGCAGCGGCAGGGGGAACAGGTGCGATCCCAGCAGGACGTGACGGCATGGCAGCAGCCCCCCTGGGCTGACGCAGCAGACGAGGCCGGCGCGGAGCCGGTGGAGCGCCGGCACCAGGCACCGGGACAGCCGGGGCAGTTGGCGCAAGTCCACCTGGCCGCGGTTGCGCCAGCCGGTCCGCTGGCCCCCAATCGGCTGGCAGTTCATGGCGGCCCTGGGCCTCTAATGGTTTGCACCCGCCCCCGCATCCGCTATGCAACCCCCTCCCTGCCCCACCCCCGGAACGCACCGGCCATGTCCAGCCCCGCCCCCCTGAACGCCGACCCGCCGGAGCCAGCGCCGCTGGACCGGCTGGCCGCGTTGCGGGCCGAGCTGGACGGGCTGGACGACCTGATGCACGACACCGTAATGCGCCGGGCCGGCGTCGTCGGGCAGATCGCCGCCCTGGGCGTCAAGGGGCGCACCCCGCTGCGGCCGGGCCGGGAGGCCGCCATCATCCGCCGCCTGCTGGCCCGGCACGGCGGCCCCTTCCCTCGCCTGGGCATCGTCCGCGCCTGGCGGGAACTCATCAACGCCTTCACCGCGCAGCAGCGCCCTATGCTGATCTCCGTGTGCGAAGCCGAGGGCGGCCAGGCCACCGCCGCCGCGGCGCGGGAGCAGTTCGGCGCCCTCACCCCGCTGCGCCTGCACCGCACCCCGGCGCAGGCCATCCGCGAGGTCAGCGCCGGCGCCGCCACCGCCGCCGTGCTGCCGCTGCCCGCCGAGGGGGAGGCGCCCGCCGCCGCCTGGTGGACCGCCTTGCTGCACACCGGCGACCCGCGCATCCATGTCGTCGCCCGCCTGCCGTTCTGGGCCGCGCGGCCGGAGGGTGCGCCGCAGGTGCAGGCCCTGGTGGTCGCCGCCGCGGCGCCCGATCCCAGCGGCGCCGACCGCTCGCTGCTGGGGCTGGAGCTGCCGCTGGAGGTCAGCCGCGCCCGGCTGGGCGCAGCGCTGGCCGCCGCCGGGTTCGTGGCCGGGCCGGTCATCCTGCGGCGCGACCCCGGCGCACCCGTCGCCCATGCGCTGGCGGACGTGGACGGCTTCGTGGCCGACGCCGACCCGCGCCTGCGCGCCCTGCGATCCGTGCTGCGCCCGCCCGTCGTGGTCGGCGCCTACGCCGTGCCAATTCAGGAGCCTGCCGCATGAGCGCCCTACCGACCGGCCCACGTCCCCGGCCCGAACTCCTCGCCATCTCCCCCTATGTCGGCGGCGAGAGCAAGCTGCCCGGCCAGAACCGCCTGGTGAAGCTGTCGAGCAACGAGGGCGCGTTCGGCGTGCCCCCCGCCGCGCAGGCCGCCTATGCCGCGCAGGCCGCCGACCTGCACCGCTATCCCGACGGATCGGCCGCCGGGCTGCGCCGGGCCATCGGCCGCAGCTTCGGCCTGGACCCCGACCGGATCGTGTGCGGCGCCGGGTCGGACGAGCTGATCTACCTGCTCTGCCTGGCCTATGGCCGCCCCGGCGGCGAGCTGGTGATGAGCCGCCACGGCTTCTCGCTGTACGAGATCGCCGGCCAGGCCGCCGGGATGGCGACCGTGAAGGCGCCCGAGCGCGGCCTGGCGGCGGACGTGGACGCCATGCTGGCCGCCGTGTCGGCGCGGACGCGGATCGTGTTCCTGGCCAACCCCAACAACCCCACCGGCAGCATGGTGCCGCAGGACGAGGTGCGCCGCCTGCGCGCCGGCCTGCCGCCCGACGTGCTGCTGGTGCTGGACGCCGCCTATGCCGAATACGTGGACCGGGGGGACTACGACCCCGGCGTGGAGCTGGTGGACGCCGGGGACAACACGGTGATGACCCGCACCTTCAGCAAGATCTGGGGACTCGGCGGGATGCGGCTGGGCTGGTGTTACGCGCCGCCCGCCGTGGTGGACGTGCTGAACCGCGTCCGCGGCCCGTTCAACACCGGCGCGGCGGCGCAGGCCGCAGGCATCGCCGCCCTGGCCGAGCCGGGCTGGGTGGAGGCGGGGCGGCGGCACAACACGCAGCAGCGCGCCGGGCTGGCGAGGGCGTTGCAGGACGCCGGCATCCGGGTCTGGCCGAGCGAGTGCAACTTCGTCCTCGCGGACTTCGGGGCAACGGCCGCCGCGGACGCCGCCAACGCCGCCCTGCGCGGGCGCGGCGTGATCGTCCGCGCCATGGGCGGCTATGGCCTGCCGCACTGCCTGCGGATCACGGTCGGCACCGCCGAGGAGTGCGCGCTGGTCGCGGGCATCCTGTCGGAGCACATGGCAAGGCAGCCGGTCCATGCCTGACACCGGACACAACATCGGGCACGACGCCCAGCCCGGCCCCGCTGCCGATCCCGTCGCCCATCCGGAAGCCGGGCCGGTGTTCCAGCGCCTGGTGCTGGTCGGCGCCGGGCTGATCGGCAGCAGCGTCGCCCGCATCGCGCACGAGCGCGGGCGCGCGGGCGGCGACCTGGCAGCGGAGGTCGTCGTGACCGACAGCAGCCCCGCCGTGCTGGCCCGCGCCGCCGCCCTGGGCTTCGCCGACCGGATCGAGGCCGATGCGGGCCGCGCCGTGCAGGGCGCCGACTGCGTGATGCTGTGTGCGCCCGTCGGCGCCTATGCCGCCATCGCCGCCGCCATCGCGCCGTACCTGCAAGCCGGCGCCATCGTGACGGACGTGGGCAGCACCAAGGTCTCGGTCATGCGCGACGTGGCGCCGCTGCTGCCGGCGGGTGTGCGCTTCATCCCCGCGCACCCCCTGGCCGGCACCGAGTACTCCGGGCCGGACGCCGGCTTCGCCACGCTGTTCCAGGGCCGCTGGTGCCTGCTGTCCCCGCCTCCCGGCGCCGACCCTGCGGCCGTCGGGCAGGTAGCGGAGTTGTGGCGCCGCATGGGCAGCATGGTCGAGACGATGGACCCCGCGCACCACGACCGCGTCATGGCCATCGTCAGCCACCTGCCGCACCTGATCGCCTTCACCATCTGCGGCACCGCCGACGACCTGGCCACCGAGGGCGGCGAGGACGCAAGCCGGGCCGAGGTGCTGAAGTACGCGGCGACCGGCTTCCGCGACTTCACCCGCATCGCCGCCAGCGACCCGGTGATGTGGCGCGACGTGTTCCTGAACAACCGCGACGCCCTGCTGGAGATGCTGGCCCGCTTCACCGAGGACGCGCAGGCGATGGCCCGCGCCGTGCGCTGGGGCGACGCGGCCTATATTGAGGACCGCATCGGGCGGGGGCGGAAAATACGCCAGGGGCTGATCGAGCTGAAGCAGGCATGAGGGCGGCCATCACGGGCAACCCCCGGCACGCCGCTGCGGCCCACCCCTGCGCCGCGCTGGCCGGCGCCATCCGGTGTGCCGCCGTTGCGAGGCTCGCAGCCCGGTGCGCCGTCGTCGCGAGGCGCCCGGCGCCGCGGCGATCCAGGGGCCGCCAGGGGCGGATCGGCTGCGCGTTGCCCCTGGGTCGCCGCGCCGCAAGCGGCTCGCAATGACGGCGTCCACCTGCGATGACGGCGCCTCCTTGACCTCCGGCTACGGCAGCCTGTGGGACTGGCGCCGCCAGGTGGCGGACCTGTACGCCGCCATCCGCGCCAACCCGAACCCGCAGGCCGCGTGGCAGCACTGGCGCGCAGTGCGGGACGCGCTGTTCCGCGGCCATCCGCAAACGCCCATCGAACCCGGCGCGGCCTTCACCGCCCTGCCCGTCCTGCCCTATGACCCGGCTCTCCGGTTCGTGGTCCCCTTGGCGCCGCTAGACGGCCCGGACGAGACGTTTCCCGCCGGGGCGGACGGCGACCTGCGGATGCGCCCCTTCGCCCGCACCGCGGGGCTGGCCCCGGCGCTGGGCGGGGAGCTGACGGCCTACTGGCTGCTGGGCTATGGCGGCGGCGTGTTCCTGCCGTTCGCCGACGCCACCAGCGGGCGGGAGACCTACGGCGCCGGGCGCTACCTGCTGGACACGATCAAGGGCGCGGACCTCGGTGGCGCCCCGGACGGACGGGCAGTGCTGGACTTCAACTTCGCCTACAACCCGTCCTGCGCCTACTCGCCGCGCTACGTCTGCCCTCTTGCGCCGCGCGCCAACCGCCTGCCGGCCCCGGTGCGCGCCGGGGAGCTGGCGCCGGGGCATGAGGCGGCCCGCTAGACGAGGGCCGGCCCCCACCACCAGGCCGGCAGCGTCAGGAACGACAGCAGTATCCCACGCCGACCATCTGCGTGATGAGCGCCGGGTTCAGCCCGTATTGGATGGCCACGATGGAGCCGCCGATCATCGGACCCATCGCAGCCTCATGCACCGAGATCGGAGGCCGCCATGACCACCAAGCTGGACATCGCCTTCTGGGACTACGACCGCACCAAGCTGCTCGCGGACGGCACCGTCAAGATCGAGGGCGTGGATGCCAGCTTCCATGGCGCGCGCATCGTGCCCGAGATTTTTGAGGCCATGGTGCGCCAGCGAGCCTACGACGTTTCGGAGCTAAGCAGGCTTCCCCGGTCTGTCTTACGGATGGTAGCGTCGGGTTATCGTTGGCGTTTGCTGGGTGATGGTCATGGCGGGTCGGTCTTCTTTGGTTGCGACGGCTGAGCAAGAGGCTGAGT